>Ga0105248_10006743_pt1 | contig 12596 bp, 9 predicted proteins | sample KBSS34metaG_FD_81524 | JGI IMG/M metagenome (GOLD analysis project Ga0105248, IMG submission 81524) | Switchgrass rhizosphere microbial communities from Kellogg Biological Station, Michigan, USA - KBS S3-4 metaG | ecosystem: Host-associated > Plants > Roots > Rhizosphere > Soil | place... | reverse complement strand
GTCTCACGGGATGCAATCGAAGCATCTATCCGGGCTGGACTTCAGAATCTCGCTGTCGAAATCGACAGCCGGCTGCACCTCCGCGCCACCGCACTATTCACGGACCAGGTCCGGAATATAGACCCGGTACTTGCCGACAGGCTGGCCGGTGAGACCACCCTCACACTCAGTCGTCTTCACGATGCGCCCGCATCCGGCAGTGCACCTTCGCAAGCTTCACGCACAATTATCGGTGAGGTTTGTCTCGGTTTCCCCAGAACTCTTGAGAGCAGAGATTTGCAACTGTAACATCACGCACAACAGGCTCGATTGGTAGGACCGTCTACACAGACACGGCCATTTTCGCTCCCTGTGTTACGGATCTGTGGTGTCTACTCGGTGCTCAAGTCAGTATACCTTCAGACCTTCCTTGGCAAATTGACCGATCACACGTTGAATCAATTCCTGAGCAGGCGGTGCTATATCTTGCAGTCTGTAATCGAGACCGAGTTCTTTCCATTTGAATCGGCCCATCTGATGAAACGGCAGGACGTCCACGCGCTCGACATTTCCCAGACCTGCAACAAACTTCGCGATGTGCGAGATGTCGCGTGGATCGTCAGTCAATCCCGGCACCAAAACAAAGCGGAGCCAACAGGACCGTTTGCGGGCAGCCAGCCGACGCGCGAACTCAAACACGGCGCGGTTGTCTTTCCCTGTGAGATGTTTATGACATTCAGCATCCCAGGCCTTAATGTCGAGCAGTACGAGATCGATCCTCTCCAATTCTTCGTCGCTCAGGCGAGCGCCGAGAAACCCGTTGGTATCCAATGCCGTGTGAACGCCCATCTCCTGAGCGGCGGCAAAAAGTCTGATCACAAACCGGTCCTGCATCAGCGGTTCGCCGCCGCTGATCGTAAGCCCGCCGGACATGACGTTGAGCCCATGACGATATTTCCGCAGTTCCTCGGCCGCGCGCGCCAACGGGACTGGTGTGCCATTACTCAGGCTCCATGTGTCCGGGTTATGGCAATAGAGGCAGCGGAACTGGCAGCCCGAGAGCCATGCCACGACGCGCATCCCCGGTCCATCGACCGCTGATCCGGTGGTAAAGGAATGAATGAAGCCGATATCTCCGCTCTCGAGAGCTTGTTTGATGACTGATTCTGATACTGTGCTGCCTTTGTTCACTCGAAGCTCGAAGGGGCTTTTGGCTTCGAGCGACTCAGACTGGTGGGTTCCTTCCGGGGGCATCGCTTGTTACCTCCTCGACCCGTAACAATTCATGGGCGCCCGCATTACGAACCGTGGAACGTGCGGTTGATGACATCCAATTGTTGTTCGCGAGACAAGCGCACGAAGTTCACAGCATAGCCAGAGACCCGGATCGTTAACGACGGGTATTTTTCGGGATGGTCCATGGCGTCAAGCAAGGTTTCACGGTTCAGGACATTCACGTTCATGTGATACCCCGTCGAACCGAAAAACGCGTCAAGTACGCCACGCAAATTCCTGATTCGATCCTCTTCAACCCTGCCGAGGCCCTCCGGCAGCAACGAGGTCGTGAGGGAAATGCCGTCGGCGGCGTCGCGGTACGGAATTTTGGCGACCGACGCAGCCGAGGCGTGAACACCATGCTTGTCCCGTCCGTGCATCGGATTGGCGCCGGGAGCGAACGGCTGTCCCTTTCGCCGTCCATCCGGCGTGTTTCCTGTGTTCTTGCCGTAGACGACATTCGAGGTGATCGTCAGAATCGATTGCGTATGCAAGGCATGTCGATAGGTCGGATATTTCCTCAGCTTCTTCATGAACGTGCTGACCACCCAGGTCGCGAGCTGATCAACTCGATTGTCGTTGTTTCCAAACTGAGGGAACTCGCCTTCGGTTTGATAGTCGGTAATGAGGCCGGTCTGATCGCGGATCACCCGGACCTTGGCATACCGGATAGCGGAGAGGCTGTCGGCCACTACGGACAAACCGGCCATGCCAAACGCCATGGTTCGCACCGGCGCATAATCATGCAGCGCCATTTCAATCCGCTCGTAGGCATATTTGTCGTGCATGTAGTGGATGACATTCATGGCATTGACGTAGACACCGGCGAGCCAGTCCATCATCGCCTCGAAGCGATCAATCATGTCCTCGATGTCGAGGTAGTCGCCCTTGACGGGCTCGGTTACCGGCCCCACCTGCTTGCCGCTGAGTTCATCCCGACCGCCATTGATCGCGTACAGTAAGCATTTTGCCATATTAGCTCGAGCGCCGAAGAACTGCATTTGTTTGCCGACCAGCATCGGCGAGACGCAGCACGCGATGGCGCCATCATCTCCCCAGGTACTCCGCATGATTTCGTCGTTTTCGAACTGAATCGAGCTGGTATCGATCGCCACTTTTGCCGCAAAACTGCGGAACCCGTCCGGCAACCGCGGGGAATACCATATGGTCAGATTCGGTTCCGGCGCCGGACCGAGGTTGTACAGCGTTTGCAGGAACCGAAAGCTCGTTTTGGTGACGAGTGGCCGGCCGTCATCTCCCATGCCGGCAATTGATTCGGTCACCCATGTCGGATCACCGGCGAACAGGTCGTCGTACTCCGGAGTGCGGAGAAAACGAACGATGCGGAGTTTGATGACGAAATCATCGATGATCTCCTGCGCTTGCTGTTCCGTGATCGCGCCTGTGGCGAGGTCACGCTCGAAATAGATGTCCAGAAATGTCGAGGTTCTCCCCAGGGACATCGCCGCGCCGTTCTGTTCCTTTACCGCAGCCAAATATGCGAAGTACAGCCACTGTACGGCCTCACGTGACGTGCGCGCCGGAACGGAAATATCGAATCCATAATTGCCGGCCATGTTCTGCAATTCCTCGAGCGCGCGGATCTGTTCACTGAGTTCCTCCCGGTCGCGAATGATCTCGTCCGTCGACATCATGCCATCAAGGCTTCGATGCTCCTCCTGCTTCCGCTTGATCAGGCGTGCAAACCCATACAGCGCAACACGGCGGTAATCGCCGATAATCCGGCCTCGACCATACGCGTCGGGAAGGCCGGTCAGGATATGCGAACTGCGGCAATTCCTGATATCCGCCGTGTACGCATCGAACACGGCGGCGTTATGAGTCTTTCGATATTTGGTAAAGATCTCGACCAGCTGCGGGTCGGGCTCATATCCGTAGGTCTTGAGCGCATTGACGACCATCCGGAATCCGCCATTCGGCATGATCGCCCGTTTGAGCGGCGCTTCGGTTTGTAACCCCACGATCACTTCATGGTCACGATCGATATACCCCGGACCATGCGCCGTGATGGAACTGGGAATCTGAGAGACATCGAGGACTCCCTTCTTGCGCTCTTCCACAAAAAGATCCGTCAGGATTTTCCAAATCTTCTTGGTGCGCTCGGTTGCCGGCGCCAGAAAAGAGTGATTCCCCTCGTACGGTGTGTAATTCTGTTGGATAAAATTGCGGACGTTAATTTCCTTTTGCCAGAGCCCTACAGTGAATCCATCCCACGCGGGAGTCGCTTGCGTTTCCCTGGATTCGCGTTTCGCCGCAGCTGAAGTCGCCATGGTCCTATTCCTTTCGTTACTGCAATCCAAGCAGAGACGTGCTGTGTCGGGCAATCATGAGTTCTTCGTCGGTGGGAATCACCCAGACGGACACCTGGCTTTGCGTTGTTGAAATCCGCGGGCCCTTTTGGGCATTCGCCTGCGAATCGAGCGTGATGCCCAGCCATGCGGACGCTTCGCAGATGCGCTGGCGAATCTCCGCCGAGTTCTCACCAATGCCCGCGGTAAACACCAGGGCATCGACGCCGCGCAAAACCGCCGCGAGCGCGCCGATTTCCTTCGCCGCGCGATAGACAAAGTACTCGACCGCCAGTCGGGCCTCCGGTTCGGATCGTCCCAGCAAGTCTCGCATATCATTGCTGATACCCGAAATCCCAAGTAGACCGGACTCCTTGTAGAGCACTGTTTCGACCTCTTTGGCCGAGAGTTTCAGATCCTGAAAGAGATGCAATACAACCCCGGGATCGAGCGAACCGGGCCTCGTACCCATGCAAAGGCCGTCCAGCGCAGTGAACCCGAGCGTGCTATCGAGACTCTTGCCTTTGTGTAAAGCGCACAGGCTTGCGCCGCTGCCGAGGTGCGCGACAATGACGCGTCCCTGAGCGATTTCAGGCGCGACGTCCGGGAGTACTGACGCGATGTATTCGTAAGAGAGGCCATGAAAGCCATATCGTTGCAGGCCCGATCGGCGAAACTTTTGCGGCAGCGGGACCAGTTCCGCGACGGCGGGTTGTCCACGATGAAAGCTGGTATCGAAGCAGGCCACTTGCGGCACATCGGGTAACCGCTCGGAGGCGGCTTCGATAGCCGCCAGGTTGTGAGGCTGATGAAGCGGAGCGAGAGGAATCAACGCGTGCAATTCTGCGAGCACCTTTGCATTCACGACTGTCGGGCCGGTGAAACGCGTCCCGCCATGGACGACACGATGGCCGACGGCCACCACGTGTGAGCCGGCATATTTCGACCTCAGCCAGACCGCGAGCGCGTCGATGGCCTCGCTTCCGTCGCGCACGGCGACATCTTGCTTGACCAGACTGTTACCATCCGCGTCTTTTGCGGACAGCCGCGGCGCCGTCCCGATTCCTTCGATTTGGCCCCGGGCGTCCAGTCGCCAGGCTTCGCGTGACGGTCGCCGGAACACGCAGAACTTGAGGCTCGATGAGCCGGCGTTAAGTACGAGCGCGTAGTCGTCCATAGCAACTCCTAGCAGGAAAAAACCCGCCAGCTCAATTAGTCTGATCTTTGCTTAACCTTGACCTCAACCTCAGCCTTCTTTACCTGCTGCTATGGCTTCTTTCGTCGCGCATGAGCCACCAGCACCGCTACGGCACAGCTGGCGATTCTGGAACGGACGGTGTCCGCCCGGCTCGTAAGGATGATGGGCACTTTCGCGCCCAGCACCATGCCGGCGCTATCGGCGTTGGCGAGAAAGCTCAACTGCTTGGCGAGCATGTTGCCGGCTTCCAAATCAGGAGCGAGCAGGATATCGGGATCGCCTGCGACCGGGGATTGAATGCCTTTTGTGGCGGCCGCTTCCTTGCTGATGGCGTTGTCAAATGCCATCGGCCCGTCCAATATGGCGCCCTTGATCTGTCCGCGCTCCGCCATCTTGCAGAGCGCGGCGGCATCGATCGTCGCCGGCATTTTCGACGTGACGGTTTCGACCGCAGCAAGAATCGCGACCTTTGGTCTTTCCAGACCAAGCGAGACCGCCATATCAACGGCGTTCTGACAAATATCCATCTTGTCTTCCAAGGTTGGAGCAATATTGATGGCCCCGTCGGTAATGACTAACGGTTTGTGATAGGTCGGGACGTCCATGATGAATACATGACTGATGCGCCGTCCTGTCCGCAACCCACCTTCGCGCGAAACGACCGCCCCCATCAACTCATCCGTATGCAGGCTTCCCTTCATCAATATTTCAGCCCGTCCTTCCCGGACGAGCGCGACAGCCTTTTCTGCTGCCGCATGGCTATGCGGCACATCAACGATTTCGAGTTTGCCCAGATCGATCCCGGACGATGCTGCGATCTTTTTGATGCTGGCAGCCGGTCCAACCAGGAACGGCACGATCAACCCATGCTCGAAGGCCTCAACCGCGCCGGACAATGCTGATGCCTCACAGGGGTGGGCCACTGCAGTCGGAACCGGGTCCAACTTTTCACACCGCACCAGCAGTTGTTCGTACTTTCCACTCCCCGTTGTCTGTGCCATGTTGCACTCTCCCCGGTCGGCTATGGTGTCATCCTGCGCACGGCAGGTCCTGTTTCTCTCAATACAAACGTCAATGCGATGGCGATGGCTACAGCATACAGAAGCGAGCTGAAGACGGTCTGATAGTGCTCCGGTTCCATGTGCGATGTTCCGCCGGACACACTCTGGAGAGCCCAACTGAAGACGGGCGCGAGCAAGGCGCTAAAGCTGAAATTTAAAAAATTGATCACACCTGTGGCCGTGCCGCCGAATTGCGGCGGATTGGCTTCCTTGATGACGGTGTAGGGCAACATTGCCGCGCCTGATGCGATCCCGGCGACAATGCCGACTGAAAAAGGAGGAAGCACGCCGGTCTTCCCGTAGAGAATCCAAGTCAGGCAGGCCAGCAGTACCAGAGAGGCGCTGATGATCACCGGCTTGCGCCGTCCGATTCGATCGGAAATCAGCCCGAGCAGAGGACAACCTATGATCCAACCGAATGGGACCGCGGCGGACCGCATCACCGCGTCGCCATACTCCAGGCCATGCCCTTCCTGGAGGTACCGGACACCCCAGATCATGTCGAAGATTGTCGTCGGGATGAACAACAATCCGGCGATGATGCCGCACAGGATGGACTGTGGGTTCGTAAACACGACTTTGAAGGCGCCGGCGGTGCCTGTGAGCCAGCCGCCGGGCTGAGCGGTTCGCTCTTCCTTCGGCAATAGTACGAACAACAATACGCCGATCAGCAGTCCGCCCGTCCCCATCACCAGCCAAAACACGCTCCAAGGAAGCCCATGACCGATGAGAGGACCAACGATGAACTGTCCCGCCGCTCCACCCGCCATTCCGAACATCTGCGTGGCGCCGATCAACGTTGCGGCGCGCGATGGCGCGAAGTTTGTGGTGGCGATATAGATGGCGCCGACCAGTGCAAAGACTCCCCCTGCGCCCTGCATCAACCTGCCGAAGCTTGCAATATGCGGGTTGCCCGTCGCGAACAACAACGCTCCAACCCCAACGACAGCCGCCGCGCCGGGCAATAACCTGCGCGGCCCAAGTCGATCCATCGCCGCTCCGGCGATCAAGCTGAAGGGTGAGTACCCATAATAGAACAGCCCGACGATGGAAGCGACGGCGAGCGGAGTGATGTCAAATCCGCCGCTCAACTCCTCCATCATCACGGCCGGCGCTGAGCGAAGCGCGTACTGGTAGAAATAGTAAATCGCCGCTAATATCCAGGCAACGGTGGCGAGACGCACGCTCTTACGCAGGTCTTCCCTGCCTGTCAATCCGATGGCGGCTGCCGTTTCCATCACTGTGTTGTCCGTGAGCCGCCCGGGTCAGCAGAGCGTCACGGAGACCGCCAGTCCGGCCTCGCTCGTTTCCTTGTACCGACTGTTCATCTCTTTGGCGGTCTGAGCCATCGCGGCGATTGTTGCGTCCAGATCGACTCGATGCCGGCTTTCGATCTCGTTGGTCGCGATCGTATAGGCAATCCAGGCTTTGACGGCACCGAAGGCGCATCGTTCAATGCACGGGACTTGAACGAATCCCGCAACCGGGTCACAGGTCATTCCCAGATGATGTTCCAGCGCCGATTCCGCAGCATTCTCAACAACCCGTGGGCTTGCGCCGTACGCGGTCGTGAGTAATGCCGCGGACATTGCCGACGCCACGCCGATCTCCGCCTGGCAACCGCCTTCGGCGGCAGAGAGCGTCGCATTGTGTTTGCACAGGTACCCGATCGCTGCCGCCGCAAGCATGCCGTGACGGATCTTTTCCGCCGGAAGCTTGCGGACCTCGCTCAACCCATAGACAAGAGCCGGCATCACTCCGGCGGATCCTCCTGTCGGCGCGGTGATGACGAGATGACCCCGCGCGTTCTCTTCGGACGCCGCCAACGCCCAGGCTGACACGACACCAATGGCGCGGTCCGTCTCGAATTGATCATTCATGGCGCGTTTCAACACGGTTGCCGCCTTGCTGTGCAGCTTGATGGGACCGGGTAACACGTCGTCTTCCGGCGCATTGAGCCCTGACTTCACGGCGGCGATCATCGCGTTCGTTATCTTGTCGATGAAGGCATAGATTTCTTCCTCACTCCTCCCGGCAATGGTCATCTCGTTGGCCAACACAACTTGCGCAATAGACAGGTTGTTTTTCTCTGCATGCTGCCGCAACTCTTTCATCGTCGAGAACGGGTATTTCGGCGGATTCTTCTTCGGCGGGGTATAGCCTTTCCACTCGATGAACCCGCCGCCCACGGAGTAGTACTCCTGCTCCAGCAACAGGTCCTTTCCAGCCAGGAGCTTACACGTCATGGTATTCGGGTGCGGCCAGTCACCCTTCTGCGCATCGTAGATGATGTCCTTCAGGCTGACATCAACACTCTTGTCGCCGAGCTTCACCGGAAACGACTGGTCAGGTTTGTCCCGTAGCCCGTCGAGAAACGCAGGGTCAACGGTGGCCGGCTCCTTTCCGACCACTCCAGCCAGCGCCGCGCGCTCTGTCCCATGGCCCTTGCCCGTGGCACTGAGACTGCCGAACAAATGAACCTTGAGCGCTGTCGCCTTGGCGAGTTTGTCCGCCGGTAGCTTCGTGCAACGCTGGTAGAAATCGTAAGTAATGCGCATCGGGCCGATCGTGTGCGAACTGGAGGGGCCCGGCCCGACTTTGTAGAATTCGTCCAGGGTCGTCATCACCGGCCCTTTTCCTTTTTTTACGACGTTCAAGGCTGGATCCAGCTTCGGCGGCGTCCCTGCCGCCGCCTTCGCTGCTCGTTCCTCAGCGCTGACAGGTTGACCCAGGATCACCGCTGTTGCGCCGATCAATGCGCTCCGCATTAAGAACGTCCGACGATCCACCTCTGGTGAAATCTCTTGCGAGAGTGCTTGACCTGGGTAGCTCAGCGGATCCTTTTGGTTCTCTGCCTGGTCATTCATCTTGCCCCCCCTCTATTTGGATTAAGGTGTCTCCTTGTCGGGTCATGCGATGTTCCTGAACAGCGATGTTCCTACGGACAACCTGCCGACAACATCGCCAAACGGTTACCAGTTTCCGAGATTCACGAGGTCATATTGTAATACGAAGTTGAGCCGGATATCGTCCCCTCGATCCCCGTTTTTCACCACATGTTGCCCCCACAAGAGTCCCGCCCCTACCGTGAACCCTGCCCCGGGACTATACATCAGATTGGCTTCCGAATATTGGGTATTGTTGAAGGATGTGTTCGAGTTATTGGTGATCGCAGGAGACGCGAGGTCGGTTGTGTTAACGTGCAAATAACCATAGGTCACCGCGGAGCGCCATCGTTCTGACCAAAAATGCTGGAACGAACCAAACACTCCCCATGCCGGCAGCGCGACAATCGTCCCATCCGGCTTGACACCAACGTCTAGGCCGGTCCCCTCCCCGAGGTCGTTTATGTACCGGGCAATCCCCTCCCCGATGATGCCTTGGACCATAATATTGTCTTTCCCATAGACCGCCGCGGCAGCCGACAACATGCCGCCCCACCCGAAGACATGTTTATCTGTCCCCGGAGTGACAAAGCCGCCGAGGTCGCGGAACAACCAGGCATGTTGAATGTGGAATCGGCTCTGTTCGTGGCGGTATCGAACGACGAAGTCGGGAATCGGGCTGTTTGAATTGATGGCTGTGGCTGGTGTTGGAGCCGTGACGGTCCCTGGCATTTCCGACTTCGGTTGCTCGATAGACACCGCAACATTGTTCTCCTTGTTCATCGCATAGGTATACCGGACCTGCGGTTGCAGTCTGAAGATCCAGGAGTTCGGCCCTTCGAAATCCACCGTGTCCGGAATGGCATCCGTGTCTCCCCAGGCTGACCAGGTCTGGCCGATCAGGATGTTCTGCCACTGACCATAAAAGTGGCGCAGGCGGAAGCTGTTCGTCGTATTCGGGCCATTGTTGAAGTCGTTCTCATAATAGATGCGCAGGGGGCCGTATTTCGTGTTGTTCCGGATTTCGACGCTGATCCTCGACGGAGCCACGCTCATGCTGGTGTTATCGCTTCCCGGATTGGGACCGGTTGGAATCGATGAGGTCACAAACTTGGACGTATTGCCGGCCGGGCTGAAATCATGAATCACGTCCGTCCGCGCGAATCCCCCGAGCCGCAACATGGTCTCAGTTCCTGGTAGCCGAAAGAATCCCCTGAGTTGAGGGTCGAAAGGGGCATTGTCAATCCGCGGATCGGCGTAGTTGTCTTGACGCAGCATGCCACGCTCTCGTTCATGCTCGGGCACTTCCGTGCTCGTGCCCGGCGTCGCACCCTGGTATCCCTCCTCACGCTTGACGTTGCTCTCGTCTACCTTGGGTGAGCCTCGCTCTTTCGTCAGTTCCTCCACCGTTCGTTCCAAAGATTTCACCCGTTCATTTAATCCTTCATCGGCCGGCCCTTGTGCCGATTGACTTTGATTTTCGGCCACAACAATGGCAGGAGATACAGCGAGTAGCATGGTGACGGTGATGAGAAGTGTGCCTACCAGCCGACGGAAAGGGCGCCTTCCCGAGTCCGACCGACAAGTCCCAGCCATCCGCGCAATGATGAGTCCTGAGCTTCTCATAACGACCCCCTATTGTTGATGTCTCTGCCCTGGCCGGTCTCCGACGATAAGGTTAGCCGGCCATCAGCTATACCAGGCAGGCGACACCCAGATAGCCGTTGGTCATCAATTTGTCAAGGAGTATTTATCGGGGACAAAGTGAGGAGATGAACGCTGATGCGATACCGGTCCAATGCAGAAAATTTGTCAGGGCTTCTTCGCAACCACTGGATAGACTCCGGTCAGGCGAGCAATCAGAATAGCTATGTACATTACACCGGTCACCATTTCCAGGATTGTCAGGAAGCGGGACTGGATCAACAGGGGGGTAATGTCGCCGAAACCAGTGGTCGAGAGTGCGGTGAAACTGAAATAGATCAGCTCGCCCATATCCAGAGCTTTTAGCGTTCCCCCGAGCGCATAGGCGCCGGGGTAGAAATACTGCAGTACGCCGTGGAGAAATGCCCAACATATCGCGATCAGCACATAGGCAGCCACAGCGCCGTACAGTTTGTCCGCCGTCATCACATCCCGGCGCAGCACGTAATTCAGGAGATTGGCGAGAACAAAGACATAGAACAGCGCGTTACAGCCCCAGGCCAACGTGATATACCCGGGCGAGCTTCCATCTACGGACAACAGTCGAAAGACGAGAGCCGGCATAGCCAGGATAAAGGCAATGACAAAGGAGAACTTGGTGCGCCCGACTGCCGCCACTGCCGACACGAGAACAGCGACATTGGCGAGGGTGATGATCCAACGACCGCCGGCAGTCTCGCTCAAGAACGGCGTTGAGATAAGCAGAGCGAGCAGCGCCATGAATAGGAAGAAGCAGCGCTGGTGGAGCAGTTCCTCAGCTTGTGCTCGAAGTGTTACGCCCGGCATGATGAACTTTCCGACGATTTGGTTTGTTTTGTTTGTTTCGTTATTTGGTTGTTTTGGTTCGAACAACAAAAGAAACCAAACAAACCAAATGAACAAGCCAGCTCGGTCATGGATCGATCCTGCTGATCTTTGTGCCCTGCAGACCAAGCCCTGCCATCAAGCCTGATTGACTGAAGAAAAAGACATAGATATCGTCACGGACCGATGTGGTCGAGAGGGAGCCGGCTGCGCCCTTATCCACGACGACGAGGCTGGGGGCTCCTCCGATCTCCCAGCCATCACTCTCATCGAGGTACTTCAGTTTGGCCTCGTTCATGAACATGACCGCATAGCCGAACGTCTGCACTCCGGCCTGCAAGCCATACGACGCGGCAACCGCATTGTAATATCCGGCTGTCTTTCCCTTCACGCGCAGCGCGCCTTCGCCATACATCCCGCCGATGATGAAGCCGCCCTTCACGATGCCCGGAAAGACGAGAATCCCTGCTGCCTTCTCTGCGAGCAGCTTGGCCTCTGTCGAACTCTCATACAGCTTGACCAGAGCAGCATCCACGTCACGATTGATTTCAGCCTTGGACGCCGCGCTAGCCTGCTGCGGGGTCATGAACGCTGTGACCGCCAGAGCAATGGTGAGCGCGGCCCCGACAAACCAGCGGCACATGGACAGTCGTTGCTCTTCCCGCAATGCTGGGTATGTCTTGATACTCATCGAGTCTTCCTCCTTTGGTTTATTTGGTCTATCTGGTTTGTTTGGTTTCTTTGGTTGTTCGAACCAACCCAACCAAAAAACAAAACAAACTAAACAAACCAAATGAACCGTTCAAGCTTTCTCTCCCACGGAGGCCCGGTCGGCCAGCACCAGCGCCTGATCCTGCCGCACTCGTCCGGCAGGAATCAATGCATCGGCTGCTCGCAAATGCGCCAACATGTCGGCCTTCTCCGCTCCGGTCACCAGCCATAGAATCAGCCGCGCGCGATTGAGCATCGGATAGGTCAACGTCATGCGCCGCCGCTTCTGGTAGATGTCGGTCAAGGCGACATCCTTGTCAGTGACGTTGAGGACCGGATCGCCCGGCACCAACGACGCCGTGTGGCCGTCCGGTCCGAGCCCGAGGTGCGCGAGGTCAAGCACAGGCGGCGAGCCGGCGATTTCACGGAGTGTTTGAGCGTAGCTCCTAGCTGCAGCATCCAAGTCAGGCAATTCCACCGGCATGGCATAGATCTGTTCAGATCGCAGCGGAGCACAATTGAGCAGGCTTTCACGCAAGTGAGTAAGGTTCCGGTCCTGGTCTCCGAGAGGGGCTACCCGCTCATCCACCTGCACCACATGCACGCACTCCCAAGGGACTGCTTCGTCTGCCAAAGCCCGCAGCATGATCCACGGAGTACGGCCACCGCT
>Ga0105248_10006742_pt1 | contig 12597 bp, 3 predicted proteins | sample KBSS34metaG_FD_81524 | JGI IMG/M metagenome (GOLD analysis project Ga0105248, IMG submission 81524) | Switchgrass rhizosphere microbial communities from Kellogg Biological Station, Michigan, USA - KBS S3-4 metaG | ecosystem: Host-associated > Plants > Roots > Rhizosphere > Soil | place... | reverse complement strand
GAGCGCCCATCCAAGCAGGCCGGCTACGCCCATCAGCAGGCCGAATGCGGTCGGCACCAGGGCCATCACGTACAGCCATCGCTTGTGCGTCAACGCGGTGAGTGCGAGCAGCGAGATGGCGATCGCGAGCAGCGCGTCCGACAGGTCGAACTGGTCGTCGTGGATGTTGAGTGAATCGTAGGTGGCCTGGTCGTCCTGCGCCTGCGCCATTACCGCCTTCTTCTTCTCAGCCTGTTCCTTCGCGAGTGCATCGTATTTCGCAATCGCCGCGGCGTAAGCAGGCTGCTGCGAAGCAGGCCGGTCCGCCGCATCCAGGGTCAATTGCGCGAGGGTCGCCTTCGCCACTTCCTCGCGCAGGTTGCGCGCCTGGTAGTAACCCCAGTGGTCGATCTTGTCCGCCTGCGCCTGCTGCATCGCCTGGCAAATGTTGTTGTCCTTGATCTGGCACACCGCCATGAAGGTCGCGAGGATCGCGACCGTCAGCGCGACCCATGTGTTCAATAGCGCGATCGCGCGATCCTTCGCGTGCTCGGGTTGGTCCTGCACGCTTTCCACGGTGTCCATCGGATTCAGGTCCATCGTGTCGTCCCGGTTGTTGTCTCAGTCCATGATAAGACGACCGGGCGGCGCACGGGTTGCATGCGGCGTTGTTGGCCGACGCCGTCGAGCGCTCATGGCAACCATGGCGCCACGCGTTACGCGCCAAGGGAGCCGATCATCCCCGTGGCAACCCAGGGCGCTTCGACGGAAGCGCCGTGGGGAATCGCAAGATCAGCCGCCGGGCAACGGCGCGACCGATGCCGCGACGAGACGCAGGTCCGGGTGACCCGGCTTAGTGAGCGCGGTCCGCGCGCCTTTCGGCACGAAGAAGAAGTCGCCGCTCTCGTGGCCCGCGAACTGGATCGGCGAATAGCCCGGCGATTGCGCGATCGGCGAATCGATCGCGGCGAGCGCGAGCGAACTCGACACTTCGCGATACAGGCGCTGCGCCTCGAGCATGCGGTTGTTGTCCTGCAGTGCGTTGAGGAAGGCGCGCGTGAAGTACGAATGCTGGCCGCTACCCGTATCCGGAACCGGTTGCACGCCGCCCGAGGTCAGGGCGGTGCGCGACTTGCCGCTGGTCATCTTGCCGACCCACGCGCTCCACTTGTCGGGCGACATCGCCGCGAGATCGAAGACCGGCACCGCCGCGCGGGTCATCGTGCCGGAATAGCACGAGTCGGCGACCACCAGCACGTGGCGTGACTTGATCGTGGTGAGGATGTCGCTGATCGCCGCGTTGGAAATCCATGTCGATGCGGTGTTGTCCTTCGCATCGACCGGAATCCAGTAACCCTGCCGTCCTTGCAACTCGCCATGGCCGGCGTAATAGATCAACAGGTTGTCGTCGGGCCCGAGTTTTTCTCGCATCGTGTTGAGCGCGGTCAATATCTCCAGGCGCGATGCATTGAGCAGCAGGCTGGTCTGGAATCCATAACGCGCCTTGAGCACCTGCGATACCGCAGTCGCGTCGCTGGCCGCGCTCTTCAAGGTCTGGTAGCTCGGATCCTGGTAGGTGTTGTTGCCGATGATCACGGCGTAGTTGTTGCCGAGACGGAGGTTCGCCGGCACCGCGCCCGCGCCACCGATGCCGCCAGCGCTGGCCTGCGCGCCGCTGCCGGCCTGCGCAATCAGGTTGAAATCCATCCCCGCGCGCGCGCCGTTCTTGGTCACGAAGGCGACCTGCACGCTCGCTCCACCAGCAGGCACGTTGACCTGCGTCTTGAACGCGCCATTCGCGCCGATCGGGATCGGCTGGTTGTTCACGGTCACCTGCGCAACGGACTGCGGCTGGGTCACCCGTCCGATCAGGTCATGCGGGCCAGGGGCGCCATGCACCACGGCCGTGTTCTGCTTGCCGCGCGTTGCGACGACCGTCGGCTCGAGCATCTCCAGCGAAGGCAACGCGCCGGCCAGCACCGGACCCGAACCCGCGGCGCCGCTGCCGATGCGTTGTTGCAAGGAAGCAATCGCGCGATTCTGCGAGCGCACTTCGGCCTGCTTGTCCACGAGCTGGTTCTCAAGCAGCTTCATGAGCTCGAGATCCTGTTTGTTCTTCGCTGGCGCATGCGCCTGCAGGCTCTTGATCTGCGCCTGGAATTGCGCGCGCTGGCTCGCAAGTTGCGCCTTGAGCTGCGCGATCTGCGCGGCATTCGCCGCTTTTGCCGCGTCATCGCCGCCTTGTGCGTCCGCCAGTGCGTTGGCGCTGTTCTGCATTTGCGAACTCAATTGCTCGACCTTGTTGGCATTGTCGCTGCCGACCGAAGAACGGACCTTTTCTAGCTTCGCCTGGGTTTCGCTCAAATCGTGTTGCGAGGATTCGAGCGCCTGCTTGCGCTGGTCGAGCTGTGTCTGCAACTGCTTGACCTGTTCGCGGAGCTGTTCCTCGGTCGCGTGCTCGGTCGCAACGGTCTGCTTGAGCTCGGTGATCTGCGATTCCTTCGCCTGCAATTCCACCGCGACGGTCGATGAATAGATCAGGTCGTCGTTGGTGATGCCCTGCGCCTCGCGATACAGGTTCAGCGCCTGCGTCTTGTCGACGGGCACGCCCAAGCCTTCTTCATACATGTACCCGAGGTTGATCTTCGCGCGGTTGTTGCCCTTGTCGGCCGCTTTCTTGAACCAGACCTGCGCCAGCGCGTAGTCGGGATCGGTACCGAGGCCCTTGAGGTAAATCTCGCCGACGTAGTTCATCGCCTCGACGTCGCCGGTCATCGCCGATTCCATCCACACCTTGAGTGCGGTCTGGTAATTCGCGCGGTCGTAGGAAACGTATTCGCCGCCGCGGATCTGGCAGTCGGCCTGCGTCGTTCGGACCGGCCGGCGCGCGCTCATGAAGGTCGCCTGGCTGCCGAGCCGACGGATCTGGCCAGGCAACAGGCAGTCGACGACCAGCAGGTCTTCGGCGTTGCGCACCGTCTGCGCATGCGCCACCGGGACGGACGTGCCGGAACCGACGATCAGGCCGATCGCCGTGGCAAGAACGGTGAAACGAAGGAAGACCGGACAGGGCAGTGGCGAGGTCATGATGCGAAGCTCCGTGGGCAGGGTTTCGCGACTCGCGCCGACCCTTGCAGCGGCGCGCGAGCCGCTATACTGGGTGCGGCGAGTATAAGCATGCTCTGGGGAGAAATGCGATGCGTACGCACCATGGGAATATGCCGTCCGTCCGTTCCGGGGCGATGCCAGCGTCTCCTGGCAGGTGGCATGCAAACTTTCCCCACGCGCTCTTCGCGCTATTGCTGTTGATCGCTGGCACATGGAGCCAGCACGTCCAGGCCCAGGTGGCTCCGGCGATGTCGGTCAGCAAGGTCCTGGCCTTCAATTCCGACAATGATTCCAGTGGCACCGTCACCCAGGGCGACGTGCTGCATTACACCGTGACCGCGACCAATACCGCCGGCGTTCCCTTGACCCAGGTGGTCGTCCGCGATCCCCTGCTCAACCCCACATCCAATACCTGTGCCAGCGTGCTTGCAAAAGGCAATACCTGCCAGTTGAGCGGCACGCATACCGTGACCGCGGCGGACGTTGCTGCCGGCGTGATCACCAACACGGGATCGGCAACGTCCAACGAGATCTCCACGCCGGTGAGCAGCAACACCGTGAATACCCCGGTGTTTGGCAGTCCGGCGATGAGCGTGAAAGTCACCCTGACCAGCTTTACGGACAATGACCTCAGCGGCAACATCACTCCGGGCGACCAGTTGTTCTACAACGTCGCCGCGACCAACACCGGCAACGTCGCCTTGACCAACGTGCAGGTGACCGACGGCGGCGCGCCTCCGAGCAACTGTTCGCCGGTGCCGGTTGGCTTTGCCTGCACCTTGTCGACCACTTACGTCGTGCAAGCTGCGGATGCAGTCCTCGGCTTCGTGAAGAACACCGGCTCTGCGACTTCCACCGAAGTACCCGGACCGATTACCAATACCCTGAGCACGCCCGTCTTCGCCAGCCCGGCGTTGAGCCTCGTATCCGGTAACAACCAGGTCGGCGTGGTTGGAGAGCATTCAACGCATCCCCTGGTCGTGCATCTCGTCGACAGCAACGGCCAGCCATTCGCGAACAAGACCGTTGGCTGGCAAGTCGTGAGTGGCCCGGCCGTACTCGATAGCGGATCCAGCAATACCGACGGCAGCGGCAATGCGCAGGTCAGTTTCACCTACGGACCGGCCACGACGGGTGCGATCGTGATGCGCGCGACGTACGCCACGTCGACTGTCGATTTCAACGCGACATCGCAGTCGTACCTGGTCACGATCCTCGGAGGCAACGGCCAGGTTGCAGGACCAGGCCAGTCGCTGCCGCAGGACTTCGTCGTCCAGGTCTCGTTGCCCTCCGGCATCACCGCGCTGCGACCGGCGAACGGCGCGCAGACGCATGCGCTGCCAAGCCTAGCTGGCGTTGCGGTGCAGTGGCAGGTGCTCAGCGGTGGCGGAACCCTCTCGCTCGGCGCGAACACGGTGACCGATGCAACCGGCCGCGCGACCAACCACTACACGTTGGGAGCAGCTACCGGCCTCAACCAGGTCCGGGTCGTGGTTCCGGGCGGGACGAGCGTGACTTTCAGCGCAACCTCGGCCAATAACACGGCATTGCAGATCGTATCGGGCAACTCGCAATCTCTGACCACGAACACGCAATCCGCGCCACTGGTGGTCGAGCTCACCAACAATGGCGTGCCGATTCCGAATGCAACGATCGCGTGGAGCGCGACCAATGCGACCCTCGCGTCCGCAACCTCGGTGACCGACAGCAGCGGACGCGCAAGCAACACCGCGAAGGTCACCAATCCGGGCGCGGCGACCGTGACTGCGACTTCAAGCGTTCCGCCAGCCGGTCCGACGACATTCGGGTTGAACGGCGCCATCTCGAACCTCGTCGGCCTCACGCCGCAGCAGGGCCAGATCGCCCATGCGATCGACAACGCGTGTCCGGCATTGGCCGCACGCAGCAACCTGACGCCGGCCGAACAGGATCTGCTGGCGCAGTGCCAGGCGCTTTCTTTCTCGGCGGGACAGGACCCGGACCAGGCCCGCAACGCACTCACCGAGATGTTCTCGAGCGTCGCGTTCCTGCAAACCAGCGCGGCGTTGCTGATTTCCACCGAGCAGTTCGACAACATCAAGGCGCGCATCGCCGCGTTGCGCAGCGGAACAGGCGGTGCGCACTTCGGCGGGCTCGCATTCAACACGCCGGACGGCAACCTGCCGATTGGCTCGATCGGCGATTCCATGCTCGGCTTCGCCGATCCGCAGAAGAACGACAAGACGGATGCCGACAAGGGCAAGGAAGTCGGTTCCGGCTTCGATCGCTGGGGTTTCTTCGCGTCCGGCACCTTCGGACATGGTTCGTCCGATCCGCGCGAGGTGACGCCTGGTTTCGGTTTCAACACCCGCGGGCTGACCGCGGGCGTCGACTACCGCTTCAGCGATAAGTTCATCGCCGGCGTCAGTGCCGGCTATGCGAAATACAACGCCGACCTGACCGTCGGTGCCGGTGGCATGGACACCAAGGGCTGGAGCCTGTCGGCGTACTCGACCTTCTTCCGCCAGGACAGCTGGTACGTCGACGGCGTCGTGACGTTCGGAAGCAACAACTACGACATCAACCGCAAGATCATCTACACGCTGACCACCAGCACCGGCACCACGTCGGTCAACCAGGTCGCAAGCGCGAGCGCCGGCGGCACCACCTTCGCTGGCGCACTCACCTTCGGCCGCGATTTCTCGAAGGGGCCATGGTCGTTCGGGCCGTATTTCCGCGGCACCTATACCCTGATGAGTTTCGACCAGTACCAGGAAACGCTGCAGGCAGGCGCGCCCGGCAATGGATTGGGCCTGGCGATCCAGGCACGCGACCTGAAATCGACGGCGACGGTGCTGGGCGCCAAGGTCAATTACGCATCCAGCCAAAGCTGGGGCGTGCTCATGCCGCATGCCGAAGTCGAGTGGGAGCATGAGTTCCAGGACAACCCGGACAGCATCGTTGCCCACTTCATCCATGATCCGACGGCAACCCCGATCCAGGTGAGTGGCGATTCGATCGATACCGATTTCTTCCGCCTCGGCCTCGGTCTGTCGTTCGTGTTCACCCATGGGCGTTCGGGCTTCATCTATTACGAAAAAACGCTGGGACGCACCGGCATCACCCAGGACAACATCGCGATCGGCTTGCGCCTGGAGTTCTGAGCGGGTCGGGTCTGAATGAATCGGGTTTGAGTTGATCAGGGACGATTCGGACTAGCCACGCTCCCCCGGGCGTGGTGTAGTCGCAACAAGGGGTTCGCAGCTTGTGGTTCACCGCGACAGCGTGCGGAAAGGGAAACCGTACGCGGCAAGACAGGGGTCGCCAGCGCGCCTGGCGATGTTGTCCACTCGATTGCCAGACTGGGTGTTTCAACAGGATGAAGGCTGCTGTATTCCGGCGCATCGGTCCGCGCCGATGCCATCGAACATCAGGGGAGGCAGGTCATGAACATTCGGCGTATCACGCGCGCAAGTGTCCGCACACCTTTCGCCTTTCGGTTGCGCCTGCTTCGGTATGGTCTTGGCGCCCTGTTCGTGGTCGCCTCCCTTTGCGGGCCGGGTTCGTCCGCGTTGGCAGCCGATACGGACAACGGCAATGCCATGGCCCAGGTCGCAACACTCGCTCCGCTGCAACCGGATTCCGGATCGGCCACGGTCGCTCCGGGCACGGACCTCACCCTTTCAGCAGTCAAGAAGATCAACGGCCATGGCGTCGCCGTGCAGAAGGTGGACTGGACCGTCACCGGCCCGGGCCCCGCAACCCTCAGCCCGGCCAGCAGCAAGACGACGGCTCCGACGGCCACCAGCGACGCGGGTATCGCGAGCACGGTGTTCCGTGCGAACACTCCCGGCAGCTACGTGGTGACCGCGACGACCCAGAAAAATCCTGCCTGCTCACGCCCATCCTGTGCGACCTGGATAAGCATCCGCTATGCGGTGGATGTCGTGGCGACAACGCCCGATGGATCCACTGCTTCCAGCGGAATCAACAAGAACGAAGTGATCGGAGCGGCAGTGGCGATTGGCGCGGCCATCGCGCTCGCCGCCGACAACGGCAACAACCACAACCACGCTGCAACGATCATGCGCACCCTCGCGATCGCGGGTGGCGACAACCAGACTGGCGTGGTGAATTCGCCGCTTGCGCAACCGCTGCTGGTCCATGCCGAGAACAACGGGGCCAGCGCCGCTTCCGTGGGCGTCCGCTGGTCCGCCACGGGTGGCGCAGTGCTTAGTTCACCGCTGAGCTTCACCAATGGCAGCGGCGTGGCCGCCATCCAGGTCGTCAGCGTAGGCCCGGGGCCAGGTCCGGTGACCGTGACCGCGACCCGCAGCGACGATCCGAGCGCGACCGTCAGCTTCACAGTGAATGTCATCCTGCCATCGCTGAGCATCGTATCCGGCGATGGGCAGTCGGCGTTCACCAATACTCGCGTTCCGAACCCACTGATCGTCGAGGCGCAACTCGGCGGCGCGCCGCAGGGTGGAGTTCCAATCACATGGGCCGTTACCGGCGGCGATGCCACGATCGTCAGTGTGAGCAACGGCGGCAATACGAATGGCAGCGGCCTTTCGAGTGCAGTGATCAGGTTCGGTGCCGTCCCCGGTCCAGTCAGCATCACTGCGACCCGTAACGATGGGACGGGGCTCAGCCAGACTTTCCACCTGGCCTCGACCATCACCAACTCCCTCGTGATCGTCAGCGGCGATCAGCAATCCGGATTCACCAACACACGGGTCGTCAATTCGCTGGTCGTCGAAGCGGAGCTCAACGGAGTGCCGCAGGCGGCCGTGCCGATCGTGTGGGCAGTCACTGGTGGCGATGCAACGGTCACCAGCGTGAGCAATGGCGGCAATACCAATGCCAGCGGACTGTCCAGCGCAACCATCAAGTTCGGTCCCACCCCGGGTCCCGTCGACGTTACGGCGACACGTAACGATGGAACCGGACTCAGCCAGACCTTCCACCTGACATCGATCCAGATCAACTCCCTCTCGATCGTCAGCGGCGACCAGCAGACCGTGCCACCGAACACGGCGTTGCCGGCCCGGCTCGTCGTTTTTGCACAGACCAACAACGCCCCCGCCAGGGGCGTGACGATCAACTGGAGCGCCAGCGGTGGCGCGACGCTGAGCGCATTGTCCACCGTCACCAACAACCTCGGGCAAACGCAAATCAGGGTCACCAACATGGGATCGGGCATCGGCCCGGTCATCGTCACTGCGACGCGTGCGGACGATCCGACCGCAAGCGTGATGTTCACGGAGAACATCTTGCCGCCAAGCCTCACCATCGTCAGCGGCAACGGACAGTCAGGGCTGATCGGCACCGCCGCGACAGCACGGTTGGTGGTGAAACTCGTGGATGGCGCTGGTGCGGCGATGCCGGGCCAAACGATCACATGGACCGTCACAAGCGGGTCCGCAACCCTCGGCGCTTCAAGTACCACTACCAACGCGACGGGCCACACCAACATCACCTTCAGTTACGGCGGTTTTGCCGGACCGATCGTGATCAGCGCATCCGCGTTCGGCGGCACCCAAACGGTCAACTTCAACGAAACCGCGGTCACGTCGAACTCGCTGTTGAAAATTTCTGGCGATGCGCAGTCCGGTGCGCCGGGGACGCCCCTGCCGACCCAGTTGGGGGTACAGATCCAGCCACCGGCCGGCGTGACTGTTCTTTCCGGCGTGCCGATCACCTTCACCGTGGTTTCGGGCAGCGCGAGCGTGACGGTCGGCTCCACGGTCACGAACGCGCTGGGCCAGGCCTTTACCACGGTCAACCTCGGCCTGACTCCGGGTGCGGTCAGCGTGCTCGCGCAAGTGTCCGGTGGCGGTCCGAGTGCGACCTTCACCGAGACCGTGAACGGCTCGCTGGTTCCCGGCGCGCTGACAGTCGTCTCCGGCAACAACCAGGCGATCACGCTGAATACGGCATCGGCACCCATGGTCGTCGTGCTGAAGGGCAATGGTGCGCCGCTGGCCGGCCAGACGATCAACTGGAGCACGACGTCGGGCACGCTATCGGTCAGCAGCAGCGTGACCGATGCGACTGGCAAGGCAAGCGCGACCATCACCCCGACCACGACGGGGCCGATCGTCGTCACCGCGAGTTTCCCCGGGTTTGCCCAGTTCGTCGCGGCGCAGGTCACGTTCTCGGAGAACACCAGCCTCACCACGATTCCGACGTTGACCACCACGGCACAGTCGATAGCGGTGGCGCTCGATTCGGCGTGTTCGAGCCTGCAGAGCCTCACGACCTTGACGCCGCAGCAACAGGACCTGTTGACCCAGTGCCTGGCGCTCAATGCCTCAAGCAGTGTCTCGCCCGCTGCAACGGCCGCTGCGATCCAGCAGCTCGCACCGGACGTGACCGAGACCCAAACCCAGACCGCAGCCACCGCAACCACGACCCAGTTCAACAACCTTTCGGGGCGCATGAATGCGTTGCGTGGCGGAGCGCAGGGCGTATCGCTCGCGGGCTTGGCATTTACCAATGACAGCGGCAGCCTGCCGCTGTTCGATATCGGTAGTGCGTTGCTCGGCGTGGATGACAAGCCGAAGCAGGACGCTGCCAGCACGTTCTCGCGCTGGGGCGCGTTCGCCTCGGGCCAGATCGGTCGCCAGGATGCAAGCGCGCAGGGATCGAGTCCGGCCTACAAGCTGGACATCCATGGATTGACCTTCGGCGTGGATTACCGCGCGACCGATCGCCTGGTGCTCGGAGGCGCGGTCGGATACACCCGCCAGACCACAACCCTGTCCGGCGGCGATGGCGACCTGAGCATGAACGGCTGGAGCCTGTCGGGTTACGCGACCTGGTACCAGAAGAACAACTGGTACCTGGACAGCTCGATTACCTGGGGCAACAACAATTTCGACTCGCGTCGGCATATCGCCTTCACCCTGCCCCTGCCGAATGGGACGAACTTGGCCGTCGACCAGCTCGCACAAGCCTCTTCGGGCGGCGACGACGTCGCCGGATCGCTGACCTTCGGCCGCGATTTCAACAAGAAGGCGTGGGCATACGGGTTCTACGGAAAAGCCCAGTACAGTCGCCAGAGTTTCGATGCGTTCGAGGAGCGACTCAACGCATCGCTTCCGGGCAGTGGCCTTGGCCTGCGGGTCGATTCGCGCACCGTCACCCAGGTGGATTCGGTGCTCGGCGGAAAGATCGATTACACCCAAAGCACCGGTTGGGGCGTGGTCGTTCCGCATGCAGAGGCCGAGTGGCAGCACGAGTTCCGCAGCAATCCGAATGCCTTCCGCGCGTTCTTCGTGGACGATCCGAGCGGCACGCCGGTCCTCGTGCAGGGCGTACCGATCGACACCGATTTCTTCAAGCTCGGGCTTGGCATGTCGTTCGTGTTCCCGAAGGGGCGTTCCGGGTTCATCCTGTACGACCGCACGATCGGCCGCAGCGGAATTACCGAATACAACCTGTCGCTAGGCTTCCGGATGGAATTCTGATGGGGCAGCAGATGCGTTGGCTGTCCGGCCGCACTCGCACGGGGCGGCCGGAATGGAAACTTCAGGATTCACACAAGAAGGATGGAGCATGAAACGACACGCCTTGCATGACAGCGGATTCGGATTTGCGTTGTTCGGATCCGCTACCGGTGGATCGGGGATCCTCCGCTCATCATGGGTTGCGTTTCTGCTTGCTCTTTCGCTGCTGGTACCCGGACAGGCCGCGCAAGCCGCAGCGGCCATGGGCATCCAGCTCGTGCAGAGCGGCTTCAGCGACAACGACGCCAGCGGCACGGTGACCCTGGGCGATCAACTGGACTTCACCACGACCGTGACCAACACCGGCACGGTCGTGTTGACCAACGTGCATATCACCGACTCGTTCGACTCGACCGGAGTCACGTGCAGCAGCATGGCCGTAGGCACGACGTGCACGCTGACCAGCTCGCACATCGTGTCGGCCGCCGATGTCGCTGCGGGATCCGTCACCGATACGGCGACGGCAACGTCCAATGAACTGCCGCCGCAAAGCAGCGGCGGAGGGTCGTCAACGGGCGGCGGATCGGCGAGCCTCACTGCGGTACTGACCAACAACGCCGATGCTGACGGTTCCGGAACGGTCACAGTGGGCGACGTGCTGACCTATACGTTCACTGCGACCAATACCGGTGCGACGGGGCTGACCGGTGTCGTCGTGGCCACGACCGGCAGCGCGATCGCTTTTTCGCCGAATTCCGCGACCTGCCTGACCGTTGCCGCCGGTGCGAGTTGCGTACTGACGTCCAACTACACGGTGACCGCGGCAGATGCCACGAATGGCCAGATCGACGCTGCGGCCGATGTCATCGCAAGCGAGATAACGACACCGATCACGACCAACCTGGTCACGCCGGTGGCAACCGTGGCTCCGCCGGCGTTGACCATTACGTCCGGGAACAACCAGGTACTGCCGGTCAATACGCAGTCGGCACCGCTGGTGGTTCATCTGACCAACAAGGGGTTGCCCGTGGCGAATGCCACGATCAACTGGAGCGCGACGAATGGTGCCGTCCTTGCCAGTCCGACGTCCACGACCGATTCCTCGGGCAACGCCACCAATACGGTGACCCTGGCCCAGGCCGGCGCGGCGAGCGTGAGCGCATCGTCCGCTGCTCCTGCCGCAGGTCCGGTCACGTTCGCGGTGAACGGCGGTCTTTCGAGCCTCAATGGCCTCACGCCGCCTGAGGTCGAGATAGCCAATGCACTCGATCATGCTTGTCCGGCGCTGGCCGGACTACCAACCCTCACTCCTGCCGAGCAGGATCTCCTGGTGCAGTGCCGGGCGCTGGCTTCCGCGGCTGGCAAGCACCCAAACCAGGTGGCCAACGCGCTCGATCAGATGCTGCCGCACGACGCCCTGCTGCAAACGAACGCATCGATCCTCGTGGCTGGAGCGCAATTCGACAACATCAAGGCCCGCCTCGCGGCGATTCGTAGCGGCAACGGCAACGATCACTTCGGAGGCCTGGCCTTCAGTTCACCGGAAGGGGTTCTTCCGATGGGGAGGCTCGGCGAGACAGCTCTTGGCTTCGACGACAAGCCAACCGACAAGAAGCAAGAGGTCGGTGCCGGTTTTGACCGCTGGGGCTTCTTTGCATCCGGCACCTTCGGCGATGGATCCGCGAATGCGCGGCAGGAGACGCCAGGATACGGCTTCCATTCCGGCGGGATCACCGCGGGCGTGGACTACCGGGCAAACGACCACATGATTTTCGGCGTCAGTGCCGGCTACGCAAACTACACGAGCAATGTGGATGTGGTCGGTGGTGGACTGAACACGCGCGGCTGGAGCTTGTCGGCGTATTCGACCTTCTTCCGCCAGGACAACTGGTACGTCGACGGCGTCCTGACCTGGGGCCACAACAATTACGACATCAATCGGCGGATCGTCTACGCACTGGCCACGAGCACCGGCGCGGTCACGGTGGACCAGAGCGCCACGTCCAAGTCCAGTGGAACCACCCTGGCCGGAGCCGTGACCCTGGGTCGCGACTTCTCCAAGGGTCCATGGTCGTTC
>Ga0105248_10006738_pt1 | contig 12599 bp, 11 predicted proteins | sample KBSS34metaG_FD_81524 | JGI IMG/M metagenome (GOLD analysis project Ga0105248, IMG submission 81524) | Switchgrass rhizosphere microbial communities from Kellogg Biological Station, Michigan, USA - KBS S3-4 metaG | ecosystem: Host-associated > Plants > Roots > Rhizosphere > Soil | place... | reverse complement strand
CGCTGTGGCGGTTCCTGCTCGAACTCGACCTCACGATCGAGCTGAAGGCCGGTCTGCGACGCCCCGAGGAGCCGATGCGCTGGCTGCTCGGCGACTTCCGCGCTGCTCACGTCGACGTCTGGGAGCACCAGTACCTGCGCGTGCTCGACGTGGCCGCCGTGTACGAGGCGCGCGGGTATTCGGCAGCCGGTTCGGTCCTGTTCGACGTGACCGACGCGCTGGGCTTCGCGGCCGGCATCTGGCAGTTGGTAGTCGAGCCTGTCGAAACCACCCTGCGCGCAACGGTGACCAAGCTCGACAAGACCCCCGGTGACGTGCCCGCCCTGAAGTTGACGGTCAACGAGCTGTCGGCGATCTACCTCGGCGGCGTCTCGGTCACGACCCTGGTGGGGGCTGGGCGCATCACCGAGCTGCGCCCCGGCTCGGCCTCCGCCGCCGATGCGCTGCTGCGGGTCGACCGCGCCCCGTGGCTGAGCGTCTGGTACTAGGAGGCATCATGACTCGTCTGAGTAATATCACCGTGCTGGGCACCGGAGTGCTGGGGTCGCAGATCGCATTCCAGACCGCGTTCAGCGGGTTCGAGGTGGTCGCCTGGGATGTCGACGACGCCGCGCTCGAGGGCGCCAAGGTGCGCTTTCGCAAACTGGCCGACCGCTACATCCGCGAAGACTTCCAGGGTTCTGCGAGCGGCAAGGCCGAGGCCGCGCTCGGGCGGCTGCGGTACGCCACCGACCTCGCCGACGCGGTTGTCGATGCGGATCTGGTGATCGAGGCCGTTCCCGAGCAGCTCGAGCTGAAGCGCGACATCTACGCGCGCCTGGGCGCGGTCGCCCCGCCGAAGACGATCTTCGCGACCAACTCGTCGACCCTGCTGCCGAGCAGGCTGATGGATGCCACCGGTCGCCCCGACCGCTTTCTCGCCCTGCATTTCGCCAACGAGATCTGGAAGTTCAACGTCGGCGAGGTGATGGGAACGCCCCTGACCTCGCCCGAGGCCTACGACACGGTCGTCGAGTTCGCGCGCGATATGGGAATGGTGCCGATCGAGATCAAGAAGGAGAAGGCCGGCTACGTGCTCAACTCGCTGCTCGTCCCCTTCTTGAACGCCGCCGGCGAGCTGCTCGTCGACGGCATCGCCGACCCCGAAACCATCGACAAGACCTGGCGCATCGCGACCGGGTCGCCGTCAGGCCCATTCCAGATCTACGACGTGATCGGGCTGATGACGCCCTACAACGTGGCGCTGGCCGACCCGCGGCCCAAGTCGCAGGCGTTCGCCGCGCTGCTCAAGTCGGAGTACATCGACAAGGGCAAGCTCGGGGTGGCGACGGGGGAAGGGTTCTACTCGTACGGGAAGCGGGGGTAGGCCGAACCGGATGCCGCGGCCCAATGCCCTCGCTGGGGTAGCGGTTGCATTTTCGATGATCTTCGAGCTGCCGACCTTCGAACTGTTCGAGGCGGCGGTTGCGGCGAGGTGGCAATGGGTGGCTGCCTCGTGCTCGACGACCGGCCGCAATTGCGGTGCTGTGGCCTGAACTGCGGACTGGGGTCTTGACGCCTCGGCGCTGGACGTTGAGGTCGGTGACTAGAGCATTGACGCGATCTGGCGTCCGATAGCTACTCCCAGGGGAATGGGGACCGCGTTTCCGATTTGTCGCGCGACCGCGGTCTTTGAGCCCACGAACTGGTGGTCGTCTGGAAAGCCTTGAAGGATCGCTGCCTCGTAGTGAGTTATGGCTCTCATCGCCTCCGGGTGCAGGTACCGACCTTTTTCGGGCTTGAAGAACTCGGTCCGAATCGTCACGGAGGGTTTGTCCCAGTGAAGCCTGCCCATGACATCGCCCGAGCCGCTCGTGTGATCGATCCAGCAACGAGCCTTCAGATCATTCGGCAAGTTGAACCTGTTGCCGCCAAGGGGGATGGCGGCAAATCGATCCAGCGAGAGCCTGGTGTAGTCCCGTCCGAAATGGAGATCGCGTCGGACATGCGCTCCGGTCAGAACCTGGCCGTCGAACTGGATCTGTCGACGCCCGAACTCTTCATCGCGATCGGGGTTGCGCGGTACGCCTTCGAAGGCCTCGCGCACGGTCATGTGACGTCCAATGTGGGTTGGTTCTGGACGCTGTGAGGCCGGAAGATCGCGGTGGTGCCCGATGAGGACGGCCCGCTTGCGAGCCTGTGGGGCACCGTAGTCGGCGGCATTCAGGACCCAGTGATCGAAGTCGTAGTCCTGCAGGAATCCACCCGGCTCGACCGCGTCTTGGAAGTCTTGAAACTGTCGCGACTTGGCGAAAGCCGCCACGTTTTCGACAACGAAATACTTCGGGTTCGCTCTCTTGATCGTCTTCGCGTACTGGAACCAGAGGCTGTTGCGCTCGTCTTCGACGTCTTGCTTGCCGAGGGTTGAGAATCCCTGGCAGGGAGGTCCGCCTACGACGACGTCCACCTGCGGTACATCCTCTTCAGCAAGCCAATCCTGAATGGACTTCGCGCGCACGATCCCTGGTCCGAATGTCAGCTCGTAGGACGCCGCTGCCGCCACATCCATCTCGACTGCTCGCACGCTCTCGAAGCGCCGCGAGGCGACCTTGAAACCGGCCGTCAGACCCCCGGCGCCGGCAAAGAGATCGAGCACTCGAATGTTTGTTCGGGAGGTCACGGTCGGAGTCTAGCCGGCGCCTCCGTCTCTGAACGAGAGAGACACGATCATTGAGCCCCTGGCTCAGTCACGTCGGCACAATGCGCTACCGTTTGCTCACCTTCTGCGAATCAGACGCAGCTCGACGAGGACAGGCGCTCATGGAGAACCCTCTTTATCCTGTCTTCGCCGACTGGGCGAAGAAGTTCGGCGTCGACGCAGCCATGAGTCGGTTCCAGACTCTGGGTCTCGACATCTTGAACGAACTTCGAGTTCAGTACGAGGTCGACGTAGCCAAGATCGAATCGGGTGGCCCGATGATCGTCGCTGCGGGGAAAGCCGGTTGGTACAGCGGGCCGAATGATGGGTCGATTTACTGGCCACCTCTCCGTCAAAGCTTCGTCGACGATCATTGGCCGGCGGATCGACTCGCGTCTCTGGACAACGCATCGAATGTGGTCGTTGCTCACACCCCGAAGCCGGAGCAGCCGACTTTCGACGCGCGAGGTCTGGTAGTCGGATTCGTTCAGAGCGGCAAGACCACTAACTTTCTCTCGGTAATCGCGAAACTCGCGGATGAGAACTATCGACTCGTCATCGTTTTGTCGGGAATCCACAACAGCCTTCGCAAGCAGACTCAGCAGCGCCTGAAGACGCAGCTTCAGGACCTCGCGCCCAAGAAGTGGCACATGTTGACCACCGATGAGCTCGACTTCCACATTCCGACGAACTCGCCCTTGGCTACGTTGTCCGATGATCGGGTCGCACTGGCTATCGTCAAGAAGAATGCGGCGGTTCTAAAGCGATTGATCAAATGGCTCGACTCCCAACCTGGCCGCGAGGCTCTCCTTAACCGTCAGGTTCTGATCATCGATGATGAGGCCGATCAGGCGTCTGTTGCCACCAAGTCCATCAACCCTCTGATTCGAAAGCTTCTGGAAATAACGCCGAAGAGCACGTACGTCGGCTACACGGCGACGCCGTTCGCCAACGTGTTCATTGATCCCGCGGCCGGAGACCTATATCCCAAGGACTTCATCCTCAACCTTCCGCGCCCGGACGGGTATTTCGGACCAGAGGTGATATTTGGTCGTGACGTAGTCGAGGGAGAGGACCCCGAGAAGGCTCCCGACGGCTACGACATGATCCGGATCATTCCTGATAGCGACGTTTCAAAGCTCCGCCCGGTCAGCATGGCGGCTATTCCGGACTTCGCTCCGGTCATTACCGACCAGCTTCGTGATGCGGTCCGCTGGTTCTGGCTAGCGACGGCCGCTCGGCGGGGTCGTGGCCAAAGCAATGGTCACAGCACGATGTTGATCCACACTTCAGTGAGCATCAGCGTCCACGAATCCTTCAAGGGGCCTCTTCTCGCGATGCGAGCCAAGGCGGTGAACGATTTGAGCGCGGGGGACAAGGTTTTCCTTGAAGAGATGTCGCTCCTATGGGCCAAAGAGACGTCGAGAGTACCCGCCACTGACTGGGGACGGGAGCAGAACACATTCGACGATGTCCTCCCATACCTCATGGACGTAGTAGACGCGACGCAGGTCATCCTTGACAATTCGCGGAGTCAGGATCGTTTGATCTACCCCGAAGACCATCCCATCGTCGCCATCGCGGTCGGCGGTGACACTCTCTCGCGAGGGCTGACCCTCGAGGGGCTCGTCGTCAGCTTCTTCGTGCGAGCAGCCAACGCGTACGACACCTTGCTACAGATGGGTCGTTGGTTTGGCTTTAGGGAGGGATATCAAGACCTTCCAAGGATCTGGATGACTTCTGGGCTCCGGGATGCGTTCCGACATCTGGCGACCGTTGAACAGCAAATGCGCGACGACATCGACTTCTACCAGCGACAGGATCTCACTCCGCTCGATGTCGCGGTGAGGATACGCACGCATCCCTCGCTACGAATCACGGCCAAGATGGGCGCAGCCAAGCCCGCCTACATTTCCTATGCTGGCAGGCGCCTTCAGACCCGCTACTTCCGGACCGACGACCGTGACTGGCTGGACGCAAATCTTGTCGCGGGCGACGAACTGATCGGTGAAGCGGTAAAGGCGGGGCACACGGATGTAACGCCAGATTCGTTCATCGTGCGGGATGTTCCCGCTCGCCTCGTGCTGGCGTTCCTCGGGAAGTACCAGGTGCACGAGGATTCACCGGACCTCGATCCACGACTGATGGCCAACTACATTGACGGTCAGATCGGCGATGAGGGAACCCTCGAGACGTGGTCCGTGGCTGTTGTCTCGAGCGATGGGGAGAGCGTTCGCCTTGGGGGCGTCGACTTCCGCGCGGTGACTCGTGCGAAGCTCAGCGGCGACGTGGCGTCGAAGTCGGATATCAAGACATTGATGAGCAAGCAGGACCGCGTTCTGGACCTCGACATCACCACTGCCGAAGCCAGAGCTGCCTCCGAGCAGCAGTTGATGTTGATGAGGAACGCCGATGCTACATACGCAGATAGGGGGCTGCTGGTGCTGTATCCGATCGATCGGGTCAGCTCTCCGGTCAGTGCAGGCAACGAGCGTCAGCCCTTGGATGCTCTGCGGCCCGTCCTTGGTCTTGGGATCGTGTTCCCTGGAAACGCCGAATCCAAGACGCAGGTCAAAGCCACGTACCTCGCGGTGGACCTTTCCGATGTGGAGGTCGAAGACCTCGCTGCGATCGAGGATGACACCGAGGGAGCCGTCGAGTGACAGCGGTTGGGCTGGGGACGATCCGTGGAGGCTGGGCTGTACTCGACCGCCCGACTCACGATGAATATTCGAGCTATCCCCTTGACCTCCTAGAGTCGGTGGACATCAGACTTGCGATAGACCGCAACAACGGGCGTCATCTTCTCGTGGAGTTCCAAGGCGAGCCGTCGCCGAGCTCGCAAATCAAGTCACCGCTGGTAGATCGCGTCTGGGCGTTGACTTTCGGCGGCCATAGCCGAACGTACCTCGACGTAGCTTGTTTGAACAGCGGCCTCTGGGACGTCTTCGACGATCTGATCGTCGACGTCCTCCAGATTGCGTTGCCGGCGCCCCAGCCCGGCGCGACCGTCAAGGGCGCGCTCGAGAACTGGCGCGCTCTCTTCAAGACCGGACTCATCAGGTCACTATCCCGGGAGCGGAGGTTCGGGCTTTTCGCGGAACTGTCGGTGCTCCAGGAAGCTGTTGCGGTGGCTTCTTCAGGTGAGATAGCAAGCTGGGTCGGCCCGGGAGGGGCTCCGCATGACTTCGAATTCGTGCACGGTTGTGTCGAAGTCAAGGCGGTCGGAACGAGCTCGACACACACACGCATCCATGGCCTCTCTCAACTCGAGCTGCATGACCCGAAGCCGTTGGACTTGGTTGTGCTTACCCTCGTCGAGAGCGAGGACGGGCAATCCATCTCTTCGCTGATAGAGCAACTCACCGCGGCGGGCGTCGACACCGGCGCGTTGCGGGCCGGCCTCAGCCAATCCGGATGGACCAATGATTCGACCTTCGACGAGCCTCTGGCGGTCGCGGAACTGCTCCATGTCGCTGTGGGAGCGGCCACACCGCGAATCACTTCTGGGGCGCTATTCGGGGGTATTCCGGAAGGCGTTTCTGGTATCGCCTATGACATCGACTTGAGAGTTCTCGCCGAGCACGGAACCGGAGACCCGCTTAGTGACGTGGTTGCCAGGGCGGTTCTACCGTGACCCCTCAGTGGTGGTCTCAGCCGTTTGCTCCTGATGGCTCCTCAACAGCGGGTGGGATTCTCCGCCAACTTGGACGCCCCCGACTCGATGAGCTCACCGTTCTCGTGCGTGAGGCGGCGCAGAACAGCTGGGATGCTCGAGAAGGAACTGGCGAAGTCGAGTTCTCCATCGATCTGAGGCGACTGGGCGATCGAGCTGGGGAGTGGTCGGCACTACTCCTGCCGGGGCCAGTGAGCGCTTCTGTCGAGCGATTCGATCGTGCCTTGGAACCCGAGCGGTGGGTGATCGTCGTGTCGGATCGTGGAACGGTGGGCCTTGGCGGGCCGTCTCGAGCCAACGAGCGGCCCGTGGATGGCGAGCGAAACGACTTCGTTCAGTTCCTCCGCAACGTCGGCGAGCCACGGGATACCGATTTCGGCGGTGGGACATACGGATTCGGAAAGGGCATCTTCTACCGCATAAGCGGGGTCCATTCGATCCTGGTGGACACCAACGCTCAAGGCGCGGACGGGCCGATACGGCGCCTCATGGGGGCCGCGCTGGGGGACGACTATTTCGATGAGGCGGAGACCCGCTTCACGGGCCGTCATTGGTGGGGGACCGTAGCGGCCGACGGCATTCCCGATCCGGTTGTGGGCGTCGAGGCAGCCGAGATGTCCGAACGGCTTGGCCTCCCCGGTTTCTCCGACGGTCGAAATGGAACCGACATCGTTATCCTGTGCGCCGAACTCGGCGACGAGGTGCTCGGTGATCTGACCTTGAACCGCGACCCGCGTGAAGCGGCGCACTACCTGGCATCGTCCGTCCTCTGGCACCTATGGCCGAAGCTGCTGCCTGGGAGGAGACGCGGCGGACGCATGAAGATACGGGTGGCCCTCGAGGGCGAGGATATCGAGATACCCAACCCGCGTACCGTGTTGGAACTCATGCCGTTCGCGGCATCACTGACCAAAGTTCGAGACGGGCATGGGTCTGAGTACAAGCGGACGCGTCCGTCGTTGGTAGCTGGACAGTTCTCGTCCGAGCAGACCTCCAGCCGAGCCACCGAAAGGGAAGTAGTCCAGGCTGCGAAACCCTTTGACGGAGCACCCCACCATGTGGCGAGGATGCGGTCGGCCGAGCTGGTTGTTGACTACTTCGAAGGCCCGGTTCACCCCGATCCGCTCTTCGGCTATGGAGGGGTCTTTCGCGCCACCGAAACTGCCGATCAATACTTCGCCGACGCTGAACCGCCGACACATGATGCCTGGGTCGAGGCAGGCCTCTCGGGCGACACCAAATCGATTGTTCTCGGATCTCGCAGTTTCATCCGGGGCAAGCTGGCGTCGTTGTTTGTACCAGCGGAGCCTGGACCCACCGAGGGCTCATCCGGACTGGGCGCTCTTGCCGCAAAACTGGCCAGTCTCGTACCCAAGGTGCACTCGACAGCCGCAACGCCGGCGGGGTCGCCGCCGACCGGTAGCGGTGGTGGGCCCGGGGCCGGAGGAGCACGAACCGCATCGAAACCCAAGATCTCCGGCGATCCCTGGCTCGGCTTCCGCGACGGTGTCCCATTGCTCTTCATCAACGTAGACGTCCCCGCGTCGGACTCGGGTTGGAAGTTGCGCGCGGATGTTGACGTGGTGGTCGACGGGGGCGCTCGTGAATCCTTGGTTCCGAGCGGCGCCTCGACGCCCCATATCGTGGACTGGATCGGTCCCGATCGCTATCTGGCTCATGGGGAGGTAGCGGCCATCGCGCCCGGTGCCTCCGGACAATGGGTCGTGTCAGCCTCCTACAGCGATGACGTCGTGGCGCGATTCCGAGTGAGCGACATTGCCGATGCGTGACGTTCGGCCCTACCTCGTGCCTGGGGACGGCGTCGTGTCCTATTCGGCATGGTTCCTCAACGGAGATGAGGTCCGGCCCCTACCCGAGTACCTCGAAGGGTGGGACCCGGACACAGACTTGGAGTTAGAGCGGATCGTTTCCGTGGACCTCCGAACTCTCGCCCAGCAGTGCGGTCTGGACAATGACGAAGATCTGACCCTCACGGTGTCGTGGACGGGGGCGTCATCGGACATGGTCGAGGTCGGGTACTCGGCGATTCTCAAACCCGATCAGACCGTGCGTATTGTGCTTCCCGGCGCTCGTGTCGGTGGCGCGCTGAACATCCGAACAACCGTCAGCCTCGCCAACTTCCGGCCGAATGCGCGACCGGGAACAGTCCGCTGGGAGGGCTCGATCCTCTCCCAGCACATTCAGCGCCTCGTTCTGCAGGGCGAAGGTGCGATGTTCCCTGTCTCCACGGTTGATTTCGCCGGCACGCCGTATGGGACGTACGCGAGCTGGACGCTCCAGACGTCGACGGAGCTGGAGACTCCATTCCTCGGCGGGTTCCTGCTCCTTATCAATTCACGCGATCTTGAGTTTCAAGCTGCCATCTCGGCAGAGTCGAAGACGCCCCGGCAGCAACTGCTGCTGGACCAGCTCGAAGCTGGAGTTGCTTCGATTCTGATGGTTCTGGCTTTGGACGCGCAGAGAGAGTTGATCGACCGTGACTGGCCAGCGGGCTCAACTGGAGAGGTCCTGGACAGCTACTTGAAGGTGGCCCTGAAGCAGGGTATTGATCTCCCAGTGCGAGGCGAAGATGTTGTCGATTTCCGGTCGCGACTGGAGAGTGCAGTCCGTGAAGCCGGTTGGGGGAGGTTGTTCCATTGAGCGTTCTCTTTCCACGGCTTCCGCAGGAGATTGCCAAGGCGGAATATCAGCGGCTGCTGACGGGCGAATTGGTCACTCCGGAAACCTCGCATCCTTTCCAGGTCTATTCGCCGGTCGGTGGGCGACGGGCTGATTCAAATGAGATAGACGAACTGGCTGGTCAGCTCGCAGGCCTGGCGGCCGAGTTCGGCTACCCCGAGTCGGCTGGTGATTCGAATCGGATCGCGTTCGACCGCCGTGCCGCCCCGCTCTTGCGCGCCCTGATGGATATTGGATGGTCCGAAGCTGAGGCCAGGGGAATCTGGTCCTTCATGGCCCTGGTTGCCCTTCCCGATTTGACCCGCTGGCGCTTCGGGATCACCAATCAGGAGCGTTGGGTCGCCAGCGACTTGACCCGACACACCTGGTCGCGTCTGTGGTGGCAGGCGGTGGTCTTCGACAAGGATCCGGACCTCCTGGACGCGCTCACCGAGAGCGACCTCAACCAGCTGCTGGAACGTCGCAAGATAGGTGGAGACCCCCGCCTGGTCTTGGCCGTTGGCCGCGCGGTTCTGGGAGCAACCCATGAGTCGGTTCCGCGCCGAGCTCTGATCCGAGACGTCGCCGCGCGCCTGATGCGTCGGCTTGCCTTCATCGACGTGCGTGCCCTGACGGACGATCAGCTCGTTGCTCTCTGCCGGTCCACGGCGGGCATCAGTCTCGAGACGCTTGCGACCCATCCGGAAGAGGCGCGGGCTCTCGACGCGTCGTAGGTTGGCCACATGGCTACGGCTTCTTGGGCGACGAACTCCGGCGTCGCTCGATCAATGCGATCCAATCGGAGACGCGACACTGGGCCGGAGCTCCTCGTGCGACGGGCATTGTTCGCAAGAGGGCTCAGGTATCGAGTCGACTTCGCGCCGGGCCGGAACAAGCGACGGCGCGCGGACATCGTATTCACTCGGTCCCGGTTGGCGGTGTACATCGATGGCTGCTTCTGGCACGGCTGCCCCGTGCACGCGACGTATCCAAGAAGGAATGCCGAGTATTGGGGCCCGAAGCTCGTCCGAAACATCGAGAGGGACCGGGAAACCGACGCCGATCTCCTCGACCAGGGGTGGATTGTCGCGAGGTTCTGGGAGCACGAGGACCCGACTGCGGTGGCAAATGAAGTCGAGCAGCTGCTTCAGAGCGTGCCAGGATCACCGAAGAGGCGTTGAGGCCTCCCTTCGACGCAATGGGGTGACCGATGGCAACCAAGCACGATCTGCAACTCTGGGTGATGGAAGCACTGGCAGATCAGGGAGGGGCCGCCACGGTCCTGGAGGTTTCCAAGCGGATCTGGGAGACCCACCGAGAGGATCTCTCGGACTCCGGGGATCTGTTCTTCACCTGGCAGTACGACATGCGGTGGGCCGCCCATGTCCTTCGATCCAAGGGCGAGATTGCGCCCGCCGCCGGAAGTAAGGGCAAGTGGAGAGCCACCCGAACGAACTCAGCCCCGACACCCCCGCCTCCACTGGCGTAACCTGGAATCTTCCGGCAACGTAAGGAACCCCGTTTTGGCAGAGTGCATCCACGGCTTCGAAGACGGGCTGTGCGACATCTGCTTCCCGCGACAGGCACCTGAGCCGGTGCGGCGGGTGGGGGTTGCGACGGCTCGCCGCCCCGCAGCATCCCGAAGCGCGGCCGGCGGTGCCCCTGCCGTGCGCCCTCAGCCCAAGCGCACCAGCGCCCGGCCGACCATGCTGCTCAACACGCAGCGGGTCTACCACGTGACGCACCTGCGCAATCTCGAGGCCATCGTGATCGATGAGGCGATCCGGGCGAATGCCTCGCCCGAAGTCGACGTCAGCTCTGCCACCACGCGCGAGCTGCGCGCCAGCGTCGAGCTCGCCACCGGCGGCACCGTCGCCGACCGCGTGCCGTTCCAACTCAGTCCGAATGCGAGCCGCTGGAACGAGCTGCGCAGCGGTGCGGCCGGCGCCCATTGGTCGGATGCGGCGCGCGCGGCCAACCCCCTTGAGTTCGTGATCCTGGTCACCTCGGCCGGCGCGGTCGGCCCCGACGTGCTTTTCGCCAACGGGGATGCCGCCGCTCCCGCCACGCGCTTCGCCGCGGGTGACGCCGGCACCGCGTTGCTGCGGGCGAGCTACGCGCTCGACCCCGAACTGTTGGATGCCGAGCTGCTGGCTGCCGCCCCCGTCCCCTTCTCGGCGATCACCCTCGTCGGGGTCGCCAACGAGCCAGTACGTGACCAGGTGCGCCAGCTGCTCGCCGATGTCGGGGGAGCGGCGCCCAAGGTGGCGGTGTACCCGCCGTGGTTCCAGGGGGAGTAGTCAAGCCGTATAGCGTCGCTATACGCATACCGGAGTCGCCGAGAGAGTCGCGGGCCCGGGCCGAAGCCCGAGCCCGCGCATCCATCTTGTGCGACGGTCAATCGCCCCTCACTCAGTCGCCCTTCACGTTGACGAGCTGCCGCAGCGTGTGCCGAACCCTGACCAGGTCAGAGGCGTCTGCCATGACCTGGTCGATGTCCTTGTACGCGGCGGGGATCTCGTCGAGGAAGGCGTCGGTGTCGCGGAACTCGATCCCGACCATCGCCTCCCGCAACTGCTCGTGCGTGAAGGTCTGCCGGGCCTTGCTCCGTGAGAACATCCGGCCCGCGCCATGCGGCGACGAGTCGAGCGCCATCTTGTTGCCGAGGCCCTCCACCACGTACGAAGCCGTGCCCATCGATCCCGGGATCAGCCCCGGCTCGCCTTCGCGAGCCGAGATCGCGCCCTTTCTCGACAGCCACACCTCCTTGTTGAAGTGCGTCTCCTTCTGCGTGAAGTTGTGGTGGCAGTTGATCCGCTCGACCTCGACGACCGGCTGACCGATCCACTCCGAGACCTGCCGGATCACCCGGTCCATCATCTCCTCCCGGTTCAGCAGCGCGAACCGCTGCGCCCACCGGAGCTCGGCGATGTACCGCGAGAACTCCCGCGTGCCCTCGACGAGGTAGGCGAGGTCGCGGTCGGGCAACGTGATCCACCAGCGCTCCATCTCGGCCTGGGCGACCTTGATGTGACGCTGAGCGATCTTGTTGCCCACGCCCCGGCTTCCCGAGTGCAGGAACAGCCACACGACGTCGGCCTCGTCGACGCTCACCTCGATGAAGTGGTTGCCGCTGCCGAGCGAGCCCAGCTGCATTCGCCAGTTGCCGGCGTACGACGCCGGGTCGAAGTCGGATGCCGCTGCCAGCTCTTCGAGCTCGGCCACCCTCGGCGCTGCGGTCGCGACGATCTTGCCGTTGTACGATCCCGCCGAGGTCGGCACCGCCCGCTCGATCTGCTCGCGTAGAACGCTCAGCGGGGATGTCGCGGCGACACGCTCGACGTCGGCCCGAGTGAACTCGGTCTTGACGGCGATCATGCCGCAGCCGATGTCCACCCCGACCGCCGCCGGCATGACGGCCCGCAGCGTGGGGATGACCGACCCGACGGTCGCGCCGAGCCCGAGGTGGGCATCGGGCATGAGCGCCAGGTGCGGGTAGATGAACGGCATGGTCGCGGTGGTGCGAGCCTGCTCCTCGGTCTTCGACTCGAGGATGCTCGCCCAGCT
>Ga0105248_10006731_pt1 | contig 12608 bp, 9 predicted proteins | sample KBSS34metaG_FD_81524 | JGI IMG/M metagenome (GOLD analysis project Ga0105248, IMG submission 81524) | Switchgrass rhizosphere microbial communities from Kellogg Biological Station, Michigan, USA - KBS S3-4 metaG | ecosystem: Host-associated > Plants > Roots > Rhizosphere > Soil | place... | reverse complement strand
TTCGGTTGATTGATGACGCCTGTCCGCGTCAGGTTCGCTTTCGTTGACCACGGGATCATGTTGGCGCCAGGAATCGGACGGGTGGGAGTGACAAGTGTGTCGGGATTCCGATGGACTCGCTGATCACTGCCGCGGCGCGTGCACTCGCGGCGGGTGATCCCCTCGGCGCACTGAAGCGGGTTGCCCTGCGCGACGACGCGCCTGCTCTCGCGCTTCGAGGCATCGCGATGGCGCAGCTCGGCGATCTCGTTCGAGCGAAGGCCCTCCTGCGCAGCGCCGCCCGCGCCTTCGGTCCGAAAGAGGCCGTGGCCCGCGCCAGGTGCGTGGTCGCCGAGGCCGAGGTCGCCCTCGTCTCGCGCGACTTGGGCTGGCCCGCCAAGGCGCTCGACGCCGCGCGGGCGACGCTCGAAGAGCACGGCGACCGGGTCAACGCCGCGCATGCCCGGTATCTCGAGGTCCGGCGCCTCCTGCTCATCGGGCGCATCGACGAGGCGGAGCGTAGGCTCGCCGAGCTCGACCCCGCGCCCTTCCCTCCGGCGTCGAGGACCGCCCACGAGCTGGTGGTCGCGGGGATCGCGATGCGGCGCCTCCGGACGCAGCCGGCGCGCGCTGCACTCGCTCGGGCCGAGCGCGCCGCGCGCCACGCACGTATCCCTGCGCTGACGGCGGAGGTCGAAGCCGCATTCCTCGTCCTCAACACGCCCGCCGCGCGTCTGATTGCGAGTGGCGAAGAGCGACTCCTCCTCCTCGAGGAGGTCGAAGCGCTGCTGGCGTCGAAAGCGTTCGTCGTGGACGCGTGCCGTCATGTCGTGCGTGACGACAGCAAGGTGGTCTCGCTCGCGAAGCGCCCGGTGTTGTTCGCGCTCGTACGCGCGCTGGGTGAAGCGTGGCCGGGAGACGTACCGAGGGACACGCTCGTCGCGCGTGCATTCGGATTGAAGCTCGCCGATGAATCGCATCGCGCGCGGTTGCGAGTCGAGGTAGGGCGGCTTCGCACGGTGCTTCGGACGCTCGCCGACGTGAGCGCGACGAAGCGAGGTTTCGCGCTGGCGCCGCGCCGCGCACGCGAGGTCGTCGTGCTGGCGCATCCCGTCGAAGAGGAGCACGCGGGGGTGCTCGCCTTCCTCGCCGACGGTGAATCGTGGTCGAGCTCGGCCCTTGCCCTTGCGCTTGGAACGAGCCAGCGCACCGTGCAGCGGGCCCTGGACTCGCTGGCGGCAGCACGCAAGGTGCAATCGTTCGGTCGCGGGCGAGCTCGTCGCTGGATGACCCCGCCCGTGCCGGGATTCACGACGACCTTGTTACTCCCCGCTCCTCCCCCGATTGACTAAGATGACACGCATGAGTCGATCAACCGCCGAGATCGTCCGTGAGTATGGCCCCTTTCCGGGTGCCGACAGCGTGCATGGAGTCACCTATGACGGCCAGAACGTCTGGTTTGCTGCCGGAGACAAGCTGAATGCCTTCGATCCTGCGAGCGGGAACACCCTGCGCTCGATCGATATCGCCGCGCATGCAGGAACGGCCTTCGACGGCCAGCATCTGTTTCAGCTCGCCGAGGATCGCATCCAGAAGATCGATCCGAAGACCGGCCGTGTGCTCGCCACGATCCCGGCGCCCGGCCGTGGCGGTGACTCGGGGCTCACGTGGGCCGAGGGGACGCTCTGGGTGGGACAGTATCGGGACCGGAAGATCCATCAAATCGATCCCCAGACAGGGGCGATTCTTCGCACGATCGAGTCCAACCGCTTCGTCACCGGGGTCACGTGGATCGACGGAGAGCTCTGGCACGCCACGTGGGAAGGTGACGAGAGCGATTTGCGACGAGTCGATCCTCGAACGGGAGAAATCCTGGAAACGCTCGAGATGCCGCCCGGAGTGAACGTGTCCGGGCTCGAGTCCGATGGCGGCGATCTGTTCTTCTGCGGAGGCGGGAGTAGCGGCAAGGTGAGGGCCGTCCGCCGGCCCAAACGAGGCGCGGCGACGCGCAAGCGCACCTAGATTCCCGCCGACTCCACGAGCAGGTAGCCGAAGCGGCCCTCGTGGAGCCGCGGATCTCGCGCTCGTACACGTGCGTCGCCTCGTCATCGATCGGAACGGCGCGCCCGACGAGCCATACTTGCTCACCGGCATGCCGTAGGCTAGCGTGCAATGCATCATGCGAACTCTGCTGAGTCTCCTGGCGATCGCGGTCGTTGGCTTCAGCGCCCCGCCTCACGCCGTTGCGCAGAGCTATCCGAGTAGCCCCATCACGCTGGTCATCCCGCTGGCCCCCGGTGACGGCACCGACGTTGCCGGGCGCACCATGGCCGAGGAGCTGGCGAAGCTCCTCAAGGTACCGGTTGTCCCGGTGAATCGGCCCGGAGCCGGGATGGTGATCGGGACCGACAGCGTGGTCAAGGCCAAGAAGGACGGGTACACGATCCTGCTGACGCCGAACGCCGCCGTCGTCTCGGCGCGAATTCTCAACCCGGAGTCGGTGACGTACGATCCGGCGAAGGATCTGACGGCCCTCGGGCTGACCACACGGACGCCCATCCTCATCGCGGTGCGGGCGGACGCGCCGTACCGGAGCTTCCCGGAGATGGTCGAGTTCGCCAAGACGCATCCGGGAAAGGTGCGCGTGGGCACGGTCGGGACGGGGTCGGTCGGGCACCTCAACATCGAGCTGATCAATTCACTCACGGGGGCGGGATTGACCATGGTGCCGTTCAAGGGAGGCGCGCCCGGCATCACCGCTCTCCTGGGCGGCCACGTTGAGGGGGGTGCGTTCTCGCTGGGCGCACTGAGCAGCCATCTCAAGAGTGGAGCGCTGCGGGGGCTCGTCGCCTCGGGCACGTCCCCCGGCTTCTCGGAGATCCCGACCCTGTCCCAGCTCGGCCATCGCCAGAACCTTCTCGGCGTCTGGCTCGGCTTCTTCGCCCCGGCCGGCGTGCCGGCCGACGTGACGAGGACGCTGATCGCCGCCATCGAGAAGGTGGCGAAGGACCCGGCCGTCGCCGCGAAGCTGGTGGGCCTCGGACTCCTGCAGGACTACGCACCGCCGGAGAAGCAGGTCGCCGAGATGCGGGAAGAGCATCGAACCGTGGAAGGGCTCGCCAAGAAGGCCGGGCTGGTGAAGTAGCCGGCCATGCCGCGCGATCTGGTCAGCGGTCTGTTCTGGCTGGCCGTCGCGATCTTGGCCGCCGTCCACGGACTCTCCTCCCTCCAGTTCGGATCCCTCAGTCGCCCGGGGCCAGGATTCTTCCCCTTCTGGGGCGGAGTCGTGCTGGCCCTGCTCTCCGCCGTGCTCATCGTCAGCTCCTTCCGGCGAGCGCCAGTGACCTCACGGGTCCGTCCCGAATCGTGGAAGCCCGTCGTCGTGGTCGGAGCCCTCTTGGGCTACCTCCTGCTGCTCGAGTCGCTCGGGTTCGTGGCCGTCACCTTCCTCTTCCTCCTGCTCCTGTTTCGTCTCGAGCGGCGAGGATGGGCGGTCAGCGCCGTCTCGGCGGTGATCGGGGCGCTCGCCTCGTACGTGCTGTTCCAGGTGTGGCTGAAGACCCAGCTCCCGACCGGCCCGTTCGGGTTCTGAGGGTGGAGCTCTTTCACGGCGTTCTCTACGGCTTCCAGGTCGCGCTCCAGCCGATCAACCTCCTCTACTGCTTCGTCGGCGTCTTCATCGGAACCCTGGTGGGCGTCCTTCCGGGGTTGGGGCCGGCAGCGGCCATCGCGCTCCTGCTGCCCTCCACGTTTGCGGCCTCCCCCGTGTCCGCGATCATCATGCTGGCCGGCATCTACTACGGTGCGATGTACGGCGGCTCCACGACGTCCATCCTCGTGAACATCCCGGGCGAGGCCGCGTCAGTCGTCACCTGCCTCGACGGCCACGCCATGGCGCGTCAGGGACGGGCCGGCGCCGCGCTGGGCATTGCGGCGTTCGGATCGTTCATCGCCGGCACCTTCAGTGTCGTCCTCCTGACGTTCCTGGCGCCGTTCCTGGCTCGGGTAACCTTGAGCTTCGGCCCGCCGGAATATTTCGCCCTCATGGTTCTCGGCCTGACGCTGCTCACGTACTTTGCGCGCGAGTCCATGGTGAAAGCGCTCATGATGGCGGCCGTTGGCCTGCTGTGCGGCAGTGTCGGTCAGGACGTGATCAGCGGCCGGTTTCGGTTCGCGTTCGGGATACGGACGCTCGAGGACGGGCTCGGGCTGGTGCCGGTCATCATGGGACTCTTCGGGATCTCCGAGGTGCTCCTCAACCTCGAGCGGCGGGAAGAGGCGACGGAGATCTTTACCCCACCGACGACAGGGCTCCTGCCGACGCGCGGCGACTGGCGGGCGTCCGCGGCGCCGATCTTCCGCGGGTCGGTGCTGGGGTTCTTCCTGGGCATCCTGCCCGGAGCCGGCGCCATCATCGCCTCGTTCGTGTCGTACGCCGTCGAGAAGCGGGTGTCCCGGCACCCGGAGCGCTTCGGCACGGGAGCGATCGAGGGCGTGGCCGGACCTGAGGCGGCGAACAACGCCGCGGCCGGTGGCGCCTTCATTCCGCTGCTCACGCTCGGCATCCCGGCCAATGCCGTCATGGCGATCCTGCTCGGGGCGCTCATGATCCACGGCCTTCAGCCCGGCCCGTTGCTGGTCAAGCAGGCTCCCGACGTCTTCTGGGGGATCATCACGAGCATGTACATCGGCAACGCCATGCTGCTCGTGTTGAATCTGCCTCTCATTCCGATGTGGGCCCTCCTCCTGCGGGTGCCGTACGCGATCATGTTTCCGTTCATCCTCCTCTTCTGCCTCATCGGCGCCTATAGCGTCGGCAACAACGTCGGCGACGGGCTCGTGATGTGGGTCTTCGGAATCGTGGGGTATCTGCTGAAGAAGTTCGACTACGAGGGCGCGCCCTTGATCCTGGCCATGGTCATCGGACCGATGATGGAGGAAGCGCTGCGCCAGTCACTGATTCTGTCGAGCGGAAGCTTCGCCGTCTTCGTCTCCCGCCCGATCTCGGCCGGCTTCATCCTGGTCTCGGCGCTCCTGCTGCTTCTTCCCCTCCTCCGGAGAGGCCATGACTTGATCCCCCGGCAGCGCTGAATCCGGCCGCATCCTGCCGTGCGGCCTTCGAAACACCGTTGCGAGACTCGCCAATAGCCGCACAATACGGGCATGGTTACCCGACCCAGCGTCGCGATCGTCGGCGGCGGCATCGGCGGCCTGTTCGCGGCCAACGCGCTGCTCGCGCGCGGGCTGCGAGTTGCGGTTTACGAGCAGGCCACGGCGATCGGCGAGATCGGCGCCGGTGTCTACGTCACGCCGAACGCGGTACGACACCTCGAGAGCATCGGGCTCGGCCGCGCGGTCGAGCGCTGGGGCGCCCGTGTCGGCCCGGGATCCGCGTATTTCCGCCACGACGGCGCTCCGATCGCGCCAGTTCAGGTGACCGACGCCGCGGGGAATGCCTGTTTTGGCATGCACCGCGCCGACTACATCGAGTTTCTCGCTGCGCATCTGCCCGCCGGCATCATCCGCACCGGTCACCGCGCGGTCGGCTTCGAGCAGACCGCGGAGATCGCCCGCGTGAAGTTCGCCGACGGCACCGTCGCCGAGGCCGACGTGGTGATCGGCGCCGACGGGATCCACTCCGAGCTGCGGCCCCACGTCTTCCCGCCCTCGAAGCCGCTCTTCCACGGCACGATCTCGTACCGTGGCCTGGTGCCGCGCGAGCACCTGCCGGACTGGCCAATGGATCGCTGGCAGATGTGGGCGGGGCCCTCGAAGCACTTCCTCGTCTTCCCGGTGCGCCATGGCGAGATGGTCAACTACGTCGGTTTCGTGCCGACCGACGAGCAGATGAAGGAGTCGTGGTCCGCACCAGGCGACCCGGAGGTGCTGCGCCGCGAGTTCTACGGGTGGGATCCACGCATCGGGCAGGTGCTGAAACAGGTCGACCGGACGTTCCGCTGGGCGCTCTACGACCGCGAGCCGCTGCCGACCTGGACCAGGGGCCGTCTCACCTTGCTCGGGGACGCGGCGCATCCGATGCTGCCGCACCTCGGCCAGGGCGCCAACCAAGCGATCGAGGACGGCATCGCGCTCGCCGCCATCCTCGCCCGCGCCGACACGGCCAGGGCGCCCGCTTGCCTGCTCGCCTACGAGCGGTTGCGCCGCGAGCGCGTCGCCGAGGTCCAGCTCGGCGCCCGCAGGCATGGGCTGCGCGTCGATTCGATGGTCGATGACCTGCGCAAGCGCGACGCCGATCTTCTCGCGCATGCCGAATTCCGCAAAGAGCTCTACTCGTACGACGTCGTGCCGCACGCCGAGGCTGCGGCGAAGGCAGCGGGACTTACTTCGTCAGACCCGCCTTCTTCACCATCTCGGTGACGCGCCAGCGCGTGGCTGCGGGCGCTCTACGACCGCGTCGTGCCGAAGTGAGCCGGCCTCGTCAGGCGCCCGAGATCACGCAAGGTCGAAGCGATCGAGGTTCATCACCTTGGTCCAGGCCGCGACGAAGTCCTGGGCGAACTTCGTCTGCGCATCCGAGCTTCCGTAGACCTCCGCCAGGGCCCGAAGCTGGGAGTTCGAACCGAAGAGGAGATCGACGCGCGTGCCGGTCCACTTGAGCGCGCCCGTGGCGCGATCGCGCCCTTCGAACACGTCCTTGGCGTCCGATGCCGCCTTCCACTCCGTGCCCATGTCGAGCAGGTTCACGAAGAAGTCGTTGGTCAGCGCGTCCGGCCGCTTGGTGAAGACGCCGTGTTTCGTCTGTCCGACGTTGGTGTTCAGGACGCGCAGGCCGCCAACGAGCACCGTCATCTCGGGCGCGGTCAGCGTGAGCAATTGCGCGCGATCGATCAGCAACTCCTCGGCCGCCACGGGGTACTTGCCCTTGAGGTAGTTTCGGAAGCCATCCGCGACCGGCTCGAGGACGGCGAACGAGTCCACATCGGTCTGCTCCTGCGCGGCATCCATCCGCCCCGGCGTGAAGGGCACCGTCACGGCGTGACCGGCGTTCTTCGCCGCCTGCTCGACGCCCGCGCAACCGGCCAGCACGATCAGGTCGGCGAGCGAGACATTCTTGCCGCCAGACTGCCCGCGGTTGAACTCGCTCTGGATGCCCTCCAGCGTCCTGAGCGCCCTCGCCAGTTGGCCAGGCTGGTTGACTTCCCACCCGTTCTGCGGCGCGAGGCGAATGCGCGCGCCGTTCGCACCGCCGCGCTTGTCGGAGCCACGGAAGGTGGATGCCGACGCCCAGGCGGTCGAAACCAGTTGCGAGACGGACAGCCCCGACGCCAGGATCTTGCCCTTCAGCGCGGCAATGTCCTGTTCATCGATCAGCTTGTGATTGACCGCGGGGATGGGGTCCTGCCAGATGAGCTCTTCGGCGGGAACCTCCGGGCCGAGGTAGCGAGCGCGCGGGCCCATGTCGCGATGCGTCAGCTTGAACCAAGCCCGCGCGAATGCGTCGGCGAACTGATCCGGATTCTGGTGGAAGCGCCTCGAGATTTTTTCGTACGCAGGGTCGAGCCGCAAGGAGAGATCCGTGGTCAGCATGGCGGGCGCGTGACGCTTGGCCGAGTCGTGGGCGTCCGGGATCGTCCCGGCGCCTGCGCCATCCTTCGGTCGCCACTGATGCGCGCCAGCCGGGCTCTTCGTCAGCTCCCAGTCGTAGCTGAACAGATTCTTGAAGAAGTTGTTGCTCCACCTCGTGGGCGTCTCGGTCCACGTGACCTCCAGGCCGCTGGTGATCGCGTCCCCGCCTTTGCCCGTGCCGAACGTGCTTCGCCAGCCGAGACCTTGCTCCTCGATGCTGCACCCCTCGGGCTCAGCCCCCATATACGACTCGAGGCCGGCGCCGTGGGTCTTGCCAAAGGTGTGCCCACCCGCGATGAGCGCCACCGTCTCTTCGTCGTTCATGGCCATGCGAGCGAACGTCTCGCGAATATCCCTGGCCGCCGCAATCGGATCCGGATTGCCGTTCGGGCCTTGCGGGTTGACGTAGATCAGCCCCATCTGAACGGCGCCGAGCGGATTCTCGAGATCCCGGTCACCGGAGTAGCGCTTGTCACCCAGCCACTTGTCCTCGGAGCCCCAGTAGACCTCGTCCGGCTCCCAGACGTCCGGACGCCCGCCGGCGAACCCGAAGGTCTTGAAACCCATCGATTCCAGCGCGACGTTGCCCGCGAGGATCATGAGGTCGGCCCATGAAATCTTCCGGCCATACTTCTGCTTGATCGGCCACAGCAGTCGGCGCGCCTTGTCGAGGTTCCCGTTGTCGGGCCAACTGTTGAGGGGTGCGAAGCGCTGCTGGCCGGCACCGGCTCCGCCGCGGCCGTCGGCGATGCGGTACGTGCCGGCGCTGTGCCAGGCCATGCGAATGAACAACGGTCCGTAGTGGCCGAAGTCCGCCGGCCACCAGTCCTGCGAATCGGTCATCAGCGCCACGAGATCCTTCTTCACGGCCGCCAGGTCGAGGCTCTTGAACTCCTTGGCGTAGTTGAAGTCCGTGCCCATGGGATCGGACAGGGTCAGCATCTTGAGGTTCAGCTGATTGGGCCACCAGTCTCGGTTCGACCTGACGCCGCCAGCGGTGTGCGTGAACGGGCACTTTGCCTCGCTTGACATCTGTTTTTCCATCTCGAATCCTCCTTGCGACGTTTGGGGGTGAGCGACGCGGCGATGCCGCCATCATCACACACCAATGTTACACAGCGTCTTCACACGGCCTCAAATCCCAAAGCGGACATTCACGCCCATCACTCGATCACACCTCGTCCGCACGCATGACTCTTCCATTTCCCCATCCATAACGCACGTAGTCAACATCAACACCCTCCGCGCCCTCGCGCCCCCTTCCCTGCCCCATTCCCGGGCCGTCAGGCTCCGGGCCAGCACGCCGCAGCCCCCGCGCGAGCGTCCGCGAGCGATCCCCTTCGTCAGGCGCGGGCGCTGCCCACGTCAGGGCTTTGACACGGCACCCAGATTCCACAGGAGCCCGGAAACGGGGGCTTCGCTGCACACACAGTCCAGCAATAGCCTGCCATTGCAGGGCCGAAGATCAGGTCGAGGCTGCCGCCCGCGGGAGCTCGCCGGGAAGGGAATGACTTCGTAGGGCGCCGGAGCCTGAAGCAGTGCCGCGATGCTATAGTCGCGATCGATCGCGTGAGCGCGGCGCGCGCCGGCACGCCGTCGCGGCGAGCGCCGGGAGGCCAGGTGACGATGGGCGAGTCCAGGCAGCCATTTGCAAAAGTTCCGGCCATGCGGCTGGTCGGCAGCCGTCTACTGACCGCCATCTACCTCGTTGCCGCATGCGCAGCCGCCTCACCGGCCGCCGCTGCGCCCGGCCTCGGACGCCCCGGCTACACGCTGAGCAAGGTGAGCGCCGCCGTCCCGGCGACCGGGATGGCCGAGCTTGCCTTTCGACCCGCCGACACGACCCACGTGTATGCCGCGCGGACGTCGGGCGTCGTCACGCGATACGATTACGACCCGGTCACGGGACAGATGGCGAATGCGCTCGACGTCGCCACCACGCCCGGATTCGAGATCCATGGCCTGGCCTTTCATGGCGCGGATCTCTACGTCTCGCTCAACGCTCCCCCGGCGGGCGCGCGCCTCGCTCGCTTCTCCGATCCGGACGCCGGCGGCGTCTACCGGACCCGGCACGACTTCGTTCACTCGATTCCCACCGGCACGCACGGGATCAACCAGATCCAGGTCGTCGGCTCCACGCTCTACGTAGGGATCGGGGCGGCCAGCCGGAAAGGTGACCCCGCCGTCGAGAACGTCTACACGATGACGGTGGCGCGCATCGTCGATCTGGCGCAGGTCGACTTCTCCGGCCCCATCGGTCCCGACTTCACCGGGCCCGTCAACCACCTCGCGGATCCGGTGGAATGGCTCAATACCGGCGGTGCCGACGGCAGGCTGCGGTACTACGCCAGCGGCTTTCGCAACCCTTTCGGTATCCTCATCGATGCCGACGGCGACCTGTGGCTGTCCACCAATGGCAATAGCGACCCGGGCTTCCTGTCTCCCGACCTGGTGTACAAGAAGGTTCCGCTGGGGAGCCAGGGCGACTTCCCGCCCGCATCGTTCGGGTTCGGGCCACCGGCTATCGTCGGCACCCCGATCGAGGCATTCGCGAACCTCGGCCAGAGCCCGTCGCCGACCGGCATGGCCTTCATGCCGACCGGCCCGGACGCGGGACAGCTCGTGGTGGCGGAGTACGGGGCGACCAACGACCCGGCCGTGGGACGGGATGTCCTGCTTCTCGATCCTGTCACGGGTGCCCTGGCATTGCTGGTCACGAACCTCAAGGGCCCGACCGACGTCGCTCCGGACCCATTCGGCCGGCTGCTCATCGCGGACATCACCGACAGCTCGGTGTGGCTCCTGACCTACACGGGCGCCGCAGACGTCACGCCCCCGGTCGCGGGCGCGATCACGCCTGTCAATACCCGCTACGGCAACTGGGTGGACAGCCCATTCGACCTGAGCGCGAGCTTCAGCGACAACGAAAGCGCGGTGACCAGCTGCCAGTACACCTCCGACGGAGGGTCGACGTGGCAGCCGGCGGTCGTGACGGGAGCCATGCCGAGCTTCACCTGCATCGCCACTGGCATCGCCGCCGTGCATGGCCGGGTCCTACGGCTCAACATGCGCGCGACGAGTGAGGGAGGCACGGCGCAGGGGACGGCGCTCTCGGTCACCGTTGACGCGCTGCCTCCGACGGGATCGGTCAAAATCAACAACAACGCCGCGTGGACCCGAGTGCCGACGGTGACCCTCGCGCTCGCGGCGACGGATGCGAGCGGTGTGGCCTCGATGTGCATCAGCAACACATCGTCGTGCACGGCCTGGCAGCCGTTCGCGTCGAGCAAGGCGTGGACGCTCGCTCTCGGGGACGGGCTGAAGGTGGTCTCCGTGTGGTTCCGGGATCGCGTCGGCAACGTCACCGCGGGCCCGATGCAGGGCCAGATCCTCCTGGACGGCACCGCGCCCGGAAACCCGACCGCTCTCACGAGCAGCAGTCACGCGGTATCCACCTGGTCCGCTGACCGGACCGTGGCGATCCAATGGGCCGGCGCCACGGATGCCGGCAGCGGCGTCTCAGGCTATTCGCTGCGGTGGGACCGGCTGCTCTCGACCATGCCGGATGCGGTGGCCGACACAACCGCTCTGACCGCGACGAGTCCATCGCTGCCGGACGGCAGCAATCACTACGTTCATCTCCGGACCGTCGACAAGGCCGGAAACTGGTCGGCCGGCGCCGTGCACTTCGGCCCGTTTTTCATCGACGGGACGGCCCCGACCAATGGGGCCCTGACGGCGACTCCGGGAACCGCCGAGATCTCGCTCAGATGGAGCGGAGTCTCCGATGCGGCGAGCGGCCTCGCGACCACCAACCCGTACCGGCTGGTCTACAGCACGTCCGCCTCGCCGGCTACGCGGTGCACCAACGGGACGCCGATCTTCGTCGGTGCCGCGGGGCAGTTCGAGCATCAGAACCTGGTTGCAGGGGCCCGATACTTCTACCGGCTCTGCGCCACCGACAAGGCCGGCAACGTGTCGATGGGCGCGGTCGGGTTTGCAGTCGCCCGATAGACGGCGCGTCCGGAATTGGACCCGAGACCGCTATTTGCGTAGTGGCCTGAAGCCCGCACGAACCTCTTCTGAAGAGAGCTGCTGGTGTTCCCAGGCAGCAAAGTGGCCGTGCTAGGTGCGCACACTGTCGCCGTCAAGGGACTATGAACCGCCTGCGGATCAGCAGGAACGACCCCTCGCGGCAGAGGCACGACGGCGGCTGCCGCGCCCCTCGCGGAGATGATGAGCCGCGGTGCTCTACACCTTGGACGAGGTCGCCCGCATGACATTGTCGATCAGACCCCTACGGCCCGACGACGCCGAGCTGTATCGCACAATCCGCCTCGAGGCTCTGCGTGCTCATCCCGAGGCATTCAGCAGTTCCGCCGATCTGGAGGGCGCGCAACCGCTGACCTGGTTCGCCGAACGATTGACCGTCAATGTCGTGTTCGGTGCGTTTCGCGACGCCAGTCTGCTCGGCACCGCCGGATTCCGGGGCCAATCCGCCTTCAAGCAGGCTCACAAGGCGACGCTTTGGGGCATGTACCTACGACCCGAAGCGCGTGGCTCAGGGCTCGCGCGGCGGCTGGTCGAAGCCGTGCTCGATCATGCTCGTGGCCGGGTGGAGCTCATCCAGCTAGCCGTGGTCGCCGACAATGTCGTCGCCCGTCGTCTCTATGCATCCTTGGGATTCACGGAGTACGGCATCGAGGTGCATTCGCTCAAGGTCGAGGGCCGCTATCACGACGAGGTGCTGATGGTAAAGTTCCTGACTTGAGACCGGCCGCTCCGCCCGGCCAGAAGCGGCCCGTCCATGGTGCTAAGCTGGCACCCATGATGAACCGACTGCTGCTCGCCCTGCTGGCGTTGACCGTGCTGGCCTCTCCCGCGGCGGCCCAGGATGCGGCGGCCTGCGGCACACCGGCGGTCATCGAGGACGGCTGGGCGACCGCCAAGCCCGACGACGTCGGACTCGACGGCGCGCGGCTGTGCGGGCTCGACAAGTTCCTCGAGCAATGGCCGAACGCCAACATCCACTCCGTCACCGT
>Ga0105248_10006727_pt1 | contig 12613 bp, 11 predicted proteins | sample KBSS34metaG_FD_81524 | JGI IMG/M metagenome (GOLD analysis project Ga0105248, IMG submission 81524) | Switchgrass rhizosphere microbial communities from Kellogg Biological Station, Michigan, USA - KBS S3-4 metaG | ecosystem: Host-associated > Plants > Roots > Rhizosphere > Soil | place... | reverse complement strand
TGGTACCAGCGCGTACCCGCAGGCTTAGGAGTGAACGAGTATCGCCGCTGTCCTCCTGCGGGAATCATCGGCGATCCCTCCTCCATCGCACCATCGTTCAACGGATCAATCGCCAAACCATGCCAATGAGTCAAATCCGCATCGCCCGTCTTGTTCAGCACATCGATATTCGCGGGAACACCCTGTCTCAGCCGCAAAATAGGTCCCGGGACCTGCCCATTGTAGGCAATCGTCTTGATACTTACTCCCGGCGATATCTCAATCGTGCAGGGCTCGATCCTCAACGTATAGTCTGGCCGTTTCTGCTTCGCCCCACGGCCACCACCACTCGGATTCTTCACCTGTGCTGGCAACAACGAGTCCACCAGTTGATTCGCGACCACGGCCCCTACAGACGAAACAAAACTTCTCCGATTCATTTCGCAGCCTCTATTTACGAGACAACTCTACCCGCTTTCAAGTTCTTCATAAACTCGTAAAGTTGAGACGTCTCAAAAATTAGAGCTAACCTTAATTGTTACCTTTTATGGTTGTCAAGGTATGTAAAATAAAGAACATGCCTCCAATGCGAAAGTGGCGAAATTGGCAGACGCACCAGACTTAGGATCTGGCGGGGCAACCCGTGGGGGTTCAAGTCCCCCCTTTCGCACCAACCTTATTTGAAAGCGATGTACATGAGTCAGTCCAAGCCCTCTGAGCCGAAGCTCCATCTCTCCGCCACCCCCGACTACCGTGAGGGCTACGCAAACAGCGTTCAGGTCCGTATGTCTGTCTGGGATTTCCTTCTCGTCTTCGGAACCATGAGCCAGGATTCGCCCGACGAACTCACCGTAAAGAACTTCCAGGGAATCTACCTCAGCCCTCAGCAGGCCAAGGCCCTCCTTAACGTGCTAGGCCATAACCTCGCGCAGTACGAGCAGACCTTCGGAACCATTGCTCTCGACCAACAGGTTCCCCAACCCGGCGGCCCGGTCCACTAATTTCCAGCGCGTGCGACCCTTAGCCATCCGCGATCGCCGCCGCGCAACCGACATCCCCGCCGGGATGCTCTACCCTCTGTTCTTCGCTGCCATCTATCTCTCCCATATCACCCTCCTCCGTCTTCCCTACTTTTGGGATGAGGCCGGCTACTATATTCCCGCCGCCTGGGACTTCTTCCGCACTGGCTCCCTCATTCCCCAAACCACCCTCACCAATGCCCATCCGCCACTGCCATCCATCCTTTTAGCCTCTTGGTGGCATATGTCAGGGTTCGTTGTTAGCGGAACCCGCACTCTTGTCGTCATGGTTGCAGCGGCCGCTCTCGTCGCCGTCTTTCAGCTCGCTCGCTCGCTGCTCAATACACCTGCTGCGATTGCCACTACCGTGCTCACAGCGATCTACCCAATCTGGTTTGCGCAGAGCACCCTTGCCCACGCAGACATCTTTGCCGCAGCCTTTACCCTCTGGGGCCTCACTCTATATCTCGAGCCTGGAAAAGAAAATCAAATTCTCGCCTCGGCTCTCTTCTCCTTTGCGGCGCTTTCCAAAGAAACCGCCATCGTCACCCCACTCGCTCTCGCCTGCTTTGAAATCTGGCTCCTCATGCGTGCACGCTACAGTTCCATGCGACGTCGAGCCCACGCTCTCTGGGTTGTCTCCCTTCTCTCTCCGCTCATCCCCCTCATCGCTTGGTATGCCTATCACCGGCACATGACCGGCTTCACCTTCGGAAATCCCGAATACCTGCGCTATAACGCTACCGCAAACCTCGACGCGCACCGCATCGCGCTCTCCCTCTGGCATCGTCTCCTGCACATGTTCACTCACATGAACATGTACGTGCCGGTCGTCTGCGCCATCGCAGCCTTCTTTATTCCGGTCCGCCGCGAAGCCACGCCTCTTATACCTCGCCGCACACTCGCAGCGATTGCGATAGTCATAGCCGCCAATTGGATAGCCTTCTCTGTGCTCGGTGGAGCTCTACTGACGCGCTACCTGCTGCCGATATATCCGCTTATCCTGCTACTCTGCGTTGCCATATGGCAGCGACATCTCCTCCAGTGGTGGGCCCTTGCGCTGCTCAGCGCCGCAGCATTCCTCGCGGGAATCTGGATCAACCCGCCGTACGCGTTCGCCCCGGAAGACAACCTTACCTATCGCGATATGATCGTCCTGCATCAGCAGGCCATCTCGCTCATCGAACACCGTTTCCCGCAAGCCACTGTCCTCACGGCGTGGCCGGCAACAGCAGAACTGTCGCGTCCCGAACTCGGATACACACACAATCCCATCAAAATCGACCCTATTCAGAACTTCGCCATCGATCAGATCCAGCAGGCTGCGCAGGACCCCTCCGCCTACGACACCGCACTTATCTTTTCTACAAAGTGGGAGCCACTAGCTGAACAGATCAACCTCGGCCGCGCCAATCGACAGTCCGATGCGAAGTACTTCGACTTCCACAACGACCTGACTCCTGTCCAGGCAGCGGCGATACTTCACGGCGATATCGTCTGGGAGGCTCACCGCAAAGGCGAGTGGGCAGCCGTTCTTCGCTTCCCACGCGCCGTAAATGCCTCGCTTTCACTGCCGATCTCACAATAGCGACTATTTCCCATCTGGCGACAGCAAAATCTGCGTTAGTACCTTCCCGTCGGAACCCGGCAGCGATACATTCAACAACTTCGCAATCGTTGCCGCCACGTCCACGTTGTCGAACTCCGCTATCTCACCCTTCCGCGCAATCCCCGCTCCCGATGCGATAAAGATCGACTTCATCAACGGCTCGGTATTCGAATAACCATGTGCTCCAATCTCCTTCGTCTCCGTCACCGCCTCATTTGATTTCCCACCTGCAAACGCATGCCCATTCTCCGCATATACCAACAGATCAGGACCCTGGTCGGTCTGAGTTGGAGTAGGCCAACCATCCATCGCTGCCTCATTCGGAAGCAGAGCCGAACGCACACCCGGCTTGCCCGTAAACACCGCCTTCAGAGCCAGCCGCGAATCGGCCGTCGCCCCCTTCTGATAAACCAGCGTAAATCCTCCCTCCGGAATGCAGAACGTAGACTGGCTTAACCCCGCCTGTTTCAATAGCACGTCGCAGTGAATCTGCTTGTGCACACTTTGCTGCCCATGGTCCGAGACGACAAGAAACGTTGTATTTCCAATATCTCCGGCATCCCGCACTGCATCCACGATGTCCTTAACCCGATCGTCCAGAAACGCAATCGCATCGCGCCCTGAATCGTTCCCGAATCCTGTCTGGTGCTCAATCCCATCCAGCGCCAGCAGATGAAACAACATCAGGTCCGGATGGTGCTTCTTGATGATGTCCGTCGCAGCAAGCGTGTACACACGATCGCGCCACGCCTGAGAAGGCTGGTTGAAGTGTGCAAGGTCGTCGGCACTCACCACACCCTGCTCCATCAAGTCATGCTCGATTGGCCCCTTCGGATCCGCATACTCCGTAAACCTCCATGTGATCCCGTCCGCATTCTCGATCGCAACCCAATCCACCTCAGCCGTCGTCAGTCCCGCCTTATGCGCTGCGTCGTAAACCGTGGGAACTGCAACCAGTTTTTCCTTCGGGGTATGCGCCTCAATCCTCGGCGGCGTATCCGTCCTCTGGTTCACAATCAATCCATTCGCAATCACGTGGTGTCTGCTCGCATTTACGCCCGTCACCATCGACGAGTGGTTCGGCCATGTCACCGTCGGATTGATCGGCCGCATCGCCGTCGCATAAGCGCCTTCGTTCATCATCCGGTGCAGCGTCGGCGCGGGCAGATGCTGATCGTGCAGGCTCTCCGCGCCAAAAGCGTCAAGACTGATCACCACAACTTTATGTCGCTGCTCCCGTTGTTGAGCGCCTCCCTGAATCGTCAGCGCCAATGCTGCGGACGCGAGCAAACTCACCTTACATAACTTCACTATGAGCAATCTCCAATCGTTTGAAAATACTTCGAAGAATATCCACTCCCACAACCTTGCACGACGAAGGTTATCAGCCCGTCAATTACTCAGCATCGTACGGAAGTCCGACCCTCGAGCAAAGCAAAGCTCTATACTCAAGCTGTGCAACGGCTCCTTCCACTCCGCTCCATTCTTCAGTGCCTCTTATTTGGAATAATTTTTCTGGGAGCCCTTCCCGTCCTCGCGGTTCCACCCCAAGGCCCCGACAACTTCACTCCCACGGGTCGCGTCGTTCTCGTCCTTCCCTTTGATAATCGCTCCGGTCAGCCCGACCTCGCTTGGATCGGTGAATCCTTCCCGGACACCCTCAACCAAAGACTAAATTCAGCTGGTTTCCTCACCATCTCGCGCGACGACCGCCAGTACGCGCTCGACCATCTTGGTTTTCCCGCCAACTTTCGACCCACCCGAGCCACGACCATCCGCATCGCCCAGACCCTCGACGCAAACTATATCGTCATCGGCAGTTACAACATCGCCAGTGGACGTATCTCTGTTCAGGCGCAAGTCCTCGAGGTTAACAACCTCCGAATGTCCTCACCCATCCAGGACTCCAGCGAGCTACCACGCCTCTTCGACGTCCAGAACGTCCTCGCATGGAAGGTCGCTCGTCAGATTGATCCGCACTTCAACATCGCACAGCAGACCTTCCTCGCTACACCCGGCCAGGTCAAACTCAGCGCCTTTGAGAACTACATCCGCGGCATCTCCGCCTCGACACCGCAGGAACGCATCAAGCGCCTCCAGGCAGCTGTACTTGAGACACCCTCCTACTCTGCCGCCCTCCTGGCTCTCGGCAAAACCCAGTATGCCCAGCGCGACTACGAGCGCGCCTCAACAACTCTCGCTCGCGTTCCTCAAACCGACCGCCGCGCTCTTGAGGCAAACTTCTACCTCGGCCTGGCCCGCTTCAATTCCGCCCACTATGCCGAGGCCGAAAAAGCGTTCGTCTTTGTGGCCACCCGACTTCCGCTTCCTGAGGTCATCAACAACCAGGCCGTTGCCTCTAGCCGCCAGAACCATAATGCTACCCCCCTCTTCGAACGCGCCGTCGCTGCCGATCCCAACGACCCCGACTACCACTACAATCTCGCTGTCTCCCGCTTCCGTAGCGGAGACTTCGTGGCATCCCAACGCGAGATCGATCAAACACTGAAGCTCCGTCCCAACGACCCTGAAGCTCCTGAACTCAAGGCCCTCATCGGGTATGGACGTCCTGTGGCCACCACACCCACTACTCCCAGAACCGTCAACGCATCCACCACCACACCTGGCAGTTCGAAGACTGCTGCTGCCTTCGAACCGCTGGAACGAATTCGTCGCACCTACTCCGAAGCATCCTTCCGTCAGGCTGCTTTTCAGCTCGACCAGATTCGTGCCGCTCGCATGGCCACACTCCCTCCTGCCGAGCAGGCCGTCCAATACATTCAGCTCGGACGGGACTATCTCGTGCAGGGTCTCATCCCTGAAGCCGAACAGGAGTTCCAATCCGCCCTCGCAGCCAACACGAACTCTGCCGAGGCTCGAGCTGGCCTCGCCCAAGTACGCGAACAAAGCGGCGATGCGGCAGCGGCCCGCAGCGAGGCGCAGGCCTCCATCAAACTCAGCCCTAACGCTCCGGCATATCTTATCCTTGCGCGCCTTGAGCTTAATGAGAACCAGATAGCCGCCTCCGCCGCTGACGTAGGCCATGCTCTCAAGCTCGAACCCAGCAACACCGCCGCCCACGGCATGAAACAGGCTCTCGCCGCACGCGGCCAAATCATCCCATGAAATCCCGTTCGTCAATCCGTGCGATCGCCTGCATCCTACCGCTCTTCCTTTGCCTCATACCCCTTCTCGCGCAACCCGCGACTATCGTTAAGCTCACCCTCCACGACACGATTCAGCCCGTATCCGCTGGCTACATAGACCGTGGGCTCAAGGAAGCGCAACGATCTAACGCTTCGGCCATACTTATCTCCCTTGGAACTCCCGGTGGCCTGCTCGACTCCACACGCTCCATTGTCCAGGCCATTGAGCGCTCTCCTATTCCAGTTATCATCTATATCTCTCCAACCGGCAGCCGAGCCGGCTCCGCAGGCTTCTTTATCCTTGAGGCCGCGGACATCGCCGTCATGGCTCCCGGTACTAACGCCGGAGCCGCACATCCCATCATCGAAGGCCGTCAGCTCGATCCTGTACTCAAAGAGAAACTCGAGAATGATGCCACCGCCTTCCTCCGCTCCTACGTCTCACGACACGGCCGCAATCTCCAGGCCGCCGAAGATGCCGTTCGCAATTCAAAGTCCTACAGTGATGAGGAGGCCCTCAAGCTAAACCTCATCGACTTCATCGCGCCTGACGACGCCTCTCTCATCCACTCGCTCGAAGGCCGCCAGGTCCATCGCTTCGACGGCACAACGCAAACCCTTCACCTGGCCGGTTCCACCATCCGTGTCCTCGCGCCCTCCCTGCGTGAGCGGCTCCTTGGTCGCCTGGCCAATCCCGACCTGGCCGTTCTCGTCTTTGTCCTCGGCGCTCTCCTCATCTACCTCGAGTTCAATGTCCCCGGAACCATCGTCCCCGGATCTCTCGGCACACTGTTCGTCCTTCTGGCGCTCTTCGGCCTCAACCTTCTACCCATCCATCACACTGCAGTCTTCCTCCTGCTCGCAGCCTTTGCCCTCATTGCCCTCGAAACCAAGTTTCCCAGTCACGGCGCACTCGCACTGGCTGGAACCCTCGCTCTGATCTTCGGCCTGGCTACTCTTGTCGACGGCCCCATCGTTGAGCTGCGTGTCCATACCTCCACCGCCATCGCCGCTGGCCTCGGCTTTGGAGTCATCTCCTTTGGCCTCGCCTGGGTCGCTCTCCGCGCGCGTCGCAGCAAAGTCCTTACGGGACCGCAGGCCATGATCGGAGCACCCGCCATCGTCCGTACCAGTCTGTCCCCATCCGGTCAGGTGGAAATACGTGGTGAGATTTGGGAAGCGCGCCTTCTGGATCCCACATCGTTACTTCATTCTCTTCCGGGCTCCACCGTCCACGTACGCGCGGTCGAAGGCCTTACGCTCCTCGTCGAACCGTAAGCTCTTTCCCAGCGCTCAAGCCGCCCTCGCCAATCCGGATGTAGACTGGAAGGGCACCACTTTGTCTCCAAGGGAGTTTTTTGCTGATGTCGATTGTGTCTCGCTCGCTGCGTGTCTCGAGCCTCGCTCTTTGCCTCTTCGCAACCGCCGCAGCCCCGGTTGCTCATGCCCAGGCCACCAGCGGCAACACGGAACTCAACAAGCACCTAGCGCGCCTCGACTTCGCCGCCAGCGGCATCGGCTCCTTTACCAAGAGCGTCTCCGGAACGAATTACCTCGGAGTTCCGCTCACTCAGAATGGCAGCAACACCTTTGGCGCGCTCGTCACCCTCCGCTATACCAAGTCTCCATATATGGGCCTCGAGTTCAATTACACCTACGCCCGTTACACCCAGAACTTCTCCGCCTACATCAACGGAGGTGCCCAGACAAACGCCAGTGAATACTCCTTTGGCTATGTGGCGCATCCACCGCATGAATTCTTCGGAACTAAGCCTTTCATCGCCGGCGGTGCTGGCTCTACCGCTTTTCGTCCCACACCGGGCGGTGGCCAAGGGCTCAAGGCCCAGGCGCGCATGACCTATTACTACGCCGCGGGCATCGAAAAGGACGTCACGGAGCACTTCGGAGTTCGCGCACAGATCCGACAGACCTTCTTTAAAGCCCCTGACTTCGGCCAGAACTACCTGACTATTCTGAAATATACGTGGACATTCGAACCCGGCTTCGGCTTCGTGGTCCACTTTTAGCTCTGGTCAGCGCGTCTCATCGAAAACCGTGCCCATCGCCAGGCTCATTCTCGAGATTGAGATTGCTCATGCCCAATCGCTCAAGGATCGTCGCCAGGTTACTCGTTCCATTAAAGATCGCCTCCGCCATGCCTTCAACCTTGCCATTGCCGAACTTGACGCCGCGGAAATCTGGAACCGGGCAACGCTTGGCATCGTTGTGATCTCAAATTCAAACAGCTACCTCTCCGGTCAGCTACGGGAGATCGATCAGGCCGCGCACCGCATTGCTAGCACGCTAGGGGCCGAAATCATTGATTCGTGGGCAGAAATTATGCACGAAGAAACATGAAATCCACCATAATTGCGCTATTTCCACCGCAATCGATTAGGACAACAGGCCTATTTTTGTTATCTTAAGCAGTTTACTGAGCTGAAATACTTTATGCCTGAACCAAGAGCCAGAGCGTACCACCGCAATCGGGTCGCCAATACCTTTTCCGAAGAGATTGGCGCCATGCTCGAAGGCGAGCTCTCAGATCCACGTATTGCCCCTAGCTACGTCACCGACGTCGTCCTCGCCCCTGGTGGCAAATCCGCACGTATCTATGTCGCGGTCCATGGTAGTGAGCAGGAGGAGGAGTCCACCCTCGCCGGTCTTATGACCGCTCGAGCCTACATCCGTTCCCAGCTCCGTGACCGCATGGGCGTCCGCCACGTCCCCGACCTTACCTTCGCCATCGACCGCTCACAAAAAATGACCGGACGTATGGAAGAGCTTCTCGGCCGCATGCGCAAACGCGACAAGCGCCGCTCCATGGAGGAAACCCAGCCCGCAGAGGCAACTAACCAATCATGACCTCCGAAGCCTCCATCAATGCGCTGGTCGAAGCTTTTCGCTCCCACCCCCGCTTCCTCATTACCTCTCACGCTCGTCCCGACGGCGACGCTATTGGTTCCGTCCTCGCGCTAGCCGAAGTCCTCGACCAACTCGGCACGGAACCTATTGTTCTCCTCGCTGACGAGGCGCCTGCCGTCTACCACACCCTTCCCGGTATCGATCGCATCCGCTATGCCGCCGATGCACGTGAGATTGAACCCAACCTCTCAGTACCCGCCATTCTGCTGGAGTGCGATGGCATCCCTCGCACCGGCCTCGCTGGGCTCGACGGACGGTGCCTCATCAACATCGACCATCACGCCAGCGGACGCACGTTCGGCATGTTGAACTGGATCGATGAGCAAGCCTGCGCTGTTGCGGCCATGATTTACCGCATCGCACTCGCCGCTGAAGTCGAGATTACCCCCTCGATGGCGACATGCCTCTACACCGCCGTCCTCTCAGACACAGGCTCTTTCACCTACTCCAGCACGACCGCTGAGACTTTTGCGATGGCCCACGATCTTGCCGCTCACGGTGCCAACCCGAGTCAGATTGCACGCGACCTTTACTTCTCGAACCCGGAGAGCAAGATTCGACTCTTGGGTGCTGCTCTCTCCAACTTGCGCACCGATGGTCCTCTTGCCTGGAGCTGGGTGACGACGCACGATATGGACCGCGCCGGTGCAGTCGCAGAGGACTGCGAAGGTGTCGTCAACTACCTCATCAGCATCGCAGGCGTTGAATCTGCGGTCTTCCTCCGCGAACTTCCTACCCTCGATCAGTACCGTCTCAGCATTCGCAGCAAGGGCAAGGTAGATGTCGCTCAGATCGCCGAAAACTTCGGTGGCGGCGGACATCGCAGTGCCAGCGGATGTACGCTCGACGGCCCACTCACCGTCGCGACAGAGCGAATCCTGAACCAACTCCGAACCGAACTCTGTTAGCCTTGTCTCGCTCCACTTCCGAAATGACTGACCTTCAACAATCCGCCGGACCCGGTGCGCGGGAAGAACATGCACCCGTTAGCTGGCTGCACCGACTGTGGAACCACCCCGAAGCAGTCGGCCCCCGCGAACTCATCCTGCTCGTCCTGGTCAGTGGCTTCCTCCTGCTCTACGGCCTCGTTCCTGTCTTCGGTGGCGATCAGTTAGGATTGGTCGGAGCCGACGAGCCTCGTTATGCGCAGATTGCGCGAGAGATGCTCGAGGCTCACTCCGCCGTCTGCCACGCAGTCAATGCCAAGGTCGTTCCTCGCAGCCTCCGTGTCGCAGACCTGCAAGCCTCTTATCGCTGCCTCGCAGGTGGCACAGTTACCCCAATCCTCTACGGTCAGCCCTGGCTCGAAAAACCTGCGCTCTATTACTGGCGCGCCATGGGCTTCTTCAAGGAGTTCGGGGTCTCCGACTGGTCGGCTCGCTTGCCTTCCTCTTCCGGAGCCTTCGCTCTCATCATCCTGATCTACCTCCACATGCGTCGTTTCCGTCCCGGCGGTCATCTCGACGCAGCGCTTATCACCGCCTCATGCGTCGCCATCGTCGCCTTCGCCCGCGGTGCCTCCACCGACATGCAGCTTGCCGCACCCTTCTGCATCGGCATGCTCGGCTGGTACGCCTGGTACGAGACGGGCAAAAAGTTCTGGCTCTTCGATCTCTACTTCTTTGGCGCAGCAGCCACGCTGGCAAAAGGACCGGTAGCTCCTTTCCTTGCCCTTGCCATCATCCTTCTCTTCGCGGGTCTCCGCCGCGAGTGGTCTCTTCTCCGTAGGACAATCTGGCTTCCAGGCGTAGCGCTTTACCTCGTAATGGTGCTTCCCTGGTTCATCGCCGTGCAGCATCACAACCCGACTTTCTTCCGAGTCTTCTTCAAGGAACACAACCTCGAGCGCTTCGCTACCAACCGTTACCAGCACCACCAGCCCTTTTGGTACTACGTCGCCGTCCTCATCCTCGGCATGATGCCCTGGACTGTCGTCGCGGTGCGCGCTCTCATCGACTCCATTGAAGTTTCTATCGCTGAGTGGAAGGTACGGCACAATCCTCAGCGATATCTCGGACACACCCGCGCAGGCGATGCCTTCCCCGAGTTCCTCGTCCTCTGGGCCCTCTTCCCTATCATTTTCTTCTCCTTCTCCGGCTCTAAGCTGCCTGGCTACATCCTCCCATCCATCCCGCCTCTCACCATCCTCACCGCCGATTACCTAAACCGCATCCGTCGCCGCGGTCTTTCTCGCTGGCTTCTCTGGGGACACGCCGCAACATGCGCCGTCCTCGTCTTCGTTCTTACTCTGGCTCCCCAGCACATGAAGTACGAGACGCTGGTTCCCTCCGCAACCTGGCTACTGTCAGCAGGTGCCGCAGCCGCGGCCTTCGCCGCTCTTGTCTTCCTCATTGTTCGCCGCTGGGGAGTCTCACAGATTGCCAACGCTACCGTCCTTCCCGTCATCGCCGTCCTGGTCTTCCTACTTGGATTCCACGGGCGCGATCTCGATATCAACTACTCCGCCCGCCCCCTCGCCGAAGAGATCCAACGCCAGGCTCCTGACGTAAAGGTCATCGCTACCGAGTCCATCAAGCGCGACATGGACTACGGTCTAGCCTTCTACCGCAATCAGCCTCTGGTCCACTATGACAAGGACGGCGTTCCGGACGCCGAGCATCTGCTCGTCGTTCGCGCCAGCGACGCCGCCCAGATGGAGCACTATCTAACCGGTCGCGTCTATCGTTCCCTCTTCCTCTATGACTCTCAGGGGCTTGAGGTCTATCGCGTCGCCGCGCGGCCCTGACCATAAAGAGTCCCGCCCGGCATTTGCGACTCACGCCATCAAAAATTTATGTAATCTCAACGGAGACTTTCGCTGCGGCTGAGCGTAGTCCAGTTGAATGACCGTTGCGACCCAACTCGAACTCCTCGACCTGAGGCACTTTTCCGCGCGCCAGTTACGCCCGCTGCTTGAGGCTGAGGCCAGGATATGGGAAGAGAGACTGAGGTGGAACTACCGAAGTTCCACTGAGTTACTGTTGCAATACCTTGATTCGCGCATTCTCCCGGGCTTTGTCGCCCTGGACCGCGGAAAGATCTCCGGCTACACCTTTTGCGTCTACGAAGGACACAAGGCCGTCGTCGGTGATGCTTACTCTCTGGCCAGTGATTCTTATCATAGTCCCCAGACCACCGAGATTCTCCTGCGCAGGCTTCTCGACCTTCTACTGCATTCGCCCAACATCGGACGCATCGAATCTCAGTTACTCCTCTACGACGTCGGCACGGTAGATCGCCCGTTCCTCGATACTGGTTTTGAGTTCCACCCCAGGCTCTTTATGGAGCACAACCTTAGCTCCGCGACCACGGAGGGACCGGAGACCCGCCTCTCTGAAGACGTGGAGCTCCTTCCCTGGTCCTCAATTTACTATCAGGTCGCCGCCGAATTGATTCATACCGCATACGTTGGCCACATCGATGCGCGCATCAATGATCAGTACTGCTCGCTTCACGGGTCCCTGCGGTTCCTGCACAACATCGTTCGCTTCCCAGGCTGTGGGGTCTTTGAAGCCGAACAGTCATGGCTGCTTCGCGACCGACAGACCGGAGCCATCGTCGCAATACTTCTCAGCTCTCGCGTTGCACCTGATGTAGCGCACATCACACAGCTCTGTATCGCTCCGTCCCATCGCGGCAGACATCTGGGACAAGCATTGCTCCATCACACAATGCGAAGTCTGGCGCGGGTTGGCACAACCGCCATCACTCTCACTGTCACAGAAGCAAATCGCCCGGCCGTCGCGCTCTACGAGAACGCTGGCTTCCATACACTCCATCGGTTCAACGCCATGATATTGGAACGCGAATCAGCCTGGTTCGGAGAGTAATCTCGAGGCCCTCTACTCGACGTGGTAGTTCGGAGCCTCGCGCGTGATGATGACATCGTGGACATGGCTCTCCCGCAGCCCTGCTCCCGATATCCGTATGAATTT
>Ga0105248_10006726_pt1 | contig 12613 bp, 7 predicted proteins | sample KBSS34metaG_FD_81524 | JGI IMG/M metagenome (GOLD analysis project Ga0105248, IMG submission 81524) | Switchgrass rhizosphere microbial communities from Kellogg Biological Station, Michigan, USA - KBS S3-4 metaG | ecosystem: Host-associated > Plants > Roots > Rhizosphere > Soil | place... | reverse complement strand
CCCGGCCTTCTCACGTCGCGGGCAATACGGGCGCCCACGGAGGGACGCCCCTACAAATTAGGCCACTACCATCACCCGGCGGCCGAAATGATTTTCTTAACGACGTGTTCCCACGAAAGTTTCATGGCGGTAAGTTTCTCGTATCCCTTTTCACCCATCCGGCGCGCGCCATCACGATCCTGATAAAGTCGATCGAGCGCCGCCGCAATCGCTTTCGCTTCAGGCGCAACTACCAGACCATCGCGTTCGTGCTCAATCAATTCGGCCGCGCCACCGCTGTCGCTGGTGACCAGCACTGGCTTCGCTGAAAGCATTCCCTCTAAAGTGACGTAGCCATAGTCTTCATCGAACGGTAGATAGCAGACTGCGAGAGCGTTCGCATACAGCTTCACCAATTCTTCGTCGGGCACAAAGCCCCGCATACTCACGCGGTCACCGACCTTCGCTCGTTTGACGAGTGACTCGTAATGCCTGGCGTCTGCGGATCCACCGGCCAAAACCAACTTAACCGGCGTGCGGACAAAACGCATCGCTTCAATCAAGAGGTCCTGTCGCTTTTGTGGCTCGAGGCGGCTGGGATAAAAGACGTAATCTCCTGACTCTCCTGTCTGCAGTTGACCCGCAAGTGGCGGCGGATGATACAAGGGCTCACTGGCGATGTTGTTGTAGCGCTTCAATCTGTCGGCGACTGTTCGCGAGTTCGCAAAAACCTTCCTCGCTTCGGGAATGAAGCGATCGTCGCAGTATTTGATCCACTCGCGAATGCGGACGCCTTCGGGATAAGTCGACAAATCATCAAAGGCTGTCCCCCAGAGGTTATAAGCCGATCGGTGTTGATGCAGGATCCACAGGACCTTCGTCGGATGCGCCGCCAGGTAAGCAGGGAATTTCATCCCGATGATCAGGTCGATGGGGCGCCCGTTCGCTGCTGAAAGATCGAGCATGCGCCAGGCCATCGCTCCGCGCATGATCTCTGTCGGCGGATACCACTTGAACGGGAGAGCGACAACCTCTGCGTGGTACCCGTTTTCGACTAAGGCGCGCCGCAAACCTTCAATGTGTAACTCGGCGCCGCCTTTGGTGAAGGGGACCTGAGTCGTACAAATTAGAATATTTCGGGCCATTGACGAATTACCTCAGGCTGGGAGAGAGCGCGCAGGTGTTGCACCACCCGAGCAAACTTCATCCTTGAAACGGTTGCGCTGTTGAGCCGGTCGCTCGCTGTTTTGTCATGCGAACACCCAACGCCCTACACCCCCACCTTCGTTTTGATTCGCAGCGGCAATCCGCTAATCAGATCGTCATACCAGGTGACGTGTTCTTTGAGGAGGCTGACCTCCAACCAATACGAGCCGGCCCGATCAGGCGTGCGCACGTTCATAACCAGATCTTCATGGTCGCCGCGATGCAAAGTCCGCGGCAGATAAGTGCGCAGCCCGTCCCAGGTGATCATCTCGCCCGATTCATCTCGCCAATGGTAGCTGACGAGCACGGGCCGATCAGTTGATGACGACAACGAGGCTTCGCCACAATTGAGGATGCTGACGGGAACTCTCAGCAATTGACCGGCTTTAGCACGCAAACCATCAACGTTGCTATCCAATTCGACGTCAACTTTCGCATCGTTGTCGGAAACATCCGGCGGCGCAGGCCGGCTCGCCACCACCGTAAAAAGATTGGCGGGCGCGCCGTCGCAAATTTGCTGGTGAAAAGTCACACGGCTTTCCGTGAAGCCCATGCTGCGCAAGATATCCACGAAGTAAACCGGCGAGAAACTCCACCAGGTATGCCAGACGCGATTACGAATGCCGGGTTGATACACGGCCGGCGACTGAGCCAGTTGCACCGGCACTTGCGCTGGTTGTGTCTCACGGTTAACTTCGACGACGACGACTGTGTCTTTGGTCAGCCGCGCGCATTGCTCCAGAATTTTCAGCGGATGCTTGTTGTGCAGCAGCACGCAACCGATTACTGAGACATCAAACCGGCCCAGCGCGGGGGGGATTGCGTAGGCGCTTCCGTAATGCACTTTGGCTTTTGAGGCGAGCGCCTCGTGGGTCAGCCAGTAAGAATTCCCCAGCCGGCGCATCATGTCGCGATGTGACGCCAGCTCAGTTGGCAACTCCGCGGGAACCTGATCTGGCAGGTCCCAGCAAAGCTCCCACGAATAATCTTCTCCAGCCTCAAGCGAAACCACTTCAGCCCCGGCGCGCTCCATGAAGAACGAAAGGTGGCCACTGGCCGGCCCGATTTCCAAAACTCGCTTCCCCGCGAGCGCCACGTTGCCGAGGTATTCCGATTCATTACCCCGGAGATCCCAATAGCCCGCGACTCTGCCGTAAACAGGCAGGTCCATCGTGTGATAGAAAAAGCATTCAGCTGGATCGGAGATCCTGCGCGGAGCGGCATAGAGGTTAGTAGGCGATGCGGTCACGGGTAATCTTTCAGTCACTTCACTCACAGACGTTGATCGTTACTGATAGACAGCAATGTTGCAAACTGCGACCGACAGCTCGCGATCGTCATGCCCGTTGGTTCCCAGGCCTGCCGATGCGGTGCGGTCGGCGCGCAGCTCAAGCTCGAAATCGCCTTTTGATTGGCCGCTCAAACTCTCCGGGACATTAACGATCAGTTCCAGCCACCCGTATTTGAAAAATGAGAAGGAGCACAACTTGACGCCGTTCAGCAGGATCTCAAAGCCCAGCGGCTGCGCCGATAGATCAGGAATTTGCGTCGTCAAATCAAGAGAGATCGTATTCATAGGGGACGAGTGGAAACGAATTCGTGCCTGCCTTCCCATCCAACGGGCGACTGGTGGCAGCAACGTTGGCTGAAACCAACCATCGTCAAAGACGGCCTGGCTGCTGCGGTCGAGGCACAAACCATTTTCAGTCCGGCCGGTGACCGGGAAGGAAAATAATCCGCGGCGATCCCGGTGTTCGTTGTGAAAAGGTCCGAGTGGAGCATCTGATGCCTTGAGCAGACATTGCGTCGCATTGGATGGCACTGAAACGCCCAGATCAGAAACCCGGGAGCACACATATCCCATGGCCAGGTCGAACGCGCGCCGCTCTTTGAATGAAAGACCGCGGAGATACTCGAGAAAATCCGGTTCCAGTTTTGATTCGCGGACGTCCGGATCGAGAAAGCTTTCCGCACTCAGGCAAAAGCTGTAACGCGGTTCGATAGCCACGTGCTGAAAAACTTTTTGAAATCGCGTCGTATGATCCGTGCCAGTTGCTGCGTCGCGGCATTCGATCCCGTGCAGGCTGACGCCGTCACTGCGCAAGACCCGCCTCATTTCCGCCAGCAGTGATTCTTCTTCCGTGGCCGCGAGGGCATCCAGCAAACCGAAGCTGACGACATAATCAAAACTTTGTCCGGGGAAAGGCAGAAGAGCAGGATCCGCCTGGAAGGTTGCGTCATAGCCGTTGTAACGGGCGGTGAGCGCGAATTCCCTCGAGGTGTCAATTCCCGTAATCGTCACACCCTTTCGTTTCAGAAGTGCCAGGGTGCCGGCCCCGCAGCCGACGTGGAGCAAGTGCGAACCTGCGCGCACGTTGTCATAAACCCACATGGTCGGGGCGAGGCTAATATCGAAGCGATCGAGCGCTTTGAAATATCGCGCGTCAAACACTTCGTCTGAAAGGTATTGCGGTTTGCCGGCGTTGCCGTTCGCAGTCATGACCGTGGCTATTTTTTCCGGGAATCTTCCAGTTGTTTGAGGCGTTGGCCCACCTCTTCGATCAATGTACTGATTCGTTTTTGCACGCGATCGCTGGAAACGGCAATTTCATTTGTCTCGAGCAACACCTGTTTGAAACAGACTCGCTGTTCATTTTCGAGACGTTCCTCGCGCTCGCGCAACTCGGCAGAGAGTTTGGCCAGGTTTGTCGCAGCTTCATTTGCGGCGGTTTCAATCCCGGCTTGCAGCTCGGTTCCCTGATCTTCACTCCGGAGGCGCACACTCTCCAGTTCGCCGCGTAGTTCGGCTCGCAACGCGTTGGTGTCGCGCTGCTGATTTTGCACCTCGATTCGTCCCGCGGCAGCATCCGCCTGGAGTTGGGCGCGGAGCGAGTTTATCTCGGCATACTGATTGTCGATTTCTGTGGATTGGGCTTGTAGCTGCGTCCGGAGCTCTTCGCGCACTGTCTCGATCTCTGTGCGGAACTGTGTCTCGATCGCAGCGAGGAACTGTGTCTGGATCTCGACGCGTAAGGCGTCGCTCTCAGCCCTGGCGTTGGTTTGCAACTGGACCAGCTTCGAACGCACGGCCGCGAGCGCTGCCTCCTGGTCGTTGAGCGCCTGCAACGTCTCGAGCAGGGCGTGATGCACCGCCGCATTGAAATTAATCTGCTCCCAGGTAAACCAACGGCTGAAGATTTTCAGTCGCGCTTTCAGCCAGACGTCAATTCGCGCGGCGGTCCCGCGGCGATTGCTGAAAACCGGTGGCAACCGATCCCAGGCGCGTGCCGTTGTCGTCAAATGCGCGTTGAGCCGGGTGATGGCGCCGGAACTGACGGCACTGGTGTCGGTGGCAGCAACGACGGGAGAGTTTTGATTGCCGTTTGCGCCGCCGGTAGCCGGTTCTGGCAAGGCAGGTTGGGCCAGTGGTTGCGAGACTACGCGCTCGCGGATCTCGCGCAGAACTGTTTCGACTTCCTCATCGATCATATTAAGCCCTCATCACCTGGCGCGGCGCCTCGCCTTCGCGATCGGCAGTATCCGAACCATTAACGCGACGGCGCGCGGTCACGCTGGCGTTCAAATTCGCGACGCCCTCGAAATGGTACAGGCTGGTCACCCGGAGAAACAATGCACCGTCGAGCCAATCATAGGCATGTCCCGCCGCGCTGTGGATAGCCAGCGAAATCGAATATTGGTCGATCCCCAGAGAGCAATTGAAGGCAAATGAAACCTCGATTACTTCGCCGCGCCGGGCCCGGCCGAGTTCGAGCTGTTGCTCCTTTGTGTTTGTGCCGTACGAGTGAATGCCGTGCCGGTTCTTGATCAGGAAACCAATCACGGGATCGGCCAGATCGGTGTTGATGCGGGCGACGATCCGCAGCGTCAGGTGTTCGCCGGTTTCGGCAATCTCAACCGTCCGATCGGTGGAATCAACCAGTTCGGCCCCGAGAATTTCCGCACTCTGGTCGCCGTGCCGGTAAGTGTAACGAAGCGGGGCCAGCGGCAAATCCGCAACGGGCGTTGGCTTTGCCTCCGTTGCTTCGGAGCGGTACGCCTCTTCCCGCTCCATGATGATTTTCTGATATCGATTAAGCACATCCACGGGCTTTCCGTCGATGACGATCTGTCCGCTCTTCATCAGGATGGCCCGCGTACAGAGGGCGCGCACGGCAGCTGCGTCGTGCGACACGAACAGCACGGTCGTTCCGCGTTCATGAAGTTCCTTTATGCGGCCGAGACAGCGATGCTGAAAAACGGCGTCACCCACCGCGAGGGCTTCGTCGATGATCAAAATATCAGGCTCAACGCTGGCGGCAATCGCAAAGGCCACGCGCACGTACATACCGCTCGAATACGTCTTGACGGGCTGATCGAGGAAATCTCCAACTTCGGCGAAGCGTTCGATTTGCGGAAAGAGTCGATCAGTTTCGCGCCGAGAGAGCCCCAACAGAGACGCGTTCATGTAGATGTTTTCGACGCCGGTGAATTCCGGATCAAAGCCTGCGCCCAATTCGAGCAGCGCGGCGATCCTTCCTTCATGCCAAACTTCACCGTGCGTGGGTTCGAGCGTACCGGCGATAATTTGCAGCAGCGTGGACTTGCCGCAGCCGTTGGGCCCGACGATGCCGACCACGGCGCCCTTGTCGATTTCAAACGAGACATTTTGCAGCGCCCAAAACTCTTTGTGTCTTCGCAGGCGCCCGCGCGTCAAAGACTCTTTGAGCCTATCGCCGGGCCGCGCATAGGTCCGGTACTGCTTGGACACGTTGTCGACACGAAGCGCGATGGACATAGCTTGGGAAATGTATCAGAAGTCGGGCGAGGAGCTAAGGGCCAAGTCAGTACCGCGGCAGTGGCGACTGGGTTGGCATTAGAGCAGAAAGCAAAAAGCAAAGGGCCAGGAGCTTTCGCTCTTGGCCCTTCGCGCTTCGCTTTTTACCCTTAGCTCTTTAGCTCGGGCCAAACCGTTGTCGGTATTCTGACGCCGCGAGGAACGCCTTCACCATTTCAGCGTTTCTGAAATTGCCGTTGAAGGTGTTCAGTTTGTTGAGCCAGAAGTTAAATCCGGAAGTGTCAGGATCGCGGCGCAGATAGCCAAAGTATTCCATCGCTACAAACGCCGCATTGAATTCGCGGGTTTGCAACTCCTCGGTTTCGGCGACCGCTCTCAGGACCTGGGCCCGCGTCAACGTTGTGGCGTTAAGTCCGGCGACCAGCGAGTTACGAAATGCGTCCTCGGCCGGGAAGTTGCCGCGAATCTCACCACCGGTGAATTGCACGGTGTGGAAATTGATGTAAGCCCGGCCCGCCCGCAGGTTCGCCAATTGCGCGGCCAGGGTGGTGCCGTTGCCTTCCGGCGCGTCCCACTTGCCGGTGAAGGTGCCGCCGACGCCACCCGCGGTCGGCGTGGCCACCGCATCGTTTGGATTGTTGTCATTGAATGGAGCTCCGAAGAATCCCCAGACAACCGGGCCATTGACGCCGGGTGCGACCGCTGCTCCAGCATGAATGTGCGCATTCAAAAGATTATCGTTGGTGTCAGGCGTCTGGGCATTGCCGACGTCGATGTTGCTGATCGTCGCGGTCATGGTCATCGCCGTCTGCGCGGAATTGAATTGGAATCTGGCAGTGCCGAAGGATGCGGGTCGGGCGCCGCCGCCCGACAACGTCGGGTTGGTGGGCGGAACCTCCTGCCCGTTGGTCAGGCTGGCCACGAACAGTCTGGTTTCGGCCGGAGTCAGATTTGCTGAAGCCAGCAGATTATCGACGTACTGTGCATTCGTAAGCGTCGACGGATATTTTGTCGCGAACTCTGGCCGGGTGACGAACTCGTTAAAGTACGCGACCTTGTTTGCCTCTAACTGGGCGTCAAAACTCGGCGTCCCAAAAATCAGGTCCTTTTGCAGCGCCTGCGTATCACGCATGAAGTTGCCGTAAAGAATCGGCGCTGGAGAGCCTGACGCACTAGTTCCAAACGCCGCTCGATGGGTTGTATACGCCAGGAGTCCGGTGCGCTGAAATTCGATTGAAAGGAAGAACGCCGCTGAAGTATCGATGCGCTTCACTTCCCGGCAACCGACGTCTCCGGCACAGGAATCAATGTTGTTGACCCAGAAACCAAACCCCGGAGCATCTGGTGCACGATTCAGAAAGTCCAGATACTGTTGCCGCACAAAGAAATTGGTCGTATCGACGGGGTTACTGGCAGGCGCCACGACGTCGTTGTCGTTGATTTTGATATCGGCCACACTCGGGCTCCCCAAACCGGCGCCCGCACCCGTCACGTTCGTTAGCGCCAGGTCAATCTCCTCGCTGCCCTCAACGAAAAGATCGTCGACCAGGAGAATGCGAACGGTCTTACTCGTCTCGCCGGGGTTGAAAGTCAACGTGGCCAGCTCGATTTCGTAGTCCGATTTTTGCGAAGCATGTCCGGGCGTTGATTCGTCAAGGGTGTTCAGGTTCACCGTCGCCGAGCCGGAAGCATCACCGGCTCTGGTTACCGTGACGTCGATGTTGCCGCTGCCTTCGCCAATGACAAACTCGTTCGTGGCAAATTGTATGAGCGAAGTCGCGCTGGCCGTAGTCGGTTGGAGCTTGCCAAACAGTCCGTGTTCTTCTTCAGCTGTACCCGCAGTGAAATACAGTGTGTTGACGTCTCCGCCGGCGCCACCGTTGCCGATTTGCAGTGCCCAAAGCTCATCAATCACGATGCCGTTGCCTGATTCATCCTGCAGCGTTCCGAGGAAGGCCCCGGTCGTCGGATTGTAAGCATGGATACTGGGATTGCCTTCGCCAAAGTTGCCGACCAGCAAGGCGCCGCCAAAAATCCCGAAAGAAGCCGGCGCGAGCGTGATTCCCCAGGGCGAATTAAGAGCCCCGTTATTGATCCCGAAAGTCAGGTCGCGCACGCCATTAGCATTGAACCGTCGCACGAAACCGTTGCCGACACCCTCTTGATCCAGCCCGGTCATAGGGTCGACTTTTGCGTAGAGAACGTAAAGTGAACCGCCAATCGCCTGAATGTTGAAAGCGTGGTAGGTGTTCCCCACGGTCGTCGGAATCGTCGGGTCTGCAAATGGGAAGTTAGCCGCCGGTTGCAGCACGAAGCTGGAGTTGTAAACGTCAATTGCCCCACTGGCAAAGTCAGCGGCGTAAATGAAGTTTCCGCCGCCATTGTTTGCGTAGGCCAGGCCCGTATAGACGTGACCAGGATGGCTGGAGGCTATCACGCCGGTAGTTGACCCGGCTGCCGGAGCGTTGGGATCCCAACCCGCGATGTTGCCGGTGATCGAAGCGAAGATAAAGTTCGCCCCGCACGGAGCGGCTGCACAAGCGCCGGGGAGCACAAACTCAGTGGCCACAGGGTTGGCGACGGTGCCCGTCGGCAGTCCACCCGGGATAGTCACGGTCTGAGGGCTCGCGTTCAGTGTTACCGGAGCTCCGGACGGAACGTCCCCTCGTATGAGTTGAGTCGTGCTGGTTCCATTGTTCGCGACCCAAAACGGGCTGGAAGCGGTTGCGCTTATGCCCCAGGGATTAACCAAAAGCGGATCAAGCACGGGCGCAAAACCAGGTATGTCGGAAAGTAGATTCGTCTGACGATAAGCCGAACCCGGCGGAATTACAGGAATTTCGGGACGAATCCCAGAGTTGTCTTGAGCGATCACCGTTCGGGTAACTCGCGTCGGCAGAAGTGCCAGGCCTAAAAACGCTACCAGCACCAGGCAAGCGAGTGCACGTAAGGCAATCGAGGTAAAGTCGCGCATACAGCTCCTCCTAAAAAAGTTGAAAAGTCTCCAGCCCAAGGAAAGACCAGGTAATCCTCTAACTAATTGTCTTTAAAGGGGAATCGACTGGAGACTCTATGATGGACAGGTGATACTGTCAAGTCACGTTTTGCTCACGACGAGAGCAGCAAGGGCCCTCGCATTTCGGATTTTGGGTGGCCTAATTTGAAATTAGGCCACTGCCGGATTCTGCCGTCCTTGAGTAGAGTTGGGAAACGCCCATGCACTCGCCGGGACACTCATGATGCTTCGGAGATCCAGCTCACTTATGCCCAAAATGCAAAATGCAAAAAGCCAGGAACTTTTTGCTCCTGGCTCTTTGTTCTTTTAAATCTCTTTCTTTTGTTACCTCAGGGCCCAAATCTCTGGCGATATTCAGACGAAGCCAGGAAGGCTTTGACCATCTCGGCGTTGACAAAGCTGCCGCCAAACTCATTCAGCTTCCTGAGCCAGAAGTTAAATCCCGACACGTCGGGATCGCGCCGCAGGTAGCCGGCGTACTCCATGTAGACGAAGGCGCTGTTGAGTTCCCGCTGGTTCAGGAACGGGTACTCGGCTACCTTCCGCAAAACCGTGGCGCGAGTTTCCGTCGAGGCATTCAGGCCGTTTACAAGTGAAGTGCGGAAGGCGTCCATCTCCGGGAAGTTGCCCCGGATTTCGCCGCCGCCAAATTGCGTGGTGTGGAAATTGATGTAAGCGCGACCGGCCTTGAGGTTCGCCAACTGCGCGGCGAAGGTTGTTCCGTTCCCCTCGGGCGGATCCCACTTGCCACTGATCGTCCCGCCGACGCCGGAACCAAGCGGCGTATTGACGACGTCCGCCGGGTTGTTGTCGTTAAGCGGTGCGCCAAAGAAACCCCATACGACGGGACCATTGACGCCGGGTGCGACAGACGGGCTCGCGTGAATGTGTGCGGCGACCAGGTTGTCGTTCGTGTCCGCCGTCTGCGAGCCGGTGAAGTCGATGTTAGTGATAGTCGCGGTAAAGGTCATCTGTGTCTGGGCGGCGTTCATGCTGAACGTCGCCGTGCCGAATGACGCTGGCCTGCGAGCACCCCCGGTCGTGGTTGGGTTGGTCGGCGGGTTCTCCTGCGAGTTCGTGAGGTTTACCACGAAGTTGCTGGGCGAAATTCCCGCGCTCGCCATCAGATTATCGACATACTGGTCGTTTGTCAGTGTCGACGGATATTTATCGACGAACTCAGGCCGCGTGACGAACTCGTTAAAGAACGCCACTTTGTTTGCTTCAAGTTGAGCGTCAGCGCCCGGCTGGCCAAAGATGAAATCTTTCTGCAAGGCCTGCGTGTCACGTTCAAACGTCCCGTAGAAAACGGGCACTGATGCCCCAAGTGTCGGTGGCAGGTTGCCGAAGGCCGCGCGGTGCGTCAGATATGCCTCCAGACCGGTATTCTGAAACTCCAGGGACAGGAAGAAAGACGCGCTCACGTTAATACGTCTGACTTCCCGGCAAACCGCGTCTGCACCACACGAATTGATCTGATCTGTCCAGAAGGCGAGACCTGCCGCATCGGGTTCGCGATTGAGAAAGTCCAGGTAATGCTGACGGACGAAGAAGGTCGCGTCGTCAATCGGGTTTGTCAGCGGGGCGACAGAGTCATTGTCGATAAGTTTAAGGGTCGCGACATTGGGGCTTCCCAATCCGACGCCCGCGCCGGTTGGGTTCGAAAGGGCGAGGTCTATCGTCTCGTTGCCTTCGACAAAGGTGTCATTGACGATCAGGATCCGCACGGTCTTTGACGTCTCACCGGGATTGAAGGTGAGTTTACCGAGCTCTATTTCGTAATCGCTCTTTTGGGAAGCGTGGCCGACCTGCGACTGGTCGAAGGTGTTGAAGTTGACCGTTGCGCTGCCCGAAGCGTCGCCGGCGCGCGTCACGGTGATGTCGATATGACCGCTGCCCTCACCGATGACAAATTCGTCCGTGGCAAACTGGACGAGAGAAGTCGCCGAGGCGGTAGTGGGCTTCAAAGATCCGAACAGGCCGTGCTCCTCTTCTCCGGTGCCGGCAGTGAAATAGAGTGTGCCGGGGTCGCCGCCGTTGCCGCCATTGCCGAACTGCAGGCCCCAGAGTTCATCAAGCGTTATTCCGTTCCCACTTTCGTCTTGAATAGTACCGAGAAAAGCCCCGGTCGTTGGGTTAAAGGCGTGGATGCTGGGATTGCCTTCGCCGAAGTTTCCAATCAGCAGGGCAGAGCCAAAGATACCGAAGGTGGACGGAGCGATGGCGACGCCCCAGGGCGCATTCAGCGGTCCGTTATTGATCCCGAACGTCAGGTCTCGCACACCGTCTGTATTGAAGCGGCGGACGAAACCGTTGCCGACGCCATCCTCGGCCTTACCGTCGGTGCCGACTTTGGCATACATAACATACAGCGAGCCGCCAATGTTCTGGATGTTATAGGGATGAAAAGTGTTTCCGGCCGTTGTCGGAATGGTCGGATCTGCAAAGCCACCAGTGGTTGTCGTCAGGGTATAGGTACCGTTGTAGACGTCAATGGCCCCATTATTGAAGTCAGCGGCATAAAGGCGGTTCCCGCCGGAGTTGCTGCCAATGGCGAGACCCGTGTAAACATGCCCGAGGTGGCTAGCCGCGATTACCCCGGTAGTTCCGTTTGGTCCGGCACTCGGGTTCCATCCCACGATGTTGCCGGTGATCGATGACCAGATAAAGGCCGCGGGGCACGAGGCGACGCTACACGGAGTGATCGCGAAGTCGGTCGTCGCGTTGCCCACCACTCCCGTTGGTAGCCCTCCCGGCACCGTAACGATAGACAGGCCGGGGTTCTTCACCAGCGGGCTGCCACTGACGTCGCCGCGATACAGACTTGAAGAGCTCGTGCCGTTGTTGCTAACCCAAAACGGGCTGGTCCCTCTGAAGGCAATACCCCAGGGGTTTATCAGCGTCGGCTCCTGGATCAGGCCAAATCCCGGAATGTCAGACACAAAGTTCGTCTGCCGATACGCTGAGCCTGGTGGTATCGGCACAATTTCCGGTGAAATTCCCGGGCTCTGTTGAGCAATAACCGGACGATTCATTCGGCCGGGCAGAAACGTGAGCATGAACAAAGCAGCTACCGTCAGGCATACCAATGCGCGGACGGCACTAATCGTAAATTGGCGCATTACAATCCCTCCTCAGGACTCAGGAAAATCCAAGTCGAATCTCTTGTTAAGGACAACCAAGCGCTAACTGAGACCAGTTTTGCTGAAGGGGATTTTGTCTAATGGGGATTGTCGGAAACTCTATGCCTGACGGTTGAAGCTGTCAAGAAAAAATCGCTCTCGATTCGAATTGATTTGCGCTGCCAACTATCGCAGAACTGTGGGGGGTGACTTCACCGCAGGTCCGGCCGTCAGTACAATATCAACCGACGCCGTCATCCCGGGATGCGAAGAGTGTATTATTGGCGCCGCGGTTCCCCTAAAATCCAGAGACCTCTGGATGGGGGGCGAAGGCGCATTTCGTCTGGCGGCAACTGCGGACAGTTGTTATCTGTGCCCCTGTAGCTCAACGGTTAGAGCAGCAGACTCATAATCTGTTGGTTCGGGGTTCGAATCCCTGCGGGGGCACCAATCAACTGGCGCGATTTTTTGGAGTGCGGCGACTTGTCGCCGCTT
>Ga0105248_10006723_pt1 | contig 12614 bp, 12 predicted proteins | sample KBSS34metaG_FD_81524 | JGI IMG/M metagenome (GOLD analysis project Ga0105248, IMG submission 81524) | Switchgrass rhizosphere microbial communities from Kellogg Biological Station, Michigan, USA - KBS S3-4 metaG | ecosystem: Host-associated > Plants > Roots > Rhizosphere > Soil | place... | reverse complement strand
GCAGTCTCCACCGATCACCAACGGGGTCTGCCCGAGCGAGAGGATCTTCGCAACCGCGTCGGCAGTAGCGGCCGCGACGCCGGCAACGGCCATGCCATGCTGGCTCCCGAGGTGTTCGGGGTCAGGGCGCCAACGGAACCCGACGACATCGCCGTGGTCCTCGATGCTCTCCCGTTCGTGATCGAACGAGTCCAAGAGACCGGCGGCGCGGAGAGCAGCTGGGCCCTTTTCCAGCCCGGGAGTCCGCGCCCCCGCACTGGACGGCACGCCCAGGCATCCCCATCGGCGCTCCACGACAGCATGCTAGTTCCCCTCGACTCGGAGGCCGAGCGACCGCCGCGATCGAAGCACAGCCACTTCGCCGGGGGCCGGTGACGCTAGCTCGGTTCTTCTTCCTTCGAGCTGAAGCGGAACGATCGAGGGGCCTGGGTGCGGTCCCCGGACCGGTCCGAGGACCAGGGGGATGAGGGAGCGCTGACGATGTTCGCCATGGCGAGCAGCACGGTGTCGTAGTTGACGCGCCAACCCGAGAAGTCGCGCCATGCCATATCCCGATCAGGTCTGAGGGGCACACCCTCCCTCTCCAGTTCGTCGACCACCTCGTTCCATTCTTCGCGGGTCACGGAGATGGGGGCATCGGGCGCTGGATCGGGATCGAAGGGAACCCGGAAGAACCCCGCGATCCTCCGGAGACACAGGTAGCCGGCCCGCAGACAGAATTCCGCTTGCACGTCGCGCGGGATGTCGACCGTGGACAGCGTGAGCGCAGCGCCGTCGAGCACGGCACCCGCGGCCGTGACCCAGTTGTGGTCGGGCTGCGGCGAGCGGAAGAACACGAGCGAAGGCAGCGAGGTGTGTGTCTCTTCGACGTCGACGAACCAGCGCTCCCACTCCTCCCAGACACCGCCGAGCTCTCCCAGCCGCTCCAGCACCCAGTGGCGCCAGACCATCTCGCGCGCCGATGGCGGCGAGCCGGCACGGACCTCGAGTGCGGTCACACCAACCTCGCGGCGCGAATAGGCCGCGTAGATGGCCGGCAGGTACGTGATCAAGAGGGCGAGTAGGAACAGGCCGATCGCGGCCTCGGTGAAGACGAGCGCGGTCGTTCCGAGCGCCGAAGGACGGTAGAAGCCGAGCGTGAAGAGAGACGAACCAGACTCGGTGAAGGACTCGCGGAGCGTGAGCCCATCGATGCCCATGTAGATGAGCATGTAGCCACCGAACACGAGCGCCAGCCAGACCGCAAGCGTTACGACCAGGCTGATCGGTGCGTAGGTCGCGAGCAGACGATCCTTCCGTTCGTAGGACAGTCGCCGCGGCGCGATCACCAGGTAGATCCTCCGCATCGTGAGGAACACCCAGCGTGTGATCGACGAAGCGGACGCGCGAGGCAAGATCACGGTCTTGATGGAGGATCCCAACGTGACGACGACGATCACCAAGCCCGCGCCCACTGCGAGCGTTCGGATGAGGATGTCCATCGGGGGCGGATGGTAACGAAGTCCGCCGACCGCCGCCGCCGGCCGATGGCGCACAGCTTGTTCGGTCCCTACCTCTGACGGGACTCGGCGCTCTCATGTGAGTCGGAGTGACTCGACCAACGCCTCGAGCTGCAGGACCTGTTCGGCCAGCGTCCGTCGTCGATCGCGGCTAGCACGTTGGGCCTCCGATGTTGTTCTCGACCGGGGACGCGACACCGAGGTAGTTGTCGTTGACGTTGCCTCCGTCGACTCCACCGGTCAGGGTCGCGCTACACGCTAGCCACACCCCTCCGCCGTTCCCAGCGGCGTTGTCATCCGCGTCGGCGGTGTTCCCGGAGACCGAAGAGGATCCGTTCATCGTGAAGATGCCATCGGATGCGACCCCGCCGCCAGAGCGAACGCTCGAGTTGCCCGTGACGGATGACGAGTCGTTCATGGTGGTACTCCCTGTGCTCCCCTGGTAGATCCCGCCGCCCCGCCAGATCGTGGTGACGTTCCCGTGTACGGAGGAAGAGCCGTTCATCGTGAACGTGGCGTAGTTGCCGATAGCGGCCTGGGACCCGATGTTGTCGGCCACCGACGCCGCGTCGTTCAAGGTGAGCTCGCCCTCGTAGTTGAAGACGGCCATGAAAACGTCCGTGATGTTCCCGCTCACCGACGATGAGTCATTGAAGGTGATGTGTGAGTAGTAGCCGTAGATGCCGTAGCCACTGTTTCCGGTGATCGATGACGTTCCGCTGAGGGTGACGTCCGCCCCGATGGGCGCGACGTCTCCGTCGTTGTGGATCCCGGCTTTGGTGTTTTGGCTGACGGTCGACGAACCGCTGAGGATGAGGGTGCCCGTGTTGTGGATGCCCGTGCCCGTATTGCCGACGACGACCGTGTCCTTCAGCCGAAGCAGCCTGGCATCCGTCGTGATGCCGGCGCCGAAATGCCAACGCGGATCGTCGCCACCGGTGATCTTCAGGTTCCTGAGCGTAACCTTGGCACGAGGCACGACGAGCACGTCCCCATGGCCGTTCGCGTTCAGAACCCCCCGGGGCAGATCGGCGGTGGGCCTGCCTACCAGCGTGAGGTTCTTCGCGATCGTGAAGTTACCGACGCAGACGAACTTGACCGCGATCACATCGCCCCCCACGGCGTCCCGGATCACGGCTTGAAGGTTGGAACTGACCGCAGAATCCTGCGTCACGTTTCGCGCGCGGCATGTGTTCACCACTGCGATCGAGGCCGGCATGCCGAGGCCCAGGGAGGCGGCAGAAACGAGGGTCACCACCACGACGGAAAGCGTTGCGCTTCGTCTGCGGATGGCGCGATCCATCGACGCTCCTCGCCTAGCTCGGCCGGGCACTGCGTTCTTCGCTTCGGCCCAGGAGGTATCTACGCACGGAAGGGAAGACGCCCGCAAGGGCGGTCGCGGCCGCGGACTACTCGATCCAAGGGATATCTCCCGGGCACCATCATCAACCGGGTGACGGGCGCCGAACACCTTCTCGAGAAGGTGGTGACGGCATGCGGCAGGTCCAGATCAAGAGGATCGTGAAGCGAGAGCCGACGAGGTCGGACCCCTTGCCCCTGGACCCACGCGACGCCGATGTGGTCCGCGCGAAGCGGCGTCTCTACGAGCGAGAAGTGTCCTCCAAGAGGCGTGCCCGCTAGCCTGGGAACCAGCTCTCGGCATACGTCTTCCGGCGAAGGATCTGCGGCCAGCCGCTGCGACGTGCTCGTAGCGGTTCGCGGGAGATCGTCGGGTAGGCGGGGAGGGGAGTGAAAGGCGTGACATCGACGATCCGGGAGCGGTCCCAGAAGGACATGGTCTGGATCGACGGCGGCTCGTTCCAGATGGGATCGGAGGACTTCTATCCGGAGGAGCGACCAGTGCACCGCGTCGAGGTCGCCGGCTTCTGGATCGATCGCCATCAGGTCACCGTCGCCGAGTTCCGGCGCTTCGTGAAGGCGACGGACTACGTGACCGTCGCGGAGCGCCCGCTCGATCCGGCGATGTATCCCGATGCCGATCCGTCGCTCCTCGTGCCCGGAGCCCTCGTGTTCCACAAGACCGCCGGGCCCGTAGACCTGAACGACTACCGCAATTGGTGGTCGTACGTGCCCGGCGCTTCGTGGCGACACCCCGAGGGGCCTGACAGCACGCTGCACGGACGCGAGCGGCACCCCGTCACGCAGATCGCGTACGAGGACGCAGAGGGATACGCCGCGTGGGCCGACAAGGAACTCCCGACGGAGGCGGAATGGGAGTTCGCCGCTCGTGGAGGCCTCGAAGGAACCGCGTTCACGTGGGGCGACGAGCATTTCCCGAAAGGCAAGGCCATGGCCAACACCTGGCAAGGCGAGTTCCCCTGGGAGAACCAGCTGCTCGATGGATTCGCGGGCACGTCGCCGGTCGAGAAGTTCCCACCGAACGGGTACGGGCTCTACGACATGGCCGGCAACGTGTGGGAGTGGACGAGTGACTTCTTCGCGCCGATGCACGGCGAGGTCGAGCACGCGTGCTGCGCTCCACGGAACCCGCGCGTGGACGAGATGCATCCAAGCGTGGCGACCGAGTCGATCCCTAGACGCGTCACGAAGGGCGGTTCCCACCTGTGCGCGCCGAACTACTGCCTGCGTTACCGGCCCGCCGCACGGCAAGGTGAAGCGGTCGACACCTCGACCACCCACATCGGGTTCCGCTGTATCGTTCGAAACCGGTGAGCGAACAGAGGCCTGAACCGCAGTTCCAACTGGCGAACGAGCGGACGTATCTCGCGTGGCTTCGGACGGCGCTCGCACTCGTCGCCTCCGGTGTCGCCGCCGCACGGCTCCTTGCCGGGCAGACGTTGCATTGGGCGTGGGAGACGGTCGGGGTTCTGCTGATCATGGCGGGTGTCGTGACCGCCGCGCTGGCTCGGCGACGATGGCGAGCGATGGACGCGGCCATCCGCAACGGCGAGCCCTTGCCGGCCCCAGGTATCGCCGTGATGATCGCCGGCGTCATCGTGGTCTGCGGGCTCATCACGACGGCGCTCTTGCTCGCAACGAGCCCCGGGCACGTTCCCTGATCACAGCACGGCCCCCACATGCCAGTCAGGCGGCGGGGCGGGTCCTACCCTGAGGTTTGCCGTTCGGCGTCGCTCCGCAGGATGCAGAACTCGTTGCCCTCGGGATCCGTGAGAACGAGCCATCCTGTGCCATCCGCCTGACGCCGGTCGTCGAACGACATCGCCCCCAACGCGAGCACCCGCTCGATCTCTTCGTCGCGCGTCCGGTCGGTCGGCACCAGGTCGAAGTGCACGCGGTTCTTCACCCGCTTGCCTTCCGGCACCTCGATGAACAAGACCTTCTGTCCGCCGGATGGATCGATGATCATGCACTCCTCGTGACCCGGCTCGTTCGGGTCGCCGGGCACATCGGTGAATCCCAAGACCTGAGCCCAGAAGATCGACAGCTCATAGGCGTTCCGGCAGTCGAACGTGGTGTGGTCGATCCTGGATGTCATCGGACCGGAGCCTAGCGCGCGCATCCGTATCGCCGACGCCCATGGCCGAACTCCCTCGGATACGTGTCCGACCGACCGGTAAGCTCTTGCACGGAGGACGTTCCGGTGCGTGCGGATCCAGACGTCGCTCGCGTGCGGCCGACCCCCACATCACTCGAGATGGATAGCTTCACCAAGCCAACGGTCTTCGGGCGAAGCGCGGAACTGGCCGACATCGTCCGGTTCCTCGACGAAGTGCCACGGCGCCCGAGCGCACTCGTCCTGGTCGGTGAGGCCGGCATCGGGAAGACCACGCTCTGGGAAGCCGGCGTCGAGCGCGCATCCGACCGAGGTTGGCGCGTGCTTGAGGCTCGAACGAGCGACGCGGAGACGACGATGACCTTCGCCGCGCTCAGCGATCTTCTCGACCCCGTGATCGACGATGTCCTCGACGAGGTCCCGCGCGTGCAACGCGCGGCGCTCCGAACCGCATTGCTTCGTGCAGATCCCGAGGATGATCAGACCTCCGATCAGCGCGCGGTCGCGTCGGGAGCGCTGGGGTGCCTCCGCGCTTTGGCACAGGGCGGCCCGATCCTCCTCGCCGTCGACGATGTTCAATGGCTCGATCCATCCTCCGCGACCGTCCTTCGCTTCGTCGTTCGCCGACTCCACGACGAGCCCGTCGGGGTGCTCGCCTCGATGCGACCAGGGAAAGGGGCGGGAGACCCGCTGGGATTGCGCCGAGCCATGCCCGGCGGCGAGAGCCACCGCCTGTTCCTTCGGTCGATGTCGTCGGATGACATCGGACGTCTGATCAGAGAGCGAGTGGGCGTCGACCTTCCGCGCCCCCTGACGGAACGGGTGCGCGATGCTGCCGACGGGAACCCGTTCTTTGCGCTCGAGATCGCACGGGAGCTGGTTCGAAGCGGCCTCCCAGAGGTGGGGGAGACCCTTCCTCTTCCCGACGACGCCCGCGACCTCCTCGTCGATCGGATCGCAGCCTTGCCTGGGTCAACGCGGGAACTCCTCTTGACGACCTCGGCCGCGGTGCGCCCAACCGTGACGCTCCTGACCGCCGCCTCCGGCGGCGGGGCGGACACCGAGGGGATCTTGCGGCCCGCGATCGACGCGGCGCTCGTGTCACTCGATGGGGACCGGATCCGGTTCACACACCCGTTGTTGGCGTCGGCGGTGTATGCGTCGGCCTCCGCGACCGCGCGTCGGGAGACCCATCGCACGCTTGCAGCGCACGTGGAGGATCGTGAGGAGAGCGCGCGCCACCGAGCGCTCGCGACGCAGGGGCCGGACGCGGCTGTCGCCGAAGCGCTCGACGATGTCGCCACAGCGGCCGCCATGCGCGGCGCGCCACGATCGGCCGCGGAGCTCTCCGAGCTGGCCCGCACGTTGACGCCGCTCGAGGATGTCGAGGGGTCGATCCGGCGAGCCGAGATGGCGGCGACGCATCTGTTCGATGCCGGTGACGATGCGGGCGCTCGTCGTCTCCTCGAGCACGCCCTCGCGATCGCCGGGACCGACGAGTCGCGGGCCCGCATCCTGTATCGACTCGCATCCATCAGCTGGATGGACATGCGCCGGGTGAGCGACCTGTGTCAGCGCGCGCTGGACGTGGCGGGAGAGGATCCGGAGATCTCGGCGGCGGTTCATGACCATCTGGCGTGGGTCGGCATCTATCGCGGAGATCTGCCGAACGCTCGAGACCATGCGGAGCGGGCGGCGCAGCTCGCTGGACCCGGCGTCGATCCTGCGCTCCGGGCTGACGTTCTCGCCACCGCCGGCATCGTCGAGTGCATCGCGGGGCGACCGTCCGACGCGCTCATGACCCAGGCGGCGAGCCTGCACGAGTTCGCCACGTCCGAGCGGGGGCCGCAGGCGACGGTGTTCACGTCGGCAGCTACCTGCCGAGGCCTGCAGTTGCTCTGGACGGGGGAGATCTCCACCGCTCGGACCGTCCTGGAAGCGGAGCTCCGGGCGTACGAAGCGAAAGGCGTGTACATCGTTCGCGATGAGGTGCTCGGATATCTGGCGGAGGTCGAGTGCCGCGCAGGTCGCTGGGGTCTGGCCGAGCGGTACGCGCGGGAGGCCTACGAGATCGATGTCGAGTCGGGCCGATCCTCGAGCGAAGGACACCAACTGTTTCCGAGGGCGCTCGTTGCTGCGCATCAGGGCCGGGTCGAGGACGCGAGATCGGACGCCGAACGTGGCCTCGAGCTTTGCATCCAAGACGACGACCTCCTCGATGCGAATGGTCACCGGTGGGTACTCGGCTTCCTCGATCTGTCGCTGTCCGATCATCCCGCCGCGATCCGCAGTCTCGAACCCCTCCTGGGGTACCTCGACACGTTCAGCGCGGCGGAGCCCGGGATCATCCCCTGTGTCCCGGATGCGGTCGAGGTGTTGATCTCGCTGGGGCGACCCGATGAAGCGGAGGTCCTCGCCCGACGTCTGATGGAGCGGGGCACGACGCTAGACCGACCATGGGCGCGCGCGACGGCGCTGCGGTGCCGCGGTCTGCTGCTGGCCGAGGGGGGCGACGCCGACGGAGCGATCGCGTCCCTCGAGAGCGCGGTGGGGGAACACGCACTCGTGCCGCAACCGTTCGATCTCGCGCGCACGCTCCTCGTGAAGGGAGAGGTCGAACGCCGGGCGAAGCAGAAGAAGGCCGCCCGATCATCTCTCGGCCAAGCGCTGGCCATGTTCGAGGAACTCGGTGCCTCTTTGTGGTCGAAGCGCGCGAAGAAGGGTCTCGAACGGATCGGGGGGAGGCAACCCTCCCCGTTCCAGCTGACCGGAACCGAGCGCCAGGTGGCCGACCTGGTCGCGAGCGGCAAGACCAACGCCGAGGTTGCGGGGGAGCTCTTCATGAGCGTCGACACCGTCCGCTCGAACCTCAGGCGCATCTACGGGAAGCTCGAAGTCCGTCACCGGGCTGAGCTCGCCGGCAAGCTCCGGGCGATCGATCTCGAACCTCGGCCGGGTCAATAAGGTCCGCGAGGACGATTCCTCGGTCTCGACCCCGCCGTACGTTGCCGGTGGGAAGCGGGTCGTTCGCAGAGACGTGACGGGTCGGGGTGCGCGTGACGTCTCCGCGGCTCCGACCCGTCGCGATCGAGGGAAAGGAGTCGGAGATGCGCAGGCGCTGGACGTGGGGAGCGCTGCTCGCGCTCTCGCTGACCGTGACGCTGCCGGCAGTTGCGACGGCGAAACCGAGTAGCCGAGTTCGGAACAACGATTGGGTCGAGATCTGGTGTGACACAGACACGTCGAACGCGGACGGGAACCGCATCACGCTGTCTGTCGGTGCAGACGACGTCACGATCGGGGGCCCCGATGACGTGTTGGCCAAGACCGTCGACGCCTCGACCTTCGATCCAGGGATGAAGGACTCGAACCACTACAACCGCGTGGCCGGCGTGGTGCAGGGATGGTTCTGCGGCGAGGTGCGCTACGCGGACGGCACCATCCAGGCAGAGACGTGAGGTGCTAGGTCCGGCGAAGCTGGTGGGCCGAGGTGCACCTTGCACGGAGATTCCTCGCTCACATAGGTTGTTCCCCGGAACGTCAACGGGGAGGGACCGATGCTGGCCAGTTGAGGCGAAAGATGACGTACGCGAACGTGGCGTCCACCCTGGCGTTGGTATTGGCAGCGTCCGGTGGCGTTGCCTACGCGGCGAACACGATCTACAGCGCCGACATCGTCGACGGTCAGGTCAAGCGGGTAGATATCGGGAATGGCGCCGTGAACTCGGGCAAGGTGGGCGACAACTCGCTCACCGGGATTGACATCCTCGAGTCGACCCTCTCGGGCGTGAACGCTGACACGGTCGGCGGCTACACCGCCGGCGACCTGATCCGGGTTGGGGGCGTCACGAAACGCGCGGCGGTCGACATGCCGGACTGCAGCCCGGGTTTGGACTACTTGGTCTATTCGTTCGTAGCCCCCAGGTCGGGCTTCGTGCTTCTGAACGGCACGTTCACGTCCCAATACGGCAACTATGTCGAGGGCGGCGCTCTCGCCGCCCGGTTCGAACGGACGGACCCGTCCTTATTGGTCGGGGAGTGGGTGGAGTCGGTGGGGAATGCGGCCAACTCCCGATCCAGCATGGCGGTCACGCAGGTGTTTCCCGTCTCCGCGGGGACGAACACCTTCTCCCTGAAGGTGTGTGACAACGCCGATGTGACGGGCAACTCGAGCACCGCGATCTCAGCGCAGATCTCTGCTGTCTTCACGCCCTTCGGGCTCTAGGTTCGTCGTCGGGGTACAGCGAACGAAGACCCTGCTTCCGCACGGTCAGCTCGACGCAGGGAGCGGGTCCTGCTCCGCCTCGACCTGTTCCTGATCGACCGCTTGGGTCAACGGCGGTCGGCCCGCGATCAGATGCACCACGAACGCCGACCCGACACCCATCGCCCACCCACCGAGGACGTCTAGCGGCAGATGTGCGCCGACGTAGATCCGTCCGAAGCCGACGAAGAGCGGCACCAACAGGATGAACCACCGGAAGCGGCCGTTCAGGTACGGCAATGCCGCGAACGCGAGCGCCGCCGATACGGCCGAGTGACCCGAGGGGTATCCGAGCCCTTGCGCGATCGCCCCGCGGACGATCACGTCCGTGTTCGGCAACACCGCGAGGGGGCGGCCTGCGTCGACGATCGGCTTTCCGACCCTCGCGAGCGCGTACGCGAGGCATCCCGATGCGAGGAGGACGGTCGCGAGACGGAAACGACGGAAGGCCACGGCGACGATCGCCGTGACCGGGACCGCCGCGAACACGCCGAACAGCATCACCGCCTGTACCGGTCCGGACAGGACGTTGGACAGGTGGTTGATCGACTCGAAGACGTCGCGCTCTGCATCGGTCAACGTCGACGCCCGGAACGCGGAGGCGATCATCGCCGCGCCCAGCGCGATCGCGGCGACCCAGGCGTCGGAGGCATACCTCTTCGTGACCCGGGGGGCCCTTGCGGGGCGGATAGCCATGAACGCGTCCTTGCCCAGTCCGAGCGCCGATACACGTCGGAGCGTGGGTCGAAGGTTCGTGCCCCTCAGCGCTCCCGAGAGGACGACCGTGCCGTGTGGGTGAGTCCGCCGGGACGTCCGTCGGGGTCGATCAACAAGTGATACAGCGGGATGGCATAGATCCGCTGCCACCATGAGACGGGCTCGAGCCGGTGCCGTCGCACGCGGCCGGGCGGGCGTTGACCCGTCCGGCCGCCCGCATGCCAGGCGTCGAGCGCGTCCGCTCGCTCACGCCATCGGGCGAACGTCGCGGTCGGCGCCGGATCGGCGTCGTCCGTCGAGCCCAGATGCTCGCGCTCCAACTCGAGTCGAAGCGATCGAGCGAAGCGTCGTGCGCCGTCGCCGCGGCCACCGGGATCTGTGGGAGACCGATCGTCACGCTCGTCGTCGACCACCGCGATCGACAGCTCCGAATCGTGCGTCCACGAACGGCGGTTCAGGTTGTCGGAGCCGAGCAGCGCCACCTCGTCGTCGATCACGACGACCTTCGCGTGGACGTAGATCGGCGTCCCCTGCTCGTTCTCGATGTCGTATACCGCGACCCGGTCCCCGCCCGCCTCGTGCACCATCGTGAGCGTCCGGTGCTGTCCCATCCGGTGTGCCGGTCCGGTGATCACGCCATCACGATCAGGGAACCTCGGCACCACGACGATGACGCGGAGGTCGGGGTTGCGGCGGAGCGCGCCCGCGAGCGCCTCACCGACCTCCCGAGACCAAAAGTACTGATCCTCGATGTACAGCAGCGAGGAGGCGCGGGCGAATGCCTTCCGGTAGAAGGCCGCGATCGTGCGCTCGCCCTTCGGCGCGAACGGATAGCCGGGTCTCTTCGCCGGATACGTCCGAAGGACCTGCACAGCGTGCGTGCCACAGGCCGTCGGCGCGCGGCCGATCGACCCCATGGGATCGCCGACGGTCTCTTCGCGCCCCTTCCGCATCCGCAACCAGCCCAGCGGAGAGCTGCGTCGTTCGACCGGCGTCGGATCGTTCCACCGCTCTCGGAACGTCTCAAGTAGCTGTGCGACCCCGGGCCCGGCGACCATCGCATGAACGTCATGCCAGGGCGCTCGCTCGCCGTAGCGCCGGTCGAGGTGCTCGGCCTGCGGATCGCCGAGGTGAGCCACGTCGTCGCGACGGCCGTGGCAGAGATCGATCCCACCGACGAACCCGATGTCCGCGTCCGGATCGGCGGGTCGGTGAACGAGGACGAGCTTCTGATGGTGCGAGCCGGCGCGCCGGACACGCTCGTCGAGCAGGACCGTACCGCCGGCCGCGGACACGATCTCGGCGAGCTCCGTCTGTTCCTCCTCGTTGAAGCCGAGGCCCTTGGGATGGGAACGCCAGAGCAGGCCGCGAACATCGACGCCGCGCCGGGCGAGCCCCGTGAGCAGCGTCGCGAGGGTCGGGCCGGAGTCGGTCAGCTTCTCGTCGTCATCGCCCCGCCAGTCCGCCAGGCAGACGAGGTCGCCGGGGGCGAGCGTCTCCAACTCGGAGGCGAGTCGTGCGAAGTAGGTGCCGCCGTGGACGAGCGCTTCGACCTGATTGCCGTCGGTCCACGGTTGCTCACGAACGAGTGATCGGCCCTCGAACCGGCGCTCGCTCGCATCGAGGAACCACGGATGGAGCCGATCCATCACGGACGGTTCCCGATCCGCCGCGCTGACGACGCGTCCTCGCTGAAGACCTTTGGCAACGCGGAATAGCCGAAAGTCGCATCTCGACCGGAGCTGTCGGGGGTATCCCCGACGCATGAGGACGCGAGACAGCCTCGAACGTGAGCCGGGCGACATGGATGACGAGTGGCCGCTCGATCTCTGGTTTTCACGCGAGGAGGCGTTCTCGGAGGACGACACCTGGCACGCCGGCCGGACGCGGCGCGTTAGATCGCGCGTCGGCCGAGCGATCCGCTCCGTGGCAGATGCTTGGCATCGAGTGCCGCGAGGCGGAGCGGGGCACACGCGGATCAGGCCCGTACACCAAGCCTAGGCCTCGGTCATCCTGAGCTTCTCACGAGCGGTCATCCGCGTGAGCCCCGTGAGGACTACGCGCGACGCATCAACCACAGCACGACGGCAACGATGCCGATGATGGCGAGGATCGTGATGACGATACCCATAGCTCTCTCTCCTTCCGTCTCTCTCGCTACTTCGAGATCTTCCGAGCGGTCTTGCCGGCGGTCTCCTGGACCTTGCCCTTGCCCTTCTGCGCGGCGCCCTTGGCCTCGAGCTTGCGGTTCTTCGTGACGCGGCCGGTTTCCTTCTTCACGCCGCCGACCACCTTGTTCTTCTTGCCCTTGGCCTCGGTCTTCTTGCCCGCCATGGTTATCCCCTTTCGCCGGACTCTCGATTCGGATAGAGAGGCTGTTCCCTCCGCGGCGACGAGCGAAACATCCGCCCTCACCAAGATGCGAACCGTGAGAACGACCCTGGGCGCCCTCGAGGGTCGAGATCCGGTGACCGCGAGGGTCCCTGGCGGCGGGTAGGGTCGTGACTCGAAGGGCTTCGTGGATGGCGCAGCCACCCACCGCACGGACCGAACCCAGGAGGATCCACCCTGTCACTCCGACGCTTCGACCACGTGGGCATCACGGTCGCGGACCTCGACGCCGTGACGGCGTTCTTCG
>Ga0105248_10006720_pt1 | contig 12616 bp, 6 predicted proteins | sample KBSS34metaG_FD_81524 | JGI IMG/M metagenome (GOLD analysis project Ga0105248, IMG submission 81524) | Switchgrass rhizosphere microbial communities from Kellogg Biological Station, Michigan, USA - KBS S3-4 metaG | ecosystem: Host-associated > Plants > Roots > Rhizosphere > Soil | place... | reverse complement strand
GTCGCCATCGGCAACGGAACCGGCTTCGGCAACCTGGGCGTCGGCATCGTGCGCGGCCCGCATCAATTGAACTTCGATTTCCAGATCGCGAAGACCACCAAGTTCGGGGAGCGCCAGTCCCTCCAGCTCCGCGCCGAATTCTTCAATCTGTTCAACCATGCGCAGTTCGGCATTCCCTCCTACACCGGGTCCAGCGCCTTCGTGAACAACGGGACGCTGTTCTCCAACGGGGCCCAATACGGAGTGATCAACCAGACCTCCGTCAATCCGCGCCTGATTCAGTTGGCACTGAGGTATCAGTTCTGACGGAGTCGGCCTAAAGCCCAGCGCCGGTTATGATCGGCGCTGGTAGTTAAAGGGCTCCTCCCAAGGAGCCCTTGGCTACGCACATTTCGCCTCGCAAGCTTTCGACTGGGGTCGACGGACATTGGAAGTGTGCCCACCCAGTACGAGGTTCCCCTTGACTCCCATACTAGGTTTTGATAGTTTTTATCTGATCCGGATGGCATAGTGCCACTAGGTGAGGGGTAAGCTTTTCATTCCAAAGCGGGAAAAGGGGAGAATACATGTCCAAGAAACTGCAGATAGCTGCAGCTTTGCTATTACTGCTGTGGGTTCCATCCTTGCTGGCGCAATCGGCCGGCACGGGTGCGCTCACGGGAACAGTCACTGATCCAACTGGAGCGGTCGTCCCTAACGTAACCGTGACATTGACCAGTGCCGATACCAACCAGGCCCGCACTGCCAACACGGGCGCCGACGGCGCCTATAAGTTCAGCTTGTTGCCGCCTGGCACCTATCGCGTGCGCTTTGCAGCCCCCGGCTTCAAAACGTCTGAAATCGGCGGCGTCACCATCAACGTCACCGAAACGCCCACGCTTGATCGCGCCCTCGAAGTCGGCCAGCAAACCGAGCAAGTCACCGTCGAAGCCTCCGTCGAAACCGTACAGACCGCGAGTTCGACCCTCGGCACCGTGGTCGGTTCCCGCGCGGCCACCGCCTTGCCCCTCAGCACGCGCAATTACACGCAGATCCTGGGCTTGTCCGCGGGCGTCAGCGGTAGCGTCAACAACGCCACTTCGCTCGGCAAAGGCACCGTCGACGCCAGCGTCAACGGCGCGAACGTGAACCAGAACAATTATCAGATGGATGGCGTCAACGTCCTGAACTTCGCCGGCACCGGCGTCGGAGCGGATGGCGGCATCTACGCCGGCATCGGCATCCCCAACCCGGACGCCCTGCAGGAGTTCAAGATTCAAACCTCCACCTACGACGCCAGCTACGGCCGCAACCCCGGCGCCAACGTAAACATCGTTACCAAGTCCGGCACCAACTCCGTGCACGGCTCGCTCTTCGAGTTCTTCCGCAACACCGATCTCAACGCCGTCGACTTTTTCCGCAACCGCTTCTGCGGCCAGCCCACCAACGTTACCGTCTGCGCTAATCAGGGTGGCGTACGCCAGGTGCTGAACCAAAATCAATTCGGCGGCTCCGTGGGTATGCCGATTAAGAAGGACAAAATGTTCTTCTTCTTCAGCTATCAGGAAACGCGCCAGAAAAACGGCGTCGGCTTCCAGGGCTACGCCGCGAACCTGCAGCTGCCCTTCCTCCCCGCTGGGGACCGTTCCACGGCAGCTTTCAAGGCCGCGCTGGGTGCCGCCTATTGCGGAGCCACTCCGACGGCGGCCGGCAGCATGAAGGTTGCTTGTGACGGCTCCAACATTAATCCTGTGGCGCTCAACATCCTGAACCTTAAGCTCCCAGGCGGCGGCTATTACGTTCCTAGCTCAACGACCGGAACAACCTCGCCCAACCCGCTGGAGCTTCCCGCGCACTTCACGGAACATCAGGCCGTTGCCAACTACGACTATGTGATCAATAGCAAGCACACGCTGGCTGCGCGCTTCTTTACCACCCAGGACCCACAAACGCCCAGCTTCACCCGCGCTCAAGGCGACATGCTTCCCGGCACCCCGGCCAGCGGCCTTTATGCCAACACCAACGCCGCCTTGAAGCTCACTTCGATCCTCACTCCGAGCTTCCTGAACGAAGCCCGTCTCTCGTTCCAGCGCAACTTGGCGGCGTTTTCGAATGGCGTGCCCTTCACGAACCCGCAGATTGGCTCCACGCCGCTCAATCCCGCTATCCCGGTGATGAGCCCGATCACCATCGCGGGCCTTTTCAACATGGGAGGCGGCATTGGTGACGACGTTTTCGATCCCACCGATCAGTTTCAGATCGCGGATACCATTTCCTGGACCCATGGGAAACATTCCATCCGCGCCGGTGCCGAATTCGAACACGTCAACTGGGATATCGTGTTCAAAGGAATCGAGCGCGGCAACCTCACCATCAACAGCTTCCAAGACTTCCTGATTGGAAGGGCCGGCTGCGACCCCAGCAACGCCGCTTGCAGCGTCGCCAACCCCGGCGCGACCAACGGCGGCACCGCGAGCAACATTTCCCTGTGCCTCTTCTGCGTGCGCAGCGGACCCGATGGCATCATCCACGGATACCGCTCCAACAACATCAGTTGGTTTGCGCAGGACGACTGGAAAGTTAGCTCGCGCCTCACTTTCAACCTGGGCCTCCGCTGGGAATACGACGGCACGCTCAGCGACAAGTACGGCAACTTGACCAATGTCTGGGAAAGCCAGGTCCAGTTGGTCAACACACCCGCTGGCGTCGCCGGCGTCGGACCCAACGGAGGACTTCCCACGTCGGGCGGAACCTTTGCCGGATATGTGGTCCCCAATAACTTCACGGCTCACTACCCGAACCCGCCCGCCGGCGTCCTGGTCAGTGACCGCAGCCTTCCCGTACGCAGCGGTCCTCCGTATAACAACTTCGCCCCGCGCTTCGGTTTTGCGTGGCAGCCTTTTGGCGGCAATAAATTCGTAGTCCGCGGCGGCCTGGGCTTGTTCTATGACCGCATCGGCGGTAACCAGTTCGTGCACTCCGTCGAGCAAGGCAATCCGTATGCCGATACGCTCGACTACGGTGGCAGCGGCGCGTTGCCCTTCAGCCTGCAAAACGAGTTCCCGCAGCGCCCGCTCGGATTCATCCCGCGCTGGGTGAACTTCGCGAACGGAACCTCGTCTAACCTGAACCTGCCGTTTATCACGCAGGACATCCATACTCCGCTCACGCGCCAATACAACCTGAACATCCAGTATGAATTCCTACCCACTTGGGTTTTGGAAGTTGGCTTCGTCGGTTCCAGCGGTATCAACCAGACCGATTACAATCACAACGTGAACACGGCCTACCTGGCCAGCCCTTCCAATCCCATCAACGGCATCACCACCAACACTACCCAGAACGTGGCGCTGCGCGTTCCCTATCTGGGCTTCCAGCCGGCCGGTCTTCAGGTGACCGCGTTTGACGGCATCTACAACTACAACAGCCTGCAGGCCACCGTTCGCAAGAACTTCTCCCACGGGCTCACGCTGCAGGCCGCCTACACCTGGAGCAAGAACATGACTAACCTTGAAGGTTTCTCTGGCAATTCCAACAACAACAGTAATCTGGCCCAGCAATACGGAGAAGCCTACTTCAACCGCCCGCAGCGCTTCGTCTTCAACTACAGTTGGAACATTCCCTTGGGCAATCACAAGGGCGTGGTGGGAGCGCTCGCCAATGGATGGAACGTCTCCGGCGTCACCATCATCCAGAAGGGTACTCCTCTCACCTTCACCGATTCGCGCCTGGGCACCATTTACGGCGTGTTCGGAGCCAACTCGGTGAGCCCGACGGCGCTCGGTGGAACCAGCTTCGGCACTTTCAACTATGGCCGTGCGCAGCTCTGCCCCGGCGTTACGTATGGGCAACTCGCATCGTCGGGCGGCATCGAATCCAGACTCGGCGGCGTCAGCGGTGGTAACTTCTGGGCCGCGAATTCCTTCGCCAATGCCGCCACCGGCGCTTGCGCCTTCCCGGCCATCGGCAATGGAACCGACTACGGTAATTCCGGAGTCGGCATCGCCCTCGGGCCACCCCAGCTCAACTTCGACTTCTCCATCGCCAAGAGCACTCGCGTCGGTGGAATCCACGAGAATGCCACTCTGCAGTTCCGCGGGGAATTCTTCAACGGCTTCAACCATCCGCAGTTCAATAACCCGGGGACGGCGGTTTCGACCGCTCCCACCTTCGGCGTGATCACCAGCACCAGCGTGAATCCGCGCCTCATCCAGTTTGCATTAAAATACGTGTTCTAAACTGAATACAAACCAACCAAGAGAGCGGGTTCCCCACGCGGGCACCCGCTCTTTTTTTGCCTTGACCGTCCATATGCTGAACGGCATACAGCACAAATACCTGTCCGTACAGCATAAAGTATTGGCTTGACATCAAAATTAACTTCTGTTAACTTCGATCCCATGTAGGGCGCGGCTCGCATTGACTTGAGCCCCGTTAGAGTGGGAGGTATTTATGGCCAAGAAGCCAGTATTGTTTGTTTTTTTATTGCTACTGTGCATGCCGTTCTTGACGGCGCAGACCGGTAGCACCAGCGCCTTAACCGGCATCGTTACGGATTCGACGGGTGCTGTAGTTCCCAACGTCGCCGTTACCGCCACCAACACCGGAACCAATCGCAGCCGCACCGTCAACAGCGGCGCCGACGGCGTCTACTCGATTCCGCTGCTCGACCCCGGCCCTTACCGCGTCACTTTCGCGGCGGCGGGATTCAAGACCGGCGAAGTGGCCTCGATCACGCTCACCGTCACCGAGACGGTTTCGCTCGACCACTCGTTGCAAGTGGGCTCCCAATCGGAGCAAGTGACCGTCGAAGCCAACGTCGAGACCATCCAGACCGCAACCTCCACGCTCGGCACCACGGTCACCGGAAGCCGCATCACCGCGCTGCCGCTGGCCACGCGAAACTTCACCCAGGTGTTGGGCATGTCCACCGGCGTCACCGGCGATGTCGCCAACGGCGCGGGCTTCGGACGCGGCTCGCAGAACATGAGCGTCAACGGAGCCGCCCCGGAAAAGAATAACTACCAGATGGACGGCGTCGAGATCAACAACGCTGCCGGCAATAACAACGCCGGCGACGCCGGCTTATACACCGGGATCGCCACTCCCAACCCCGACGCCATCCAGGAATTCAAGATTCAAACTTCCACCTACGATTCCAGCTTCGGCCGAAACCCTGGCGCCAACGTGAACGTAGTGACCAAATCCGGCACCAACACATTGCATGGGTCGCTGTTCGAGTTCTTCCGTAATGAAGCTCTCAACGCGAATGACTTTTTCTATAACCGCGACAACCCCAACAGCAAGACCCAGAAACAGATTCTCAAGCAGAACCAGTTCGGAGGGACGATCGGCGGCGCTATCAAACACGATAAGCTGTTCTACTTCGGCAGCTATCAGGGAACGCGGCAGCGGAATAGCGTAGCGGGGCAAGGTTATGCCTCGGTCACGTTGTTCCCGATCCCTGGTAACCGTGAGGCGACTGATTTTACACAACGCCTGGGCGCCGCCATGTGCACGGGAGCGCAGCCCACGCGCAGCGCACTCAAGATCGCCTGCGATGGCTCCAATATCAATCCGGTTGCGGTCAATCTTCTGCGCGTGAAACTGCCCGACGGCAGCTATTACATTCCCAGCTCCGGCACCAGCGGAACCGCCACCCGCCTGTTCAGTTATCCCGCGAAATTCAGCGAAGACCAGTTCATCGCCAACGTGGATTACATCCTGTCGCCGAAGAACAACCTGCAGATGAAGTACATGTACACCACTGACCCGTACACGTACACGGGGCAAGTCAACCCCGCCTTCAGCGAATTGCCCGGCCGCGTGGCGACGGACAATCGCAGCAATACCTCTGCTGTGTTGCGCTGGACTTCGATCGTATCCAGCAATTTCTTGAACGAAGCGCGTGGCTCCTTCCAGCGCGTTCTGCAGGACGGAAACGAAACCGTGCCCTACACCGCGCAGCAAGTGGGCATCAAGCCCTTGATCGACATTACCTGCTGCAACGGCACCACGCTGGGCACGTATACGCACCCGCCCCGCATCGATGTCGGTGGCGCCTTCATCATCGGCGGCGACCGCTTCCCGCAGTTCGCGCCGTCGAACCAAACGCAATGGTCGGACCAGATTTCCTGGACCCATGGAAAGCACACGCTGCGGGCCGGCTTCGAATACGAAAACGTCCGCTATCCCCTGGTATACGCGGGGCTGGGTGTCGGCTCTCTCATCGTGCCTTCGTTTGCGGACCTGCTGATCGGGCGCGCCGGCTGCCAGCCAACTGCGTTCCAGGCCGGCACCTGCAGTGTCGCCAACCCCGGCAATACAACCGGCAGTACCAACAGCAGCTTTTCCAACTGCTTGTTCTGCGTGCGCAGCCCGGTGCAAGGCATCATTCACAGCTTCCACCTGCACAACATCAGCACCTTCGTGCAGGACGACTGGAAGGTGAACAGCAAATTGACCGTAAACCTGGGCGTTCGCTGGGAATACGACGGTGAGCTCTCCGACAAGTACGGCAACCTGACCAATTTCTGGGCCAGCGATTTGCAGAAGGTGCCGATCCCACCCAGCGCGCCCTCGCAGACCGACCCCAACGCCTTCATCGGCTACGTGGTTCCCAACAATTACGACGCGCGCCCCATCAGCCAGGGCGGAAAAGGCCCGCTGCCTCCCGGCATTCGCGTATTCCCTGGCGAAAGCACTACGCAGAATGGAGTGCCGCTGAATAACTTTGCCCCCCGGTTCGGATTCGCCTGGCAGATGAGCCAACACCTGGTGATGCGTGGCGGCGTGGGCTTGTTCTATGACCGCGTGGGCATCAACCGCCTGGTACACGCCGTGAACGAAGGCCGTCCCTACGCGGACACCACTGGCATTCAGAACGAAGTCGCCAGCTTGCAAAGCCCCTTCCAGGACCGTCCGCTGGCTTTCCTGCCGCGCTGGTTCAATTTCCAAACGCTCACTGGTTCGGCGTTTAATTCGCCGTTCTATGACATCCTGCACACGCCACTGGTCCGCCAGTACAATTTGGGCTTCCAGTACGAGTTTGCTCCCACCTACGTTCTGGAAGTGGGCTTCGTAGGATCCAGCGGCATCAACCAGATGGATTACAACCACAACATCAATCCAGCGCGTCTGGTGTGCACCGCGATCGTCACCACCAGTTGCACCCCTGGAAACATCAACGGCATTACCACCAACACCGCGGCAAATGCAGCGGGGCGCGTGCCGTATTTGGGTTACCTGCCGAGCGGATTCCAGCAGAACGGGTTCGACGGCGTTTACAACTACAACAGCATGCAGGTAACGGTTCGCAAGAACCTCTCGCATGGCTTGGGCTTCCAGGCCGGCTACACCTTTAGCAAGAACATGTCGAACGTGGCCTGGGACGCGGCGAATACCAATCTGTCGACGGACATGGCGCAGCAGTATGGCCAGACTCCTTACAGCCGGCCGCACCGCTTCGTCCTCAACTATCAGTACGAGTTGCCCTTCAAGGGCAAAGGCATCATGAACGCCGTGGCCGGGGGCTGGACGGTTTCCGGACTCACCACGATCCAGAGCGGTAATGTTCTAACCCTCTTTGACAACCGCGGCGGTGGCGTCTATGGCACGCCGGGCAGCGGCACCATCGAGAACGGGCTCAGCCGGGCCCAACTGTGCCCTGGATTCACCTACGATCAGATCGAAACCTCCGGCAACGTGAAGGACCGGCTGGGCAACGCCGGCACCACGCGCTTCTTTAATCCGGCCGCGTTCTGCGCGCCTCCGGTGATGGGCAACGACGGCTCCACCGGCTTCGGCAACACCGGCGTCGGTATCGTACGCGGGCCGCACCAGTTGAACTTCGACTTCCAGGCGGGCAAGATCATAAAGATCGGCGAAAGACAGACGGTTCAGTTCCGCGCCGAGTTCTTTAACATCTTCAACCACGCGCAATTCGCGCTTCCGGGCTACACCTCGCAGGCGCCCTTCGCCAACAACGGGCCGCTGTTCACCAGCGGCGCGAACCTGGGCGTGATCGGCCAGACGTCGGTTGCTCCCCGGCTGGTTCAGTTCGCTCTGAAGTATTCCTTCTAGACTGGGTGCCACAAGAAGAAAGAGCGGAGTCCCGCAAGGGACCCCGCTCTTTCCATTTGCAGACTACGCTAACGTTTCATAAAGACTTCCGACTCTTCCTTCAGGAAAGTCGCGTCAACGCGCTTAGATGGCTGTGTGCCGCGCACGCCCACGGTGACGGCCGGATGCCATTCGGGAACCTGGATCGGCTCCAGCATGTTCAGGATCTCCGCCCGGCGGTTTTCAAACCACGGTGGCAGCAGCAGGTGCTGACCCAACTGGCTGAAGGCTTCGTCCTTGGCGAAGGCGCCCTCGGCGGTGGCGGCGCACTCGAGCAGCACGCCTCCCGGCGAGCGCACGTAGATCGAGTGGAAGTAATTGCGATCCTTGATCTCGGATACGTCGGTGTAACCCAGCTCTTCGTAGTAGCCTTTCTGCTCGGCGAGCGCGCTGTCGTCGGCCACGTTGAAGGCCACGTGATGCACGGTGCCCGCGCCGAAGATCCAGCTACCGGACGGCCGCTGGGGTTCGTGCAGCAAATCTACCTGCGCGCCCGGGCCGCCCGCGCCGATCTCGTAACGGTGATAGCAGCCATCCTGCCCGACCTTGCGGAAGCCCAGGCCTTCGATCAAGAAGCGCTCTTCTTCGTCCACCTCGCGCACCGAAAACGTGGAGGTGTTGAAACCCACTGCCGACGCCTCCTCCGGAACGTCGCCGGCGTTCCAGCCTTTGCGGGTGTCGCGGTTGTCTTCCATCACCTCAAAGCGCAGCCCGGCCGGGTGCTTCATATTGATGAACTTCCGCCCGAAGCGTTCCTGAATGCCCGTGTGTTCGACGGCGTGCCGGTCCAAATGTTCGACCCAAAACGGCAGCGTTCCGCTCGCGACGCTATAAGAAGTGGACGACACCTGCCCCGCGCCCGGACGCCCCGGGACCCGGTTATAGGGGAAGCTGGTCATTACCGTTCCCGGGTCAATCTTGGCGTTGGCGTAATACAGATGATAGTGGGCGAAGCGCCCGTCAAACAGAATGGTTTGCTTGATCAGCCGCTGCCCCAGAACTTGCGTGAAGAAGTCGATGTCAGCCTGGGCGGCTCCCGAACAAACCGTGATGTGGTGGAACCCGGTACTTGGATAATTAAAATCACTCATGATGGCTACCTCGGCCTCCGCAGGGTGCAGTTATGCGGCCACTGCCAAGGCCACGAAAATCAAGGGAAACCCCGGCGAACGGTGCGGGGAGAGCTGGGGGAAATTTCGAAGTATGCGCGAAATCCCCCACCATCGTTATACTAGTGACCTGTGAATAAGGTTGTGGCCAGTTCCGATGCGGCGGTGGCGGACATCCCCGGCGGCGCGAGTATCATGATCGGCGGCTTCGGATTGTGCGGAGTGCCGGAGAATCTGATCGCCGCGCTGGTCCGCCGGAAAGTGACCGGGCTGCGCACCATCGCCAACAATGTCGGCATCGACGGCTACGGCATGGGGCTGATGCTGGAGGCCGGAATGATCGCCTCGCACGTCGGCAGCTACGTCGGCGAAAACCGGCGTCTCGAAGAAATGATGCTGGCCGGAACGCTGGATGTGAAACTGGTCCCGCAAGGGACGCTGGCCGAGCAGATCCGGGCGGGCGGCGCTGGAATCCCAGCGTTCTATACGCCCACAGGGGTCGGCACCGTGGTGGCCGAGGGCAAAGAAGTGCGCGAGTTCGATGGCCGCGCGTATCTGCTGGAGCGCGCGCTCACCGCCGACTTCGCGCTGGTGAAAGCCTGGAAAGGCGACCGCATGGGCAACCTGATTTACCGCAAGACCGCGCGCAATTTTAATCCCATGATGGCCAGCGCCGCCAAGATCACCATCGCCGAAGTGGAGCAACTGGTGGAACCGGGCGAGCTTGACCCGGAACAAGTCGTAACGCCCGGCATCTACGTGCAGCGCGTGGTTGTCGGCGAGCACTTCGACCGGCGCATCGAAAAACGCACGGTCCGGCCGAGGCCCGCGTGACAGATCACATGACTGACCACCAAAAGCGCGAACGCATTGCCCGCCGCGTGGCTCGCGAGCTGCGTGATGGTTTCTACGTGAACCTGGGCATCGGCATCCCCACCATGGTTTCAAACTACGTGCCGCCAGGCGTCGACGTCGTGCTGCAATCGGAAAACGGCATGCTGGGCGTGGGGCCGTATCCCATCGAAGGCGAAGAGGACTGCGACCTTATTAATGCGGGCAAGGAAACCGTGAGCGAGCTGCCGGGCAGCGCCTACATTTCGAGCGCCGAATCTTTCGCCATGATCCGCGGACGGCACATCGACCTGAGCGTTCTGGGCGCCATGGAAGTGGACGAAAAGGGCGACCTGGCGAACTGGATGATCCCCGGGAAGATGGTCAAGGGCATGGGCGGCGCTATGGATTTAGTCGCCAGCGCGCGCCGCGTGATCGTAGCCATGGAGCACACGACGAAGAAAGGCGCGTCGAAGATTTTGCCCAAATGCACGCTGCCCATCACGGGACTCAAGGTGGTGGACATGATCGTCACGGAACTAGCCGTGATTCAAGTAACGCCCGAGGGGCTGGTGCTTAAGGAGATCGCACCCGATACCACCGTTGACGAAGTAGTGAAGTCCACCGCCGCGAAGCTGATCGTCAAGCAGCCGGTCGAGACCATGGATTTATAGATTCCCACGGCGCGTCTGCTCGCGCTCGATGGATTCGAACAGCGCCTTGAAGTTGCCTTTCCCGAAGCCGCGGCAGCCCTTACGCTGGATAATCTCAAAGAACAGAGTGGGGCGGTCCTCCACCGGCTGGGTGAAGATTTGCAGCATGTATCCATCCTCGTCACGGTCCACCAGAATTCCGAGTTCGCCAAGTCTGGCCAGCGGTTCCTCAATCGGGCCGACACGCCGCGGCAGTTCGTCGTAATACGCCGGCGGCACTTTCAGAAACTCGACTCCACGCTGGCTTAGCTGTGAAACCGTGAAGACGATGTCATCAGTCGCCAGCGCGATGTGCTGCACGCCCGGTCCGCGATAGGCTTCCAGGTATTCGTCAATCTGCGATTTCTTGCGGCCTTGGGCGGGCTCATTGATGGGGAACTTGATCCAGCCGCTGCCGTTCGACACGACCTTCGACATCAGCGATGAATATTCCGTGCTGATGTCGTGATCGTCGAAGCTCTGGTACAGGTTGAATCCCATGACCCGCTGATAAAACTCCACCCACTTGTTCATCTCACCGAGTCCCACGTTGCCGACGGTGTGATCGATGTGCAGCAGGCCCGTGGGCGGAGCGATCGGGTCCGGGCCGGGCACTTCGACGAAGCCGGGTAGAAACGCCCCACGATAGTTAGCGCGCTCGATAAAAGTATGAACGGTGTTCCCATAAGTGGCGATGGACGATGAGCGGACCTCCCCCGAATTGTCCCGCATAACCGTAGGCGGCGCGACGCCCAAGCCACCGCGGCGTGTGGTTTCGCGATAGGCGGCAGCGGCGTCTTTGACGGTCAAAGCGATACTCTTCACGCCGTCTCCATGGCGCAGAATATGCCCGGCGATCACGCTATCGGGATCGAGCGGTGTGGTCAGGAGCAAGCGAATCTGGTTCTGTTCGACGACGTAGGAGACGCGGTCGCGGCTGCCGGTCTCGGGGCCGCGATACGCGGTGAGCGCCATCCCGAAAGCACGGCGATAAAAGTATGCCGCTTGTTTGGCGTTACCAACGTAGAACTCCAGATGATCGATGCCTTGAAGGGGAAGAAAATCGGTAGAAGAGCTGGACGGATAAGTTGCTACTTGCGGCATACATCCTCCTTACCCACTTTCATGGTGGCGCGAACCGGCGCGGGGTTCAAGGGCGCGAGCGCCCGGCGTCGCGGGCCACTACAATAGTGAGACGCCGTAAACGGGATGCAGGCTTCGAAAAAAGTAAATCGGGAGATCGCGGACGGACGCGTGGCGCGTGCCGGCCTGGCCCTTGCCGAATGGAGCGAGAAGTGGTTTCCCGATCCATTGGTATTCGCTTTCCTAGGCGTGTTGGTGGTGTACGGGTTAGGCATCGTCGCGGGCGAGAGTCCGGCGAAGCTGGGCCTCGAAGCGGGCAAGAATTTCTGGACGCTGGTGCCGTTCACCATGCAGATGGTGATGATCATCATCGGCGGCTACGTGGTGGCGTCGACGCCTCTCGTCCGGCGCGGGATTCATTGGCTGGCGGGTGTTCCCAAGACGCCACGCGGCGCGATTACGCTGGTGGCACTGGTCGCGACCACCAGCTCGCTGATCTCCTGGGGGCTCAGCCCGATCATCAGCGGGTTCCTGGTGCGCGAGATGACGGGACGCGTCAAGGGAATGGATTACCGCGCCGCAGGCACCGCCGCTTATCTGGGGACGTGTTCGGTGTGGGCGCTCGGGCTGTCGTCGTCCGCGGCCATGCTGATGGCGACAAAATCTGCTCTGCCGCCTTCGCTATTTGCGATCAGCGGGCTGATCCCATTGACGCAAACTTTGTTCCTGTGGCAGAGCATGGTGACGGCCGCAGTGGTGATCGCCGTCTCGGTGGCCGTCGCATATTTCTCAGCGCCATCT
>Ga0105248_10006719_pt1 | contig 12618 bp, 11 predicted proteins | sample KBSS34metaG_FD_81524 | JGI IMG/M metagenome (GOLD analysis project Ga0105248, IMG submission 81524) | Switchgrass rhizosphere microbial communities from Kellogg Biological Station, Michigan, USA - KBS S3-4 metaG | ecosystem: Host-associated > Plants > Roots > Rhizosphere > Soil | place... | reverse complement strand
GAATACGATCTGTCGCACATGGCGCTGGAGCCGCGGATCGCAGCCAACATCCGCTACACTTACTATCCGGCCGGCCACATGATGTATATCGACCCGGCCTCGGCCCGGCAGTTGAAGGCGGACATCGCAAGCTTTTACGCGAGCGCCGAGTAGCGGCCAAAATGAAAGAGCCGGTGGGTTCTCCACCGGCTCTCCGCCCCCCAATCTTGTCGCGTGGCTTAGCTGATCGCCTGAAGGTTCACCGCCGCATATTTGCCGCGGCGATCGACCTCGATCTCGAACTCGAGCCGGTCCCCTTCGTTGAGCGTCGGGATGCCGGCACGTTCGACCGCGGAGATGTGGACGAACGCGTCGGGCTGGCCGTCATCGCGCTGAATGAAGCCAAAGCCCTTCATCGAGTTGAAGAACTTGACCGTACCGCTAGCCTTTTCGCCGGTCAGCTGGCGCTGCGGGCCGCGCTCGGCCGGAGCGGCACTGCGCTCGACCGCCATTGGCTCGCCTTCGATGCGCAAGTTGGTCGCCGAGATGCGGCCACCGCGGTCGACAAGCGTGAACTCGAGCGGCTGTCCGTCGGCGAGGTCCGTGAGACCCGCTTGCTCGACCGCCGAGATGTGCACGAATACGTCTTCGCCGCCATCGTCGCGGACGATGAAGCCGAAACCCTTCTGCGGATTGAAGAATTTGACAATGCCCTTGCCCTCGCCAACGACCTGCGGAGGCATTCCGCCACCGCCGCCGCCGCGAAAACCGCCGCCGCCGGCACCGCCGCCGCGGAATCCACCGCCGCCGCCACCGCCGAAGCCGCCTGGCCTGTCACCTCCAAAACCGCCGCCGCCGCCGCTGCGAAAGCCACCGCCTCCGCCGCCGCCATAACCGCCGCGTTCCTGGAATCCGCCTCGCTCGCTGAAACTCGCTTCTTCGAAAAACCCGTCGCGCTTGTCCCTGCCGCGACCGCCACGATCGCCTTTGCGCCCTCTATCGAAACCCATTCCGTCTAAACTTCCGTGTGCCCAACCAGATGAAAAACCAACGCGCTGGGCCCCGAGGCGCAACCGGTCTCGTGCGATTCCTACTCACGCACGGTTCAGCGCCTTACATGAAAATCATTGCGGGCTCCAGTGATTGAATCGCAGCGGGGCTGGCAAGTCGTACGGCAAGCGGACTAAAGCACTGACAAGACCCACGCCGAGGAGTTTGAATGGCAGTCCATTTTCACGAAGAAGACCTGCCGGCCGGCGTTACATTCGCCGCCGGGCCGATCGCGGTCGACACGGAGGCAATGGGACTCATCCCAGGGCGCGACCGGCTGTGCCTCGTTCAATTGTCCGACGGCGAGGGCGACGAACATCTCGTACGCTTCAAGCGTGGGAGCGATTATGCTGCGCTCAACCTCAAGGCTCTGCTCGGCGACCCCGATCGCCTCAAGCTCTATCATTTCGCCAGGTTCGACGTGGGCATCATCCAGGCCTATCTGGGAGTCACCGCAGCCCCGCTTTACTGCACACGCACCGCCTCCCGCCTGGTGCGCACATACACCGACCGCCACGGCCTTAAGGACCTGGTCAAAGAGCTGCTCGGTCATGACCTTTCCAAACAGCAGCAGACTAGTGACTGGGGAGCTGACGATCTCAACGACGCACAGCGCGAATATGCCGCGAGCGATGTGCGCTATCTCCACGCGCTGAAGGAGAAGCTCGACGAGCGGCTGGAGCGTGAGGATCGCGTCGCGCTCGCGCAGGCCTGCTTCGACTTCCTCCCGGCGCGGGCGTTGCTCGATATCGCCGGCTGGCCGGAGCAGGATATTTTCGCGCACGACGGATAATGTCCAACGCCGCCCTCAAGGATCGCGTCGCCAAGCAGCACTGGGCCATTCCGGGAAGCGCGCACGACCGAATCATTCGGTTCACCAAAATTGCGCTGCCCAGCGCAGTCGGGGTTCTAATTGCGGTGCTCGCGGTCACTCCTCTGGATAAGCACGGCGACGTCAGCTTCATCCTCGACAAGAAGAAGGTCGAAAGCTCGCCCGAACGGATGCGCGTCGAACAGGCGAAATATGTCGGCACGGATAATAAGGGCCAACGCTTCGTGATGACCGCCCAACGCGCGCTGCAGCGCAGCTCGGACGTCCCGTTGGTCGACATCCAGGGCATGTTCGCGCAACTCGCGCTCGAGCGTGGCCCGTTAATGATCGCCGCCAATCGCGGCCAATATAATCTCGACACCCAGAACGTCGCGATCAACGGCCCGGTCCGCGTCACCGGTCCGGATGGCTATCAGCTAGCGACCCGCGATGTGAGGGTCGATCTAAAGCGGCGCCAACTCGCCAGCGATGGCCCGGTGGCCGGGCAGATGCGCCTCGGTCAGTTCCAGGCCGGCCATCTTCGCGCCGATCTCGGCGACCGGACCGTAGTGCTTGACGGCGGAGCTCGCTTGAAAATCGTGCAAGGGGCGGTCAGATGATGGCTGTGCGTTCCTTTGGCATCATTTTTGCAACGGCTGCCGCGATCGCCAGCGCGGCTTTCGCTCAGTCGCGGGAGCCGGTTTCGGCGCTCAAGGGTCACGACAGCAACGCGCCGGTCGACGTCAATGCCGATCGTATCGAGGTCCAGGATCGCGCCGACCGTGCAATCTTCGTCGGTAACGTCCACGTAAAGCAGGCCGAGCTGACGCTCGACACGCAGCGGCTGACCGTCGCTTATTCGAGCAACGGCGGAGTTCAGATCCGTAGGCTCGATGCCGCCGGTGGGGTTACTGTCCGGAGCCCATCCGAAACCGCCAAGGGCGACTTCGGGATCTACGATCTCGACCGCAAGCTCATCACCCTGATCGGCAACGTCCAGCTCAATCGCGAGCAGAACCAGGTCATTGGCCAGCGGCTGGTGATTGACCTCGATTCCGGGCGCGCGGTGATTGACGGGGGGCCGGCCGGCGTCAACCAGAGTGGGGGCCGCGTGAGCGGCCATTTCACGGTTCCGCAGCGCAAGGGGACCTGAGGTCCGCAAATGAATGAAGCGGCGACCTTCGCGCGCCCGGCGACCGAGCCAATTCAGGTGAAAGGCGGCCTCGAAGTACGGTCGATCGCCAAGGCCTATGATCGCCGCGCCGTCCTTCATGACGTGTCGCTCGAAGTGCATCGGGGCGAGGTCGTGGGATTGCTCGGGCCGAACGGCGCGGGAAAGACCACCTGCTTCTATTCGGTCATGGGCCTGGTGAAGCCCGACAGCGGGCGCATCTTCCTCGACGGGCAGGACATCACCGAATTGCCGATGTACCGCCGGGCGATCCTGGGACTCGGCTACCTCCCGCAAGAAACATCGATTTTCCGCGGTCTCAGCGTCGAAGAAAACATCCTGTCGGTCCTCGAAGTCTCGGAGCCCGACCGTAAGGCGCGGGATGCCCGGCTCGAGCAGCTGCTCGAGGAATTCGGGCTGGTCGGCCTTCGCGAATCGGCGGCAATGGCGCTGTCGGGCGGCGAGCGCCGCCGCTGCGAGATTGCGCGCTCGCTGGCGGCCGAGCCGTCAATCATGTTGCTCGACGAGCCGTTCGCCGGCATCGACCCCATCTCGATCGCCGACATCCGCGACCTCGTGAAGGAACTGAAGCAGCGCGGCATCGGCGTCCTCATCACCGACCATAATGTCCGCGAGACGCTCGACATCGTCGACCGCGCCTGCATCATCTACGACGGTCAGGTCTTGTTCCAGGGTACTCCCGAAGCGTTGGTCGCCGACCAGGAGGTCCGGCGCCTCTACCTCGGCGAGAGCTTCGCGTTGTAGCGCCGGCTCCCATGGGATTGGGGCCGAGCCTATCGATTCGCCAGTCGCAGCAGCTGGTTCTCACGCCCCAGCTGCGGCAGGCGATCCAGCTCCTCCAGCTCAGCAACCTCGAACTCGAAGCCTTCATTGACGAGGAGCTTTCAAAGAATCCGCTGCTCGAGTCGCGCAACGAGGATGACCCGGATGCGCCGGCGGCGGTTGCCTCCGGCGAGGAAGGCGAAGGTGACGAGGCGCCGGACGACCCCGGGGCGGACGACCTCATCCTGGGAGCCGCCGAGGACGACCGGCCGCTCGACGTGGATTGGACCGCCGCGGCGCTGGAGACCGACAGCTTTTCCGACGTCGTGGCGTCAGGAGCAAGTGATGAGGGGTTCGATTTCGATCGCGTCGAATATGCCGCGACCTCGCTTGCCGAGCATCTGATCGACCAACTGCACGGACAGTCGGGCGATGTCGGCGACCTTGCCCGCATCATTGCCGAAACGCTCGACGAGACCGGCTACCTCACCGTGCCGCTCGATCAGATTGCCGAACTGACTGGCGCGCCGATGCCCTTGATCCAAGCGGCGCTGGAACTGGTCCAGGGCCTCGATCCTCCCGGCGTCAGCGCGCGTTCGCTCTCCGAATGTCTCGCGCTGCAGGCCAAGGCCGCCGACCGCTACGATCCGGCGATGGCGCGATTGATCGACAATCTCGAGCTTCTGTCGAAGGGCCGGATCGCGGATCTCAAACGGATTTGCGGTGTCGACGACGAGGATCTGGCGGACATGATCGCTGAGCTTCGCGCTTATGACCCGAAGCCAGGCTGCCGTTTTTCCGGCAATGCCACGGAGGATGTGGCTCCGGACGTGTTCGTGCGCAAAACGCGTGGCGGCTATGCGGTCGAGCTGAACCAGGCCACGCTGCCGCGGCTGCTCGTCAACCGGCGCTACTACCAAGAACTGAAATCCGGCCCGCAGGACAAGGCTTCGCGGACCTGGCTGAGCGAATGCCTGCAGACCGCCAACTGGCTGGTCAAAGCGCTCGACCAGCGCGCGCGAACGATCGTCAAGGTCGTCTCGGAGATAGTCAAACGCCAACAAGGCTTTTTCGAGCGTGGCGTGAGCGCTTTGAAGCCACTCACCCTGCGCGAGGTCGCCGAAGCGATCGAAATGCATGAATCGACGGTCAGCCGGGTCACGTCGAACAAATACTTGCTGTGCGATCGTGGCCTTTTCGAGCTCAAATATTTCTTCGGTTCGGGCGTCGCCTCCGCGGAAGGGGATGGGGCTGCCGCCAATGCCGTCAAAGCCGGCATCAAGGAGCTCATCGATGCCGAGACCGAGATCCTGAGCGACGATGCGATTGCAGCGCTGCTTAAGCAGCGCGGCTTCGACGTCGCCCGCCGGACGGTCGTGAAATATCGTGAGGCGATGGGCATCGGCTCATCGATTCAACGACGGCGGATGCGGAAGATCGCTGGCTAGGCGCTGAGCCTCGCCCAGATCGGCAGGTGATCTGACGCGCGCCGCGCGGCGTGACTCATGTGTACGCCGGCGGCTTCGATCGTCAGGTCCCTGTGAACGATGATCCTGTCGAGCGCTGCCACGGGGTGGCGCGCATGGAAGCTTGGGCCGGTCGGCGCGACGTGAAACTCGGGTTCGATCTCCTTGAGGCAACCGGCCTCGGTCCGCCATTCGTTGGTGTCGCCCATGAGCACCGTCGGCATCTTCTGCGGACGCGCCGCGATGGCGTCGAGGATGCAGCGCATCTGCCGCTTGCGCCACAGGCCGGATAGATCGAGGTGCATGCCGACGACGCGCAACGGCCGGTCGCCGATCAGGAGCTCGGCCATTACCGCGCCGCGCGGTTCGAGCGTCGGTAGCTCGAGCACCGCGCAATCGATCACCCCGACGTGACGCTTCACCAGGATCGCGTTGCCGTGCCAGCCGATGTTGCGCGTGTTGACCTTCAAGAGCCGGTCGGCGTGCTTGCGCGCCTTGTCGAACACCCGCTTGTGGCGCACGCCGAGGTGCACCGGCTTGTAGATCCCGTGCGTGTCGATGAGCTCGTGCGGGACGGCTGAGCCGCGGCCGCCAAAGCGCTTGTCGGCTTCCTGGAGGGCGACCACGTCGGCGTCGATCTGATGAAGCACGTCAAGCACACGCTGCGGATCGCGCCGGCGGTCGAGCCCGATCGCCTTGCGCATGTTATACGATGCGACCGTGATGCAAGGAGAGCCGCTCACTCCGGCGCCAACAACAGCAAGGCCAATCAGGTTCCTAAACGTCCAGGTTGGCGACGCTGAGCGCGTTGTCCTGGATGAACTCGCGACGCGGCTCGACCACGTCGCCCATCAGCCGGGTGAATATCTCGTCGGCGACGTCGGCCTGCGCCACCTCGACGCGAAGCAGCGAGCGATTGGACGGATCGAGCGTGGTCTCCCACAATTGCTCGGCGTTCATTTCGCCCAGGCCCTTGTAGCGCTGGATCGAGAGGCCTTTGCGGCCTGCGGCCAGCACGGCATCGAGCAGCTCGGACGGACGCGTGACGGCGACCGGCTTGCCCTTGGTGTCGGCCTCCGCCTGCTCGGCTCCGTCTTCGCCTTCACCGGGTCCAACCTCGACTTCCTGCGCGGCAGCCGCACCCCTCTTCAGCGTGCGCAGGGTCGACGGCGTCTTATAAGCCCCGACCTGCTCCTTCGCCAACGCGTCCAGTTTGCGCGCCTCGGCCGAGCCGAGGAAGCTCGATTCGATGATGTGGGCGTCGGTGACGCCGCGCCACAACCGCCTCAGTAGATAGCCCCCTTCGGCCGCGACCTCGCCCGACCATTCGGCCTCGGTATCCGCCGCGCCGAGCCAGGCGGCGGTACGCGCGACAGCCTTGGCGCGGCCATCCGGGTCGAGGGTTGGCTTGAGCGCGCCGTTGATCGCCAATCCTTCGATCAGCGCCGGGTCGTACTTGCGCGGCGCATAGCGCATCAGCGTTCGCATGCGCCGCGCGTGATCGACCAGCGTCTTGAGGTCGGCCGCGGAGCGCTGGCCTTCGGATGTATCGAGCACCACGCCCTCGAGCCCTGCGGCCTCGAGATAATCGTCGAGGGCTGCATCATCCTTCAAGTAAACCTCGGACCGGCCGCGGCTGACCTTGTAGAGCGGCGGCTGGGCAATGAAGAGGTGCCCGTGCTCAATGAGATCGGGCATCTGGCGATAGAAAAAGGTCAGCAACAAGGTGCGGATATGCGCGCCGTCGACATCGGCGTCGGTCATGATCACGATCTTGTGGTAGCGCAGCTTCTCGATATCGAACTCTTCCGCACCGATCGAAGTCCCGAGCGCCTGGATCAGGGTGCCGATCTCCTTCGATCCGAGCATCCGGTCAAAGCGGGCGCGCTCGACGTTGAGAATCTTGCCCTTCAGCGGAAGGATCGCCTGGTTATGGCGATTGCGGCCTTGCTTGGCCGAACCGCCGGCGCTGTCACCCTCGACCAGGAACAACTCGGACAGCGCCGGGTCGCGCTCCTGGCAGTCGGCGAGCTTGCCGGGCAGAGATGCGATACCCATCACCGACTTGCGGCTGGCCTCGCGCGCCTTGCGCGCGGCCTCGCGCGCCGCCGCGGCATCGATCACTTTCTGGATGATCGAGCGGGCGTTGGCCGGATTTTCCTCCAGCCATTCGCTCATCTTGTCGCCCATCAGGCTTTCCAGGGGCTGGCGGACCTCGGAGCTGACCAGCTTGTCCTTGGTCTGGCTGCTGAACTTGGGGTCCGGCAGCTTGACCGAGACGATCGCGGTCAGGCCTTCGCGCATGTCCTCTCCCGTCAGGGTGACCTTTTCGCGTTTCAGCAGCCCGGATTTTTCGGCGTAATTATTGATCGTGCGCGTGAGTGCGGCGCGGAATGCCGCCATGTGCGTGCCGCCATCGCGCTGTGGGATGTTGTTGGTGAACGGCAGGACGTTTTCGTAATAGCTGTCATTCCACTCGAGCGCGACGTCGATGCCGATGCCGTCGCGCACCGCCGAAATGGCGATCGGCTCGGGAAACAGCGGGGTTTTTGCGCGGTCCAGATATTTGACGAAGGCCGCGATTCCGCCCTCGTAGTAGAGCTCGTGCTCAACGCGCTCTTCGTGGCGCGCGTCGGCGAGGATCAGCCGGACGCCTGAATTCAAAAAGGCGAGTTCGCGGTAGCGATGCTCGAGCCGTTCGAAATCGAACTCCGTGATTTTGAACGTCTCCGCGCTCGGCAGGAAGGTGACGCGCGTCCCCTTCTTTCCTTCGGGCGCCTTGCCCGCGAGCTTCAGCGGCGCTTCGGCGTCGCCGTGGCGGAAGCGCATGAAATGCTCCTCGCCGTCGCGCCAGATGGTCAGCTCGAGCCATTCCGACAACGCGTTGACGACGCTGACGCCGACCCCGTGAAGTCCGCCTGACACCTTGTAGGCATTGTCGTCCGAGGTGTTCTCGAACTTTCCGCCCGCATGCAGCTGGGTCATGATGACCTCGGCCGCCGACACCCCTTCCTCGGCGTGGATTCCGGTGGGGATACCGCGGCCGTTGTCTTCGACCGTCACCGACCCGTCCGGATTCAGCTGGATGAGAATCCGGTCGCAGTGTCCGGCGAGCGCCTCGTCTATCGCGTTGTCGGAGACTTCGAACACCATGTGATGCAAGCCAGACCCGTCATCGGTGTCGCCGATATACATGCCCGGCCGCTTGCGTACTGCGTCGAGCCCTTTGAGGACCTTGATGCTCTCGGCGTCGTAGCTGCCGGTGTTCGCGGTACTTTCGGGGTCGGTTGCCATAGTCCGGATATAGGGATTCTGTCCGGGAAGTCACGCGCGCGTGTGTGCGCGCACGCGTGAGTCCGAGATTAGCCCTGAGCGCGGCGCGGACCGCCGCGCCGGCCGCCGAAGGGACGCTTGCGCTGACCGCCCTCGGGACGGTGGGCGTGATGCCCGTCAGCGCGCTGCGGATGGCGCTGCTGGCTATCGTTGCGATTGTCGGCGCGTTGGCCGTCAGCGCGCTGCGGATGGCGCTGCTGACCGTCGTTGCGATTGTCGCGGCGTTGCCCGTCGGCTCGACGATGCGCCTTGAACGAAGGTCGCTGGCGCTGTTCGGGCTGCGGCTTGGGCGCGGGCCTCAGACGCTTGAACGCCTCGGCCGAGGCCATGAAATCGGCGGGCAATGGAACGACCGCCACCTTCTGGCGCGTGGTCCGCTCGATGTCGCGCAGATTGCCACGCTCCTCGTGGCTGCAGAAGGCGATCGCGATACCATCGGCGCCTGCTCGCGCAGTGCGGCCGATACGGTGAACATATTGCTCGGGAACGTCCGGCAAGTCGAAATTGATGACGTGGCTGACGCCCGGAATGTCGATCCCGCGCGCAGCGATATCGGTAGCGATCAGGACCCGCATTTCACCCGATTTAAACGCGGCGATTGCCCGCTCACGCTGCACCTGGCTCTTATTGCCGTGGATCGCGCCAGCGGGGATGCCCGCGGCTTCGAGCAGCCGGACGACCTTGTCGGCGCCATGCTTGGTGCGGCTGAAGACCAGTGCGCGCTCAACGTCTTCGCCCTTGAGGACGATCGCCAGAAGCGCGGCCTTTTCCGCCTGGTTGACCATCGTGACGCTCTGCTCGATCCGCTCGACGGTCGTTGCCGTGGGCGTCACCGACACTTCGGCCGGGTTGGTCAGGTAACGGTCGGCAAGCTCCTTGATCGCCTTCGGCATGGTGGCCGAAAAGAACAATGTCTGCCGCTTGGGCGGGACGAGCGCGACAATTCGCTTCAGCGCGTGGATGAAGCCGAGATCGAGCATCTGGTCGGCCTCGTCGAGCACAAGAATTTCGAGCTCGCGCAGCGAAAGCACGCGCTGGTCAATGAGGTCCAGCAGCCGACCGGGGGTCGCGACGAGAACGTCGAGCCCGCGAGAGACGGTGCGCACGCTCTTCGAATTGGGGACTCCGCCGAAGATCACGCCGACAGACAGCCGCATGAAGCGGCCATAAGCCTCGGCGCTCTTGGCGATCTGCGCGGCGAGCTCGCGTGTCGGCGCAAGCACCAGCATGCGCACGTGGCCGGGTTTGGGGAAACGCTTGGCTTCGGCGAGCCGATCGAGGGAGGGCAGCATGAAGGCCGCCGTCTTGCCCGTGCCGGTCTGCGCGATGCCGAGCAGATCGCGGCCCGTCAGGACCGTCGGGATCGCCTGGAGCTGGATCGGCGTCGCCTGCGAATAATCTTTCGCGGCGAGCGCGTCGAGCAGGGGCTTGGACAGCCCGAGTGAAACAAATGACAATTGAAATACCTTGAAAAAAGCCGGGATGCGCGCAGCGAAGCGTGCATCGGCGGCGGGGTAAAATACACCCCCGCGTGAATTGGGATGAAGTTGATGAGGCGCGGGGCTCGATCCCTCAAGGATCGATCACGCCGCTTGAAAAAAGCGCCTCGTGTTGCAGTGCAATATAGAGCGAAGATGAAGAAAGTCCACCGCCGGCCCTAAGGGGGGGTGATTCGGCCCGGCTCGACGAGGAAGCGACTGGCCTCGCCGATGCCCTCGAACAGCGCGGCTTCGGTTGCCGTCATCCACACTTGCCCGCGACCCTCGAGACGCTCGAACAACACGCCGCGGCGCCTCGGATCGAGGTGCGCGGCCACCTCGTCGAGCAACAGGATCGGCGGCTCGCCCCGGCGTTCGGCGACCAGATCGGCGTGGGCGAGAACGAGACCGACCAGCAGGGCTTTCTGCTCACCGGTCGAGCAGCGCGCGGCGGGAATGGATTTACCGCGGTGCAACACGGCGAGATCCTGGCGGTGCGGCCCCTCGGTTCCGCGACCCGCGAGCGCATCCCGCGTTCGGTTGGCTTTGAGAGCGGCGGCAAGGTCTGCTGGATCCCAACCTTCGAGCGCGATCGAAGCTCGAGCAAATTCACTGTCCGGAGCCTCGCTTAGCCGAGCTTCAAGCGCGCTCACCGCATGCTCGCGCGCCGCCGCGATGGCGGCCCCATGCTCGGCCATCGCCAGCTCGAGCGATGTGAGCCAAGCCTCGTCCCAGCGCTCGTCGGAAAGCAGCTTCGTGCGCGCACGCATTGCCGCTTCGTAGCGCGACGAATGGTGCGCATGGCCGGGCTCCAACGCCAGAACGAGCCGGTCGAGGAAGCGCCGTCGCTCCCCCGCGCTACCACTGAACAGCCTATCCATCGCGGGCGTAAGCCACAGCACGGACAGCCATTCGCTCAACGAATTGACCGAGGCCGCAGCGCCGTTGATCCGGACCTGGCGCCGCTCTGGAGTGGTCGCGGCGGTCCCGGTGCCGACGTCAACTTCGCCTAACCGCGCGGCGACCGCAAAGCCGCCGCTACTCCCAACGCGCGCCATGTCCGACAGAGCCGCCCCGCGAAGCCCGCGCCCGGGGGTCAATAGCGACACGGCTTCCAACACGTTGGTCTTGCCCGCGCCATTCTCGCCGAACAACAGGACGAAGCCCGGCCCGGGCTCGATCAGCGCCGACGGGTAGGAGCGAAAATTGGCGAGCGAGAGGCGGGAAACGGGCACATCAAGGCATTGCGAGGAGCGAGGCGGTGACGCAATCCAACATAGCTGCGGGTTAAACCCGCATCGGCATCAGCACGTAGAGCGCGTTCGACTTGTCGTTCTCGCGCAGCAGCGTGGGAGCCGCCGCATCGGCCAGGTGCACCTCGACCGTATCCCCGTCGATCTCGGACAGGATGTCGAGGAGGTAGCGGGCGTTGAAACCGATCTCGAGGCTGTCCGAACCATAGTCGGCGGCCAATTCCTCGGTCGCCAAGCCGTTTTCGGGCGAAGTCACCGATAACGTGACCTTGTCGCGATCGACGCTGATCTTCACCGCGCGAGTCTTTTCGCTGGCGATGGTCGAGACTCGGTCGACACCGGCCGAGAAGCTCTTCGGGTCGAGCTTCAAAAGCTTGTCGTTGGCGGTCGGGATGACCCGGTTGTAGTCGGGGAAAGTGCCGTCGATCAGCTTGCTGGTCAGCACCGCGCTGCCGAGGCCGAATCGAACCTTCGTCGCGGAAAGCGACACTTCGACCGTGCCCTCCAGCTCTTCGAGCAGACGGTAGAGCTCGGCGACGCATTTGCGCGGAATGATCACGTCCGGCATCCCGTCGGCGCCGTCAGGCTTGGCGACCGTGATACGCGCGAGACGGTGGCCGTCGGTGGCGGCGGCACGCAGCTGGTCGTCAACGAGATGGAGGAAAATACCCATAAGATAGTAACGGGTTTCCTCGGTCGAAATCGCGAAGCGAGTCTTCTCGATGATCTGGCGAAGAGTCGCGGCGGGAAGCTCAAAGCGCGTCGGAAGCTCGCCCTCGGCGATCACCGGAAAATCGTCGCGCGGCAACGTCGACAGGTTGAAGCGCGATCGCCCGGCAAGGACCTGCATCTTGCCCTCGGCCGCGGACAGCTCGACCTGGCTACCTTCGGGCAACTTGCGAACGATGTCGAAGAACGTATGGGCAGAAACGGTGGTCGCCCCGGCCTGGCTGACGTTGGCCGGAACGCTTTCGTCGACCTGCAGGTCGAGGTCGGTAGCCATCAATCGCAGCGACCCGTCGTCGCGCGCCTCGATCAGCACGTTCGACAGGATCGGGATCGTGTTCCGGCGTTCCACGACCGACTGGACATGGCCGAGGCTCTTCAGGAGTGTCGCCCGTTCAATCGTCGCTTTCATTGCCTGATCGCCCCATCATCCGCACGCGTCGCCGGTCACTATAGCGGCCCGTTCCGCGCGCGGAAGTAGGATGATGCAGGCTTGTTAGCCGGCTTTCTGCCCGACCGCCGGCTTGGCTGCCTGGCCCTTCGAGGGCATCAGGACCGAATCGACATG
>Ga0105248_10006717_pt1 | contig 12618 bp, 8 predicted proteins | sample KBSS34metaG_FD_81524 | JGI IMG/M metagenome (GOLD analysis project Ga0105248, IMG submission 81524) | Switchgrass rhizosphere microbial communities from Kellogg Biological Station, Michigan, USA - KBS S3-4 metaG | ecosystem: Host-associated > Plants > Roots > Rhizosphere > Soil | place... | reverse complement strand
CGCCGCAGCGGGAAACAGCATCATCAGAACAATCAGGGTGGTTGTGTAGCGCAGGATGTTCACCGCGCCAGTGTATTACTTTACGTATTCCCAGTGCCACGGCTCGTAGAAGTAAGGACGGAAACCGAAGCGTTCCGCGTTCCGGACGAGCCAGCGATAAGCAGGAGTGTTCACCTGGATCGCGCGATTGGAATCCTTGGTGTCCACCGGATCGCCACCGACATAAAGGTCCAGCGCGCGGCCGGTAAAATGCGGACTGTTCACGGCGAGCCCGGCGGTGCCGGAGTCAGGTGACTTCGCGCGCAACTGATCCTGGTACTCGCGCGAACGAAACGACGAGATGATCTTCAGGTACCTGTCTTTTGGTCCAAGCTTCAACGACGGATCCGCCTGCGCCGCGGCAATCATTTCCTGATACGCAGCGTAGGTGTTGCGCTCGATCTGGCGCATCTCCGGCGCGCGACCGGGATCGTAGAAATCCGCAGGCGAGCCGGTAACTAACTGACTCGGATCGGGATATTCACGACTCTTCAGTCGATTACTCTGCCACAGCGACACCATGCGCATGAGCGCCTCTTGATCGAGCACGCCATCGGCACGCAACCGCGTTCGTTTCTGCCAACTCGCAAGCGCCGCGGCAAAGTCACTCGTCGTCGCGTCGTGCTGTGTGTCGAGTGTTTTGCTAATCAACAGATCGTAAAGATACCAACCACGTTGTTCCTTGCCGCCAAAGGTCCAGCTCAGCTCGTTTCGCAGTTGCATATTCTGTGTCGCAGCAGCGGCGAAAGCAGCCGAGGCGTTCGCGTTTGTGGTGGTGGTTCGCGCGGGCTCAGCCGGCGTGACGCGTGACGTCTTTTTCGGCCGCGGCGCCTGGCCGCGACTGCTGCGCGCCGATAAGGAGACGATTGTCACAACGGCCGCCAGCACAGCCAGAATAATCGCAACATGAACCTTGCTGTTTTTCATATCCTTCCGCGTACCGCTATTGTTTGTGAGGTTTGCCGGGGGAGTAGTGGGATGCACGAAAAACGTCATCGGTTCGACCGAAATTCATCATGCATCACTAGCGGCGGCGTTTACGTTGACGCTGCTGCTTCACCGGCTTGCTCCTGCTCACACGCTTCTTCTTCGCCGCTGTTTTCGCCGTGGTTTTAGCCTCCGTTTTACCGTCAGCATGATGAGCTTCGAGTCCCGGAGGCATCGCTTCATCGAGTTTTTCCGCGATCAACTCGTCACTTGGACGTGTGCCGTCGATAAAAGCGAACACATGATAATTGGCGTTGCGCTCGCGTATGGCCTCGATACGCCCTTCGTTCTTCAAACGCGCGAGCTCGCCCATCACAAAGTTCTGCTCCGCGCCGCTCATGTAGCGATAATCGATGTCGAACGCGAGTCCGGTTGAATGTGGCGGCGTCTCAATCAGCACCGCGTTACGATTAACCCGGCGCAGTGATTGTTGATACTGTTCGGGTCTGACCAGCGAGCTGACCGGCAACGGCCGATCGAATTGTTGATGATAACGCGACGCGACTTCTTCAAGAACCTTGAGCGCTGCCGGTCGTAACGAGCTGAGCATGCTGCCTTTGAGCGCTTCGCGATCCGCCGGATCGTTCAGGTTATACGAACGTCCGGCGAAGCTCTGCGCCAACTTTTGCAACGCTGTGTAATCAGCAACTGAATTTTCGGCGGGCGTGAATTCACTGTCGTCTATTCGCTGTCCGACACCGTACAACACGTACGTCTCAGTAACTCCTGGCACCGAAACCAGCTCACCGCGTTCGATCATCGCGGCGAGATCGAAGTAGTCCTGACAACTATGCACGTTGTGTTCGGCGACTTCGGCGATCTGCGTAGCGAGGAACCAGTAGCGCTCGCTGTAATGTTTGAGCTCGTTGGGCGTGGTGACCGCAACGAACATCGATTGATCGCGATCTGCCTTGACCTTTTCGACTGCCGCGGTCCAATCGCTGAGGGTCGCACTACTCACGAGAGTTGCTGACTGATTCGGCGTTTGAGTCAGCCGTTTATGCGATCGAAAATAGCGGATCGTCCACGCCGTTGAAGCGATTAATACAACGATAAATATTGATAGAAATGCTCGTCTCATTTGCAACTAAATCACAACGACATAGGCCCACATGCAAGCTTCTTTTCAGTTGACAGTTGATCAGAAAGGAGTATCATTACCGTCGTCTCACGTAACGGTAAACAACTTCCCCCGCGACTCCCTTACCGTTGGTACGGATTGATTGTTAGCCTTCCCAGTAGGCTAAAGCGCTGTTTGCGTCGCGCGTTAGCAGCATAACAAAAAATCAATGGTCAATTGTTTGACGAGGTTTTAGTTTTTAGTTGCAATAAGTTCAACGCCCGGAACTTTTACAACGAGTCTCGTTGTCGATGCGTCGTCGCTTCCGGGCGATTCTAGCCCTAATGAAGTTGGCCCGTACAGGTATGATGTTTTTTGATTGCCGAAGAAAAGGAAGGACACGCTAGAAAGCTAAAAGCTCCGTCGTTACTGGCCGGTAACAACGGAGCATCTGACAACACAACCCTCACACTGCGTGAGCGTAAAGGTGCGTCGCTCGACAGCCTGCATCATAGCGCAAAGTGCAGTGTGGACTCAAACAATTATCGGAGTCACAATGCACGATGCTCCTCGGCTAGGTCCGTCATCTCCATAGCTCAATAGCGATCACCGCCGTTGCTCGATCCAGAGTGCGGTCTGGAATTGCCGTATCAGAGCACTGGTCCAAGCCACTCTCATATAGCTCTAACGAAAGAACAAGGGGCCGTTGCAGTGGACTCCATTTGCCAATGGAGCCTGACTATGAGTATCGAAGCAGTAGACCATGTTCCCCAATGGTACGTTGTTCATACAAACCCGAAACAAGAAGATCGCGCCTACAGCAACTTGCGCTGTTGGGGTGTCGAAACGTTACATCCGAAGATGAAGACACGCCGAGTCAACGAGTTTACCGGTGCGCCCACTTACGTCACGAAGCCGCTGTTTCCGCGTTACATCTTTGCCAAGTTCAATGCGCGTAAACAGCTCGGCAAGATTTCGTTTACTCGGGGCGTGCATCACGTCGTGAGCTTTGGCGGCGAGCCGACTCCGGTGGAAGAAGACGTCATCAAGATCATCAGTGCGCGCATCGACGAGAATGGTTTCGTCAAACTGGGTGACGGCCTGAAACCGGGAGACAAGGTGGTTATCAAAGCCGGGCCCCTGCGAGACTTCCAGGGCGTCTTTGAACGTGAGCTCAATGACAACGAACGAATCTCCGTATTGCTTACAACGATCAGTTACCAGGGACGCGTGGTCGTCAGCCGAGATCTTCTTGAACGTGCCAGCGGGTAACTTCCCTGTTCCAACTCTCCATTAAACAAAACGGGCGCCACTGCGGCGCCCGTTGTCTTTCTGCGTTTAGCGTTTTAGCTCTCAAAGAGAGAAGGATTTGACGAGTAAGGTTAAATCCGGGTTTTCCGACGGAGTGACATTCTGAACACTAGCGGACACTCCGTTCACCGGCGGCAGTCCATACGATTGATCTACCAATCGGAGTTTCAGCGGCTCCGACGACCTTACCTGCATCTGCAGTTCAACACCCTCTTTCGGAATACCGTCGATCTGAACGCCCCACTGGCTCTTGGGCTCGTCGGTGATCGAGGTGTTATTGACTGACGCGCTTAACACCTGCACGGCAGAATCAACGTACACCGCTATCAAACCCGCTTCTCGCGGCGACGACAACCGCATCTTCAAAGTTCGTACGCCATCCACCGTCTTGTCTTCGACCACAGTTAGCTGCGGCGGTTGATATTCCGTGACTGGGGCGGCGGTGAACGTGTACTCGCGCGATTTCCGCCCGTAGGCGAAGTCTGCCAGCGTTCCCTTTTCCGTAGCGCCGGTGAAAAGCTGAGCACTGCGTTCGTCACGTTGTGAAAGGTCGCTGGCCCAGTTGGCTTTTCCGGTGTCGGTGTTCAATGCATAGAAGATCCGGTTTGACGGTTTGTTCGCGGGCAGTGCGTTACTCAGTGCGCCCACGATGAGCAAAACGAGTGCGGCCGCAGCCGCTGCGCCGGGCAGCATCCACTTGAACGGCGTCGCGATCAGGCGAAGCTGTGGTATCAGCAGGCCGAAGAGCAGCACGAGCAGCGCGATTATCAGGAACGAGAAGCTCAGTGTCAGGCCGACGAAGATTTGGTAAATGACCGGCGCCATCAAGATGATGGCCGGCACGGCGCATAAGGCGAGGATCACGAAGTCGAGCAGGCTGTTGTTCCGCTCGTTCCGTGACGAGAACATGGTCCATCCGAGGCCAAGCAGTATGAACAACAGCGGCCAGTGAAAAATGAACGTTGCGCCTGGCAGGAAAATACTGGTGAAGATCATCAGCAACACCCACCAGAGCAAGCTCCCCACCGCGAGACTTTCGGCGCCGGCTCGATCGCGCACGAATGTGAAAACCGCGAAAGTTATCGCAATCGCGAGGGCCACAAAGCCAAGCAGGAGCAAACGGCTCTGTGTGGCAGCGGCCGAAGGACCGGGACGGATCAGCCACATAAGCCTCCACAGCAACCAGCCCGCAAGTGAAGCAGCCACGAGACTGATCAAAAGAGACACGAAACCGGTAACGATTCCGGGAATCGTCAGCCTGTTATGGCGAGAACCGATGACCACCACCGCTGCGAACAAGACAATCAGCAGCAGCGTCAACGGAAATACCCACACGCTGGAATAGTGGACCAGGAAACTGCCAAATAGATCGAAATAGACTTCGTTTCGCTGTCTTGCCTGGCTGAGATCCTGATTGCCGAACTGGCGTGTGAGCGCCAACACGTAGGACCCACGATGCTGCACCGTGTTCTGATCGACTCCCTGCAGGTTATCCAGCGGGCCGTGATAGTGCTCGATGCCGTCGATGTTCGCAAAGTTGAGACCGGGCAGGCCCGCTCGTTTGAAAAGCGTCAGGTCAGTGTCGTTGGGGAGTAGCTGATAGAGTTCGTACGAGAGCGAGTGAGCCACAGGATACGGCGACGCTTTCGCAAACTGGTCGATGAGCCAGCCGTTGTTCTGACTGGTCTCAAACATGAACACCGGCCCCGTATTGCCGCGGGCGTCGAAATTCAGCGCCACGCCGACGTCTTCCATCCAGCGGTGTTCGGTGGCAAAGGCGCGCGCGCCCATCATTCCCTCTTCTTCGCCGTCGGTAAAAAGAAAGATGACGTCATTCTTCAGCGGTGGCCCCGTCTTGAGTGCCCGCAGCGTCTCGAGCAGCGACACGATCGCCGCGCCGTTGTCGCTCGCACCGAAGCTGTTCAGCATCGAATCGTAGTGAGCGATCAACAACACCGCCTTTCCGCCCGCAGTGCCTCTGAGCCGGCCGACAACGTTCTCCAACGTGATCACTTTGGTCGGATCGGTACCGCCCTTGCCAATGGCGATGGCGGTTTGCACCTGCGACTCAAGACCGGCATCGGACAACTGCTTCAGCAAATAATCCTGGACCACCTTGTGCCCCGCCGAGCCCACTGGATGCGGTTTTTCCGCGATCACGGCCAAATGCTGAAGCGCGCGGCCCGCCGAAAACACGTCTGGCGGCGCGCTTGTTGAAAGCGCTGCCGGCGGGTCGTGTTCGCGAATGCTGAAAGCTGCGACCAGCACCAGCAAAAGAGCCAGCAGAATCGCTTTAACTGACTCGTCCTTGTTTAAACGGACCGCCTTCCGGCCGATCGCCTTGTCTGACGAAGTTGCCCAAGCCACGGCGTTCTCCTCTAGTTGTGTTTGATTAGTCTGGTGAGCTCGCGCGAAAGAATTTGCAGGACGAGGGTGTCCGAACTATGAATGAAGAAGTGATCTCCGGGCAGTTGCCAGAGTTCAAACGGGCCCGTGGTGTGTAGTTTCCACGCCTCGAGATCCTCTTTCGACACGAGCGTGTCTTCGAGTCCGCCAAACACGGTGATCGGGCAGTTCAACGGCGGCCGTTCCAACGATGCGAGATACGTCTCCGCGATTGCGAAATCCGCGCGCAGCGTACCGCTGATCATCTTCATCAGGTCCGGGTTCTCCAGCACTTCGTGCGGCGTGCCGTTGAGTGTCCTGAGTTCGGTGATGAACTCCTCCTCCGCGAGATCGTGAATGCTATGACGATTTCGCGGGAGATGTGGACCACGAGCGCCGGACACGAAGAGATGGCGAACCCCGACGCCGAACTTCGCCCGGAGCAGGTGGGCCATCTCGAAACTCGCAAACGCCCCGACGCTGTGACCGAAGAGTGCGAGGGGCAGATCGAGAAACGGTTCGATCGCGACCGCCGCGGCTTCGACCAATGAGTCCATCGATGCAAAAGCGGTTTCTTTGAAACGACTGCCGCGGCCCGGCGGCTGCACAGGCCAAACTTCGAGACCCGGCGGTAAGTAGTTTTCCCAGCCGCGATAGATCGCTGCGCCACCTCCGGCGTAGGGAAAACAGAACAAACGCAGCCGCGCCTGAGAGTCAGGCTTCGCGCAGTTAAACCACGGCGTCGGAGTTCGTCGTTGGGTTACAGTGGCCATCAACTCTACACCTCACGAATGACTACACTACGCCGCCGCTTCAACCTTCTCGAGGTGACCTTCACCTGCGAGCGTTGTCAGATCGATGTTGGCGACGCAGCGCACCTTCGTGTAGTCGAGAGTCAGACCACCAACGACGCGCACTTGCCCGGTTCCTGCTTCAAAGTCCGCCGCCGCAATGTCGGACGCGTCCTTGTCGACTTTGAATCCCAGCTCAGTGCCGCCCTGCGTTTCGGTGAACTTCACGCGCACGTAGCCGTTATCAATCGCGTCTTTGAGCGCTTTGACTGTCGGCTCCGGACGCTGACTGACGACGATCTTGTGATCGCCAATCGTGAGTCGATCAACGAGGCTCGGACCTTTTGGCGTTGTGTCCACCGGCGCAGGCGGCGGCGGATTCTTCGCCATCTCTTCCATCTTCTTGCGCAGGCTGAGCGGCCGCATGTCAGTCCAGACTTCCTTGATGTACGCAAGGCACTCTGCTTTCGGACCGACTTTCCCGACGTCGTTCCAACCCGGCGGGTTGTCGCGCTGCTCGGGCCAGATTGAATACTGCTCCTCGTGGTTCACCACCACTTTGTAGATTGTTTTGTCTTCCTCTTCGTTGTAAGCCATCTGCCCTTCTCCTTACTTTCAACCTAAACTCGAACGTGATCCCGTTAGCTGCCGTGAGCAACAGCGGCGGCGGCGAAACTACTGCCCTGAATTTCAGCGCATACCTGCCGCAGGTTGTTTTCCGCCTGAGCTCGATCAGTAACCCGCTTGCCACCCCGCGGCAGGTCGATCTCCAGGGAAAGAAGATCGTCGCAGGAGGTCACGAAGTTTTTGATCTGGTCGAGCGTGAGCCCTTTGCCTTCGAGGTACGGCAAGATCCAGAAGTCGAAGTCGTACATCGGCAACCAGGTCGAATTGCTGACTGTTTTGAATAACTTCAGCACCATTTCACAACCTTGCTCCCAGTCCATGGTGTTGTGTCGCCACTTGTAACCGAAGCCGTTAATGTTATGGACGTCTTTACTCTTCGAATAGATCGGCGCGCGCGGGTTGTTGTACCAGATCTCGCCGCGGAAGAACGTCGGTCCGGCGTCCTGCAAAAGCTGAATCGTGTTGTCGACGCTGCGTTCAGTTTCACCGGGGAAACCGACGATGAGCGAAGCAAACGTCATGATGCCGCTCGCGTTCAAAAACTTAATGCCGCGCAGGTATTGCTCGGGCGTCGCGACTTTCTTCATGATCTTGAGCACGTCCGGGTCGCCTGATTCGATCCCGAGAAACACGCCGCCGCAATTGCTGCGCGCCATCAGATCGCAAAGCTCTTCGTCCATGATGTTGCAGCGCAGGTAGGAGTACCAACGGAAAGTAAACTGGTTGCGGATCATCATTCGCAGGATCTCTTTGAAACGATCGGCCGGCACGTTGAACGTGTCGTCGATGAACACGAGATTCGCGACGCTCGATCGCTCCTGGATCTGCCGCAGCTCGTGCTCGACCTGCGTGATCTCCTGTGGCACCCACTTCCCGGCCCGCACCGGATAATCGCAAAACGTGCAACGGAACGGGCAGCTCAGAGCCGTGCGCGTTTGCAACGTCGCGCCGAGATCCTTGCCGTTGTAGTTGGACCAGTTGATTGGTGCGAGCGAAAACTCTGCTTCCGCGCCGGTAAAGACAAACTGGCCCTGCCATTTGATGTAACAGTTTCTCACCTTGCTCAAGTCGCTGCTTTCTCTTAACCGGAGCAGGATGTTCGCCAGCGTCTGTTCGCCCTGTTTTTGCTGAACATAGACGTCGCCGCCGATGTCTTCGAGGATGATCCGGAAATCCGCTTCGTCGAGGTGGTACGAGAGGTTATCAATCAACGGCCCGCCCACGATGATGTACGAGTCCGGAGTCTTCTCGCGAACGAACTTCACGACTTCTTTCGCGACCAGCGGCGAGAGGTAAAGAGTTGTCGTCAACGCCACAACCTTTGGCCGCCGGCTCAGCAACTCGTTCAACTCGTCGCGCTGCGAGTGGAAGAAACTGGAGAAATCCGCGTTGATGCCCATACTCGTCAGAAAGCTCGCGAGGTAAACGGGCGCCACTTGCGTCATCTCCGTCCAATGCAGCCGCTGATCGGTGAGGTGGTTCAGCACGTTTAGAAACGGCATCTTCTGACCGTCGAGGGTGATGAAGTCCATTCTCAGGTTGCGATACTCACCCGACGAGAGTCCTCGCGAGCGTTGGAGGTTCTCGTGAAAATCAAATCCCAGGTCGTAATGTCCGAGGACCAGACATTCGAGTTCCTGCTTCTTGTTAAAGTTAGACTGGTTCATTACTACTCCTTTTGTGCAGTCTTACAATCAGGTTCGCTGCACTGCCTTGAGATATGGAAACGTGTCGTGGTCAGGTAAGCCGATAACCTCAAGCCGAAACGGTTTGGGCGTGAGGTCTTAACGTGTACTGAACCGTTTCGTGCCGCATGTAATCGTCAAGCCAACCGGCTGCCGGATTGCTGTCAAAGATCATCACGCGGCCGCAGTCGTGCGGGTCGGGCGCGCGGTGATAACGAAAAACGATCTTTCCATCCATCTTGCCCACCACTTCGACTTTGCCGGTGCGATGAGACATGCAGAGCCTCGCGTTCTTTGCGAGACCGGCAAGCCGCCGTCGCGCTTCTTCAAAAATCTCGAACGCTTTTTCGACCGGCACCATGTAAGGCTCGTTACCCAACGTCGGCCGGCAAATGAAGAGGTAGTAAGGCACCACGCCGTTGAACGATAACTTGCCGAACAGTTCGGCGATGACCTCGGGTTTGTCGTTGACACCGCGGATCAGCGGCGATTGGTTAACCGTGATCGCGCCCGCCTTCTGCAACAACTGCAAGCCTTTCAGCGCCGGTTCCGTCAACTCTCGCGGATGGTTGAAGTGGGCCATCACGAAGATCTTGCGATCCGGCAGACTGTATTGACTCAACATCTCGAGCAGCGAGGGATCGTTGAGAATGCGATAGGGATCGAACGCCGTCATCTTGGTGCCGATGCGAATGATGCGTACGTGCGGGATGTCCCTGAGCTGTTGAATGATGCGGCCGAGTTTTCCCGTCGACATGATCAGCGGATCGCCGCCCGACAGCAGTACGTTGTTGATCTCCGGATGCTCCCGGATGTAGGCGACGGCGTCGGTGATGTCGTTCGTCACTTCATCGTTGCCGTCGGTGAAAAGTCGTTTGCGAAAACAGAAGCGACAGTAAGCGCCGCAGACGTTGTTCACGAGCAGCAACGCGGTATCGCCGTATTTATGTTCGAGACCTTTGACGCGGGTATAGGAATGCTCGTCCGAAGCATCCAGCTCGCCAAACTCGTCCAGCTCCTGAAGGTCGGGCATCACGATGCGTCGAATCGGATCTTCCGGATCGTTCCAGTCGATTAACGATTGATAGTATTCATTAGTGCGAAAGGCGAATTTCTCAGCAACGGGTTCGAGCTCTTTCTTCTCTTCTTCGCTCAACCCCGTTATCTGGTTAAGTTTGTTGACATACCGAGGCCTGCCAATATTCACGAGATCCATGAGGGTTACTCCTTTAGTAGTTGCTGGACCGGGAGGAGTGTTGGTGTAGTGAAATGCCGGACGGGTTAGGCAGCGGCAAGACTACGAAGCGCGTGCAGTTCTTGCAGTGAATGCACGGCGGGTTGGTGATGGTTATGGGCGCCGATTGCTTCGACAATAGCGCGCGCGCCCGTGATGGTTGTGACACAGGGAATGTTGTACTGGAGAGCGGCCTGGCGAATCTCTTGTTCATCACGATGGGAAACACGGCCCAGCGGCGTGTTGATGATCAACGCGACTTCGCCTTGCTTGATGTGGTCCACGATGTTTGGCCGGCCCTCATTTACCTTGAAAACTTCTTCGACTTCCAGCCCGACTTCGCGCAGCCGTGCGGCGGTGCCGACAGTCGCCGTCAACGTGAAGCCCAAACGAACGAGACGGCGCGCGAGTAACACTGCCGGGCCTTTATCTGCGTGATTGACGCTGATGAAAGCGGCGCCCGTCGTGGGCAGTTTGAGACCGGTGGCAGTCATCGCTTTGCCGTACGCTTCACCAAACGTATCGCCGATTCCCATCACCTCGCCGGTCGAGTGCATTTCCGGTCCTAAAACCGGGTCGACCTCGGGAAACTTTCCAAACGGAAACACCGGCGACTTGACGAAGAACCGCGACACCGTGAGCTCGTCAGGCAGGTTGAACTGCTTCAGGCTCGCGCCCGCCATCACGAGGGCCGCGATGCGTGCGAGCGGAACACCCGTCGCCTTCGAAACGAACGGAACCGTTCGTGAAGCGCGCGGATTTACTTCGAGCACGTAAACGCGATGGTCCTTGATCGCAAACTGCACGTTCATCAAACCACGCACGCCGAGTGCGCGTGCCATCTTGCGCGTGTACAAACGCATGGTCTCGACGTGTTCCGGTTCAGTGCGCACGGCAGGCAGCACGCATGACGAATCGCCGGAGTGAATGCCTGCCTCCTCGATGTGCTCCTGAATGCCGGCGATAACGCAGTCAGTCTCATCGGCGAGTACATCGACGTCAAACTCCACCGCCTGCTCGAGAAACTTATCGATCAGCACCGGCCGATCGGGAGTGATGCCGACGGCTGCGCGAACGTAGTGGTCCAGGCTCTCTTCGTCGTAAACGATCGCCATCGCGCGTCCGCCGAGCACGTAACTCGGCCGCACCAGCACGGGATAACCAAGGCGTCTCGCGACTGCTCTCGCTTCAGTTCCGGTCATCGCCATGCCATTCTCCGGTTGCGGGATTCCGAGCTTGTTGAGCAGCGCGCCGAACCGTTCGCGGTCCTCGGCGAGATCGATCGAATCCGGCGAAGTGCCGATGATTGGCACGCCCGCACGATGAAGCGGCATCGCGAGATTGAGCGGCGTTTGACCGCCAAACTGGACGATCACGCCTTCCGGCTTTTCGACGTCGACGATGTTCATCACGTCTTCGAACGTAAGCGGCTCGAAGTAGAGTCGATCGGAAGTGTCGTAATCAGTCGAGACCGTTTCCGGATTGCAGTTGACCATGATCGTCTCGTAACCCGCTTCGCGGAGCGCAAAGGCTGCATGGCAACAGCAGTAATCAAACTCGATTCCCTGTCCGATGCGATTCGGTCCCGAGCCGAGGATCATGATCTTGCGTCGATCAGTCGGCGCGGCTTCGTCTTCGGTTTCGTAGGTCGAGTAGAGATAAGGAGTGAAAGATTCAAACTCCGCGCCGCACGTGTCCACGCGTTTGTAAACGGGCTCGATACCGAGACGCTTGCGATAGGCGCGCGCTTCGTCTTCCGTGCTTCCGGTGAGATACGCCAGGCGGCGATCCGAGAGACCCGTTTCCTTGAACGCCGCGATCGTCTCCGCCGGGATGTCTTCGAGCCGACGGCCTTCGACTTCGTTATGCGTCTCCATCACGGCCGCAAGCTGGTCCAGGAACCACGGATCGATGCGCGAAAGCCGGTAGATCTCGGAATGCGGCATGCCCTTGCGAATCGCGTAGTTCACGTAAGAGAAGCGGTGTGAGTTAGGCCGTGCGAGTTTTCGTTCCAACTCGTTGAGCGGCACGTCTTCGAGACGCAACGGATTCACGGCTTCGAGCGAACGCAATCCTTTGAACAGCGCTTCTTTGAACGTCCGGCCGATCGCCATCACCTCGCCAACTGACTTCATCTGCGTGCCGAGCTCGTCCTTTGCTTCGGCAAACTTCTCGAAGTTCCACTTGGGAATTTTCGCGACGACGTAATCGATCGTCGGTTCAAACGACGCCGGCGTCTTGAGCGTGATGTCGTTCGGGATTTCGTCGAGCGTGTAGCCGACTGCGAGCTTCGCGGCGATTTTCGCGATCGGAAAGCCAGTCGCTTTTGAAGCCAGAGCCGATGAACGTGAAACGCGGGGGTTCATCTCGATGATCTTGATGTCGCCGTTCTCGGGATTGACGGCAAACTGAATATTCGAACCGCCTGTCTCCACGCCGACTTTTCGCATGATCGCGATCGCCATGTCTCGCAGACGCTGGTATTCGCGATCGCTCAGT
>Ga0105248_10006715_pt1 | contig 12620 bp, 10 predicted proteins | sample KBSS34metaG_FD_81524 | JGI IMG/M metagenome (GOLD analysis project Ga0105248, IMG submission 81524) | Switchgrass rhizosphere microbial communities from Kellogg Biological Station, Michigan, USA - KBS S3-4 metaG | ecosystem: Host-associated > Plants > Roots > Rhizosphere > Soil | place... | reverse complement strand
GCAACCGTGGCGGCAATTGCCGCTTCTTCATTGTAGCAAGGCAGAAGCACGGCGATCCGCGGCTGTTTCGGCTGATTCAAACCATCCCCCTGGAACTGATCGAAGCGGCTATAAAGGCGAACCGCGCCGCGCGGCTAGGCCCTTAGGCGATCCGAGCCGTCGTCACATGGAGGAGACTGAAGTCGGCGGAGCCGTCACACAAGCGCCAGGGCTCGCCGGGCGGGATAACGAAGGCGTCCGATGCCACGACCGGATGCGAACCGCGAAAATCGAGTGTGGCCGCGCCTTCGAACACAAACCCGAACACCAATTCGCCATTGTGTGGCGGGAACTCCAGCGCTTTCCCGCCGGTGGCCCGGACAATCCGCGCCTCGGCCAGTCCACCGGTCGCGTTGCCGATCTCGGTTTCCTGCGCTTCACCACCCCCGAACGACGTCCACTGCGTCTGTTCCGCGACATGGCGTACGAACCGCTGACCGTCGAACAGCCGCGCTGCATCGAGCTTATCATTGAGCAAGATCAATTCATGCTCGGCGAACGTTTCGTGCAGCGCCGGGCAGGTGATCTCCACCACTTCCAACCCTGGCGAGCTTTCGAGAACCCGGTGGCGAATTCCCGGGGGCTGCAGCACGACGTCGCCGGCGCACATCACAAACGGTGCGCCCTGATCCTCGTAAACCACGCGCACCCACCCGGCCCGGACGCAGATCAACTGCAGTGTAATGCGGTGGAAATGAACCCAGTCAGGAACTGGGCCGCCCTCGGGAATGGCGATCAGCGAGGCAATGTAACGCCCCCCGAGCCGGCCCGGGATCAAGTCACGATAAAGCATGCCCGCGCGTCCCTCGCCCGCCTCGCCACCGCTATCGAGGAGAAATTCCGGCGCAAACGGCGGAAGCTCGGTAGAAGGCCGGGGCGCGCCGGGACGGCTCGTCAGCCGGACGACGCCATCCTTGCCGGTCAGAATGGCGGTGTGCGGATCGTCAGCCGGGTAAATGGCATCGAGCCGGAACCCGAGTGCCACCAGCCGATCGATGGCCGGTGGCAATTCGGTGCAGACGTGCTCGGCTTCGTTCAAGCCTTCTTGGACGGCTTCTTGGCGGTCGGCTTCTTCGCCTCGGCCTTGGGCTTCGCCGCAGCCTTGGGTTTCGCCGCGGCCTTGGCTTCCGCCGGCTTGGCACCGGGACCATCCTTCAGCGGCTTGGCCGGCGTAACCTTGGCGGAGGCTTTTTCGACCGGACCCTTGGCGGGCGCCTCGGGCTTCGGTTTCGCTGCCGCCTTGTCCTGCTTCGCGGCCGGTTTGGCGGCCTTGGCCTTCTTCGCAGGCTTCACCGCATGATCGTGGCCACAGCCGGGACCGTGGACGTGTCCCTCCTCGCTCTCGAGATCGGCTTCGAGCTCGGCGCGGCTTGCCGTCCGGTCGGAAATCTCGGCCTTCGAGAACAGGAAGTCGACGACCTTGTCCTCATACAATGGCGCGCGCAGCTGGGCGGCCGCCATTGGCTCTTGCTGGATATACCGCAGGAACGCGTCACGATCCTGGCCTTGATATTGCGAGGCTGCCTGAGCGACCAGGTTACGCATCTCGGTCTCGCTGACTTCGACGCCGTTGGCCGTGCCAATTTCCGACAGCAGCAGGCCGAGCCGCACGCGGCGCTCGGCGATGTGCCGATATTCCGGGCCGTCGCGCTCGACTTCCTCGAGCGCAGCCTTGGGGTCAGCCTCGTGGCTAGCTTCGTGCCGCAGCTGGTTCATGATGTTCTGGAATTCAGCTTCGACCATCGATTCCGGCACCGCGAAATCGTGGCGCGCGGCGAGCTGATCGAGCAGCTGGCGCTTCATGTGGGTGCGCGTCAGCCCGTTGAGATCCTGACTCTGCTGCTCGCGGACCAGCCCGCGCAATTGCTCGAGGCTCTGGAGGCCGAGCGCCTTGGCGAACTCCTCGTCGACCTTGGTCTCGCCCGAAGTCTTGACGTCCTTGACGACGACCGCGAACACCGCCGGCTTACCCTTGACCGCTTCTGACGGATAATCGTCGGGGAAGGTGACATTGAGCTCGCGCTTGTCGCCGGCCTTGGCGCCGACCAACTGGTCCTCGAAGCCCGGAATGAGGCGTCCCGACCCCAGTTCGACCGACATGTCTTCGCCCTTGCCGCCCTCGAACGGCTGGCCATCGACCGATCCGTCATAGTCGATAACCACGAGGTCGCCGGTCTTGGCCGCGTGCTTCTTGGGCGTGTCGACCCAATTCTGCGTGGAGCTGGCGAGCTGCTTGAGCTGCTCGTCGACCGCGGTCTCATCGACCTCGACCGTCAGGCGATCGAGCTTCAACTTGTCGATCTTCGGCGCCGGAACGTCGGGCAGCGCTTCGAGCCGGACGCGGATTTCGGCATCTTTGCCCGGTTCGTATTTATCGTCGAGCTCGACCTCAGGCTGCAACGCCGGGCGCACCTTCTGCTCCTCGAGCAGCTGCTGAACGCCTTCCTGCACCGCACCCTGCAAGGCATCGCGCTGAATCGCATCGCCGTGCATCTTGCGAATCAGGTTCGGCGGCACCTTGCCCGGCCGGAAGCCCGGCATGCGCACCTGCGGTGCGATGCGCTTCACTTCCTGATCGACCCGCGCTTCGATGTCCTTGGCGGGGATGGTCAGCATGAAGGCGCGCTTCAGGCCCTCGTTTTCGGTCTCGACAGTCTTGATGGTCACGTGGTCAATTTCCTGATGAATTCCGCTTGCCACGGCTGGACGGGTGGTGCGCGCGGAGGGACTCGAACCCACACATCTTGCGATACTGGAACCTAAATCCAGCGCGTCTACCAATTCCGCCACGCGCGCGCGGCCCAAGAGGTGCGGGCCTATAGCAAGGATCGGGCGGCGGGCAACCCGCAGCGACTGCCGTTCGTTGAGGGCCCAAGGAGATCCAGTGATGCAGCAACAACCATCAACGCCCGAAACGCCCGCCCAGCCGACCCAGCCGGGCCAACCTTCCGAACCCCAGCCCGAACAGCCGGCCCACTCGCCCGACATCGATATCCCGAGCCCCACCACGCCGGGGACAGCGCCGCCGCCGGGGCCGATTTCGCCGGTTAGCTAACGGCGCAGCTGAGCTGAGCCGACAATTGATTCAAAGTCGGGCAGCGCCGCCGCATAATAATGCGACCGGGCCGCATCGTAGAGGATCAAATAGAGCTGGCCGTTGATCACTGCGCCGACCGCGCGGCCCTTGCGCCACAGCTCGTCGCTATCGAGGTGCTCATAGTCGAGCTGGAAGCCGCCGGTGCCCAGAAATGCTCGCGGCTGCAGCGACAGGGTGCGGAAATCGACGGCTCCGCCCTTGATCCGGTAGAGGCTCTCGAGCATCGCCACGATCTCCGGCGGGGTCATGTCCGAGCGGAATTTGGGCACCTGCTGGCTCGCGCGCTTGCTCTGGCGAATCAGGTAGCGCCCGCCCTTCAGGCCGCTGACGAAGCTGATCCCGTCGAGATACGGACCGTTTAGCGTCCAGTCCTCGACGTCCTCGACATCGGACCACAGGATCGAGCGGTGTCGATTCCACGGCCGCGGCGGAACCACCGACAGGGAATTATCGCCGACATTGACGCGCCGGACCGGGACGAAGGCGTAGCTGCTGTAGCCATATTCGCCGGCGCCGAGGCTCGAGCAGGCCGCAAGACCAAGCGCAGCAAGCGCGACCACCACCAGCTTAGTATGCGGCATCATCTCGTTCCCCTCAGCCAATCGCCTGCCGCACCCAGGCGGCGTCGGCGGCGTCCGGCTTCATCGTCAGATAGCGGGTGAAGGCGCTCTTCGCTTCGGCGGTGCGGCCGGCCTTCATCAGCGAGATGCCGTGCCACCGCCAGGCATCGGCCGGCGCGTCGGGGTACGCGACCGCGGCGGCGTAGCTCAGCGCCGCCCGTGCATCGTCGCCGTGGCGATTGCGCAACCGCCACACTTCTCCCTCGTAGAAACGGAGCTGACCGTTCCAGCCGTCCTTCGCCAGCGTTTCGATCAGATATTGGCTCGCGCCCGGATCGTTCAATTTGACCTGGTCGTCGAGCAACATCGACCGGATCGGCGCGATCATCGACAAGTATCGCTCTCGCCCGATCTCGTAAGTCTTGCCCGCCTCGGTCACCTCGGCCGCGTCGGCGCGCAAATCGACCATCCGCGACTGATCGGACGGGTGAGTGTCGAACAGCGAACCACGGCGGCGATGCTTGCGCCGGTAGCGGGCGCTCGCGTCTTCTTCGCCGATCAACTGCTCCCAGATGGTCGACATTTCCATCGGCTGGTACCCGGCGGCGGCCAGGTTCTTGGCGCCAATCGCATCGGCCTCGGCCTCCATTGCCCGGCTGTACTGGAACAGCGACAGAATCGTGCCGAGTTGGGCGAGCTGGACGTAATCGCCGAGGTACACGCCACCTGCCGCCCCGCCGACGCCGGCAGCCATTGCGGCTACGGCGAAAATGTCGGTCTTGCGCCGCTCGTCGCGCCAGCTGCGGATCATGTGGCGACGCAGGAAATGCCCCGATTCATGGGCGATCACGCCGGCCAATTGTGCCTCGTTGCGCATGCGCAGCAACAACCCCGAGAACACGACGGCGAAGCCCGTCGGGAACATCATCGCGTTGAAGTCGGGAATGTGCGCGAGATAGATGCGGAAGTCCCTGGCCGCCGGCCCGCCGACCTTGCCTATGAGGTCGCGCAGATATCCGGTCAGCTTCGGGTCCTGGATCAGCAGGTTCGAGCCGGAAATCTCCTCCTCGGCGCGGTCCATCAGCTGCCAAATGCCCTGCTCGTCTTTCTCGGTCGGGCGGTATCCGGGTCCAACCAGCGGAACCATGTCCTTGGGCAGCACCCGTGCCTCGGCCATTCCGATGGTCAGCGACGCCGCCGCAACGCCGCCGCCGACGAGTAGCGAGCGGCGACTCAATGCGACGCATTTCGGACAACTCATGGCTTTTCGACCTCGGCGGCCCGGCGGATTGCCAGCCCGGGCTTCATCCGGTTGAGCAGCCGATCTGCCATCTGCGTGGCGCCGGCAGGCGTGCGCAAGTCGCCAAATGCGATCCCCGGTACTTGGCTGCTCGCCTGGACGACGTTGAACCAGACAACTTCGCCGGTCTTGAGATCGACCAGCCCGGCATAGTCGAGCTGGGTCGCCCCGCCGATGTTGGGCGCGCAGAAACCGACAATGCATCCGGCAGCGCCGAGCACGCCCAGCGCGATCCGCCCGCCCGACGCCACCTCGTCTTCGGCGTGGAGGAACAAGGCATAATCGTAACCGGTCTTCTGGCCGAGCCGGACCGCATCTTCGCCGAGCGTGTATTCAAGGCCCTTGCCGCGCTTGGTCGGCAGATAGTCGCCAAGATACTTGTGGAGCACGATCGAATTGCCGACCGCATAGAACAAGCGTTCGAAGTCGGCGACCTCTTGCTCGCTGGCACCGGTTAACTGGTTGCGCCGCTCAAGGATCTGAAGCTTGCCACCGCGTTGCGCCTGCTGCGCCCGAACGGCGGCGATGATGTTCGTCCGGGCCTGCTCGGTCCAGTCAGCACGGGGCTCGACCATGCCGCCGGTGGTCAGCGATCCGACACTCACGTCAGGACGCAACACCAGCAGCTTGTAGTCGCCTTCGGGCGGGGTGAACTGGAGGTCGGCATATTGCCGGGTCTGCACACAGGCGCTCAGCAACAGCGCTGCAGTTACGGTCACAACCCAGTTGCGCATCGCCACACCCCTCCAGGAGTGCCGACTGTAACCCCAATCGCAGGCCAAAGAAAAGCCCGTGCTTTTAAGAGCTTAGTAACCACGCTCCGATGCGCCCGAGCCCGCCGCCGGGCATTGTGCGACACTCACCAGGCAGTGCCCGTCGACTGATCCCGCAGCGACCGGCAAGCCGAGCCAGGCGGCGAGGGTCGGCATGATGTCGACCGTCTCGACGACCACCTCACTCGCGGCCGGAGCCACCCCCTTGCGCCAGAACAGCACCGGCACCCGCCGGTCATAATCCCACGGGCTGCCGTGAGTCGCGACATAGCGGGTGGTGTCCGGGATCGGCGTGACGTCCTTCTTGAGCAGGACGACGAGGTCGCCCGAGCGTCCCGGGTAGAAGCTCGCCCGCGCGCGCTGGATCAGGCTCCAGGCGGTTGGCGGCGTCCGCGGAACCGGGGTCTTCGCCAGCTCGTCGGCAGTGAACACTGCTTCGACCTGGGGATGCGCCCGGTAGGCGGCGACAGCGGCGGTCAACAACCGCTTGCGGTCGCGCGGCGCCAGGTTGCGGTCGACGTAGATGTCGCCGCCCAAGTCACCGAACAGGCCCGGGCCGGTCAGCCCCAGTTGCCCCACCAGCTTCGGCCCCATCGCCGCCGCCCGCAACGCGGGATCGGCCCGCACCGCGCCGGCGACACCGGCAAGACGCTCACGCTCGGGCACGTCCTTGCCGCCGTGATCGGCGGTTAGCGCGACCGCATAGTCGATCCCGCGGCTATCAAGCATGGCGAGGAAGTCGCCGATCTCGCGGTCGAGTTCGAGCAGCTGGAGGCACATCTCCTCGCCCTCGGTGCCATAAGTGTGGCCGACGTAGTCGGTCGCCGACAGGCTGATGGCGAGGACATCGGGCGTCGAGGCGCGACCAAGCCGCATTTCGTCGACCAGGCCGGCGGCGAGCGCCAGCGTATCGCCATCGAACTCGGGCGACGCGCGGAACGCGCCCGTATCTCCAGCCGCCCGGCCAAGCTGGCCGTCCCCAACCGGCTTGCCGCCGCCCTCGATCGGGATCACCCGCGCCTTGGTCTGGCAATAAGGCGGTGGATCCAACGGCCCTCGCGGCTGGGCGAGCGCGGCCGTCACCGCGGCATTGACCTTGGGAACCACGGCCGGAACCGCTGCACCGGCCACATCGGTGACGTAGGTCTTCCCGCCCCAATACCAGCGCTGGTCGACGACATGGCCGGTCATCATCACCGCAGCGCGGTCCTTGCCCGAGACGGCAACGCTGCGGCTCGTCGGCCAGCGCTGCTTGACCAGCTCGCCCAGCGTCGGGACCAGCAAATGCACCGGCGAGACGGTGTAATTGGATGAGTTACTGCCCGAAACACTTTCGTCCTCGGCGCAATAGACGCTCTTGTCGGTTCGCGCCGCCGACTGGTCGATCCACAGGTTGGAGATGATCCCGGTTCGCGACGGATGATCGCCGGTCAGGATGGTCGAATGGCCGGGGCAGGTCTCGGTCGCGGCGTGGCTCTGATAGCCGTTGTGGAACACGGTCCCCCGCGCCAGCCGGGCGAGCCCGCCGGTGAAATGCGGCCGATATTCGTCCCACAAGTTCGCCGAGAACTGGTCGACCGAGATGACCACGAGAAGCTTGGGCGCGCCGGGGGCGGCCGGCGGCGGCGGTACCGGTTGGGCGCACGCCGCGGTTGCCAGTGTCATACTGACCAGCGCGCTCACAATCCTACGCATCGCGTTCTCCCGCATTATCCGTCGAGCTTTGCGCGCAGTTGTTCGTTGACCACGCCCGGGTTGGCCTTGCCGGCCATCGCCTTCATCACCTGGCCGACGAAGAAGCCGAACAGCGCGACCTTGCCGGCCTTGTATTCGGCGACCTTGTCGGCGTTGGCGGCGAGAATCTCGTCGATCTTGGCGTCGATCGCTCCTGTGTCCGAGGTCTGCTTGAGCCCGCGACTCTCGACGATCGCCTCCGCCCCTTCGCCGGTCTCGAGCATGATCTCGAACACCTGCTTGGCGAGGCTGCCCGAAATCGTCCCGTCACCGACCAGCTTGAGTAGTTCGGCCGCCTGCGCCGGCGACACCGGGCTGTCCTCGATCGTCTTGCCAATCCGGTTCAGCGCCCCGAATAACTCCGACGCGGTCCAATTGGCCGCCGCCTTGGGCTCGACCCCGCCCTCGAGCAGCGCATCGAAATAGCGCGCAGTCTCGACCTCGGCGGTCAGAACGCTGGCATTGTAAGGGGTTATGCCGAGCGCCTCATAGCGTTTGCGCTTGGCGTCGGGTAGTTCGGGCAGGCTCGCTCTGCACTCGTCGAGGAACGCCTCGTCGAGCTCGAGCGGCAGCAAATCGGGATCGGGAAAATAGCGATAATCGTGCGCGTCTTCCTTCGACCGCAGAGAGCGCGTGACGCCCTTGTCGGGGTCGTACAGCCGGGTCTCCTGGACGATCGCCCCGCCCCCTTCGAGCACGTCGACCTGGCGCTTGGCCTCATGTTCGACCACCGCCATCACGAAACGCACCGAATTAACGTTCTTGGTCTCGGTCCGCGTGCCCAATTCGTCGCCGACCTTGCGAACGCTGACGTTGACGTCGGCACGCATCGAGCCTTCGTCCATATTGCCGTCGCACGAGCCAACGTAGCGGAGGATCGCCCGCAATTTCTTCAAGTAAGCGCCGGCTTCGGCGGGCGAGCGCATATCGGGCCGCGACACGATTTCCATCAGCGCGACGCCGCTGCGGTTGAGGTCGACGTAGGACATGGTCGGGTGCTGATCGTGCATCAGCTTGCCCGCGTCCTGTTCGACGTGAATGCGCTCGATGCCGATGCGCTTGGTTGAACTCTCGTCCTTGTCGTCGAGCAGCACCTCGACTTCACCCTCTCCGACCAGCGGATGATAGAGCTGCGAAATCTGATAGCCCTGCGGCAGATCGGCATAGAAGTAATTCTTGCGATCGAAGCGGCTCGACCGGTTGATCACCGCGTCGAGCGCCATGCCGGTGCGCACCGCCTGGCGGATGCACTCCTTGTTGGGCACCGGCAGCATGCCCGGCATCGCGGCGTCGACCAGGCTCACCTGGGTGTTCGGCTCGGCCCCGAACTCGGTCGCCGCGCCGGAGAACAGTTTCGACGCAGTCGCGGTGATCTGCGCGTGGACCTCGAGGCCGACCACGACCTCCCACTCGCCGGTTTCGCCTTTGATGCGATAAGGTGCGGATGCGTCAGCCATTACCACCACTTCTCCGGCCGCGCGGTGAAGCCCGCGCGTTCTTCGATCGCGAGGCCGGCGTTGAGCACCGTCTGCTCGTCAAGCTCGTTGCCGATCAGGTGCAGGCCAAGCGGCAGGCCCTGCCCGTCGAGCCCGCCCGGAACGCTCATCGCCGGCAGGCCAGCGAGGCTCGCCGGGACCGCGAATACGTCGTTCAAATACATCGCCAGCGGATCGGTCGTCTCGCCGATGCCGAACGCGGCTGACGGCGCGGTCGGGGTCAGGATCACGTCGCAACTCTCGAACGCCTTAGCGAAGTCCTGCTTGATCAGCGCGCGCACCCGCTGCGCCTTGGTGAAGTAAGCATCGTAGAAGCCTGCGGAGAGCACGTAGGTGCCGATCATGATCCGGCGTTTGACCTCCGCGCCAAAGCCCGCGGCGCGGGTCGCCGCGTACATGTCGTCGAGCGTCTTCACGCCCTCTTCGCGCAGGCCGTAGCGGACGCCGTCGTAGCGCGCGAGGTTGGACGAGGCCTCGGCCGGAGCGATGATGTAATAAGTCGGCAGCGCATATTTGGTGTGCGGCAGGCTGATCTCGACCGGCGTCGCGCCCGCGTCCTTGAGCCATTCGATCCCCTGGTCCCACAGAGCGTTGATTTCGGCGGGGACGCTGTCGATGCGATATTCCTTCGGAATCCCGACGCGCTTACCCTTGAGGTCGCTCGATAATTTAGCTTCCCACTGCGGCACCGGCAGGTCCAGCGAGGTCGAATCCTTGGGGTCGAACCCGGCCATCGCCTCGAGCAGGATCGCGCAATCGCGCACCGTGCGCGCCATCGGCCCGGCCTGGTCAAGCGAGCTCGCAAACGACACGATGCCCCAGCGCGAACAGCGGCCGTAGGTCGGCTTGATCCCGCAGATGCCAGCGAAGGCCGCGGGCTGGCGGATCGAACCGCCGGTATCGGTGCCCGTCGCGCCTGGCGCGATCAGCGCGGACACCGCTGCGGCAGAGCCACCGGAAGACCCGCCTGGGGTCAGGCCGACATTGCTGCCCTGGCGCCGCCATGGGCTAAGCACCGGGCCGTAAGTGCTTGTTTCATTGGACGAACCCATCGCGAACTCGTCCATGTTGAGCTTTCCGAGCATCCCCGCCCCCGCCTTGCGCAGGTTCGCGGTGACGGTGCTTTCGTAGGTCGGCTTGAAGCCCTTGAGGATGTGGCTGCCGGCGGTGGTGTCGACGCCCTTGGTCGCGAACAGATCCTTGATCCCGAGCGGAATGCCGGCGAGCGAACCGCCCTGCCCCCGCGCCGCATCGGCGGCGGCGGCAGCCGCCAGCGCATCCTCCGGGGTCTCAACCGTATAAGCATTGAGCAGGCGAGCGCCCGCGACTGCGGCATTGTAGGCCTCGGCGATCTCGCGTGCGCTATACTCGCCGCCACGGAACCCGTCGCGCAGCTCGGCAATCGTCTTCGACGTCAGCGTCACTATTCGATCACCTTGGGAACCGCGAAGAAGCCGTGCTGGGCCTCGGGAGCGTTGGCGAGCACGTCGTCGCGGATGTTGCCATCGGTGACCTTGTCGTCGCGCAGGCGCAGTTTCTGATCGATCACCGCGGTCAGCGGCTCGACCCCGTCGGTGTTCACTTCGGCGAGTTGCTCGACCCAGCCGATGATCGCGTTCAGCTCGGGCACGAGCCGCTCGAGCTCCTCGTCGCTCATCGCGATCCGCGCGAGCTTGGCGATATGGCGGGCCTGGTCATGGGAAACGGACATGGAGGCGCGGATAGCGGCGGCTCCCAAGAGCGGCAAGCGCGCTGACTCAGTTGAGCGAGCGAACCACGTCCTGCAGCGGTTCCTGCGACACGGTGATCGCACCAGTGACCGGGCGATCGAGATCAAGCACGGTCCCGAACGCCAGCGCCAACAACAGGAACAAGGCGCCCGACGCCATTCGGTGCCGGCTGCGCTCCGACGCGACCGCGTAGCCGAGCATGCCGGCCGAGACGAGGCAGAAGGCCGCGAGCAGGGTCAGCACGCGCTCGGGCAAATGGGCGACCGCGAGCGCATTCCGGTTCGCTGCTGCGTCGGCCATGGTGTCAAACGCATTGCCGATTGCCACCGCTGCCGGACTGCCTTCATGGGCGCGCATCGCCTGTCGAACGCTCGCTTCCAGGCCCGCAAGCTCCTGCCCTGCCCGCCGCCGCGCGGCTGCGCGATCGGCTTCGGCGGTCGCGGTCGAGGCGGCCAGTCGCGCCGACGCGTAGGGCTTGAGCGCCATTCGCAGCTGGTCCGTCAGGGGCTGCTTCACGACCCCGGCCATCAAATCGAAGCCACTGATCGCATTGGCTTCGGCCAGCATCAGGTCTCGGCGGCTTTCGTAGCGATCGACCGCCATCGAAAAGGAGAACGCCATCAGCAAGGCGAGCAGGCCGAGCACGCCCGACAGGATGAACCCTTCGTCGCTGCTCCCGCTTTTCTTGCTGTCGGCACTCGCCCGAAGTCGATTGTGCGCCCGAAGGCCGACCTCGTAGGCAACCAGCATTCCCACCAGCAACGCCAGTCCGACTACCAGGATCGGCCAATTCCAGAAGCTGCTCATGCGTCGGGGATCAGAATTTGCCGCAATTGCTGGGCGCCGGCGTCCCCGCGAAGCGTGCGCCAATCCAGTCGAGCGTCGCCGCCGCCGCATCGCTGGCACTGGTTTCATGACCCTTGCCGTGGAGATCGATCCAGCGAACCCGCTTGCGCGCGGCGCAGGCGTCATGGGCAAATCGTCGGGTCACCGCCGGCGCAACGATCTTGTCGTTGGCATTCTGCGCGATAAGCAGCGGCACCTCGATTTGCGCCGCATTGGGGCTGTTCGACCGGCCGTAACCGCTCCACGGCTGGACCTGGCCAAGATCGACATTGCGCATGCTGTTGCGCAGCGTGAGCACGCCAAGGATCGTCCCCAGTTTCGGCTTGGCTTCGAAATTGATGCAATTGTTCTGCGACAACCGGGTGATGATGCCGCGCGATTGTGGGCCGGCGACGCTCGACATTGGCGCACCGAAATACTGCGACCAGCTATGCAGTGCGTAGGCGGTCAGGAACGTCCGCGCCGACGGGTCGCTGCCGTTCTGCAGATTATCGAGCAGATAGGTCGCCGGAGCGGATGCCGCGGCCCCGACCAGCTCAAGCTCAGGCGCGTAACGGCGCGCGGTCATCGCCGTCCACAGCGCCGCGTGTCCGCCCTGGCTTTCGCCCCAGACGGCGAAGCGCTTGCCCGCGCCGGCGCCCTGGACCAGCCGCGCCGCGCGCACTGCATCGAGGACCGAATGCGCCGTCGGACGTCCGATCAGCATGGGATGGATGCCGGGGCTGTCGAGCCCGGGATAGTCCGGCGCCACAACCGTATAGCCGCGCCCTACCCCCTGAAGCCCGGCTGACCAGCGCCAGAAATTGGGCGACAGCGACGGGGCGCATTTGCTCGCGACGCCCCACACGCCGTGAGTCCAGGCGAGGACCGGCCGCATTTCTCCGGGGCGCCCACCGCGCGGCGCAACGACCATGGCGGTTGCCTGGCGCGGTCCGCGGTCATCGCTCGTCCAGTATCGGATCTTCCACGCCTGTTCGGTGGCCAGGGGCGCGGTGACCGGCTCCGCTGAAATCAACTCGCCGGGGCGCTGGGCCACCGCACTTTC
>Ga0105248_10006708_pt1 | contig 12625 bp, 16 predicted proteins | sample KBSS34metaG_FD_81524 | JGI IMG/M metagenome (GOLD analysis project Ga0105248, IMG submission 81524) | Switchgrass rhizosphere microbial communities from Kellogg Biological Station, Michigan, USA - KBS S3-4 metaG | ecosystem: Host-associated > Plants > Roots > Rhizosphere > Soil | place... | reverse complement strand
CTGGTTGAACTTCGTCCCCGCTTTGATCTTCGGAAGCGTTGTCTCTTCAGCGTCGAACGCCGGGTCGGTCGTGACTTTGAAGTTCACCGTGTCCGCAACCGCAAACGACTCGAAGTAGACGCTCGTCGAGTCAACCGCCAGGTCGTACTGCCCAGGCAGATCTGCGGGCACCAGAACGCCAGGCTGCCAGTAGTCGACCGCGTAGCCGATGACCGGGGCGGGCGATAGGCGGTCCTCTACCGGCCCGTAGTCGGGTAGTTGCTGGTAGCCGAACTCTTCAGCCGCTTCGAAATCCAGCGCGGCTCTTGCGAGTGCAATGTCCTCTCTGGCTGCCCCGTCATCAGGCAGCACGAGCGAATCGAAACTTGCTGCGCGTGTAGTTGCCGACGGTCTGCCCTTCCACCTGTCGGTTGCTCCAAGCGGATAGGAATGCATCCGCGTGATTACATCTTCGGGATCCTTGGAATCGAGCCCGATGGTCACGCCGTAGGAGAGCGGCGGATCCTGTGTTTCTGCTTTCGGACGGGGCAGCGGCCAGCGTGACGGGATGCTGCGATAGTCGGTATCGCCCGGGTCGGTGCTACGGAAGCGGACCGTGACCTGAGTCCACAGGTTCTCTATATTGTCGCCTGCTTCCGGCATCACGCACCTACTCTGTCGAGGAAATAAAGCAACGCTTCATTTGACTCAAGCACGCTGTCCTCGTCTCTCGGGTCTGTCGCGCTGACTCCCCAGGTATCCCCGCCATGGTCGGTTGGATTCTTCGAGACTCCGATAACCGCGCGCCCGAAAGTTTGGTCATCCGGATGCACGGGTTCGGTCCAGGTGCCATTAGCGTAGCGATACAGGGTGGAGATATCGGCCACCGTAACTCTGCACTGGGCGTCGGTGTAGCGGTCGCCGGGCAGCTCGGGCCCGCCGCCGGGTTTCTTTTCGTCGGGCTTGGCGGGTGGCTTCTCTTTCGACTTCGGGCGCCTGCGGGCGGAGATTGTTATGCGGGTCTTACTCACCGGACTTCTTCTGCGGTCACTTGCGCCCCATGATGCCGACGCCCCAAACCCAACGAACACACCGCAGAAACGATCGCCATCGCGACCAGCCAAAGTGATGACGCGCTACGCTGTAATGCGTTGGTGTGTGCGCGAGCAGACTAAGTCGGGTTTCATGCTTCAATCACAACCCCCTCCGCGCTCATCGTAATCCGCCCATTTGACTCACCCTTGATGCTGTAGCTCGTCACCAGCACATCCTCTGAGCCGTCTCTATCCGCCACGTCCAGCACACTGCCCCGCACGATCGATGCCTTGTAGCCGGGTAACTCAATAGTCGCTGGCCTCAGAGGCTGCCCCCCAGCCGCAAGCCTTGCGAGCGCGATGGGCGCGGCGATTGAGTACGGGACGTCGCCGGCGTTGAGTTGAAGCGGCTTGCGCGGGCCCCAGATGCCCTCAGACGTGAGGTCGCGGAAGAGGCGCGTTGCTGTAGTGTCGCCGCTGGAATTCGTTACGGAGCCGGCGCCAAGCGACTCAACCGAGCTTCCGGGATCCATCCCGCCCGTCAGGTGGTCAACGACTGCCCGATGCTTGTCCACTTGTCCGGTCCCGGTTTCCCGCCAATACTCGATGATCGTTCTGATCGGTCCGCGTGAGGTGTCCTGAAACCCGTCCGTGGTGACCTGCTGCGCGTGATTGGCGTCCAGTAAAGCTACTCGAGTGACTTTCTGATTGGCGTCTGCGGGGTTGCCCTCAGTCAGGATCAGGCCTTCTATCTCAGTCGTCCCGATTCCCAGAATGAACTCACTCGGCCGCGACGTGCTCGGAATCCAAATGTTGTGCTGCGTCTCGGTTCCTATCTCCGACATGACAGGGGAAGTTCCGCCGAGCGGCAGTTGCGTGCGAGCGTTCACCGTTCGAACGTGACCCACTTTCAAGCGCCAGTCTGCCGTGTAGATGTCGAGCTGTGAGCTATGCCCCTGGAAGACGGTCAGCGTTGTTATCGGGTCTGCCGAGTAGTTGTCTATCTCAGTCTGCCAGGTGATGGAGCGCATCACATTCCCTTCGATATCGAGAATGTCTTTGATGTGGCGGATTATGTGCTGCTTCGTGTAGCCGGCCGTGAACTCAGTGCCGACAATGATGTCCTCTGTTTCTTCGCGGTCCTCGAGCAGATCCAGGTCGCCGTCGGTGCCCACGTCCGGCTTAAACGTTAACGCGAGAGCGTTGATTATTCTCGAGCTCGGCAGATCCTTCTGGAGCGCGACGTACTCACCCAGCCCCAGACTCGTGACGCCAATCTCAACCGGCATCGCCGCTCGAGGGTTCAGAACATAAAGCGCCGTTCCGTCGGCCGACGCGCAGTAATAGGTTTCAAAGAACTGTAAGAGCGGCGCCGCGGCTTCATGCCAGGTTGCGAAAGGCGCGAAGTTCACGCGGCGAATGGGGAAGGTTTCGATGTTGGTGACAACGCCGGTGAATCCCAGCTTTGTGACATATACGTAGTCGAGCACCAGCAGCAGGTCGAGATCGGCGACTTCCTCAAACTCGGTGGGAATCGCATTGCCCTCCTCATCCTGCAGATCCGCGCGCGTGGTTTTAGTGGTAACGGCGCCGCCCCAGGTCAACGGATCGTAGATAACAGTTGCGGCCCTGGGACACAGCGCGAATTTGTCATCAAGCGGCGCGGTGCTGTTGAGCTGCAGCCCGTCCGCTCGAAGTTGAACGCGCACCCGCCGGCCGGCCACGTTGCCGGATGCGATGATGGTTTTCCAGTCCTCGCCCGCGTCCTCCTGCAGCTCGAAGGTTATCTCAGCGTCAGCCGGGATAACTTCGCCCGCGCGTGCGAGCTTGACCTGCAGGGCGACTCCGAGCGCGTTGACTGGCGCCTGGACTTCCCAGCTCGAGGTGGGTACTTCGTCGCCGTTGACCTTTAGCCGGCTGCGGGGTTTGGTGATCATTAGCTCTCAACCCGAAACCTGAACGTCACGCCCGCAAGGTAAACGCCGTTGAGTCGCTGCTTGTCGTAGGAAATCCACTTCGCTGAAAAGTCGGGCCAGCAATCGGCATTGATCGAGTGTACGAAATCGCTGGCGGTGACGTTGAACGGAGTGCCCGCGCTCAGCGCCGCGGCGATCGCAGCCTTCACCGCTGCCAGCTTCTCCAGGCTAACGTTGTCGTAATACAAACCGAACGCCTTACCTGCTCCGGCCACGTCGACGAGCTGCGCATGAACCGTTCCGTCAGGGGATTCAGCAAGGCTGCCCGCAAAGTCGCTGAAGAATTCGCCGCCGTCGAGTACTTGTGCTTTTATCGCACGGCCTTCCGGGCCCAACATTTCGATGCCGGCGATGGCGGTCACTGCGTATGCGGTTGACATTAGTTTTGCTTGTTACCCGCGCCTTCTAAAGCGGTTGCGGTGTGGGTCAATTTGGGTCTTTACTTCGGTTGGAAAAGTGCCATCGTTGCGGGTATGGAAACTTCAAGTAACTTCGATCGAGCCGCGGCGAGCAAGGCGCGAATGGCGCAGCCGGCCAGAGTACAAACAACGAACTATCCCGGATCTAAGGTGAAAGATGCGTTGCGAATGATCGGCATTCTTGCTGCCGTGTGCAGCGCACTGGTTGGGGTGGGATTCGCAAACGGCCCGATGCCGGTGCTGGGACTCGGCGCGTTCGTGTCCGGCCTGGTTGTCTGCGCGTTAATGTTCGCCTTGGCCGCGATCGTCGAGAACTTAATTGCAATTCGGCAGAACACCGAGCACTAATACCAGGGCGTGAGCGCCTGGCTGGTCCCGAACTGCGTCGGAGTTTTGCCCATATCATCAACGCTGGCAGCGAGCGCGCCGCGGCTGTCATCTTTGAGCGTGATTTCTACAAGGCTCTGGCTGTCCAGCTTTTTCAGCAGCGCCTCAATCAGCTGGTTCAAATTCTGAGTCTCTTTAATCTGCTCTTGCCGCTGTTGCTCAAGTGACTTCGCTTCATCCATCTTCGACTGCACGACCCGGTTCCGCATCTCCGGATCCATCTGATCCGCCCGCAGGCCCCCGGTAATAGACAAGAACTGACTTCGCTGTATCGCCTGCTCAGCCGCGCTGCCTGAACCTTTCAGCGCATCAAGCGCCGTAAGCTGCGTCTTCGCGGCTTCGACTGCCGGGTCGACAAACGGATTGCGCCGGATCGCATCCAGCGCGTTGGCCCGCTTCTCGCCGAGTCCCGAAGCCCAGAGCTGGTCACCAGACAGCCCGCTTGTGAGCTGTTCTATTTTCTGCGCGGCCTCAGCGTATGGCAGCATCGCAAACTGAACCGCCTTGATCTGATCCGCGATTACCGCGATGGGGTCGGAGTCGATGCCCGAGCGCAGCGCGTTCGATTCGGCCAGCATCCCGACGTTTGCGACAGCGCGATCGGCGGCGCGGCCTTCGAAGCTTCGGTCACCTGAAAGCGCCAAGGCGGACGCCCTGAGTCCGGCAACCTGAACGGCGTTCGATGCCTCGAGTCCGAACTTCTTCAGGTTGAATGCGTCCTGCTGCGTTTCCAGGAGTCGCTTGCGTAGATCGGTCGTGAAACCCACTGACGCCTTTTGCAGCGCGTCCTGAGCCAGCCTTCCCTCTGCGTAGAGGGTCACGAATGGATTGTCGGCGTGCACGTCGGCGTTCAGCTTCGCGAGCATTGCGATCTGATCGGCGAGCGGCGATTCAGGGCCGTGATTAAGTTTGAATGAGCCGCCCCCCATGAGTTGGACGTGTGAGGCAGCGGCTACACGATCCGTTTCTATCATGGCGGCTGCCAGTTCCTTCATCTTCGCGGCAAACTTAGTCACGGCGTCCTGCTCTGTTTTATAGTCGGCTTGCCTCTTGAGGAACTCTGCGTGCGTCTTCTCGCCGGCGGCTTCAATGTCCGCTCGCCCGAAGTCAATGATCGCGCCAGGATTCACGACAGCAAGGCCAACCTTCAATACAGCTGAGACTGCCGCCGGCACATGCCACTCGTTCAGAGCCGTTCCGATCTTGAACACTAACTTCACCAACTCGCCGGCCTCGGAAACGGCGGTCGTGAACATCTGCGACAGGTCGCTTTTCGGATCGCCAAGCTCGGCGGTGAGCCGGGTTATGAATTGCACAGCAGCCTGTAGGCCTTCGTTGAACTGTTTGTTGGAGATGATGGACTCACCGACCGCCTGCATGAATTTCGTCTGAGCAGCTTCGGCTGCGGTCATCGCGCCGGCGAAGGTTCCGGTCAGCTTCGCGGCGTTACCGACCTGCGGCGCGGACTCGGCAATCAGCCCGTTGAGCAACGCTTGCCTGGCGGCCTGGCCCTTTGTCTTATCTGAGAGATCCTGCAGGTTGAACCCATAGTCGCCGAGAATCTTATCGAGGTTCTTCGTGATGCCCACATTGTCCACGAGCATGGAATTCTGATTCTTGATTCCCTCAGTTGCCCCCACGATCGCCTCGCCGAAGCCAAGTGACGCCTGCCGATTGAATGCCGACGCGTCCCCAAACCGCTGCAGGATCGTGACTGCTTGATCCAGACCGAAGCCGGCGGACAGAAGATTCTGAAGACCCTTGCTCGCGTCGCCGACACTGAGCAGCCCGCTTTTAACAATCGCAAGGTTGTTCACCGCGTCCTGTGCGGCCTGGTTCCCTATACCCTTGAACGTAGCAACCGAGGCCAGCGCTATTTGCGCCGCCTTCAGCTTGTTGATCTCGGAGACTGCGCCGGTGCCGAACGCGATCGCGGCGTGCAGCCCCTGCTGAAAATACTGCGCGATCAGCGTGCCCTTGAACACAGCAAATGCCGAATCCAGCGCGCCGCCGGTCTGCTTCGAGGTCGAGCCGATCTTGTTAAGATCCTGGTCGATCTGACGAAGGACGGCCCGGCCCTCACCGTTTGGGTCGATTTTGAATGTTACTTCTACTGAGTTAGGCATTGCTTCTCATGCGCTCAAGCCGGTCTGCGAGGTTGCGTTCTTGTTGGAGGACCTCGACCAGGCGGGAAAAGGTGAGATCCATATCGGGGTCGATTCGATCGGGATTGGCGGACTGCGCGTTACTGACAACGGCGACCAGGTCGCGCATCTTCACGAAGTCATAACCATCGGGCCACTTGCCTAAGACGCGTTTGACTTCCTGTTCCGTGTTGGCGTGGAAGATCGGAGCCTGTTCGCTGAGCTCGCATTTAGGACAGCCGGCATTCCAGTCCTTTTCAACTCGCCGGCAACTGCCGCCACCTGGCCCACAGTCCCACGCCGGCCACATCGAGCGGACCTTGGTTGCGTAGCCGAGCCAGAATTTACAAACGATCCTAAAACAGTCGATAACGAAAGGTAGGCAGAACTATTCGGTAGTACCGCTCCTTGCAGTTCTCGGCCATGTCGAGCAGCTCGAGGCGCGCCGGGTCGAGGAAGTAGTAACGCACTCGATCGGGAAGCGGCCGCTCGTCGGTTGGCGTGGCGTCGAAGATCTCTTTGTATGCGGGAATGGTTGCGAGCCGCTCCTGGATTGAGGCGCCCATCTCACCCGCAGCGATCGGATCGCCGAGCACCTTTGCCTTTTGCTCTTCGGTCAGCGGGAAGTCCGGAAATCCGGTAGGCGGCCAGACCAGCATGGCGGCTAACCAATCCACGCCGTTGGTGCCCACGTCGATAGCAGCGGCCTGATCCTGACTGTCTTTCTGTTTCCGGGTTGAGCGCTTGCAGGGGAACGAGAACGGGTCAGGGCCGTAAAGCTCCTCGACAAAGTCCAGGGTGACGATGACGATCTGTGGTGCCGTCGACTTCGAAAACATTCACCCTCCTCTTTAGACTGTAGCGTCGACGAGCTGCTTGATCTTCAGCACCGCCGCATCAGTAGCCGAGAAGTTCTTAACCCACAGCCCAGTCGTATCGGTCGAGCCGAATGGATTGGTAAGCCCGCTGAGGTTGTTCCACTCCCACGGCTGATTAGCCAGCAGCACGATTGTCTTTGCAGGTGAGCCGCCCGAGGCCGCGTTCTGGTACACGGTGACGTTCTTATCGGAAATCATGAAAAAGCTCTTGAGCTGCGAAACGTCGGTGACTATCGAGATCGCCACTTCCGTTGAAATCGGAACCGGGATTGTGCGCGTGTCCGCCCCGTCGGCAGTAATGACGACCGCGCGCCCGATTGTCTCGGCGCCGTCGTTGCAGGTTTTCGTAATCGAATGAGTTGGCATTTGTGTTTCTCCTGGTGGGTCGGTGGTCAGTAGTCAGTGGTCAGTAGTTAGGTTGTCAGCAAGCCGCTCAAAGGCATTGCGGCGCCGACTGGCGTAGGCTGAAGACTGAGAGCCAGGCACGAGCGCGGCGCTTCCCCGACGAATTCCTGCTCTTTCTTGTTTGCTCTCAGAATCGCTTCAGTGGCGGTGAAGGTGACGTTCTCTTCAGCCGGACCCACGCGCCACACGACTTCGACTTTCTCGCGTGGGTTGGCGTGCGCCTGAACCGATAGCGCGCCCCCTGGATAGTCCTCGACGAGCCAGTCGAAGCTGTTCTCGACGACGTCGTGCCGTTCCGCCCGGGTCATGTCGATCGAAGCCGCCTGCCATGCGTCGTCCTGTACCAGGTTCTTGTTCGAGTATTTGAGCCCGAACTTCTGGGTCGTGGTGCCCAGGTCCTCGTTGGCCTGCATTCGGTCCACGCCGTCGATCGAGAGCGCACATTGATAGCTGTAGATCGGGATCAGTTCCGTGCACGCCGGCAGTTCCGTCAGGCCGGCCGCTTCGAGGTCGGCTGGTCCTACCAGGTCCGCGGTGACCTTAACGCGCTGTTTACCGTCCTGGTTCACTGTGAAGCCTCGAACGGTGAAGGTGAACAAGCGCCCGGTATCGCCCGCCTGGTTTTTGAACATCATGCAGCCGGTATAGAAGTCCGGCTGGAATTCGCCCGTGTCGAGCATCTCCAGGTTATTACCCGCGCGCGCGCCCATCGCCGCGCCGGCAAAGCCCGCGAGGAGCTCGGCATCGCAGTCGAACTCGACGGGCAGCTCCAGCTTGCGCTTGAGCACCACAACGTCGGTGACCATTTGCTGCGTACAATCCATCACCTCATCTTCCGTCTCGTCGATTTCCACGTTTGCGCGCGTGGTCATTTGCACGACGCGAGTGAGCGACGCGGCGGAGTTCTTGGTCGCGATGTCAGCCTGGGGCGTCCAGTCTGGGTCTATCAGAAAGTAAAGTTGCGAGCCGCGTGGTGCGATCATAAGTTGCTCCTGTTGGTTTGAACCTGAATTAGAATTGCTTGGTGAAGTGTCCGAACTGTATTTGCTGGCAGAGCCGCGTACTGGATATGCGTCCGTCCGAATCCCGGAACAGACGACGGCGCGAGTGCCTCGGCTGCGGGCATCGCTTCACGACTTACGAGCGCCTGGCGATTGCTCCACCTGACCTGGAGAATCGTGTCATCGAGGCGCTCGCGACTGCCAGCAACACGATCAAGAAAGCTCTAAACGAAAACTGAATTCTCGACGTTGAGCTCGAATCGGCCGAAGTGAATCAAACTGGCATCCGAGCCCGTCCCATCCAGACTCCCGATCGTCATGTCATCCGTCGACTGCAGCAGCAGGTGTCGCACCAGGTTTCCGAGCCCGAGATCTCGCGTCACGCGCAGCACTGCAGCCAAATCTGAGATCGCGATCGCGTTTGCGGCTTCACTGGTAACGCCGTCGACGCTGCGTCTGAGATACGGTTTGAACGTCTCAATCTTGAAGCCGAGGGTCTGGATGTTCTCGCAGGCGTTTGACGTCTCAACTTCATTGAGACGCTGCAGGCAGATGTTGACGCCATGGCAGATCCGGCGCGGGTGCAGAGACTCCAGCACGGCTGCGATTTCCGGATCATCCTCTGCGGTCCGGGAGTCGATCATCACGTAGCCGATGGTTTCGAGGCCGAGAGATTCGACGAGGGTTTTCAGCGCTGCTTTGATAGTTGCTTGGTCAGCCATTCTTTATTTCAACGTGGACGGGTCGCCCAACCAACCGCAGCGAACGACACCGCTGAAAGTCCGACGGCTGCACGCTCACGATATCGACGCCATACTTCTTGGTGGCGAGCCGAATGGCTTTTGCCAGTTCATTCGACAGCTTGCAGTCGGCCAGCTCTTCCCACGACTTCGACATGATGAAACTGGCAGTTGCGCCATACGCCAGGTCACCTATCACCGCGTTCCGCCCTTCGACTTCCAGCAGAAACACTTTCACGTCATCGATCTTGAAGGTGACGACGAGCGACACCACGATGGCCTGCCCGTCTTTCGTCGTAAGTGACTGGGCGGCGGTCGTCATCGTCTCAGTGACGACGTTTTCGACCATCACGCGATCGACGCCGAATGGAATGAGGAAGTAGAAGCCCGGTGCGAGTACTCGCTTGAACTTGCCGAGTCTGAGCTGAACGCCGCCCTGATAGGGGTCTATGACTTCGATGAACTTGAACAGCCCGAGGAAGTCCTGAACCAACTGTAGAAGGCGGTCTAGCACTTTCGCTTGCGTCTCTTGGCGGCTGTGGCGCGGCTATTTCGTCGGGCGCGAAACTTCACACTGAACCGGCCGCTTTCTTCTTTTACGATTCGAAATTGAAGCTCGTGCACAAGGTCGCATTCGCAGCAGGCCATTCTGTAGTTGTGATTTCTGTGACCGTGTTTCGGATAGATCCAGTCAGACCAACCTGTCGCCGTTTCAACGATTTGCTTATATCGCTTAGGCATCACCAGCCCAGAAACTCTCTGTCCGTCTCTTCCCGCCCTTCGACCGGCGGATGCACATCCCTCTCACTACGCGCGAGCGCGGCTCTGAGCGGCGCGTTCCACTTCGCGGCGACTGTCGGCGGTTGCGGCGGCGGCGGGAATTCGAACTTCAACTGCTCAAACACTTGTGCTACTCTGGCGCGCGGTGCGGGAGGGTACCGAACAACGCGGCGGCATCCCGTTGGGAGGTCAGGCAGCAGGTGCAAAGACATGCCTCACTGGCAACTCTGCGTTCCCGCATCGCACCTACCAAGTCACGCATAAAAACTCACGGATCACGCATCGGGGCAGTCAGAGCAGTTCATCGGTATGCCCGAAGATACCAGGCGCAGCAGCCGTTCACTTGCTAAGCATTCCCGCGATCTCGGCCGAGAGGCGCTTGATGCCCGACGCGATGGTCGCCCGGTTCTCATCGACAATCTTCTCGTACAAATGCGGCGGATTCTTCGTGCCCTTTTCGGACAGCCGCCGCCCGATAAGAAACGCGACCGACTTTTGCTGAGTGCGGATGGGAGCCTTACTGCCTGCCAGGGTCAGCCCGCGAAAGCGGACATACGCGAGAATGTTGGGAGGCGGCGGGAACTTACCCGGGCCGCGCCCCTGATCTTTGTACTTACCGAGCTTGTCGTTCGAGAAAATTACGAGCTGGGTTTTCAAGCCCGTGCCGCGCATCTTCATGCGATGCGACTTTTGCCAGCGTGCGGCCGAGCTCCCGACTGCTGACTTTCGCCGGAGCCAGAACACGAGCCGGTTGCCGAGCTCCGGCCATCCCGAACGCAGGGCGTCGCCGATGCGCTTCTCGACGATCGTTCCGCGGAGAGGGTCATTGCGTCTGAATTCTACTGGCAAAAGAATGGCATTCTTATCGGTAGGATTCGCCCGATGGACTCAACCTAAACTTCCACAGCAGCGGCGCGCCGAGCGGCTGCACCTTGTCACTACCCTTGATCTTGTAGAACCGCTCCCCAAACGAGCAGCCATTCATCCTGCCGAGCAATGCGGGCGTCGCGGTTGCTGATTCCGCAATCCGCAATTCAACGCCCTCGCTTGTCGTGTCAATTAGAAAGCCGCTGGTGAGCTGGCCGATGGTCGAGTAATCCGCCGTGTCGCCGGGCGCGTGTTCGAGGATGAGCAGCGGGCCCTTGATACCTTTGATCTTGCGCGCGGCATTGAGCGTGGCTGCCGCTGCCGATGTGAGGCTATCGGCCATTCGCCAACCGCCTAAAGTTCCAATACGCGCGGTTGTCCGCTCGCGCGAGTCGCCCGGCCAATCTCGCAACCTGTTCGCCGTCCGGCCACGGTGCCAGCTCATCGAACGCGACAACCTTCCCCGCATCCGCACTCTCGCGTTGCGCGTCGATGTTCAACTGCGACAAGTTCAGCAGCGCCTTGTCGGTCAGATGTGGATTCGTAATCGCGTCCGCACTCTCGCGCCGCTTGAATCGCACTTCCAGAAACCTCTCGCCCTCGCGGGTGATTTCAAACTCCTGCCTGCTCTTGTCGATCTGAATCACCACGCTGCCGTTGTCGTCACTACCACACGAGCGCCCGGCGGTGTTGCCGTAGCCAATCTCGTTCAGCGCGTGCGCGTCTTCTTCAGGTGTCAGTCTCTTAGTCATGCCGCCACTCTACGCAGTTCCGCATTCGTCAACAACCGCAGCTTCCCGCCGAAGTCCCGCACGTACCAGCCGGAGTCCAGCGCCATTTGATATGCGCGCCTGCGTTCTCGTTCGCGTTCCGCTGCGCGCGGTTGATTAGAGGCGGTGCCCAGTTTCGCATACGTCTAGCTTCTCACGAGCGGAACCATCCCGCCCTGCCCCGACAGATACGGCCTGCAATACCTCATACAATGCTCTGGCAGCCGCCCCGCGTGCCGCGTCTTACTCGGCGTGACATTCAAATCCCCCACGCCCACCTGCTCAATCAACTCCAGCCCCGTGTCGCTCAATCGATTCTCTTCCAGCAGCACCAGCGCAAGCTCGCACGTCGCATTCTCCAGCCACACCGGAATAGTCGCCGAGTTGAGATACGGCGTAAACGAACTCCCCCACGGGTCACGCTCGGCATTGCGCGCCGCGTCGATCACGCCGTAGCGCGGCCACTGCAGCGCGGCAGGCGTCACTTGAGTTGTCGGCGCGCCGACCCAGCGCTCCTGGTTCAGGCGGTTGGTCGCGCTGACGAGCGCCTTGTTCTGATCCGTCTCGCTCGCATTCGTCCACGCGTCGGAGTAGAGCCGCCCGTCGAAGTAGAGCTGCGCCGTGTCGCGGTCAATGAAGCTGTTGGCCGTTGAGCTTCCAGCCGTGGCGTTGATGGTGAGTGACATTTGAATTTAGTGGGAGGTTGCGAGCGCGTTGTAATCGCAGCTGACTTGAAAACGGGTTCGCTGACACGCGCCCGCGACTGCCGGGCATTCTATCATCAAGTCATCGCAAGAGCGTTTTGAGTAGCGGACTGCGAGGCATTCGCAAGCGCCACCCGATAATTCACAATCACGGCTTTAGCGTCACTTGTGATCGCTGCTTTGATCGCCGGGTTGACCTTCGTCGGGTCAACGGTGACACCATCCGCCTGATAGATAGGCAGCCCTCGTGCAATCGCGTAATCGAGCAGTGCGGCATCGCGCAAAGTATCCGCCGCGCCCTGAGTGCCAGCGGTGAAGGTGAAAGAAACTGAGACTGTGGAAGTAGCCATCCCGATTCTCCCTGTATCAAGTGAACGTAGCCGCGCCGACAATTTCGCCGACCCACTGAGTTGCTGAGATCGCGGTGATGACGAGCTTCGAGCCAACCGCATCAAGCGTGACGTTGCCCGCCGCCGCCGTGACCGAAGTGCCGACTCGGATAGTCGTGGACGCGCCTGCTGTGATCGTCACAACCTGATTT
>Ga0105248_10006705_pt1 | contig 12630 bp, 16 predicted proteins | sample KBSS34metaG_FD_81524 | JGI IMG/M metagenome (GOLD analysis project Ga0105248, IMG submission 81524) | Switchgrass rhizosphere microbial communities from Kellogg Biological Station, Michigan, USA - KBS S3-4 metaG | ecosystem: Host-associated > Plants > Roots > Rhizosphere > Soil | place... | reverse complement strand
GCCGAGGCCGACGTCATCCTGGTCGGCGTCAGCCGCAGCGGCAAGACGCCGACCTCGCTCTACCTCGCCATGCAGCACGGCATCAAGGCCGCCAACTACCCGCTCATTCCGGAAGACTTCGAGCGCGCCAAGCTGCCGTCGACGCTGATGCCGTTCAAAGCCAAGTGCTTCGGTCTGACGATCGACCCGGACCGGCTCGCCCGCATCAGGAACGAGCGCCGGCCGAACAGCAAGTACGCGTCGATCGAGAACTGCCGCTACGAGGTGCGAGAAGGCGAGACGATGATGAAGAAGGAAGGCATCGCCTGGCTGTCGTCGACGCACAAGTCGATCGAGGAGATCGCGACGACGATCCTGCGCGATCTGAGACCGGATCGGCTGGCCTATTGACGGTTTCCCGTCCGGCGGATGGAAGCGGCCCGTCGAGAAAGAAGGCACCCGCGGACGAGCGGTCGCATTCGACCGACATACGCAGAAACCCTGAACCGCGGTGGCAGGTTTCGTCACTCCGCGGCCCGGTACGGTCCTTGCCTCCTTGGTCCCCCGTGAGCACCCGGCAGATCAGAGCCAAGACCCAGGTTGACTGCTTCGCGTGGAAGTACGCCTTCCATGCCCACCTCGTGTACGGCCGGGCACCGCTGACCCAGTCCGAGCTGCTCGCACTGACCCAGGCGGTGCATGCGTTCAGAGGCCATCTCGACCCGATCGTCGTTGCCGACGAAGTTCTGCTCACCTGGCCCTTCGATGTGACGCAATGGGGCAGTCTGCAATGAGTCCGTTCGGCGAAACCCATCCCCTCGTCTACACGCGCGAAGACCTGGCCGAGCGCGAAGCGAAGCGCCGCGCCGTCGTCTTCGGCCTGCTCTTCGCGCTGATCTCGGTCATGCTGAGCATCGGCGCGATCGCCTCGCTCATCGTCGCCTTCGGCTAGCCAGCCGGGGCCCGCCCCAGGGGGCGAGCGTCAGGATGGCGCATCGACCGCGCCCTGGCGGCGCAACGCCAGCACGATGCGGTTGCGGCCGTCCTCGCGTTCGTAGCTGATGCGCTCGGCCATGTCGACGACCAGGGCGATGCCGAGCTGGCCGATCGGCCGATCGGCGATGCCGGCGGCCCGGTCGATCGGCGACCGCGCGAGGTGATCGAGCGGATCGAACGGCGGCGCGCTGTCTTGGTATGACAGCTCGAGGTGCGACGCGTCGGCGCGCAGGCCCAAGCGAACCGACGCATCGCTGCCGCCGCCGTGGCCGTGCGTGACGGTGTTGGTGAACAGCTCCTCGACGACCAGCGCCAGGCGCAGGGCGTCGCTGGTCGCCGCGCCGCGATCGGCGCAGAACGCCTCGACGAATGCGATCGCCTGCGCAAGGCTCGCCATGCGTGCCGGCACGATGCAGTCGTCAGCGGCCGCCATCGACGAGGCCTTCGCCCGGGTTAAGCTCGCCGCCCTCGATCCCGCACAAGCAAAGCCCGCAGGAAGCCCTCGTGATGAAGACATTTCCCGCCCGCTTCTGTCGCGGCCTGCTCGGCACGGCGACCGGGATCGCTCTGGCGCTTCCCGCCCATGCCGACGTCGGCCAGATCAAGGTGGCGACCGGCCAGGTCTTCGTCGACCGCAAGGGACAGTCGCTGCCGGGTCGGGCCGGTCTCGTCCTCGAAGCCGACGACGTGCTGAGAACCGGCGCGGACGGCTCGGTGGGAATCACCATGCGCGACAACTCCCTGCTTTCGGCGGGGCCGAACAGCATCGTCTCGCTGGAGCGCTTCGAGTTCGACGCGACGACCAGCGAGGGCCGCTTCGACGCCCGCCTCCAGCGCGGCACGCTCGCCGTGGTCTCGGGCCGGATCGCCAAGAAGGAGCCACGAGCGATGACCGTGCGGACGCCTTCGGCGGTTCTCGGCGTGCGCGGCACGGAGTTCGTCGTGTCGGTCGATGAATAGCATGGCGCGCCGGTTCGCCCTCCTGCTGGCGCTGCTCGTCGTCGGCTGCGCCGGGCCGACGGAAACCGTCGTGTTGCTGCCCAATCCTGCCGGCCAGGAGACGGCGGTGACCGTCACCCGCGACGGGCGCGAGGTGGTCCTCGCCCAGCCCTACGCCGGCGCCCGCCTCGGCCGCGGCGGCGCCGAGACGTTCGCCTCCGATGCCGGGCAAGTGCGGGCCCGGTACGGAGCAGCGCTCGCGGCGCAGCCGCTGCCGCCGGCCCAGTTCACGCTGTTCTTCGTGGAGAACAAGGACGAGCTCACCGACGAATCGAAGAAGATCGTCGACAGCGTCTTCGCCGAGATCGCGAGGCGGCCGATTCCCGATGTGATCGTCATCGGCCACACCGACAGCGTCGGCAACGACGGCGCCAACGACGCGCTCTCGCGGCAGCGAGCCGAGGTCGTGCGCGCCGGCCTGCTCGCGCGCGGCCTGGCCGCCGACCAGGTCGTCACCATCGGCCGCGGCAAGCGCGAGCTCGCGGTGGCCACCGGCGACGGCGTCGCCGAGCCGCGCAACCGGCGTGTCGAGATCCTCGTTCGCTGAGGCCGTTCGCATGTCGTGCTAGCGGGGCGCGGCGGGAACGGGCGTCGGCTCGAGCGGCGGACCGTTCCAGCGCAGCGCGATGAGGGTCAGGTCGTCGTTCGGCTCGGCGCCGCTCTCGAAGGCGCGCACGTCGGCCTGCAGCGCGGCCACCAGCTCGCCGACGCTGGCACCGGAGCGAAAGAGCTCGCCGATGACCTGCTCGGCCCGGGAATGGCCATACAACGCGCCGGTGGGGTCCTGCGCTTCGGTGACGCCGTCGGTCATGAGGCAGAGCAGCTCGCCCGGCTCGAGCCGGCGCGAGGCGCTGCGATATTCGTAGTCGCTCATTGCGCAGAGCGGCGGGCCGTCGCCGTCGGCGATGCGCCGCGGCGCCGCTTCGCCGGGCCGCAGCGAATACGGATTCTCATGGCCGGCGTTGCAGTACGAGAGCTCGCCGCTGCGCAGATCGAGGATGGCCGCGAACACCGTGACGAACAGCATCTCGACGTTGTCGCGCGACACCTCCGCGTTCGCGGCGGTCATGATCGCGCCGATGTCGGCGCCGGGAGTGCGGATCATCAGGCCCTTGTACAGCGCCTTGCTGACGGCCATGAAGATCGACGCCGAGAGCCCCTTGCCGGCGACGTCGCCGATGAGGAGGAACAGCCGGTCGGCGTCGAGCATGAAGTAGTCGTAGAGGTCGCCGCCGACCTCCCGCGCCGGCGTCAACGCGGCGTACAGGTCGGCGCGAGGGTCGTCGCGCAGGAGGTCGGGCCGCGGCAGGCTGGCGGTCTGGATCCTCTGTGCCGCCTCGAGCTCGCCGCCGATTCGGGCCGTCCGCTCGCGCTCGCTCTGGACGATGCCTTCGAGCGACCTGCGCTGACGGGTCGCTTCGGCGAGCGAGAGCACCAGCAGCACGCCGAAGATCAGCAGCAGGTACAGGCTCGGCGTCGCGGCGTCGAGCAGCACCCGCTCGGCGCGATACAGCCCGAAGGCGCCGAGCACCGCGAGCGCGCCCAGGACGAGCATCAGCAATGCCGCGTTGAGCGGATGCAGGCGGCGCATCGCCCAGACCAGGAGCGTGCCGCACACCAGGACGAGCAGCGCCTCGGCGGCGGGCGCCCAGCGCGGCCGGTGCAGGAGCGAGCCGTCGAGAAGGTTCTCGAGCAATTGCGCCTGGATCTCGCTGCCCGACATGCGCTCGCCGAGGGGCGTGTCCTGGAGCTCCTGCAGGCCGATCGCCGTCGGCCCGATCAGCACCATCTGCTTCCTCAGCAGCGCGGGATCGACGCGGTCCTCGAGGACGTCGATCGCCGAGACGAAGCGATCGCCGCGATGGCGCGAGTAGTACACCCGCACGGCGCCGTCCTTCTCCGTGCGCAGGCGCGAGCCGCCGACGCTCAGGCCGGTCACCGACCGGCCGGCGGCAGTCAGCCGAATCGAGGGGGAGCGATAGGCGACGCGCAGCATCTCGACGGCCAGGGTCGGCACCAGCGTTCCCTGGACGCTCGCGACCAGCGGCAGGCGCCTGACGATGCCTCGCGTCGTGTCGGCCGAGATGAGGCCCCAGCCGCTCGCCTGGCGGTTCAGCTCGTCGATGCTCGTCAGCGCGCCGCCGTGGCGGGCGACGGCGAGATCGGCCGCGCCAGCGCCACCTCGCCCCGCGAGCACCGTGATCGGCGCCGCGCGCAGCGGCGTTCGCGTCGGCTCGTCCGACCCGGCGAAGACGAGCACGACCGGCGCCGTCGCCAGCGCTCCGGCCAGAACGGCATCGTTCGACAGCAGCGATTGCAGTGCGGCGACGACGGACGTGTCCTGGACCGTCGACTCGGCGAGCAGCCGCTCCGCGGACAACGCATCGGCCTCCGGCATCAGGATGTTCAGCCCGATCGCCGCGGCGTCGGCGCGATGGATGATGTTCACCAGGCGGGCCAGCTGGGTGCGCGGCCACGGCCATTGGCCGATCGCGGCGAGGCTCTTCTGGTCGATCTCGACGACGGTGACCGGCAGGACGGTGACCTCGCGCGGAGCGATCGACTGGTAGGCGTCGAACCACGCCGACTGCAGCCTGTCGGCCCACGCCGGCTGCAGCCAGGTGAGCGCCGCGAAGGCGACGCTGAGGGCGACGCCGACGAGCCCGATGCGATCCACCCCACGCGCCGACGCCCTGCGCTCGGCGCCCGGCGTCACAGCGCGATTTCCATCCCGTCGAAGGCGGCGCTGACGCGCAGCGGGCTCGCCGTGCGAGTGATTTCCTCGAGGCGACGCGTCTCGGCGAGCACGGCATCGATCGCCGCATCGTCGAATACCGGCTCGTGGTGGAAGAGGCACAGGTGGCGCGCCCCCGCCATCTGGCACAGCTCGACGCCGACGATGTTGCTCGAGTGGCCCCAGTCGGCCTTGACCGAGATCGCGTCGGCGAGCGAGTACATCCCGTCGAAGATGACGAGGTCGGCATCGCGGAAGAAGCCGACGAAGCGCTCCGCGTGCTCGGCCTGCGCGAGCGGGTGCTCGGAGTCGGTCGAGTACACGACGGCCTTGCCGGACGATTCGAACCGGTAGCCGTACGAATCGCCGGCATGGCGTTGCAGCATCGACGTCACGGCGACGCCGGCGACCTCGCAGGTCCGGCCCGGCTCGAGCCGGACGAACTCGAGCTTCGCGCCGAAGATCGAGAAGTCGACGGGGAACGAAGGCTTGTCCTGCTGGCGCCGCAAGGCCGCTTCGATCCCTTCGTGACTGCCGTAGATCACGACGCGGTTGCCCGGGATGAAAGCCGGCACGAAGAACGGCAGACCCATGATGTGGTCCCAGTGCACGTGCGACAGGAAGATGTGGAACGTCTGCGCGATGCCGTTGCGTTGCGACGTTGCCGCCTGGCCGAAGGGGCGCAGGCCGCTGCCCATGTCGCAGACGACGAACTCGGGACCGCCGGTGTCGATCTGAACGCACGAGCTGTGGCCGCCGTAGGTGCCGGTCGCCGCGAACGGCAGGCCGGCAAGGATCGATTCGAGGTCGGCCTCGCTGGCGAGCGGGCGGCCGCGCGCGGCGCGCAATGCGCCGAGGAGCTTCTCCCTCACGTCGCGGGCGGTCAGGGCGACCGGCAGCGAGCCGCGGGTGCCCCAGAACCGCACGCCTTTCATGGCGCCTCGGGCGAGCCCGCGCTGCGATGCTGCGCGAGCGCGGCAGGGGAGCAGAGCGCCATGGCCTCGTCGAGCGTGGCGGTCACGGTGAGGATGCGGTCGAAGCGGCTGATCGCGAAGATCTCCGCCACGACGCTCTGCGGCGCCGCGACCAAGAGAGGGGCTTCGCGCTCGCGCATCTTCTTGGCGGCGATCATCAGGACGCGCAGGCCGACGCTGCTGATGTATTCGACCGCGGAGAAGTCGATCACGAGAGCACTCTTCGCGGCGGCCGCTGCGGTGACCAGCGGCGTCAGCGCCGCCTCGAACGCGGCGGCGCTTCGATGGTCGATGCGGCCGGCGGGCGCGGCGACGGCGGCGTCGGCGACGTGGCGCGTTGCGATCTGCAAGTGCATCCGTCCTCGAAAAGCCGTCGATCCGGCGAGAGAAAGGCCGAAATCAGTATAGGGCGGCGGCCCTCCGTCGCGAAGCGGGCTCGGCAGCCGCTCAGCCGCGTGCCGCCCCCACGAGCTCGGCGAATCGCGACAGGTCGACGTTGCCGCCGCTGATCACGATGCCGATGCGCTTGCCGGCGAGCGCGTCCTTGCCGAGCCGGCGCGCCGCGGCGAAGCCGAGGCATCCCGTCGGCTCGACGACCATCTTCATCCGCTCGGCGAAGAATCGCATCGCCTCGACGAGCTCGCCGTCGGTCGCGGTCAGGATGTCGGCGACGTCGCGGCGGATGATCGGGAAGGTGTGCTCGCCGAGGTGCAGCGTCTGGGCGCCGTCGGCGATCGTCCGCGGCGTTTCGATGTGGACGATCCTGCCGCTGCGAAACGATTGCTGGCCGTCGTTGCCGGCCTCGGGCTCGACGCCGTAGATCCGGCACTCCGGCGCGAGCGCGCGCGCCGCCAGCGCCGAGCCGGCGAGCAGGCCGCCGCCGCCGAGGCAGACGAAGAGCGCGTCGAGCGGACCGACCTCGTCGATCAGCTCCTTCACCGCCGTGCCCTGCCCGGCGATGACGTCCGGGTGGTCGTAGGGCGGGATGAGCGTCATGCCGCGCTCGTCGGCGAGCGTCCTGCCGATCGCCTCGCGGTCCTCGCGGTAGCGGTCGTAGACAACGACGCTGCCACCGTAGCCCTTGGTCGCCGCGACCTTTGCCGCGGGCGCATCGTGCGGCATGACGACCACCGCCGGCATGCCGAGCAGCGTCGCCGCGAGCGAGATCGCCTGCGCGTGATTGCCCGACGAGAACGCGACGACGCCGCCGGCGCGCTGGCGCTCGTCGAAGCGCGCCAGCGCGTTGTAGGCGCCGCGGAACTTGAACGCGCCCATGCGCTGGAAGTTCTCGCACTTGAAGAAGACGCGGGCACCCAGCTCGGCATCGGCGGTGCTCGACGTGAGCACGGGCGTGCGGTGGGCGTGCCCGGCGATCCGGGCCGCCGCGGCGGCGACGTCCTCGTAGGTCGGCAAGGTGAGCGTCATGAGCGTGCGGCGATCGGCGCGTCAGAGGTCATGGCTTCCTTCCGGCGCCCTCGCGCCCGTCGATCTCGGCGCGCAGGCGCTCTTCGGTCGCGCGCAGCTCGGGCGTGAGCTCGGCGCCGAAATCCTCGGACTCGAACACCTGACGAAGCTCGAGCTCGACATTGCCGTTCGCGTCGCTCGCCGGCCATCGCTTCACGATCTCGAGGGCTTCCTCGCGCGAGCCGACGCGGATCATCGTGAAGCCGGCAATCAGCTCCTTGGTCTCGGTGAAGGGCCCGTCGATGACGATCGGCTTGCCGTTCGAGAACTTCACTCGCGCTCCCTTCGAGCTCGGATGCAGGCCCTCGCCGGCGAGCATCACGCCCGCCTTCACCAGGCCCTCGTTGTATTTCATCATGTCCGAGAACAGCTGTTCGGTCGGCATGACGCCGGCTTCGGTGTCCTTGTCGGCCTTGCGGATGATCATGAATCGCATGGGAGAGTCTCCTCGTCGGGCGCAGGGGTCGGGCGGTCGCGCGGCCTCGGCTGCTGCTCACTGGTCGAACCGCGCCGGACCGGATCGACAGCCGCGCCCGACGCTGTTGTAACGGATCGCCGCCGGCAGCTTCACCGCTCGTGCTGGCGCGCGGTCTCGTAAAGGCAGACCGCGGCGGCAGCGGCGACGTTAAGCGACTCGCCGCCGCCCGGCTGCGGAATCGCGAGCAGCGCCGCGCACCGCGTCGCGACGGCTGCCGCGATCCCCTGCCCTTCGTGGCCGAAGACCCAGCCGCATGGCCACGGCAGCTCGGTCGCATCGACGCAGCTCGCGGCGTGCGAGCTGGTGCCGAACAGCGGGACGGCGAGCGAGCCGAGCATCGCCTCGTCGACGCCCTCGACGAGACGAAGGCCGAAATGCGCGCCCATGCCGGCGCGAACGACCTTCGGCGACCAGAGCGCTGCGGTGCCGACGAGGGCGAGCGCCTGGGTGAAGCCGAAGGCGGCGGCGCTGCGCAGCACGCTGCCGACGTTGCCGGGATCCTGGACCCGGTCGAGAACGATCGTCGGCGCGGCCGCATCGATCTCGCTGCGCCCGGGGTGCGGGACGAGGAAGGCGATCGGCACCGGCGATTCGAGCGTTCCGAGCTCGCCCATCGTCGCCGCGTCGACGACGGCGACGTCGGGCGCCGACTCGGCCAGCCGGCGCAGACGGGGGTCGTCCCACGCCGCGGCGGTGACGATCGCGTGCTCGACCGCGGCATCGGGCCGCGCCAGCCAGGCGGCGCAGAGATGCTCGCCCTCGAGCAGGATCACGCCCAGGCGCCGGTACGACGCGGCGTCGGCGCCGAGCCTTCTCAGCCGCGCCAGCAAAGGATTGCGCCGCGACGTGATCCGCGTGACCCTGGCCACGCGTCAGAACAGCCGGTCGAGGACGCTGCGGACCGGCGCGAAGCTGCGCCGGTGGTGCGGACACGCGCCGTGCTCGCGCAGGGCGTTGAGATGCTCGGGAGTCGAGTAGCCCTTGTGGCTGTCGAAGCCGTACTGCGGATGCTCCTCGTGCAGCTGCATGCAGAGGCGGTCGCGGTAGACCTTGGCGATGATCGACGCAGCCGAGATCGAGCGCACCTTGGCGTCGCCGCCGACGACGGTGCGGACCGGCATCGTCACCGGCGGCCGCTGGTTGCCGTCGACGAGGACGATTTGCGGCTGCTGCGCGAGGCCCTCGATTGCGCGCTGCATCGCCAGCAGCGCGGCGCGCAGGATGTTGATCGTGTCGATCTCGTCGACGCTCGCCGAGGCGACGCAGAAGCAGACGGCGCGCTTCCTGATCTCGCGATCGAGGCGCTCGCGCTCCTCCGGGGTCAACAGCTTCGAGTCGTTGAGGCCGCGGATCGTCCGGCCTTCCTCGAGGATCACCGCGGCGGCGACGACCGGCCCGGCGAGCGGGCCGCGGCCCACCTCGTCGACTCCAGCCATCAGGCCGGCGACGTCGACGATGCCGCGAAGCTTGGCGGCGCGCAGAAAGGTGCGGGCGTGCATGGCGCGTCTTTTATCAGGAGGCGAGGACGGCTTCGATCGCCTCGGTGGCGAGCGCGCCGGTATCGCGTCGCAGCGCGACGTGGATGGCTTCGAAGCGCTCCCGCAGCGCCTCGACGGCGGCCGGGTCATCGAGCCACTTGAAGGCGGCTGCCGATATCTTCGCCGGCGTCGCTTCGCCCTGCAGCAGCTCCGGAACCGCGAAGTCGCGCAAGAGGATGTTGGGCAGCGAGACCCAGGGCTGGTAGTGCATGAGCTTGCCCATCGGCCAGCTGAGCACGTGCATCACGTAGACGACGACCATCGGCCGCTTGAAGAGCGCCGCCTCGAGCGTCGCCGTCCCGCTCGCGACGAGGGCGACGTCACAGGCGGCGAGCGCCTCGTGGGCGCGGCCGTCGAGCAGCGTGATCGCCGCGTCGGGCGCGTATCGCTGGCGCAGCGCCTCGACCGCATCGCGCAGCCCGGCGATGACCGGGACGACGAAGCGCAACCTCGGCCGCTCGCGGCTCATCGCGGCGGCGGCGGCGAAGAGGCGAGGCGCGATGTACTTGATCTCCGAGCGGCGGCTGCCGGGCAGCATCGCGACCAGCGTCTCGTCGACGCCGACGCCGAGCGCGGCGCGGCTCGCCGAGCGCGGCACTTCGAGCGGAATGGCGCTGGCGAGCGGATGGCCGACATACACGGCGTTGATCTTCTTCTTCGCGTAGATCTCCGGCTCGAACGGGAAGATGCACAGCACCAGGTCGGTCGCGCGGCCGATCTTGTCGATCCGCTTGGCGCGCCAGGCCCAGATCGACGGGCTGATGAAATGGATCGTCTTCACTCCCGCGGCCTTGAGCCTGATCTCGACGTCGAGGTTGAAGTCGGGCGCGTCGACGCCGATGAAGGCATCGGGCGGGGTGGCGAGCAGGCGCTCGACGAGTTGCCCGCGGATCGCCAGGATCTCGCGCAAGTGGCCGAGCACCTCGGCATAGCCGCGCACCGAGAGCTTGTCGTGCGGCCACCAGGCGGCAAAGCCGCGCTCGGCCATGCGCGGGCCGCCGATCCCTTCGGCGACGAGCCCGGGCCAGCGGACGCGCAGGCTGGCCAGCAGCGAGCCCGCGAGCAGGTCGCCCGAGGCCTCGCCGGCGACCATCGCGAAGCGCGGGGCGTCAGGAGTCATCGACCACGGCAACGCTCAGCGCGCGATGCCCCGCCGCGCCGAGGCGACGAAGTCGCCGACCAGGCGAGCGTCTTCGGCCGCCTCGGGGATCGACTCGGCGAGCGCCGCGATCCGGGCGCGCGCCTCGTCGAGGGTGAGGCCGTCGCGGTAGAGCAGCCGGTGCATCTGCTTGACGGCGGCGATCCGCTCGGCCGAGAAGCCGCGCCGGCGCATCCCTTCAGCATTGAAGCCGCGCACGGTCAGCGGATGACCGTCGACCATCATGAACGGCGGCACGTCCTGCGAGACGTGGCTCTGAAAGCCGATCATGGCGTGGGCGCCGACGCGGACGAACTGGAGCAGACCGCTCTGGCCGCCGACGATCGCCCAGTCGCCGAGCTGGACGTGCCCCGCGAGCCCCGAATAGCCGGCGATGATCGTCTGGCTGCCGACCTGGCAGTCGTGGGCGATGTGGACGCAATTCATGATCCAGTTGTCGTCGCCGATCCGCGTGATCGCGGCGTCCTGGGCAGTTCCGACGTTGATCGTGCAGAACTCGCGGATCGTGTTGCGGTCGCCGATCTCGAGGGCGGTGTCCTCGCCGGCGTATTTCTTGTCCTGCGGAACGCCGCCGATGGAATTGAATTGCGAGATCCTGTTGTCGCGGCCGATCGTCGTTCGCCCCTCGATGACGCAGTGCGGGCCGACGGTCGTGCCGGCGCCGATGCGGACCTTGCCGCGAACGATGCTGTAGGCGCCGATCTCGACGTCGCCGGCGAGCTCGGCGCCCGGCTCGACGATCGCCGTCGCATGGATCTTCGCCACCGCGCCGGGGCCCTTTACTCGACGGACCGCACGGCGCACATCAGCTGCGCCTCGACGGCGGTCTCGCCGGCGACGCTGGCACGCGCGTGGAACTTGAAGATGCTCGATTTCATCCGGTCGAGCGTGACGTCGAGGATCACCTGGTCGCCCGGCTCGACCGGACGCTTGAAGCGCGCCGAGTCGATGCCGGCGAAGTAGTAGAGCGACTTGTCGTCGGCGCTCTTGCCGGCCGCGTCGAACGCGAGCAGCGCCGCCGCCTGGGCAAGCGCCTCGAGCATCATCACGCCCGGCATCACCGGCCGGCGCGGGAAGTGGCCGACGAAATACGGCTCGTTCGCGGTCACGTTCTTCAGCGCCTTGATCCGCTTGCCGTGCTCGAGCTCGAGGACGCGGTCGACCATCAGGAAGGGATACCGGTGCGGCAGCTTCTTCAGGATCTCGTGGATGTCCATCGTCATGGCGACTTCTTCTCGAGCGCGCGCACGCGCTCGCGCAACGCGTGGAGGTTGCGCAGCGTGGCGGCGTTCTTCTCCCAGGAGGCATTGTCGTCGAACGGAAACGTGCCGCTGTAGAAGCCCGCCTTGGCGATCGACCGGGAGATCTGGGTCGCGCCGCCGACGACGACGTGGTCGGCGATGGTCACATGACCGGTGATGCCCGCGCCGCCGCCGATCATGCAATGGGCGCCGATGGTCGTGCTGCCGGCGATGCCGACGCAGCCCGCGATCGCGGTGTGCGCACCGATCCTGACGTTGTGGCCGATCTGAACCAGGTTGTCGATCTTGACCCCGTCGCCGATGACGGTGTCGCCGAGGGCGCCGCGGTCGATGCAGGTGTTGGCGCCGATCTCCACGTCGTCGCCGATGACGACTCGACCGAGCTGCTCGATCTTTTCCCAGCGGCCGCGATCGGGCGCGAAGCCGAAGCCGTCGGCGCCGATGACGACGCCGGAGTGGACGATGCCGCGCGCGCCGATGGTCGCGCGGGCGATCGTGACCCGCGTGCCGAGCCGCGTCGCCGCGCCGATCGTGCAGCCTGCGCCGACGACGGCGTGGGCGCCGATGCCGGCGTCGTCGCCGATCACCGCGCCCGCCTCGATCACCGCGAAGGCGCCGATCGCGACCCGTGCCCCGATCCGTGCCGCGGGATCGACGACCGCGCTCGCGTGGATCGCTGGTGCCTGCCGCGGCTGGGTTCGCTCGGCCCACCACTGGGTCAGGCGGGCGAAGTAGAGATACGGGTCGGCACTGACGATGGTCGCGCCTCGCGCAGCGGCGGCGTCGCGAAACGGCGGCGCGACGATCACGCACGCCGCCGACGAAGCGGCAAGCTGCTTCGCGTAAAGCGGGTTGGCCAGGAACGAGATCGCAGTCGGCGTCGCTGCCTCGAGCGGCTCGATCGAGTCGATTCGCGTCTCCGGATCGCCGATCAGTTCGCCGCCGAGACGCTCGATGATGTCGCGAAGCCGGACTTCGCTCACCCTGCCTCTACTTGCCGCCCTGGGCGTTGAGCGCCTTGATCACCTTGTCGGTGATGTCGACCTT
>Ga0105248_10006704_pt1 | contig 12630 bp, 9 predicted proteins | sample KBSS34metaG_FD_81524 | JGI IMG/M metagenome (GOLD analysis project Ga0105248, IMG submission 81524) | Switchgrass rhizosphere microbial communities from Kellogg Biological Station, Michigan, USA - KBS S3-4 metaG | ecosystem: Host-associated > Plants > Roots > Rhizosphere > Soil | place... | reverse complement strand
ATGTTCGAGCGCAACGACGACGTGCTCTACATCTGCTACGACAACGAGGCGTACATGAACACGGGCGTGCAGCGCTCGAGTGCAACGCCGCCCGCCGCGCGCACGGCAACGACCCCCGCGGTCGGTCCGTCGCCCGGCAATGTATTCGGCACCGGCAAGAACGTGCCCTTGATCGCAATGGCGCATCGCATTCCTTACGTCGCGACCGCAAGCGTTGCCAACCTCCGCGATCTCGAGCGCAAGGTGCGATCGGCGATGGAGATCAACGGCGCGCGTTACGTGCACATCCATGTGCCGTGCCCGCTCGGTTGGGGCTCGGCGCCCGACGACACGCTGAAACTCGCGCGGCTTGCCGTCGAGTCGGGACTGTTTCCGCTGTTCGAGGCGCGCGATGGGGTGATCACCGACCGCACGCCGATTCGACGCAAGGTGCCGGTGACCGATTACCTGCGGGGGCAGAAGCGCTTCGCCCACCTGTTCGGCAATCCGCCCGAGGTCGCCCGGATCGCGCTCATCCAGCAGATGGCCGATCGCAACATCGCCGATTTCGGCTTGATGAATGTGCCGGGAGCCGTGTGATGGACAAGCCCTTCGCAATCACGCTTGATGCGGGTTCGAGCCTCGCGAACAAGACCGGCTCCTGGCGCACGCGCAAACCGGTGTATCTCGATCGTCTGCCGCCGTGCAACCACGCGTGTCCCGCCGGAGAAAACATCCAGGGCTGGCTCTATCACGCCGAATCGGGCGATTACCAGGCCGCATGGCGCAAGCTGACCGAGGACAATCCGCTGCCGGCGATCATGGGTCGCGTCTGCTATCACCCGTGCGAAGGCGCCTGCAACCGCGGGAACCTGGACGAGGCGGTCGGCATCAATTCGGTCGAGCGTTTCCTGGGCGATGAAGCGTTGAAGCGCGGCTGGAAGTTCGACGCGCCGGCAGCCGCGAGCGGCAAGCGCGTGCTGATCGTCGGCGCAGGCCCGTCCGGCCTCTCCGCGGCCTATCACCTGCGCCGGCTGGGGCATCAGGTTACGATCGTCGAAGCCGGCCCGTTCGCGGGCGGCATGATGCGCTTCGGCATCCCGAAGTATCGGCTGCCGCGGGACGTGCTCGATGCGGAGATCGCGCGCATCGTGGACCTCGGCGTGGAAATCACGCTGAACACGAAGGTGTCGAATATCCTCGACACGATGAAATGGGGGCGCTTCGATGCCGCGTTCCTGGCGGTCGGCGCGCACATCGCAAAACGCGCGTACATCCCCGCGGGCGAAGCCGCGCGAATACTCGATGCGGTGGCGGTCCTGCGCAGCATGGAAGGCGAGGACAAGCCGTTGCTCGGACGCCGCGTCGTCGTCTACGGTGGCGGCAACACGGCGCTCGACGTCGCACGCACGGCGAAGCGGCTCGGCGCGAGCGAATCGATCATCGTCTACCGGCGAACGCGCGAGCGGATGCCTGCGCATGACTTCGAGGTCGAGGAAGCGCTGCAGGAAGGCGTGCTGTTCAAGTGGCTCTCGACCATCCGCAATGTCGGCGACGAGGGCACGCTGACGGTGGAGCGCATGGCGCTCGATGCGTCGGGCTATCCGCAGCCGACCGGCGAGGTGGAAACGCTCGAGTCCGATTCGCTCGTGCTTGCGCTTGGCCAGGACGTCGACCTGTCGCTCCTCGCCGGTGTTCCGGGGCTCGCCATCGAGGACGGCACGGTCAAGGTCGGGCCGAACATGATGACCGGTTATGCGGGCATCTTCGCGGGGGGTGACATGGTGCCGTCCGAGCGCACGGTTACGGTGGCGATCGGTCACGGCAAGAAGGCGGCGCGGCATATCGACGGCTGGCTGCGTGACGAGGCGTATGCGCCGGCGCCGAAGCACGAGCTTGCGACGTTCGACAAGGTGAACACCTGGTACTACAGCGACGCGCCCAAGACGGTGCGTCCGATGCTGGACATCGCCCGGCGCACGTCGACGTTCGATGAAGTCGTGCACGGCCTGGACGAGAGCAACGCCCTGTTCGAGGCGCGCCGCTGCCTGTCGTGCGGCAACTGTTTCGAATGCGACAACTGCTATGGCGTTTGTCCGGACAACGCGGTGATCAAGCTCGGTCCCGGAAAGCGGTTCGAGTTCAACTACGACTACTGCAAAGGGTGCGGGCTTTGCGTCGCCGAGTGTCCGTGCGGGGCGATCAAGATGGTCGCCGAGACGATCTAGGCGCTATCAGGCCCCGGGTGCGCGGTTCGCTCAAGCAACGGAGACGGCTGCCGCCGGCGAGAGAGGAAAGAGACCAGACGATGTCGCAACCTGCTTCAGCGGGCGCACGCACGCCAATCAGTCCCGCGTTGCCTCTTGGCGCGGCGCTGTTGCACGACCCCGCGCTAAACAAGGGCACGGCGTTCACCGAGGCCGAGCGCGACGCGCTGCACTTGCGTGGCCTGCTGCCGCCGCACGTCGCAACGCCGGAACAGCAGATCGAGCGCGTGCTCGAGAACTTCCGGCGGAAAACGTCCGATCTCGAGAAGTACATCAACCTGCGTGCGCTGCACGACCGCAACGAGACGCTGTTCTATCGGCTCCTTACCGACCATCCCGACGAGATGATGCCGATCGTCTACACGCCCACCGTCGGGCTCGCATGCCAGCGCTATACGCACATCTTCCAGCGCCCGCGCGGAATCTTCGTGAGCGCCGCGGACCGTGGCCGCGTGCGGGAAGTGCTCGCCAACTGGCCGCGGCGCGACGTCGCGATCGTCGTCGTGAGCGATGGCGAGCGGATCCTCGGCCTCGGGGACCTCGGTGCCAACGGCATGGGCATTCCGATTGGCAAGCTTTCGTTGTACACGGCATGCGCGGGCGTGCCTCCCGCGCAGTGCCTGCCCGTGCTGCTCGACGTGGGCACTGACAATGCCGAGCTTCTGGACGATCCCCTGTACATCGGCCTGCACCAGCGGCGAGTGCGCGGCGAAGCATACGATCTGCTCGTCGACGAATTCATCGACGCGGCCCGAGAGCTTTTCTCGGGCGTGGTCATCCAGTTCGAGGACTTCGCGAACCGCAATGCCTTTCGCCTGCTGCAGCGCTATCGCGACCGCATTCCCACGTTCAACGACGACATCCAGGGCACGGCGGCCGTCACGCTGTCCGGGATCCTGTCCGCACTGCGGGTGACCGGCGGTACGCTCGCGGAACAAACGTTGCTGTTCCAGGGTGCAGGCGAGGCGGCGGTGGGGATCGCCGATCTCGTCGTTGCGGCGATGACGGCGCAGGGACTGGACCTGGCGATGGCCCGCCAGCGCTGCTGGCTGCTCGATTCGAAGGGGCTCGTCGTGCGACAGCGCGGCGATCTCACGGCGCACAAGACACCGTACGCGCACGAGCATGCGCCTGTCGCCACGTTGCTGGATGCGGTCAAGACGTTGCGTCCAACCGCGATCATCGGCGTGGCGGGCGTCGGACGCGCGTTTTCGGAGGATGTCGTCAAGGCGATGGCCGAGCAGAACGATCGGCCCATCGTCTTCGCGCTGTCCAACCCGACGTCGAAGGCGGAGTGCACGGCGGTGGAGGCATACCGCTGGTCGAGCGGGCGCGCGCTTTTCGCCTGTGGCTCCCCGTTCGACCCGGTTACGCTCGACGGCCGCACGTTCGTGCCCCGCCAGGGCAACAACTCTTACATCTTTCCGGGCGTGGGGCTGGGGGCGATCGTCTCGCGCACCACGCGAATCACCGACGACATGTTCATGGCCGCCGCGCACGTGCTGGCCGAGCTCGTGACGAAGCAGGATCTCGACCAGGGCAGCCTCTATCCGCCGCTTCGCAGCATCCGCGACGTGTCGGCGCACATCGCGGCTGCCGTCGCCTCGGTCGCCTACCGGGACGGATTCGCACGCGCGCCGAAGCCCGACGACATGGTCGCCGCGATGAAGTCGCAGATGTACAACCCGGAATACACCGACTATGTTGCCCGTTGAGCCTGCGCGCGGCGCCCGCCCGCGCCGCGCGAACCATGACATGTTCGGGCTGGCGCGGATCTTGTCCCTGGTCCCGGAATGCGGAGATGCAGCATGACCGAAGCCGTGCTCTCGACGCTGCAGCGGCACCCGTTCATCGAGGACTTCCAGCCTGCGCACGTCGCCCGGCTCGCGCAGGCCGTCACGCGGGTACGCTTCGATCGCGACCAGATCATCTTCCGCGAGGACGACGAGTGCGGCGAGTTCTACCTGATCGTCTCGGGTCTCGTCGCGCTCGAGATCGTGGCGCCGGACCACACGCTACGCGTGCAGACGCTGGGCGCCGGCGATGAGCTCGGGTGGTCGGCGCTGCTGATGGGCCGGCGCAAGCACTTCCAGGCGCGCGCGCTCGAGCGCGTCGATGCGCTGGCGTTCGACGGCGGCGAGCTCCTCGCAGCATGCAAGGAGGACCCGTCGTTCGGGTTCGTGCTGATGCACCGCCTGCTCTCGGTCGTTTCGGAGCGGCTGCAGGCGACGCGCCTGCAGCTGCACGACATGTACTCGCCGCAGGCCAAGCGCGCGGGAGCGTGACCGCACGGCGGTGCATGACTGCGTCGTCCGTACGACACATGTGGCCTGCGTGACCGGCGCCGATCGCTGAAGGCGGATGCCGCTTGGGTTCCACTGCAATCACACTGCTGCTCATCACCGCCGTTGCCGCATTCGCGGCGCTCGCGTGGCGCAAGATCTCGATCGTCGTCGCGCTCGGACCTGAGGTGCGCTGGGACCGGCCGCTCGCTCGCCTGCGTACCGTCGCGGTCAACGGTTTCATGCAGTCGAGGATGGTGCGGCGCGAGTGGAAGCCGGGCCTCATGCATGCGGTTATCTTCACGGGTTTCGTGACGCTGCTCGTGCGCAAGATCGAGCTTCTCGCGATCGGCTACCACGAGCACTTCGGCTATCGGGGCTCGTTCGGCGACGCATTCGCGTTCTTCAAGGACCTGGTCGAACTCGCCGTCCTCGCCGCGGTGTCCTACGCGCTCTGGCGCCGTTACGTGCAGAAACCGGTGCGGCTGGAGCGCAATCGCGAAGCGCTCGCGATCCTGTCGCTGATTGCGGCGATCATGATCACGGATCTTGCGTTCGACGCGTTCCGCTTTGCGCTCCTTGCGCCCGTGGACCCGGCCATCGCGCGCGAGGCGTCCTTCGCATTCGCCGGCAGTGCGCTCGCCGCGATCTCGTCGGGGCTATCCGATGCCGCTCTCCGCGCCGGTTATCAGGCGTCGTACTGGCTGCAGATGGGCACGGTGCTCGCCTTCCTCGTCATCCTGCCGCTCGGCGAGCACTTTCACATCGTGACTGCGCTGCCCACACTGTTCTTCCGCCGGGGGCGCCCGGCCAATCGCATCCCCACGCTGGACCTCGAACGCATCATGAGCGAGGGCGATGCCGGCGACATGAAGATCGGCGTTCGGACCGCGCGCGATCTGTCATGGAAGGATGGGCTCGACGCGTTCACGTGCACCGAGTGCGGCCGCTGCAAGGACGCTTGCCCGACGTTCTTGACGGGCAAGCCGCTTTCGCAGAAATGGGTCAACGACAGCCTGAAGCACCATTTGCTGGAGGTGCGCGACGCGGTCGTTGCAGACGGCGAAGATACGCTCCCCGCGCTCGTGGGTCCGGTCATTTCGGAGGAAACGCTCTGGGCGTGCACGACATGCGGCTACTGTGAGGAAGCCTGTCCGATCGAGCTCGAGCATCTGCCGCGCTTCTACCGGATGCGGCAGCATCAGGTGATGATGGAAGGCGCATTCCCGCACGAGCTGAAGGCGGTTTTCAGCGCCTACGAGGTGCAGAGCAATCCGTGGGGGCTGCCCGCCGACACGCGTGGAGCGTGGGCGGAAGCGCTCGGCGTGCAGGTCGCGAGGACACGCGAAGATGTCGGCGCGCTCGATTACCTGTTCTACGTCGGATCGGCCGAGTCCTTCGATCCCCGGTGCCAGAAGATCGCCGCGGCGTTCGTGCGAGTCCTCCGGCACTCAGGCGTGCGCTTCGCGATCCTCGGGCCGCGCGAGACGTCGACCGGTGAATGCGTGCGGCGCGTCGGCAACGAGATGCTGTTCCAGCAGCTCGCGCAAACGCTCGTCGGCACGCTGAACGAGCTCGGCGTCACGCGGATCGTCACGTGCGATCCGCATGCGTTCAACAGCCTGCGCAACGAGTATCCGGAGTTCGGCGGCCGCTACGAGGTCGTTCATCACTCGCAACTCATTGCAAAGCTGATCGCGGAGGGCCGCGTGCACCTTACAGCCTCTCTCGAGCGCGTCATCTATCACGAGCCGTGCTATCTCGGCCGGCACAATGGCGAGTACGAGGCGCCCCGCGCCATTCTCGCCGCGCTCACCCGCGATGCCTTGCTCGAGTTTCCGCTGCATCGCGAGAAGTCGATGTGCTGCGGCGCAGGCGGCGGACGGATGTGGATGGAGGAGAAGATCGGCCGACGGATCAACGTCGTGCGCGTCGAGCAGGCGTTGCCGCAGCACCCGCGCGTCATTGCCACCGCGTGTCCTTATTGTGCGACGATGATGGCCGACGGCGTCAAAGCGCTCGCCGGCGACAGCGATATCGCGACTCGCGACATCGCCGAGCTCGTCGCGGAGGCACTCGTCGAAGAGCAGCCATCGCCAATCGCAGCCGCTCGCGCCGTGTAACGCGAGCGCGACGACCGGCAGCGAATTACCTCGCCCGCGCGCTGCTCGCGTTCATCATGTAGATGATCGCGTTCTTCACTTCCGCATCGGTGAGATCGGCCATGCCTCCCCGTGGAGGCATGGCTCCATGACCCTTGATGGCCGAGCGAACGACCACGTCGAGGCCAGGACGCAGCCGCGGAATCCAGTCGGCCTGATCGCCGACCTTCGGCGCACCACCCTTGCCCGTCGCATGGCAATCGGCACAGCGCGCTTTCACGATCTGCGCGCCGGTGCGCTCCGGTTCGAGGGCGCTACGGCTCACCGGCTCCTGCCAGTGCCCACCCGACTGGTTGACCATGTAAGTGACGGCGCGTGCGATCTCCACGTCGCTGAAGCTCGGGTTGCCGCCATGCGCCGGCATCTCGCGGATGCCCTTGAGAGCGCTCTTCTCCAGCGCCGTCAGGCCGCGCGCTTCAAGCGCCGACCACGCCTTCCGGTCGCCGATTCTCGGCGCGCCGTTCACGCCCTTGCCGTGACAGGCAATGCAGGCCGCGTCGACGACCTGCTTGCCGCTGCGCTCGGCGCTGGTGGCGGCTCCCGCTGCCATGACGAATGCGAGCGCGAGCGCAATGCGAACGCGGGCATGTGTTGAAGTATTGCATCGATCGATCAGCATCGTCGCCTCCTGCGTCAGTTTGAGCCTGTACCTTGCAGCCGACTTCAGGCCGCGCTACAGCCGGTCGATCACCCAGCCTGGAAAGACTCCGATCAGGATCGCCGTGACCAGGCAAATGAAGCTCGCAGTCCACGCGAGCCGACTCGATCCGCCGTCAGCACGCGTGGCCTCCTGCGGACTCATGAACAGGTACTGGACTACGCGCAGGTAGAAGTAGATGCCGAGATAGCTCGCGAGCAATCCGAGCACCCCGTAGAGCGTGAAGCCGGCCGCTATGACGTTGCGGAAGATCAGGAACTTCGCGATGAATCCGGGCAGGGGCGGAATCCCGGCGAGAGAGAGCATCGACAATGCGATCAGCACGGCAGCGACGGGCTTGCGGCTGAAGAGCCCCTTCAGGTTGTCGAGGCGATCGCGCGCGGCATCGTCACGGTCGGCGGGCAAGGCGGAGAACGCGAGCACGTTCATCACGCCATAGGTCAGCAGGTAGAAGGCGACCGCCTGGAAGCGGCCCGATGCTTCCCCCAGCAACGCATAGAACAGATATCCGGCGTGGGCTATCGACGAGTACGCGATCATGCGCCGGAAGCTTGCCTGCCTCATCGCCGCGAGATTGCCCCAGATGATGGATAACAGCGGCAGCACTGCGATGAGGTCGGTCATGGGCGGTACCATTTGCGCCGCGCCGAACAGGCGGACGACGGCGAGCAGCACGCCGGCCTTGATGATCGCCGCCATGTAGGCGGTTACGGGCACGGTCGCGCCTTCGTACGCATCCGGCGCCCATGCATGAAACGGCACGATGGCCGCCTTCAGGAAGAACGCGACGATGATGAGCACGATGCCGACTGTCGAGAGCGTCGCACGCGTGGTCAGCGCATCGGCAAACGCCGAGACCGCGAGCGAGCCGCTCTGTCCGTAGAGCAGCGCGACGCCCATCAGCAGCGTGGCCGTTGCCGTCCCGCCGAGCACCAGATATTTGAGCGCAGCTTCGGCGCTCGCCGTGCGCTGAAACGCGAGCAGCACCAGCGCGTACACGGGCAGCGACATGATCTCGAGCCCGAGAAACAGCGTGAGGAAGCTGTCGGCCGAGACGAGCAGGCACACGCCGTACAACGAGGACAGCAGCAGGATATGGAACGTCGGCTCGGAGAAGTCATCGCGTGATACGAGCAGCACCGGCAACGCGAGGGCAAGCACGATGAGCTTGGAGGCCGACGACGTCGGGCTGACCGAAAAGTGTTCCGGGAACGGCGCACCCGCGTAGCCGATCGAGGCGAGCCATGCTGCTGCGGCGGTCGCTGCGGCGAGCGCGAGCACGGACACGAGGAACGTGCTTCGGACCCCGCTTCGAGCGACATCGAGCACGACGAGAAGCACGATGCCCGCGAGCAACGCGTGCTCGGGCAGCATCGAAGTCAGCACGGACGACCAGTTCACCGCGCGCTCCCGGGTGCGTCGCTGCGTGCGCCCTGCGTCACTGCATCCGCGCGCGCAACCGTCGATCGCGCATCCCGCGATGCGACGGGTGCGCCGATCCGTTCCTCGGCGACGAGCCGTCGGTATTGCTGCGCGGCGAGCTCCGTCTTGTGCATCGCCTCATCCGGAAAAAGTCCAAGCGCGAACACACCGGCGACGATAGCCACGAGAATCGATTTCTCGCGCAGGTTGAGATCGAAGAGCGGCTGATGCGGCGCTTTCGCCGCGCCGAACAGAAAGCGCTGCGCGAAATACAGCATGTAGAGCGCACCGAGGATCACACCCGCCACCGCGGCCACGCTTGCCACGAGCGGATACGAATAGCCTTGCAGATGCAACGGCCACGCCGCGCTGAACGCGCCGAGCAGCACGAGGAATTCGCCGGTGAAACCGCTGGTTGTCGGCAGGCCAATCGATGCGAGCGTCAGGATGGCGAAGAACACCGAGTAGATCGGCAGCAGCTTCGCGAGACCGCCATAGACCGCGAGCTCGCGCGAGTGACACCGCTCGTAAACCATGCCCACCATCAAGAACAGGCCGCCCGCGACGAGGCCGTGGCTCACCATCTGCACGATCGCGCCCTGGATGCCGAGCAGGTCGAGGCTGACTAGGCCGAGCATCACGTAGCCGAGGTGGCTGATGGACGAGTACGCGATGATCTTCTTGATGTCGGTCTGCACGAGCGCGAGGCACGCGCCATACAGGATGCTGACGACGGCAAGCGTTCCAAACACGGGTGCAAGCAGGCGCGCGGCGTCCGGAAACAGCGGGAAGCCGAGCTTCATGAAGCCATAGGTGCCCATCTTCAGCAGCACCCCCGCGAGGACGACCGAACCGGCGGTCGGTGCCTCCACGTGTGCATCGGGCAGCCACGTGTGGAGCGGAACCATCGGGACCTTGATCGCGAACGACAGCGCGAATGCCGTCAGGAGGACGACCTGCGTCGCAAGCGGCAGGCGCGCGCGATAAAGATCCGTGAACGCGAACGAGGTCACGCCCGTGGTCGCATCGAGCGAGTAGACGAGGTAGATGACGGCGGCGAGCATCACGATGCTCCCGAACGCCGTATACAACACGAACTTGAACGTCGCGTAGATCCGCCGCTCCCCGCCCCAGATGCCGATGATGAAGAACAGCGGGATCAGCATCGTTTCCCAGAACAGGTAGAACAGGAACAGGTCCTGCGCGACAAACGTCCCGACCATCGCGAACTGCAGCAGCAGCAGCATCGCGTAGAAGAGCTTGACGTCCTTGCGGATCGCGCTGAATGCGCCGGCGACGACGAGCGGTCCGAGGAAGGCCGTCAGCAGCACGAGCAGCACGTTGTAGCCATCGAGTCCGATCTGGTAATACACGCCCCAGGCGGCGATCCACGGCAGCCGCGTTTCGAACTGTAGGCCGTCGGACGCGGCGTCGAAGCGCAGGTACAGCCAGCCTGCGAGCAGGAACTGCACGAGCATCACCGCCAAAGACGCATGGCGAATGCTGTCCTCGCGATCGGACGGCAACGCGATCAGGAGCGCCACGCCCGCAAGCGGCAGGAAGAGGACGACGTCGAGGAGGAGCGCGTCACCCATGCGGCCAGCTCCACGCGAGCGCTGCGACGATGCCGATCAGCGCGAGCCACGCATACAGATGCAGATTCCCGGTCTGGATTCGCGCCAGCGTTCCCGCGGTTCGCCGGCCGAGCCCCGCGAGCCCGTGCAGCGAGCCGTCGAGAAGCGCGCGATCGCCGACCCGCAGGAACACGCGATCGGAGATCCAGAAGAGTGGCCGGGTGATGAGCCGGTCGTAGGCCTCGTCCACAAAGTACTTGCCGCTCAGCAGCCGGTGCAGCGTGGCGAACGTTGGCGCAAGCCGCTTAGCGCGCTCGGCATTTCCACCGTACATCCAGGCCGCCCCCAGCAGTCCTGCGATGCCAAGCGCAACCGACAGGAACATCAGCGGCGTTTGCAGCGCGGCGCGTCCCTCGACCACTTCGGGAAGAGGCAGCATCGCTTCGAGATAGTGCGGCACGGGCACGAAGCCGCCGACTGCCGACAGCACGGCGAGCACGACCAGCACGCCGGTCATCGACGGCGGTGATTCGTGCACGTGCCGCTCCGTTTCGGCCGGCATCCGCGAACGACCGAAGAACGTGAGCCACAGCAGCCGGAACATGTAGAACGAAGTGAGCAGCGCCGTTCCGGCCGCAACGACGAACAGCAGCGTTGCACCTCCGCGGTCGCTCGCGAACGCGTACCACAGGATCTCGTCCTTCGAGAAAAAGCCGGCGAGCGGTGGAAGGCCCGCAATGGCAGCGGTGGCGACGGCGAAGGTTCCGAACGTCACCGGAATGCGGCGGGCGAGGCCGCCCATCTTGCGGATGTCCTGCTCGCCGCCCATCGCATGAATGACGCTGCCCGCGGCAAGGAACAGGCAAGCCTTGAAGAATGCGTGGGTGTAGAGATGGAAGATTCCCACCGCGTAAGCGCCGACGCCCATCGCGACGAACATGAAGCCGAGTTGCGAGATCGTCGAATACGCGAGGACCTTCTTGATGTCGGTCTGGACGATGGCGACCGTCGCGGCGAAGAACGCCGTGAAGACGCCGATCGCGGCGACGAGCGCCGAAGCCTCGGGCGCATGCATGAAGATGCCCGACAGGCGCGCGACCATGTAGACGCCGGCCGTGACCATCGTCGCCGCGTGGATCAGCGCCGACACGGGCGTCGGGCCCGCCATTGCATCCGGCAGCCACACGTGGAGGGGGATCTGCGCCGACTTCCCGCACGCTCCGATGAACAGCAGGATGCCGACGAGGCTCGCCGACACCGCCGGCTGCGGACCGTCGATGAACGCTGCGTTGATGCGGTCCATGTCGAGCGTACCCAGCACCTGGTAGAGGAGGAACATGCCGAGCAGGAAGCCGGCATCGCCGATGCGGTTCGTGATGAACGCCTTCTTGCCCGCGCGCGCCTTGTCCGGATCCTCGAACCAGAAGCCGATCAGCAGGTACGACGCAAGGCCGACCCCTTCCCAGCCCACGAACAGCACGAGCAGCGACCTTCCGAGCACGAGCATCAGCATGAAGAACAGGAAGAGGTTCAGGTAGGAGAAGTAACGCGCGTAGCTCGCGTCCTCCTTCATGTAGCCGGTCGAATAGATGTGGATGAGCGATCCGACGCCGGTGACGATCAGCGTCATCACGGCGGTCAGCCGGTCGAAGCGAAAGGCCACGTCGAACGTGTGCTCGCCAATCGTCGCCCAGCGATAGACAGTGTCGAGCAGCGGTGTCCCGCCCGCCTGCAGGTCGAGGAAGCACTGGATCGTGACGGCGAACGCCACGAGGGGCAGGCCGCACCCGACCACCGAGACGAATCGGTTGCCGAGGCGATTGCCGAACAACCCGTTCGCGAGGAATCCGGCGAGCGGCAACAGAACGATCAGCGTGAGGAGCGACGTCATCGCTATCCCTGGAGTTCGGTGTATGCGTCGAGCTCCATCGTGTGCCGGCGTCGGGCGAGCAACAGCACGATGGGGATGGCGATGCCTATCTCCGCGGCCGCGACCACGAAGACCAGCAGCACGAGCGCGCCCCCGGCGATCGAGTCGCCACGCTGCGCGAAAACCACGAGAAGAAGGTTGACGCCATTCAGCATCAGCTCCATGCACATCAGCATGACGAGCACGTTGCGCCGGACGATCACGCCGAGCAGTCCCAGCACGAACAGGCCACCGCCGAGTGCGACGAGCGCGGGTCCGCTATCCATGGGCACGGCGGCTCACCTTCACCACAGCGAGTGCGGCAACCACCGCGGCGACGAGCAGCACCGACACGAGCTCGAAGTGCAGCCAGTATT
>Ga0105248_10006703_pt1 | contig 12632 bp, 16 predicted proteins | sample KBSS34metaG_FD_81524 | JGI IMG/M metagenome (GOLD analysis project Ga0105248, IMG submission 81524) | Switchgrass rhizosphere microbial communities from Kellogg Biological Station, Michigan, USA - KBS S3-4 metaG | ecosystem: Host-associated > Plants > Roots > Rhizosphere > Soil | place... | reverse complement strand
GTCCAGCGGATCACCCTCCACAGCAAGGCCAAACCGACGTTCGCCGGGGTCGACCCCTATAATTTCTACATCGACCGCAACAGCGACGACAATGTGAAGGACGTGACCGCCAGCTGAAAGCTCATCCGGCGCTCAGCCCGCGGCCATGGCACTTTAATCTTATTGACACGTTTGTCAGTGAGTGAGAGGCTCCCCTCACCTCCTATTCAAGGCCCCCGGCATGTTCCGCCACCAGATCGCAATCGAGCCCGCCGACATCGACCACATGGGTCATGTCAACAATGCCGTGTACCTCAAGTGGGTGCAGGACGCGGTGATCGACTACTGGCGCAGCGTCGCCCCGCCCGATGCCGTCGCCGCCCATTTATGGGTCGCGCTCAAGCATGAGATTACCTACCGCAAGCCAACCTTCCTCCAGGACGTCGTCGTCGCCGAGGTCATCGCCGAGAAGGTCCAGGGCGCCCGCGCCATGTTCCGCACGGTGCTCAAGCGCGGCGAGGATGTGCTGAGCGAGATCCAGAGCAGCTGGTGCTGCCTCGATGCCGTCACCCAGCGCCCGGCCCGCCTCGCCCGCGACGTGGTCGGGCGCTTCCTCCCCGACCTACCCCGCTAGCGCGAGCATCCAGTTGGCTATGGCATCGAGCGCTTCGGCCTCGGTGTCCGCCGCGGTCCGCCCGCTCTTGGCCGCCACCTTGAGGCTATGGTCGGCATGATGCACCAGGTGGAGCGTCGCCCGCTCACCGAGCCCGGCGACGACCGGCCCGAGCAGTTCCAATTCCGCCAGCGCGTCGCGGTCACCCGAGACGAACAGCATCGGCACCTGCACCCGCGCGAGATGCTCGGCCCGCTCGATCCCGGGCTTCCCCGCCGGGTGCAGCGGAAAGCCGAGGAACGCCAGCCCGCGCACCCCGGGTAGCGGCTGCTCCGCCTGCGCCTGCGACGTCATCCGCCCGCCGAACGAACGGCCGCCCGCGAACAAAGGCAGGTCGGGCGCCAGCTCCGCAGCCTTCGCCGCCGCCGCGCGCACTGCGGCATGGGCGATGCGCGGAGGATCGGGCCGCCCCGACCCCTTCTCCATGTACGGGAATTGGTAGCGCAGCGTGGCAATCCCCCGTTCCGCCAGCCCTTCGGCGTTCGACGCCATCGCCTTGTGAGTCATCCCCGCGCCGGCGCCATGCGCGAACAGGTACAGCGCTTTGGCCCCATCCGGGCGCAGCAACAGGCCCGACACGCTCGCGTCCCCGACCGGAATGACGATCGGCGCGGCGTCCATCTCAGCCGGCCGCGTCCCACCGCGCGGTCAGGTCGCGCGCCGCATCGACGTCGGGCGGGAAATCGACCTCGCCCCATTCCTCGCCGTGGATGTCGAGGATGAAGACGTCATTGCCCTGCGCGATGTGGTTGATGACCCGGAGATACCAGATGGTCGTGCCCTCGGGCGTCCGCATCGCCTGCTCGATCGCTTCGCGGAACTGCTCGGCCCCGCCCGCGCGGAACGCCAGCAGCCCGATCGACTCGGCGTTGACCCCCTCGCTGATCCGCTTGCCGATCGCCTTCAGCTTCCCGCCGCCCTCGACCACCTTCATGTCGTCGTCGTCATAGCCGTCGGCCTTACGGTCGATGGTCACGCAAATCCCCGGCTGCGGGTTCGCGACGACCTTGGCCATCAGCGCCCGCGACACGAGCGTGTCGCCGTTCCACACCAGGCAATCGCCGCTCAATTCCTCCCGCGCCATGTACAGCGAGCCGGTATTGTCGGCGACCTTGTAGAACGGGTTGTAGACCGTCCGGATGGGCGGGCCCCCGCTCCGCGCGGCGATGGCCTGCTCGATCAATTCGTCGTGAAAGCCGGTCACCACCACCGCTTCATCCACCCCGTTCGCCGCGAGCGTGTCGAGCTGGCGGTCGAGCAACGTGCGCCCCGAAAAATCGATCAGGCACTTGGGCCGGTCGTCGACCAGATGGCCGAGTCGCGAGCCCTGGCCGGCGGAAAGAATGATGGCTTTCATGTCGGGCGCGGCCTTTGCTTGGAATTGGGGCGACGATTGGGCATTAGCGAGCAAGCCCTTCTTTCGAGGACCAGCGCGTGAAGAAAATCGAGGCGATCATCAAGCCGTTCAAGCTCGACGATGTCAAAGATGCGCTTCACGACGTCGGGGTCAGCGGCATTACCGTATCCGAGGTCAAGGGCTTCGGCCGCCAGAAAGGGCATACCGAGCTCTACCGCGGCGCCGAATATGTGATCGACTTCCTGCCCAAGGTGAAGGTCGAAGTGGTGGTCGATGACGGCCTCGTCGAAAACGTCATCGAGGCGATCGAGAATGCCGCGCGCACCGGGCGCATCGGCGATGGCAAGATCTTCGTGATTCCGGTCGAACAGGCAATCCGCATCCGCACCGGGGACCGCGGCCACGATGCGATCTAGACCCTGATGCTCGACGAACGCCTCAACTCGATGTCGCCGGAAGAGCTTCGCTCGACCATGCGCAGCCTCGGCTATCGCACCCAGCACGACCTCGCCCAGGCGATCGGCGTGTCGCGCTCGGCGGTCAGCCTGTGGCTTGAGGGCAAGGTCGGCGTCCCCCGCCCGGTCGCGATGCTGCTCCGGATGCTCGTCGCCGCCCAGCGTCGCGCGTACTAGGTCATGGTCGCGCTGTTCGCCGCGATCGCGCTCGCCGCGCCCGCGACTGTCGCCGGCGACTGGATCAACCAGGACCGCAGCGCGCTGGTCCGCGTCGCCCCGTGCGGGCCGCAGCTCTGCGGCACGGTCCTCCGGGTCCTGGCGCGCGGGCCGGGCGTGCCGACGACCGACGTCAACAACCCCGACCCCCGGTTGCGCGCGCACCCGCTCGTCGGGCTGCGCGTTCTCACCGGGTTCGCCCGCACCGGCAGCCGCTGGACCGGCGGCCGCGCTTACGATCCGAAAACCGGCAGAAGCTACCGCTCGACGGTCGAGCTCAATCGCGACGGGACCCTCAAGGTAACCGGCTGCGTGCTGTTCATCTGCCGCTCGCAGGCCTGGACCCGCGCCAGGAACTGAACGCTAGTTGCCGCTCGACTGGCGCAGCGCGCGCGCCTGCTGGCGCTCGTCGGCCGTAACCACGCCGTCGTGATTGAGGTCCTGGCGGTCGAACCGCGACAACGCCTGCGCCTCGAACTGCAGCTGGGTCACGCTATCGCCCTGATTGAACAGGCGATCGATCATCCGCCCGGCGTTGCGTTTCCCGCCGCCGCCCTGGCCGGCCTGGTCGCCCTGGCCACCCATTTGCGCTGCAGCCTGTTCGGCCTCCTGGCGCGTAACCGTGCCGTCGTGGTTGGCATCGAGCCGCTGGAACAACGTGTCGGCGCGCTGCTGCGCCTGCTGGCGCGTGGTGTCGGCCTGCAGCCAGTTGCCGCGAAGGTTCGCCTGCGGCTGGGCGGAAACCGGCGGCTGGACCGGGGCCTGAGCTTCGGCCTGGGCGGCAAACGCGGCGACGGCGGCCGCCGCAATTGTCATGGATTTGATCATGTTACGAACATCCCTCGAACTCGCTCCCCGTCGCGGGCGCCATGGCCGCCGGGTGATGAACCGCCGATTGCTGCGGCATGAATTCTCCGGGCTACCCGCCGCGAAAGGACATCGAGACAAGCATGAGGAAGCCAGCGACGCACAGGAGCACCAGCTCAAGAGCGACCGCCGCCGGGATCGACAGGCGTCGCTGACTGAAGAAACCGACCCACACCGCCGCGATGGCGCCGGCGAGCGGCACCAGGATTGCCGCCGACAGCGGTGAAACAGAACCTGGCAGCTGGAGCAGCAGGAATATCCACGCTCCGACGGTCAGCACCGCCAATCCCAATCTGGCTATCCGCATGGCTTGAGCATGACGATGGCCGCTAATGTCCGCAATGGGCGGAAAGCAGACGTCGCCCAATCGCAAGCTTGACTAACATCATCTGGCGACCATCCTGAGCTCGGGGGTCAGCCATGCGCGCATTCGACTTCGTCATGACGCTGTATTCGTTCGTCTATGCGCTCGGCGTGGCGCAAATCCTTTCGACCATCGGCGACATGATCCGCGCGGGCAAGCGCCTCACCTTCTCGTGGATCAACTCCGGCTGGATGTTAAATGTCCTGCTGGCAATCGTCGCCTGGTGGCTGAGCCTGTGGGATCTCAGGGCCGAGACGGCCTGGCCGATGCCGACGGTCCTCGTGTTTTTTGCCGTCGCCTGCCTGCTTTACGTGCTGGCACGAATGGTAAGTGCGCCAATCGCTGCTGAGGGACTCGTCGATCTGCAGCGCTATCATCGCGAAGAGGGGCGCAAATATGCCGGACTCTTTGCGGTGGAATGCGCGATCACCATCGGGACGGTCTTTCTCTACGGTTCGACGAGCCAGAACTGGATCGCTTCGAACTGGGCGACGGTGCCAACTTTAGTGGCAAGCGTCGCCGCGGCTATCACAAACAATCGATGGGTTCAGACGGCGGCAATCATCGCGATCTTGCTATTGTGGGTACCCTATTTCGTGACCCTTCAAGGCGCATTGAGCTGAATGACTTAATGCCCGAAATAGGTGGAAAGCGGACGTTGGGCTTAGTCGAAAATCGCTTTGCCCCCCATGAACGCAATGCCCTCAATCATATTCGTGCGAATGCGCAATCGGTCCGAGGCCGTGATGTCGTCGTAGTGATGGGGCGGCTCCCATCGCGCGTTCCGCCAACTGGGATAAAAGGCGTAGGTAAACTTCGACCCAACTTCATCCTTCGGGTGGAGAAACTCGCCTTCCAGTGACATGCGTTGATCGTTCTCGGCATATTCCCACGAGTGCAGACCGGTCATCTGGACGGAGAAGCCTTGGTCGCTCGCGACGCGCTTTTTGTGAACCCAAGTGAATGCCATGCCGGCGATATAGCCGCGCACGTAATGTCCGCAATGGGTCGAAAGCGGTCGTTAGCGGTCGTTAGCGGTCGTTAGCGGTTTCACGGCCTTCGCAAGAAAAACAACTTTCCTACACCCCCTCAATTATGTTCCAATATGGTTCGCGGAGAACCATATGAACGAACCATCAACGAGCAGCTCGGCCCCAGGCACGGACGGCGCAGAAACACTGCCGTCGGATGGTCAAGGCGGGAGTTCGCCGGACCAGCCGTCCTTCACCCCCGTCCCCGTTCGCGCGCGCCGCGACGGCTGGACCGTCGAACGCCAATACGCGTTCATCCAGGCGCTCGCCGAAACCGGGATTGTCGAGGAAGCGTGCCGCCGCGTCGGCATGTCCCGCACCGCCGCCGACAACCTTCGCAAGCGCCCGTGCGGCGCGCCGTTCCGTCGGGCGTGGCAGGCGGCGCTGGATTATGCGCTCTATCGGATCGAGGAGGATGCCTTCGCCCGCTCACGCCACGGGATCGCGCGGCCGATCTTCCACAAAGGCGAGCAGGTCGGTGAGTGGCGCCACTATGACGAGCGGCTGACGATGTTCCTGCTGAGGTGCTACCGGCCCGAACGCTACGGCAAGGCGCTCGACCGGTTGCTCGCTCTACGCGAGGACGAGGACGGTCCGGAGGATCCCGGCATTACCCTCGACGGTGGCCTCACCGAAATCGAGTTCGACGCCTGTGATGTCCCGCTCGAACTTCCTCCGCAGGATTGGGGGCAATCCGAGGATGAGATTGGCGACGGCAACGATCCGTGTGCGCTGTGAATGAGGGCCGGACTCGCGCGCGCGCGTTGACGGCACAACTTTGGCAACTTCCGCCGGCTTTCGCCGGCCGGTCGGCCCGTGAAATCCTCACGCCCCTCCTGACTCTTGGCGCGAGGTCGGGAATCTGGACGCCCAAGCTCGAATCAACCTGCCCGTCACTCCCGCGCCAGCGGGCGTCCCGGAGGGCGTTTTGGCGGGCTTCAGGTCAACCGACTTCCCGCTTTCGCGGGAACGACGAATGAGAGCGAGGATAAGAGCATGGCCAAGGCGACCGACGCAGGCACGATCCTGTCGCGCATCAAGGATGAGGAGATCGACTGGGTCGACCTCCGCTTCACCGACCCCAAGGGCAAGTGGCAGCATCTGACCATGGCTTCGGGCGTGATCGACGATGACAATCTGACCGATGGTTTCATGTTCGACGGAAGCTCGATCGCCGGGTGGAAGGCGATCAACGAAAGCGACATGATCCTGAAGCCCGATCTCAACGCGGCGTACATCGACCCGTTCAGCGCGACCCCGATGATGGTCCTGTTCTGCAACATCGTCGAACCCTCGACCGGTGAGCTCTACGGCCGCGACCCGCGCTCGACCGCGACCCGGGCCGAAGCCTATGTGAAGGCGAGCGGCGTCGGCGACACCGTTTATGTCGGCCCCGAGGCCGAGTTCTTCATGTTCGACGATGTCCGGTTCGAGGACGGCTACAACGTCTCGTCGTTCCGCATCGACGACATCGAGCTGCCGACCAATACGGCCCGCGAATATGAAGGTGGCAATTTCGCTCACCGGCCGCGCGCCAAGGGCGGTTACTTCCCCGTCGCCCCGGTCGACAGTGCGATGGACATCCGCGGCGAGATGGTCGCGACGATGCTCGAAATGGGCCTGCCGATGGACAAGCACCACCACGAGGTCGCGGCCTCGCAGCACGAGCTCGGCCTCACCTATGGCGGGCTGGTCGAGACCGCCGACCGCATGCAGATCTACAAATATGTCGTGCACATGGTCGCCCACGCCTACGGCAAGACGGCGACCTTCATGCCCAAGCCGATCGCGCAGGATAACGGCTCGGGCATGCACACCCACATGTCGATCTGGAAGGGCAGCAAGCCGCTGTTCGCCGGCAACGGCTATGCGGGCCTCAGCGAAATGGCGCTCTACTTCATCGGCGGGGTGATCAAGCACGCCCGCGCGCTCAATGCCTTCACCAATCCGACGACCAACAGCTACAAGCGGCTCGTGCCCGGCTTCGAGGCGCCGGTGCTGCTGGCTTATTCGAGCCGCAACCGCTCGGCCTCGTGCCGCATCCCCTATGGCGCCGGCGAGAAAGCCAAGCGCGTCGAGTTCCGCTTCCCCGATGCGCTGGCCAATCCCTACCTCGCTTATTCCGCGCTGCTGATGGCCGGCCTCGATGGGATCCAGAACCGCATCCATCCCGGCGACCCGATGGACAAGAACCTGTACGATCTGCCGCCACAGGAACTGGTCAACGTGCCGACCGTGTGCGGTTCACTCCGCGAAGCCCTGGTGTCGCTCGACAACGACCGCGCTTTCCTCACCCGCGGCGACGTGTTCAGCGACGACCAGATCGACGCCTACATGGAGTTGAAGTGGGAAGAAGTGATGCGCTGGGAGACGACCCCGAGCCCGGTCGAATTCGACATGTATTATTCGTCGTAGTTGACCATTCCGTAACCCAATCGTGCGCATAAGCGCGCGCCTGGGCTACCGGAGTGGATGATGAACATTCGGTCGAAGATTTTTGGCGGCGGCAATGGTGAGGACGAATCGCCCGTTGTGGCTTCGAAAAAGCCCAAGGGCGCCAAGCCCGATGCCTTGCACAGCATTGCCGTCGCCCGCGAAGTCACCCGCCAGGCCGACACCCGCGACGAAGACCGCCACCGCCTTCCCGACGAGCAAGTGCGGGTCACGTACAAGAACCGCGACCATCAGGTTCAACTGGTCAATCTGTCGGGCGGCGGGGCCATGGTCGCCTGCGACTTCGCGCCCAAGCTGTGGGACCGGCTGCAGCTCCATCTCGGCGAGAACGGGACGATCGACTGCGCGGTGCGGTGGATCAAGGGCGATCGCATCGGGCTCGAATTCGCGCATGAGACGCGGCTCGATTGCTCGGCCGACAAGCAGGCCGCGGTCCTCCGCGAGGTGATCGCCAAAAGCTTCCCTGTTATTGAGTTCGACGCGCCCACCGAGACCGTGGAAACGCCCGATTTTGACGAACAACGCGACGGGCGCCGCCATCCGTTGATCTGGTCAGGTTTGATCCACCATGACTTCCAGAGCACGCCGATCCGGCTGCGCAATATTTCGAGCACGGGTGCGATGATCGAGTGCAGCATCCCGTTGCGGGTTGGCGCCGAGCCGCTGCTCGAGCTTGGCGATCAGGTCCAGATCCCGACCAGCGTGGCCTGGGTGTTTGGCGACACGGCGGGGCTGCGCTTCGCCAGCGAGTTCGACCTCAGCAACCTCGCCCGCGCGCGCCCCGAACTGGCGTCGGTCAAATGGGACCGTCCGAGCTATCTCCAGCCCGGCGTCGCGGCCGCGGATTCACCGTGGGACGAACAATGGGACCGGATGTCCCTTGGCGAGCTTCGGCAGTCGCTCGAAGGCTACATGAAGCATTAGTTCCGGACGTAGATCGCGCCCATCTTGTCGACGTAGATCCGCCGCCATTCGGGCGAGTGGTCGAGCAACCCGATCAGCTTGGTGTAGCGCAACGGCAGGATCGCCCAGCGGATGTTCCAGCGCCGCACGGAGTCGGCAAAGACCGCCGGATCGCCTTCGGTGATCTTCTTGTAGGCGACGATCACGTCATCCCCGTACATGTCGCTCCGTCCGTCGACGAATGGCCGGATGCCGGAGAGGATGAGCGGCCCACCCATCGAATAGCCGTTGAGGACGGGCTGGTCCCTAAGCTCAGGCGGGACGGCAGCGATCATTTTCCACGGGTTCGCTTCGTTATATGGAAGAGTGACCGGTAGCATCGTCCGGATCACGACTAGCGCGGCGACCGCGGCGGCCGTCATCCAGCCAATCGAGCGAGCGATCCCCCCAGCGGGCACGGTTTTCGCAAAGCCTGGCGGCAGCAACATCGCGGCGACAATCGCCAGCACCGGCTGATGCCGCGTCTGGAACAACGCCAAAGCGAGGAGTGCGGCTAGCAGCGCCCAGCGGACCGGATGAAGCCGCGGCCGCTTGAACCAGATCAGCGCGATCACACCGGCCAGGACAACGAAAAAGAACGGCGTGATCGTCGGGTTCGACGGCTTCCATTCGTCGATCAACGGAAGATGCTGGAGCTTCGCCACCAGCAACGGGTGGATCACACCCGCGATGCCGTTGGCATTGACGAACACCATCGCGGCGCAGGCAGCGCCGAACAGCAGCCACTGGCGAAGGGCACGCGTGCGGTCGGGCGAAACGAGCAACGCTTCGAGTCCGAACGCGCCCGCGATAAGCAATCCCAAGACGAAACTGCCGTGCAGATTTGCCCAGAGCACCATCAGCAGCGCAGCAACCAGCGGTGGCGCCCGATCCTGCTCGCGCGCCCTCACCATGAGCCAGGTCCAGAAGGCAATCAGCGCCCAGGCGAACAGGTGCGGCCGGGCAAGCATCATCGGAATGAGCACGGCGTCCATGGCGATGATCGCCAGGACCGCAACCAGCGGGCGCACAAACCGCGCGGCGTTGAAAAAAACGATCGCGTGCAGCGTCATCAAGATCGCCGTCGCGAGCGCGGCGATGCCGCCATATCCGGCGAGCCGATAGACGGCCGCGAGCAGCACCTCGGATAGCCATTCGAATGGGACCCACGGCCGCCCGCCCCAGGTGAAGGAAAACGGGTCGGTATGCGGAATAGCGCGGTGATCGAGTATCCACTGGCCGGTCGCAATGTGCCAACTGACGTCGCCGTCGTCGAAGATGGTTGCCGAACTTCCCAGCGCAGCCGGGATGAGAATCGCGCCGATCACCAGCGCGAGCAGAAGCCTCGGTCTTTCGACCACCCCGTCGCCAGTCGTCATCAATCCTCCTTGATCAGGCTGGAGTGCTTTGTTTCCGGAAGCATCACAAAGGCAGCCGCCGCCATTCCGATGATTGCCGTCAGATACCAATAGAAGCCGCTTTCGACCCCCGCCTGCTTGAACCACAAGGCAACATATTCGGCGGTACCCCCAAACAAGGTGTTACCGACCGCATACGGCAGTGCGACGCCGAGCGTGCGGATGTGCGCCGGGAACAGTTCGGCTTTGATCAGCCCGCTGATCGAGGTGTACGCGCCAAGCAGGACCAGCGGCACCAGCGTCAGGCCCAACGCCGCCAGTGGCGTCGAGGCCGTGCTGATCGCGGTGAAGACCGGGACTGACACCAGCATTCCGCCAAAGCCGAACACGTAGAGCATCGGCTTGCGGCCCCAGCGGTCGGCGGCGAGCCCCCACAGCGGCTGGATCAGCATGAACAGGACGAGGGCCACGGTCATGATCTCGGTCGCGACGGAGCGCGAGAAACCGCTCGTGTTGACCAGGAACTTCTGCATGTAGGTCGTGTAGGCATAGAAGGCAGCGGAGCCGCCGCCGCTGATCGCCGCGACGATCAGGAACTCGCGCGGATGCTGCCGCCAGAGATTGAACATGGTCGATTTCGGGCGGTCGTCGGACTGGCCGGTAAAGGACTTGGTTTCGGCCAGCCGAGTGCGCAGCACGTAGACCGCCAGCGCCAGCACCGAGCCGACACCAAAGGCGACGCGCCAACCCCATTCCTGCAGCTGGGATTCGGCCATCGTCGACTGGAGCAGGACGACCACGCCGAGCGCGAGCAGCTGCCCGCCGATCAGGGTGATATACTGGAAGCTCGCCCAGAAGGCGCGGCGATTGCGCATCGCCATTTCCGACAGATAGGTCGCGCTCGCGCCATATTCGCCGCCGACCGACAGGCCCTGCAACATCCGCGCGAGAACCAGCACCAGCGGGGCCACCCAACCCGCCTGGGCATAGGTCGGCGCTGCCGCGATCATCATCGACCCGCCAGCCATCAGCGCGACCGACAGGGCCAGCCCGGATTTGCGTCCGTGGCGATCGGAATAGATGCCCATCAGCCAGGCACCGATCGGGCGCATCAGGAAACCGACCGCGAAAATCGCCGCCGCGCTCAGCAACTGCGCTGTCTTGTCCTCTTTGGGGAAGAACACCGGCGCGAAATAGATCGTCAGGACCGAGTAAGCGTACCAGTCATACCATTCGACCAGATTGCCCGCCGAACCACCAACGATGCTCTTGAGGCGGCTGAGCGGCCGGTCAGCGGGCATCGAAGCGCGTTACGTCCAGAGTGAAATAGCGCTGGCTACCTCGGAATATCTCCATATGTCGCGGGAAAATCGCGCCGTGCGATTGCCAGAATCCGTCGAAGCGGAACGTCTGGGGGGTCGACGCACCCTTGTCGTTGCCGCGTAGGGAATTGGACGCGCCGAGGATGGTGCCGCGCCGGTTTATCCGAAACCTGGTGGTAACGCGGCCGCCGACATCGAATGCCCTGGCCCCGCGTCGCGCCATCGTTGGCGCCCGTGCCGCTGCAAGCTGGAGTTGCTGGTAGAAGCCGTACTGGGCCCGCTCCTCGGCCCACATCGCGGCAGGCATCGCGGCTTCCTTGCCACCAACATTTGTCGTCCCGCCGTTGGCGTCGAGCGTCATGCGATGCATGCCCTTGGCCTCGCCGACATCGACCGGCCAACTCTCGCTGACGACCTTCCCCTGATCGTCAATGCGCGTTCGCACCGCGATCCTGACGACCTTGCCCGGCGGATAGACCTCGGCGGTCCCGTCCCAAGACAGCGGGCGCCAGGGCGGCTCCAGCGCAGTCGCCACGAGAGCCAGCAGCAGGATCATCGCACCGCGCTGCGCGCCCGATGGGCGGCGCCATGGCCGTAGATTGCGTAGAGCACGAGCCCGATCACCTGCGCCGCGAGGAAAAACAGCTGCGTGCGGTTGGGCAGGCTGATGAACAGATACAGGCAGCCAAGGATGCCGAAGATGCCGACGAACCATGCCGCCGGAGCGCGGAACTTGCGTTCGCGGTCGGGCTCACGGCGGCGCAGCACGAGCATCGCCGCGCATACCGCAATGAATGCAGCGAGCGTCCCGGCATTGGCCAAGGCGGCGATCGACGCGAGCGGAATCAAGCCTGCGAAAATCGACGTCACGACGGCCGTAAAGATGGTGATCCGCACCGGCGTGCCGCGCTTGGACACCCGCGCCAGTGCGGCCGGGAGCAGGCCGTCGCGGGCGACGGTGAAAAAGATCCGGCTCTGCCCGTAGAAGAAGGCGAGGATCACGGTCGGCAACGCAATCACCGCCGAGACGCCGAGCACGCGCGCGGCCCAGGGCTGCCCAATCTCTCGCAGGATCAGCGCCAGTGGTTCGGGGCTGGCGGCAAAGCCGGTGTAGGCGACCGCGCCGATCGCGGCGGCGGCAACAACCATGTAAATCAGGACACAGACGAACATCGATCCGACAATGCCGATGGCGAGATCGCGGCTCGGGTTCTTCGCCTCTTCGGCGGCGGTCGCGATGGCGTCGAACCCATAAAAGGCAAAGAAGATGATCGCCGCCGCGGCCATCACCCCAACTTCGCTGCCCGGCGGTCCGCTTCGCGGGAAACCGAACGGCATGAACGGTTCAAAGTGCGCCGCATTGAACACCGGCAGGGCGACCGCGATGAACAACGTCAGCGCCGCGATCTTAATCAGCACCAATATGGCGTTGACCGTCGCGCTTTCGCGGGTTCCGGCGATGAGCAGCCCGGCAACCACCCAGATAATGAAGATCGCCGGCAGGTTGAGGATACCGCCGAGCTCCGGTCCCTGGATCAATGCGTCGGGTAACCCGAGGTTGATCGACTTCAGAAATCCCGCCGCATAGCCCGACCAGCCGACCGCGACCGCGCT
>Ga0105248_10006701_pt1 | contig 12634 bp, 12 predicted proteins | sample KBSS34metaG_FD_81524 | JGI IMG/M metagenome (GOLD analysis project Ga0105248, IMG submission 81524) | Switchgrass rhizosphere microbial communities from Kellogg Biological Station, Michigan, USA - KBS S3-4 metaG | ecosystem: Host-associated > Plants > Roots > Rhizosphere > Soil | place... | reverse complement strand
AGGATCACCAGGGCTTCGCCGCCGAAGCCGAGGCGCATGCCGACCGGCTCGACGACTTCATCGGCCAGGCCCGGCGGAGCGCCGGCGAGATGGGCGAGCGCGCCGTCGAGGTCGGTGGCGGCCTGCGGGCGCTGATCGCCGAGGCCGGCGAGCGGTTCGCCGAGCTGTCGGCGAACGTGCGGATCGAGCGCGACGCGCTCGGCGAGACGGCGAGCGCGTCTCTGGCGGCGCTGACCCGCGCCGCCGGCGACCAGCGGGCGCGCATCGAGCTGGAGAACCGCCAGGCCGTCGAGGCCCTGGCCCGCGCCGCCGAGGAGACCCGCCAGGCGAGCGCCCGTCACGCCGCCGCCGCGCGCGAGCAGGTCGACCAGCTGTCCGAGGCGGCCTTCGTCGCCGGCCAGCAGGCCAACCAGGTGTTCGAGGCCCGGCTGGAGGAGGCCCGCGCCCTGGTCGAACAGTCGGCGAAGATGGTCGGCGACGCCGGCGCTGTCGCTGCGCGCAAGCTGGATGAGGGCGCCGCCGCCGCGCGCGCCACCCTCGATGAACTGACCGCCATGATGGCCGCGGTCGAGGACCGCGCCCACCGCCTGCCGGCGGACGCGCGCGCCCAGGCCGAGGTGGTGCGCGCCGCCGTCGGCGAGGGGATCGACGCCCTGATGGCTCACGCCCGGCGCACCGCCGAGGAGGCGCAGGCGATCGACGCCGCCTTCCAGGAGCGGGTGCGTCGGAACTTCGACATGCTGAGCGAGGCCGTGCGGCTGATGGGGACGGTCGCCGCAGCGCCGCCGACCCAGCTGGCCCCGGCCGCCGCGGTGGCGAACCCGCCGCAGGCCCCGCCCTTCGTTCCGGCCTATGCGCCGCCGAGCCTGCGCGCCCCGGCTCCTCAGCCTGCGACCGCCGCCAGGCCGCCGGCGGCGGCGGCCCCGCCGAAAGCGGACACCCGGCCCGAGCCCAAGCCTGCGCCTGCGCCCGCCGCCGAGCCGGCCGGCAGCGCGCTCGCCGAGCGGCTGGGTCTGCGGCCGCGGCTGAAGCTGACGCCGACCGCCAGCGACGAGGCCTTCTCGGCCATCTTCGAATCCGCCGGCGGCAAGCCGCCCGCCGCGCCCGCGCCCGTGGCGCTCGACCCTGAGGACGAGGCCGACGAGGAAGAGCCCGGCGAAACCTGGACCTGGAAAGACCTGCTGGCGTCGCTGGGCGGCGCCGAGGGGGCTCAGGAGACGGAGGAGGCGTTGCTCGCCGCTGAGCTCGGCAAGATGGGCGTCGAACCCGAGAAACTGCTGCCTGAGGCGCAAGTCGAGCAGATCGCCGCCGCCATGCAGACCGGCGATTTCGATGGCGCGCGCCAGGTGGTCAAGAAGCTCGCCGGCGCCGCCAGCCGCCGCATCGTGCGTCGGCTGTTCACCGACGAGGCGCTGAAGGCCAAGGCCTCGAACTTCGTGCGACGTTACCAGACGCTGGTCGACGACGCCGCGGTGCGCGATCCCGAAGGGCTGCTGATGGCGGAGATCCTCGGGTCCGGGCCGGGCCGGGTCTTCCTGCTGCTCGACCAGGCGTTGGGCGACGCCGCCTGAGCCGGACGGCCGCCCCGGACCCGCGGATCCTGACGGCTGGCCTCGAGCGCTGGCCGATCGCCGGCGCCTTCGTCATCGCCCGGGGCGCCAAGACCGAGGCGGAGGTGGTGGTCGTCGAACTCCTCTCCGGCGGCCTCCGCGGCCGGGGCGAGGCGACGCCCTACGGCCGTTACGGCGAGACCGCCGCCGGCGTGCTGGCCCAGATCGAGCAGGTCCGCGAGCAAGTTGAAGCCGGCGCCGACCGGACCGCGCTGCAGCGCCTGCTGCCGGCCGGCGCGGCGCGCAACGCCCTGGACTGCGCCCTGTGGGACCTGGAGGCCAAGACGGCGGGCGTGCGCGCCTGGACCCTGGCCGGCCGTGCGCGGCTGGATCCGGTGAAGACCTGTTTCACCCTCAGCCTCGGCGCGCCCGAGGCGATGGCCGAAACAGCCCGGGCGCACGCCCGCTGGCCGATGCTGAAACTGAAGATCGGCGGCGCCGACCATCTCGATCGCGTCGAAGCCGTGCGTGCGGCGGCCCCGCGCACGCGGCTGGTGGTCGACGCCAACGAGGCGCTGGATTTCGCCGCCTTGCGCCGGCTGGCGCCTGAGCTGGCCAGGCTGGACGTCAAGCTGCTCGAACAGCCGCTGCCCGTCGGCGAGGACGCCGCGCTTGAGGGCTACCCATGCCCGGTGCCGCTCTGCGCCGACGAGAGCCTGCACACCCGCGAGGAGCTCGCCGCCTGCGCCCGCCGCTACGCCGCGGTGAACATCAAGCTCGACAAGGCGGGCGGCCTGACAGAGGCGCTGGCGCTGAAGGCTACGGCGCAAGGACTTGGCCTGGAGATCATGGCCGGGTGCATGGTGGCGACCTCGCTGGCCATGGCCCCGGCCCTGATGGTCGCCCAGGGCGCGCGCTACGTCGACCTCGACGGCCCTTTGCTGCTGGTTCATGACCGCGAGCCCGGCCTGTCCTTCTCCGGCGCCGTCATCGAGCCGCCGCCGCCGGAGCTCTGGGGGTAGGCCGGCTAGCTGGCCAGGCGGATGCGTTGGGAGCGGCCGACCTCCGGGGCGGGCTCGGCCAGGTCGGCCCCGACGATCTCGGTCAGCCGATCCCGCGCGCGGCTGACGCGGCTCTTCACGGTGCCGACGGAGCAGTCGCAGACCTCGGCCGCCTCTTCGTAGGTGAGGCCGGATCCGGCGACGAGCAGCAGCGCCTCGCAATTCTGCGCCGGAAGCTTCGCCAGGGCGTCGAGCAGTTCGCGAAACCGGATGCGCCACTCCTGGTCGGGGGCGTGCGCCAGCCGGCCGGTGAACTTGCCGTCGACGTCCTCCACCAGCCTGAGCTTGCCGGACACGCTCGCCAGGAAGGCGTTGCGGAGGATCCGGAACAGCCAGGCCTTGAGGTTGGTGCCCGGCTTGAAGGTGTGCCGGAACTGCCAGGCGCGCATCAGGGTCTCCTGCACCAGGTCGTCGGCGTCGCTGGCCCGGCGGGTCAGCACCCAGGCATGAGCGCGCAGTTTCGGAACCAGCGCCAGCATGTCGTCATTCAGACCCATCTTCGCCTCCTGGCCGGCCGCAGCTGCTTATCGCGCAGTCTCTGCAGGGCCGACTTCACTGACCCAGCCATGGCGAGCGACGCCCGCCTTAATGAATCGGTAAGAGATGCGGCGCGTGAGGGTCCGATCTTTCGTTAAGTGCCCATGCGTAAAATCTGCGAATAACGAAAATCTATTTCGGAGCACAACCTGACCATGGCTCTACGCACCTGGAGCGCGAGTTCAAGGGAAGCTGAATAATCGATCCTCGAACGGCCAGGGTCTCGCAACCTCGGCCAAGCGAATACTCGCCACCAACTGCAGATCGGTGCGCAACCATTTTCACAAAGGCCCAATTCTAAGGTCTCGCTGCCGGGTCCCGCCTATGCAAGGCCGGGGCAGACTGGCGGTTCGGGAGCCGGAGACAGGTCGGGACATGGGCCGCTCAGGCGGGATCCGGAGAGTGGGCGAGATGCCGCTGGGCGATGTGGTGGGCGCGGCGCTGTCGCAGTCCATGAACCTGGTGCAGGCCGACCACGCGGCCCTGAAGCGGATCCCCTTCACCAGTCGCACCTACCTGCGTGAGGCGGCGATCCTCCAGGCGGGAGAGACGCCGGTGGACCTGCACGTGGTGCTGAGCGGCGTGGCTGAGCGGGTAGTGACGACCCGGACCGGCCATCGCCAGATCATCGGCTTCCTGCTGCCCGGAGACTTCTTCGACTGGCAGCTCTACCAGATGAACTCGCGCCTGGCGCCGCCAGACCAGGTCAGCCTCGACCATAGCGTCGTCGCGCTCGCCGGCTGCACCATCGGCGTGGTGCGTCACCAGGTATTACGCAAGACGCTGGAAGACTTCCCACCGCTGGCCGAAGCCTTCGAGCGCCGGGCCCTGCGCGAACTGGCCATCACCCGCGAAAGCATCGTCAACCTGGCCGGCCGGCGCGCCACCGTGCGGCTGGGGCACCTGATCTGCGAGCTCTTCGTCCGGCTGGCGGCGATGCACCTGGTGCATGGGGCGTCCTGCCGGCTGCATCTCACCCAGGTGCACCTGGCCGAAGCGCTCGGGCTTTCGGCGGTTCACGTGAACCGCGGCCTGCAGGCGCTGCGCGCGGAACAGCTGCTGATCTGGCGCGGCGGCGTGCTGCACTTGCCCGACCTGGCCCGGCTCGAGCGGGCGTCCGAGTTCACGGGCGGCTATCTCGACGTCGGCAAGGCGCGTCGCTGGGGCGGCGGAGGCAGTGACGACGGACGCCCGACCGGCCCCGAGCCGGGGGCCGGACCGCACCCCGCCCATTGATCGAGGAGCTCAGGGCGCCAGCCGTGAAACGCTCCAGGCCAGCCCGGCCGCGGCGATGCTGACGCCATAGGGCAGGCGCGTGCGCAAGGCGGCGGCCAGCGAGGTGCGGCCGCAATAGTGGGCGCGCGCCAGGGCGGCCGCGCCCTGAAGGCCGCTCGCCAGGCCCAGCGCCATCGCGAACAGCGGCAGGCCGCCGAGCGGAATCCACACGGCGCAGGCCGCCAGCAGCTTGAAGTCGCCGCCGCCCATCAGGCCCTTGAGCCAGAGGGCGCCGCCGATCAGCCCCACCGCGGCCACCGAGCCGGCGCGGCTCAGCCCCTCGCCGGCGGTCAGCGGGAAGGCCAAGGTCAGGCCCGCCAGGCACAGCGCCGCCGGCAGCAGGTTGGGGATCCTGAAGCAGCGCAGGTCGCCGACAGCCGCGCCGATCAGCACCCCGTTGAAGGCGAGGAAGGCCAGGGGGGACATGGGGTCAGCTGACCTGCGAGTCCAGCAAGACGCGGAAGATGCGGATGATCAACGGGGTGAAAATCACCGTCATCAAGGCGGGGAAGATGAACAGCACCAGCGGAATGGCGAGCTTCACCGGCAACTCCGCCGCGCGCCGTTCGGCGTCCAGGTAGCGCGATTGCCGCGTCTGTTCGGCGAACACCCGCAGGGTCAGGGCGACGCTGGCGCCCAGCGCCTCGGATTGCACCAGCATGGTCACCAGGGCGCTGATCTCCTCGGAACCTGCGCGGTCGGCGAGCCGGGTGAGGGCGTCGGACCGGCTGGAGCCGGCGCGGATCTCCGCGAGCACGATCCCCAGCTGTTCGGAGATCACCGGGTGCAGGTCGCGGAACTCGCTCTCGACCCGCTGCATGGCCGAGCTCAGGGTGCCACCGGCCTCCATGCAGACGACCATCAGGTCCACGGCGTCCGGCAGGCCGAAGCGCATGGCCTGGCGGCGGGCGGCGATGCGCTGCCGCAGCAGGAAGTTGGGCAGGAACAGACCGAGCGCGACCGCGGAGAGGATCACCAGCAGACTGGTCAATGCGCCTGGGGTGCGCAGGAAAAAGACAGCGGCGATGCCTAGCAGTCCGAACCCCAGCGCCGTCACCACCCGGATGGCGAAGAAGGTTTCCACCGCGTGGTCGGCGTAGAATCCGCCCTGGACGAGCTTGGCGCGCAGCGAAGCGCGTTCCACGCCCTCGAGGCTGCCTCGGCCTGCGACACCGCCGACACGCCTCAGCGCCTCGGTCAGGCGCACCCGTCGGGCCTCGTGGTGCAGGGGACGGCTGAGGTCGGCCATGCGGGCCAGGCGCAGGTTGGCCGGGGAATCGCTCAGCACGATCATCGCCAGCGCGACGCCGAGGGCGAGGAGCGACAGTGCGGCGACGCCGATTACGAACAGCAGGTCCACGGGCGGCCTCCTCAGATCTTAAAGTTGACCATGCGCCAGATCATCGTGGCGCCGATCGTTAGGGTGACGGGGGCGAAGGCCATCATGGGCCAGAACAATGGGTCGGCGGAAACCTCGGTGAAGAAGCCAGGCCGGAGCAGAAAGATCGCGCAGCCGACGAAGAACGGGAGGCCTGTGACGACCCAGAAGGTTATTTTTCCCTCAGCGGAAATGGCCTGGACCTTGCGGCGAAGGTGGTCCTTGGCGCGGATCGCCTCGCCCAGCTTCAGAAAGACTTCCGCCAGATTGCCGCCGGTCTCACGCGTGACCTCGAGGGAGGCGACGAACATACGCAGCTCGGGCAGGGGGAAGCGCGCAAGCAGGTTGGCGAGCGCATGCTCCCGATCCAGCCCGTAGGCCATCTCCTCGGTCACCAGCCGGAACTCGGGGCCGAGCGGGGCGGGCATGCGCTGACCGACGACGGTCATCGCGGTGGTCACCGGGTGGCCGGCCTGCAGGCTGCGGGCGATCAGGTCGACCGCGTGCGGCAACTGGTCGAGGAAGCGCTTGCGCCGTTGGCTCGCCATGCCCGCCAGCAACAGATACGGCATTCCCACGCCCAGGGCGATGGCCGCCGCACAGGCGACCAGCGGCGGGGCGCCCACGGTCGACAGCAGCGCCAGGACGCCGATGGAAAGCGCCAGCGCGCCGACGATCAGCTGCAGGGCGTTGAAGCGCGCGTCGGCCCGGGTGAGGGCCGCCTGGAGACGCGGGAAGCGTGCGGCGAGGCTTTGCGAAAGCCGCTCCTTGCCCGGATCCGCAGCGCCTTGAGCTGCGTTCCTCCGCGCCTTCGCCAGGCGCTGGCCGATGGTGCGCGCTTCACCCATGCTGCCCTGCAGCAGGCGGCCGACGCCTTCGACGGCGAACACGACGGCGATGAAGGCGGTGGCGTAAAGCAGGTATTCCAGGAAAATGCTCATGGCCGGTCAGCCTGCTTCGCCGAGGGTGCTGGGGACGGGAATCCGTTGAGCCTTGAAGCTCTCGAAGAACCGCGGCCGGATCCCGGTCCAGGCGAACCGGCCCTGGACGCGGCCATCGGCCTCGACTCCGGTCTGCTCGAACCGGAAGATCTCATGCATGGTGATGATGTCGCCTTCCATGCCTTCGATCTCCTGCACGCTGACCACGCGGCGCGTGCCGTCGGAGAACCGGCGCAGCTGGATGACGACATTGATGGCGCTGGCGATCTGGCTGCGCATCGACCGTTGCGAGACGTCGATGCCGGCCATGCCGATCATCTGCTCGAGGCGTGACAGGGCGTCGCGCGGCGTGTTGGCATGGACGGTGGTCAGCGAGCCGTCGTGGCCGGTGTTCATCGCCTGCAGCATGTCGAACGCCTCGCCGGCGCGAACTTCGCCGAGAACGATACGGTCCGGACGCATCCGCAAGGTGTTCTTGACGAGGTCGCGCTGGGTGATCTCGCCTCGCCCCTCGACATTCGGTGGCCGGGTCTCCATCCGCACGACGTGACGCTGCTGCAGCTGCAGCTCCGCGGCGTCCTCGATGGTGACGATCCGCTCGGCGTCGCCGATGCCGTGCGACATGGCGTTCAGCAGCGTCGTCTTGCCGGTGCCGGTGCCTCCGGAGATGAGGATGTTGAGCCGGGCCTTCACCAGGCTCAGCAGCAGGTCGGCCGCCGGCTGGGTCATGGTGCCGTTGGCGACCAGACGATCCAGGTTGAACGGCACGCGGGCGAAGCGCCGGATCGACAGGATCGCGCCATCGACAGCGATAGGCGGCACCACCGCGTTCACCCGTGAGCCATCGGGCAGGCGGGCGTCCACCATCGGCTGGGATTCATCCACCCGGCGCCCGACCCGGTCGACGATCCGTTCGATCACGCGCATCAGGTGCTGTTCGTCGGCGAACTGGATCGGGGTGAGCTCCAGCTTGCCGTAGCGGTCGACGTAGACCTCGCGGGCGGTGTTCACCAGGATATCGGAGACATCGGGATCGCGCAGCAGCGGCTCGAGCGGACCATAGCCGAGCAGTTCGTGCAGCATGTCCTCATTGAGGCGGCGGATCTCCGATTGATTCAGCGGGCGGGCGTCTTCTTTCAGGATCGCCGCGACACGCTCGTTCACCTCGGCTTTAACCTCTTCCGGCGACCGGCCGTCGAGACCAGCGAGGTTCATCACCTCGATCAGTCGCCGGTGCATGTCGGTCTTGAGCCGGAGGTAGGCGTCGTCGACCTGCGGGTGCGGCTCGGGCGCCTGGGTTTGGAAGCTGCGCGCCTCGACCGGCAGGCTGCTGATGGGGGTGCGCGGTTTCACGGCGTCCGTGAACGAGAGTCTCATGCAGCCGCTCCTGTTGGCTCGGTTTGACGTTGTTCGGCCCGTGCGAGCACCGGTTCGATCTTCGCGGCGAGCGCGCGCAGCTCGCGTGTCAGGCGCGCATTGGGGAAGGCCTCGGCGAGCAGGACGCCGCGGTCGAACGCCCGCGTCGCCGTAGCGTCGAGGCTGAGTACTGCGTCGACCGTGCGGTTCACCGACTTGCCGATGCGTGATGGCTTCTCGAAGGCCTCGACCACGCCTGCCAGCTTGTTCAGGACGAAGAGCGAAGGGGTCTCGACCTCGGCCTCCTCCAGGGACTGGAGCACGCGCTTGGCGCTGACCGCGCCCTGCACCGAAGGCGCGGCGAGCAGGATCAACAACGAGGACCTCCTGAGGATCGGCAGGGTCCAGTCGGCCCAGACGCAGGGCAGGTCGACGAAGGTGTAGTCGTGCAACTGCGCGGACTGGGTGACGATCTGGGCGGCGAAGGTTGGCGTGAGCGCGTCCAGCGGGACCAGCTTCGGCGGCGCGGCGAGCAGCCGCAGGCCGGAGCTGTGCTCGACCATCGAGCTCTGCAGCAGCCGCCCGTCGAACCTCTGCTCGGCGCGAAGCACGTCGACCAGGGTGCTGCGCGGCTCGAGGTTCAAGGCCAGGTCGGCGTCGCCGAACTGCAGGTCCAGATCGAGAACCGCCGTGCTCTTGCCTGGCTGCGCCGCCTTGCGGCCCGGCCGGCCGATCAAGGCCGCCAGGTTGAGGGCTACGGTCGTGGCGCCCACGCCCCCGCTACCGCGGACGATGGTGATGATCCGCCCGCCCGTGCTGCGCCGGTCGCCAGTCATCAGGATTTCCCCGAGCGCCGCCTCCAGCGCCGCCGGCGTGAAGGGCGCGGTGAGCACGTCGGCGGCGCCGGCACGGAACAGCCTGCGGACGTCTTCCGGAGCTGCGTTACGCGCCGCAGCGATGACCTTGCGTTCGGAACTCGAGCCGGCCAGCCGAATGAAGGCGTCGGTCGAGCTCGCCGAGTGGAGATCGACCTCCACCACCAGGGCGTCGCAAGCCACGGTCTTGCCGTTCAACACCTGGGGTTCGGCGCTCGCAGACTCTTCGACGTGGACATCCGGCAGCAGGCCCAGGGCGCGATCCAGCGTGACGCGGAGTTCTTCGCCCGCCCCGGCGAGCAGAATCTTGCGACCGTTTTTCATATGCCTGGTCCTTCTTTTTGGTCTTCGGCCACGAACGTGCTGGCGAAGCTGGGCATGGTCATCGGTCCCAAGCCGAGCAGTGAGTTCAGCGTAACGAAGTTGTAGGTGAGACCGGTGGTGCGGACGGTCATCAGCGGAACGGCGCGGCCGCGCCCGATGTAGCCCATTGCGGAACCACGGATTTGCACGCTGACGTTGGCTGCCGCGATGAAGGGGGCGTACTGCCGCATTTGGGCCAGCAGGGCGGCCATGACCGCGGCGTCGCAGCCGCCGCCGCCAGCCCCGGTGCAGGTTTGGCTCCAACTTGTCGCGCCGGCCACCTGAGAGCAGGCCGTCCCGGGCGCGGCGGTGGAATTGACGAAGCAGTCCGGCACTGTGGTCGTGTAGAGTTCGTTCGTCAGCGCGGCTGCTCCACGTACACCGTGTTGCGTGGCAAGCCAGCGCGCGCCGGCCGCAGTTGCCTTCTCGGCGGTGTGGAATCGCCAGAAGGCGTTCCCGAATTCGACCAGACCGAAGGTCAGGATCAGCACCAGCGGGAAGACGATCGTCGTCTCCACCAGGGTAGCGCCGCGCGTGTCGCGCAGCAGCTTGCGAAGCCGGCGCATCACGACACCTTCAGCTCTTCATGGGAAACCGTGAGCGTGATCGGGCCGAAGCCAAGCGCGCTCAAAAGGCCGAGATCCGCATAGGGCGCTGTCGCCGTCACCTTGATCTTCGGCAGGTCCGCGCCGCTGGGTCGCAGATTGACGAGACAGGTCGGAGCAGGCACCGAGACAGTGGCGGTGTTCGTCCAGCCCCGGAACAGCGGCGACCCAGTCGTCGTCGCGCCATAAATCGCGAGATTCTTCGCCTGGGTGACATAGGTCGCCCAGTTGGGGTCCGCGGCGATGCAGGGTGGGCTGGCCGGCACGCGCGAGAGGTAGCGCGCGGCGTCGCGGACGCCCTTTTCCATGATGTGGTACTGCCGCAGCGCCTGGCCGAACTCAGCAAGGCCGCACATCAGCGCGATCAGCATCGGCGCGACCAGGGTGAACTCGACCAGTGCAGCGCCGCTGCGGTCCTTGCGGAACTGTCGGAGGTTTGTGCGCAGGCCCATGGTTCACCTGTACAGCTGAACTTCTTCGTGGACGGCGGTCGGGTCGCTCTTCGACGTGGACAGGCTGATCGGTTCGACCCAGATGTTCTTGGAGGCCCCGGGCACCGCCGGGGTCAGCATGAAGGTCTTCAGGAACCCTGTGGGCGCTGTACCCGCGGTCGCACAGTCGTAGATGGCTAGATAGAGCAGGCGCCGCTCGTCCGTCGACGTCGTGCCGGCAGGCCCTGGCGTCGGGATCTTCCCGGCGGCGCGTTCGGACTGGTAGACGGAATAGCGCGTGAGGTTGGTGGTGCTCGACGTGCACCCTGCGGGCGCCGCCAGGCCGTCGCTCGCGTGCTTCGCCGCCCAGTAGCCCGAACAATTCCAGCCGGTTCCACCAGTGATGTCGTTGGAGTACGGCCGGAAGTCCGTGATGTCGGTGTCGGACGGCTGACTTGTGGTCGAACCCTGACCGAACCGGACATTAATGCCGTTCGCCGCCATGTTGGTGTTGTTGCCGGGCTGCGGCGCGATCGAATCGTCGACGACGCAGAAGGCGGGCTGGCCGGTGGCCAGGGTGTCGTGAATGCAGGTTGCACTGGGGCCGCAGGCGGAGAGAAAGCCCTTCAGACTGGCGACGTTGATCCAGGCGTCGAACGCCTTTCCGGGCGTCCAGACGAAGGTGTCGCAGCTCATCATCACTGGCGCGGGCGCGCAGAGTGATCGGCGAAAGCCTGCGGTGGCGGTGCGCTGGATCAGGCGTGTGTTGTTGGTGGTTGCGGCTGCCAGGAGGGTGTTCTGATGAGTGAGCTGCTGGGTGGTGACCTGGACGTACCGGGAGGCCGCGTCGCTGGCGTTCGCGCCGGGGCCAATCGCCGTGCTGTCGCTCGCCGGGATCGTGCTCAGGCACCGCGTGCCGGCGACCGTAATTGTCTTCGTCGTCTCCTGCGCGAAGCGTTGCTTGTTGGCGACCGCCGAGGCCTCGGTAGTCGCCCGGGTGCAGGCCCCCGCTTGCCCATCCAACTGCGAGGCCGCCGCCAGGGCCGCGGCGTCAGCCGCGGCCTGCGCTTCGGAATGGGTGATCATCACCCGAGACCCGTCGATCGCCAGCCCCACCATGCCCAGGAGCACGGTCGCGGTCAGCGTCACGTAGATCAGGACATTGCCGCGCTCGTCCCGGCGCAGCTCCGCAAAGCGGGCCACGCCGGCAAGCAGTTTGGAGGAAAGCTCGCGACGCATGACGTCACTTCCCGCTGTGGCCGGCGCCGTAGCCGGAGAGCGTCGAGGTGCTCTGGCTCTCCGGCTTTATCACCTCGCCTTTCTCGTAACGTCCGATCGCCGCGACCGCGACCGCGCCCGAGCTGGAGGGCGGAAGGTCGGAGATGGGGGCCGGGATGATCTGGCTGTCCATGGTGGCGACGGCCTGGCCGAAGGTCGACGAGAGCGGCGCGTCGATGCTCTGGGCGCAGCCGCCAAGGGCGGCCGCACAGGCTGAGATCAGGATAAGGGTGCGCATGATCGGCTCCTAACGGTCGTCAGAGGAGGAGAAGGCCGGGCCGCGGTACGAGACCTGGGTCTCGGACGAGGCGGCGAAGGTGCGGGGCAGGGCGAGCGAGGGACTGGCCATCGCCACCGGCTGCGCCACGGGGGCCTTGTCGACGGTCGCGGGGTGGACGGTCGCGGGCGCCGCCGGCTGGGCTTGCGGCTGAGGCGCGGGCTTGGCGACCGGCGTCGCCAGGGCGACCATGGACACCGGGACCGGCTTGGGGGCGGTCGCGGTCTGCAGCGGCGCCGGCGTCGGCTTTACAATCGGAGCCGGAGCCGCGGCGCGGACCACCGCGGGCGCCGAGGCGCTCACGGCCAAGACGGGAGCCGGCGTCGCGACAGGCTTCGGCGCGACGGGAGCCGCCATGGCCACCGGCTGCGGCGCCGGGGCGGGTTTGGCCGGCAGGCTGACGGCGATCGTCGGCGGCGTCGCGACGGGCTTCGGCGCGACGGGAGCCGCCGTGGCCACCGGCTGCGGAGCTGGGGCGGGTTTGGCCGGCAGGCTGACGGCGATCGTCGACGGCGGCGCGGCCGGCTTCGGCGTCGCCGCAGGCTGGATCACCGCAGGCTGCGGCGCCGGCGCGCTCACGGCCAGGACCGGCGCCGGCCGCGCGACGGGCTTTGGCGCGACGGGAGCCGCCATGGCCACCGGCTGCGGAGCCGGGGCAGGCTTGGCCGGCAGACTGACGGCGATCGCCGGCGCCTGGGCGGCGGGCT
>Ga0105248_10006699_pt1 | contig 12636 bp, 10 predicted proteins | sample KBSS34metaG_FD_81524 | JGI IMG/M metagenome (GOLD analysis project Ga0105248, IMG submission 81524) | Switchgrass rhizosphere microbial communities from Kellogg Biological Station, Michigan, USA - KBS S3-4 metaG | ecosystem: Host-associated > Plants > Roots > Rhizosphere > Soil | place... | reverse complement strand
TGCAGCTCGCCGAAGGCGTATCGGTACTTGCCAACAACGGTGTGGTGTTCCGTCCGCACTTGGTTCGCCATATCCAGAATAGCCAAACCAACGCGTTGACCAGCATCGAGGTGGAACCTGTCGGCACCTTGTCGCTCAAGCCGGAAAATCTGGCGCTGGTGCGCGATGCGATGGTGGACGTTACGCGTCCGGGTGGCACCGCCGGTGCGGCTGGTGCGGGCGCCCTCTACCGTATCGCCGGAAAGACCGGAACGGCGCAGGTCGTCGCGATGAAACAAACCGAGAAGTACGACGAAAAGAAGGTGCTTGAGCGGCACCGCGACCATGCACTGTTCATCGCATATGCACCCGCAGATGCGCCGACCATTGCGCTGGCGATTCTAGTGGAGAACGGCGGGCATGGCGGTTCGACCGCGGCGCCCATAGCACGCAAGGTGCTCGACTTCTATCTCCTGGGGAAGGATCCGGAAATCAAACCGATCAACGACGAGGACCTGGACGAGCATGATTAGTCGCTTGTTTGCGTTCCTTGGACGGCACGTCGATACCTACTTACTCGCGGCTATCGGTGCGTTGATGGTGGTCGGCTTGATTACTCTCTACAGCGCCACCGGCGAGAGCTTCAGCCGAGTGGCTGCGCAGATCGCCAATATCGCCGTGGCACTGGTCATCATGTGGATGGCGGCCAATATCCCGCCGCACTATCTCCTGCGGCTTGCGTTGCCCGTCTATGTGGTGGGCATGATCATGCTCATTGCGGTGGCCTTGTTCGGAGAAGTTTCCAACGGTGCTCGTCGTTGGCTGCATCTTGGTGTGACGCGGATCCAACCCTCCGAGTTGATGAAAGTGGCGGTGCCGATGGCGCTGGCCTGGTACTTCGACCGCTACGAGGCTATTCTCAAGTTGCGTGACTTCGTGCTCGCGGCCGTCATGGTGTTAGTGCCAGTGCTTCTGGTGGCCAAACAGCCCGACCTGGGCACTGCGCTATTGATCGCCGCGGCGGGATTCTTCGTGATCTTTTTGGCGGGTTTGAGCTGGAAGGTTCTGGTTGGGCTGGGCGTGGCGGCTGTTGGATGCCTCCCTTTGCTGTGGTCGCTAATGCACGATTATCAGCGGCAGCGCGTGTTGACCCTTATCGATCCAACCCAGGATCCCCTCGGAGCGGGTTACCACACCATACAAGCAGCCATCGCACTGGGCTCCGGCGGGGTCTTCGGCAAGGGCTGGCTCAACGGGACGCAGGCACATCTGGATTTCTTGCCGGAGCGAAGTACCGACTTCATATTCGCGGTGTTCTCCGAAGAGTTTGGCCTGTTCGGAAATCTGATCCTGATGACGCTGTTCCTTTTCGTCATAGGCCGCGGCCTCTTCATAACTTTCAACGCGTCTACGTTGTTCACGCGCCTTATTGCCGGTGCAGTCACGCTGACTTTCTTCACGTATGTCGCCGTCAACATGGGCATGGTGAGCGGAATTCTCCCAGTCGTCGGTGTGCCCCTGCCCTTGATCAGTTACGGTGGCACGTCTCTGGTGAGCGTACTCTTTGGTATGGGAATCTTGATGAGCATTCATACGCACAAGAGGTTGGTCAAGACGTAGTGACGCAGCTTGCCAATCGCCACTGGTTTGCGCTGCTAGCCCTGTTGGCATTGGCAGCGTGTTCTTCGGCACCAACCCGCGAAGAAACCCCCGCACGCAAACCGGGCGGCTACTATCTGGACGACGGCCCGCTGGCAAATCCGCCAAAGGACCTCGACAAAGTCCCTGATGCCCAGCCCAAAGTGGAGCCGATAAAAGCATCCACTGCACGGCCCTATACGGTGATGGGGCATACCTATACCCCGATGGGACAGCTCGGTCCCTACAAGGCGGTTGGCATCGCCAGCTGGTATGGCAAGCGATATCACGGGCAAGCGACTGCGTCGGGCGAGCCATACGACATGTTCGGGATGACTGCAGCCCATCCGACTTTGCCAATTCCCAGCTACGTGCGGGTTACCAGCCTGAAGACCGGTCACTCGGTCGTCGTGCGAGTCAATGATCGAGGCCCTTTCCACTCCGATCGTCTGATCGATCTGTCCTACACTGCAGCCTATAAGCTGGGGATCTTGAGCTACGGCAGTTCGATGGTGGAAGTCGAGAGCATCCTGCCCGGGGAGATGACTACGACGGCTGCCGCGAAGGCCGATCGCTCAAGCGGCGCAACTGCCTCTACCGAGACCTCCGACAAACCATCCACCACGATTCAGGAGCCTGCCCCTGCCGCTCTAAGCGCATCCACGGCAATCGCCACGTCCGAACCCTCGGCGCCACTGACCCAGGAGGCTGCTGGCGTGTATGTACAACTTGGCGCCTTCTCGCAGGCGGACAATGCGCGCAGCTTTCTCGCGCACCTGCAGGCTGAACTGGGTTGGCTCTCAGATGTGACTGGGATATACCGCCGCGATGGCGTCTATCGCGTTCAGGCTGGACCATACACCGACCGCAGCGAGGCGCTGCGAATAGCCAATCGCATCGAGCAGGCGCTCGACCTGAAACCTGTCCTCATCAACCGCTGAATCCACTAGGAGCCAAACGCTATGCACACCTTGATTTGTGGCTCCATCGCGTACGACACCATTATGGTGTTCGGGGACCGCTTCAAACACCACATCCTCCCCGACCAGATTCACATACTCAACGTGTCCTTTCTGGTCCCGGAGTTGCGGCGCGAGTTCGGCGGCTGCGCCGGCAACATTGCCTACAACCTCAAGCTGCTCGGGGGAAGCCCTCTCATCATGGCCACGGTCGGGGAGGACTATCAGCCCTACGAGGACAGGCTTGAACGCCTGCAATTGCCTCGAACCCACGTCAGGCAGGTCAAGGACAGTTACACCGCGCAGGCTTTTATCACCACCGACTTGGACGACAATCAGATAACGGCGTTTCATCCAGGCGCCATGAACCATTCCCATCTGAATCACGTCGGCGATGCACAGGGCGTCAGTCTCGGTATCGTCGCGCCGGATGGCCGGGACGGAATGCTCGACCACGCTCGAGAATTCAAGGAAGCAGGTATTCCGTTCATCTTTGATCCAGGACAAGGTCTGCCCATGTTCAATGGGGAAGAATTACTAGACTTCGTCCGCCAGGCTACGTATGTGGCGGTGAACGACTACGAGGGTCGCCTCCTGCAGGAGCGAACGGGTCAGACGCTCCCGCAACTGTCCCGATTGGTCAAAGCGGTGATCGTCACACAGGGCGCCGAGGGATCACAGATCTTCGTGGGGGGTGAACCCATCGCAATACCCAGTGTCAAGCCGGATCAGCTGGTGGACCCGACTGGCTGTGGGGACGCCTATCGGGCAGGACTGCTATATGGCATCGCGCAGGGTTACGACTGGTCCAAGACGGGCCAACTTGCGTCGCTCATGGGCTCGATCAAGATTGCGAGCCGTGGCGGCCAGAATCATCAGATCTCACGTGCTGAAATTGGGAGGCGTTACCAGCAGGCTTTTGGTGATACGCTCTAATGCAAGGAAATTGTCATTGAGTTGTAGTATATTTTTCTGTGGATATCGTGCCGCACGCGTTGACCTAGGGTGACCGGGGCTTTCGCTGGCGCTTTTTCGATTCGGCGTAAGTTTTGCTGATCGATCCCTCACGGAGCTGAAATAATGCTGGAGACGTCGCGCGAAAGCCATTCCGAAGGACAAAGACAACTGTCCGTGCACCTGGCTCGCTCGAGCTCCGAGATCCGCGAAGCACAGCGGCTGCGTTACCGAATCTTCGCCGAGGAGTTGGGCGCCCATCTGAGCAACACGGAGGAGGGGATCGACGAGGATCTGTTCGACCCTTACTGCGAGCACCTGGTGGTGACGGACGAGGAGGCCGGGGAAGTCCTCGGCACCTATCGAATCCTGAGTGGTTTGACGGCCACGCGCCTAGGTGGATTTTATTCGGATCAGGAGTTCGATCTCACGCGGCTCGATCACCTGCGCGAGCGGGCAGTCGAGTTGGGTCGCTCGTGCGTGCATCCAGATCATCGCCGTGGAGGGGTGATCGGTCTGCTGTGGGGAGGGTTGGCGCAGTACATGCAGGAACGCGGCTACGAATACATCCTCGGGTGCGCCAGCATGAGCATGGCAGACGGCGGACATGCGGCGACCAGTGCATATACGCGGCTGAGTCAGAAGCATATGAGCCCCGCCGAATACCGGGTATTTCCTCGTTGTCCGTTGCCGATGGCCGATCTGGACCAGAATGCCTCTCCGATACTGCCACCGCTGATCAAAGCTTATCTGCGCGTGGGGGCGTGGGTTTGCGGCGAGCCCGCCTGGGATCCTGATTTCAATACCGCGGATCTATTGATGATGCTGCCACTGTCGCAGATTAGTCAGCGCTACGCGCGCCACTTCATGAGGCATGCCGCCTGAGGGGCACTTCCGGCAAACGACTGCTCCGACCCGAGCCTATCGCTTCGTCCGGCTAGTAATTCACATCCTCTATGGCTGCGCCACGGAGGCGCTGGTGTTTCCGTTTGTCAGCAGGGCACGGCAGACTCGAATCATCAAACGATGGTCGCGCGGGATCCTCGACATCCTGCACGTGCGCGTCCACATTGAGGGACACGTACCGTCGGCCCATCCGCCAACCATCATTGTCGCGAACCACGTTTCCTGGCTGGACATCTGGATATTGCAGGCGGTGTGTCCGTTGCGCCTCGTAGCCAAGTCCGACATTCGGCGTTGGCCCGTCATCGGCTGGCTGGCGGCAAGGGCAGGGACGATCTTCATTGAACGCGGCAAGCGCCACGATACGGCACGCATCAACCGCACGATCATGCAGACACTCGACGGCGGGGAGCGCGTCGGTATCTTTCCTGAAGGGACGACCACGGATGGAACCGAGATCAAGCCGTTCCACGCCTCATTGTTCCAACCTGCCCTGGGCGCAGGCGCCCGATTGGTTACGGCCGCCATCCGTTATCCTCGTGGCGACGGTTCACCTAACCTGGATGCTTCATATGCGGATGATCGCGCGTTGCTGGAATCGGTGGGCTTGATACTGCGCTATCCAACATTGCACGCCGACTTGATGTTTGGCGCGTCCATCGAGGTCAGCGGGAAGACCCGCCGTGACTTGGCACGCGAGTGCGAAGAGGCTATTTCTGCCGCTTTAGGCCTGCCAGCCCCCGACAGGAAATCTGGAAAATCTTTCGATCCTCGATCCGCAGCGCTGTCAGACGACGGCCCCAAAGGCAGCCCGTATCCAGCGCGAAAAGGTTCTCCGAAGCGTACAGACCCAGCGCCGACCAGTGACCGCAAATGACCGGCGTGTCGCGGCTGCGGCGACCGGGTGCTTCGAACCAGGGGACATAACCGCTCGGTAGAGCTTTGAGCCGCCCTTTGTGACCAAACTCCATGACACCGTCTGTGGAACACAGACGCAAACGGGTCATCGCATTGACGATGACGCGCAACCGATCGTAGCCGGTCAGGCTTTCATTCCATCGATCAGGTCGATTGCCGTACATCTTGGCTAAAAAGCTGCGGTAGCTTTCGTTTCGCAGTTTCGATTCAATTTCCGCTGCGAGTTCCAGCGCCCGGCTCACACTCCACGAAGGTAGAAGCCCGGCATGAACCATGGCGATTCCATCCTCGTAGTGCATGAGGGGCCGGTGTCTTAGCCACACCAGCAATTCCTCGCGATCCGGCGCAGCCAGTACATCGTCGAGCGTATCGTCGCGACGCAGCTTCTCGAGTCCTTCGGCGACTGTTAGGAGGTGCAAATCGTGATTGCCCAGCACCGCCACTGCGCGCTCACCGAGCCCGCGTACAAACCGCAGCGTGGCGAGTGAGTCCGGACCTCGATTGACCATATCGCCAACAAACCACAGGCGGTCGCTAAGCAAGTCGAAACCGATCTCGTCCAGGAGCAGTTGCAGTCCCTGGAAGCAACCTTGAATATCGCCGATCGCGTAGGTGGCCATGGAAGAAAAAAGGCGCGGACCAGGCCGCGCCTTCCTCGCGAGTCCTGTCTAGATCTACTTGGCTCTTCCGACCATGTAGTCCACGGCGGCCTTGACCTCTGCGTCTGAGAGCGACGCGTTGCCGCCCCGGGCGGGCATGGTTCGGATGCCATTCTCAGCGTGCTGGTACAACGTCGGCACACCTTGGGCGACGCGCGGTTGCCAGGCAGCCTTGTCACCCAGCTTCGGCGCGCTCATCAAGCCGGCAGCATGACACATCGCACAGACCTGCTGGTACACCTGATCCCCTGGTCGCGCCTTGGCGGTAGAAGCTGCCGCTGGAGCAGACGAAGCGCTGGCTGGTGCTGCATTTGCGGAGGCGGGAACCTCGCCAATAATGGCCGTGCCGACCGGTTTGAGGCGATTGGCGACCGCCTCTTCACTAGATCCGGCGCCCAGTTTTAGCCCACCGGTGGTCAATTGAACAATCGCCACCAACAGTAGAACCGGGACCACGAACGATGCGACGGCCACGACGACGAGCTGCTGCCAGGTCTTTATCGGAGACGAATGCTCCTCGATGTGAATCTCGCTCATGAACCATCCTTAGGCCGCTGCATGAAAGACACTCAATTATACGGGCTCAGCGGAAGGTCCGACACCACCCTGCATAGGCGTGAGTACGTGAAAAACGCTATCATTTGCCCCCCAACGCGCCCGTAGCTCAGTTGGATAGAGTACTGCCCTCCGAAGGCAGGGGTCGCACGTTCGAATCGTGTCGGGCGCGCCACAACTTCCAGGCCTGTAGCGATACAGGCCTTTCTATCGAGTCGGCTCGGAGCTTCATCTCGCCGCCTCCAGTGAATTCAACCGGCCGGACCGCTGGATCCGTGTATCTCGCCCCGCGTTGACGCCCGGCGGGGATCGCTGCAGAGTGCGAACGCCGCCACGATGTAGCACACATCGGTGCAGCACGCATCGGGGGTCGTGCAGGAGAGGCAAGTGCCGAATGTTGGAACAATCAAGGATGTCTGGCGTTATCCGGTGAAGGGCATGGCCGGCGGACGCTTGGAAAGCAGCGCTCTCGAAGACAACGGTCTGCAGGGTGATCGAGTGTGGGCGGTGCGCGACGTTCTGCGCAAAGAGGTCCAGAGCTGCAAATTGCGTTCGGAACTGTTGCTCTGTGTGGCGCGACCGCGTGCGTATGTTGGAGACAGGCAATGACCGGTCGGCTACGGGAAATCCCGTATAACTACACGTCTTACTCGGACCGGGAAATCGTCGTCCGCATCCTTGGATCGCGCGCCTGGCATCTGCTCTCTGAACTACGAGATCAGCGCCGCACGGGCCGTTCAGCTCGCATGCTCTATGAGGTGTTGGGCGACATCTGGGCGGTCATCCGCAATCCTTATCTGCAGGATGATTTGCTCGCCAATCGAAAGCGCCTGGATGCGCTCATCGAGGCGATGCATCACCGTCTGCGCGAGATTCAGGCACGCCGCCTCAACCCGGATGACAACGTGAGCGCTTTGCTGGAGGCGGCCGCGAGGGCGGTCGACGATTTCGCGGCACAGTTCGAAGAGACCCGTGATTTGCGTCGCCGCACAATACGCGCCCTTTCTCGCGCGACTCGTAAAGACAACATTTGCTTCGACGGCTTTGCCCGCGTCTCCCACGTCACCGACGCCACCGATTGGCGCGTCGAATATCCCTTTGTCGTCATCTATCCGGACACCGAAGAGGAAGTCGCGCAGATCGTGCGTGCCTGCATCGATCTGCGGCTCACCATTATTCCGCGCGGAGGTGGAACCGGTTACACCGGCGGAGCGGTGCCGCTGGATCGTTTTTCGGCAGTTATCAACACAGAAAAGCTGGAGCGCCTGGCCAAGGTCGAGTACATGCGTGTCGCCGATGCAAACGAACCGGTCGCCACGATCGAATGCGGCGCCGGTGTTGTCACCAAACGCGTGATGGAAGCAGCCGAGCGTGTGGGATTGGTGTTCGCGGTCGACCCTACCTCCGCCGACGCATCTTGTATCGGTGGCAATATCGCCATGAACGCCGGTGGCAAGAAAGCGGTGCTGTGGGGCACGGCGCTGGACAATCTTATCTCGTGGCGGATGGTGGATGCCAACGGCTACTTCCTCGAAGTTACCCGCATTAACCACAATCTCGGCAAGATTCACGACGTGCATGTCGCACGCTTCTCCATCCAGCGTTTTCGGCGCAACGGCGTCACGCCCTATGGTGCAGCTCAGATGCTGGAGATTCCAGGCACCAGCTTCCGCAAGCTTGGTCTGGGCAAGGATGTCACCGACAAGTTTCTGTCCGGTCTGCCGGGAATACAGAAAGAGGGATGCGACGGTATCATCACATCGGCGCGCTTCATCTTGCATCGCATGCCAGCGCATGTACGTACGGTTTGCCTCGAGTTCTTCGGGCAGGTGCGTGATGCGGTCCCCTCCATCGTCGAAATAAAGCGCTACCTCGACCAGCATCCGAGCGCCACACTGGCAGGATTGGAACATCTGGACGAACGCTACGTGAAAGCCGTCGGCTATGCGACCAAGGCGAAGCGCGGCGTGCGTCCCAAGATGGTGCTGCTGGCCGATATCGTAAGCGACGATGCGGATGCTGCGGGCCAGGCTTCCTCGCGTGTGGTGCAAATCGCCAACTTGCGCGGAGCGGAAGGCTTTATCGCGGTCAATTCGGAGGCGCGTAAACGCTTCTGGCTGGATCGTGCCCGAACAGCTGCGATCGCCAAGCACACCAATGCGTTCAAGATCAACGAGGACGTCGTCATCCCGCTGGACCGTCTGGGTGCATATTCCGACTACATCGAGCGGATCAACATCGAGCTGTCCCTGAAGAACAAGATCGAGCTCATGCGAGAACTCGAAGCATTTTTCCTTGGCGAACTGCCGGTTCATCAAGAGGCCGATGCGGTTGCCGTACAGGATCTGCTCGGAAGTCGGCCGGAATCCGCTCTAGGGCTGATCGGCGACACAAGCTTGCGCTGGCAATGGCTTCTCGATCATCTCGATGCTCCTTACCGGGACTACAAAGTGGCGTTTCCTGCCGCAGCGGTTGCCATCGCGCCGGATGAATCGGGCTCGATATTCCACGCGTTGCAGGACAAGCGCTTGTGCGTGTCATGGAAGATACAGGTGCGCGAACCATTGATGCAGCTGTTCGACGGCCGCTCGTTCGATGCCGTGCGGCGTGCAATAGAAGATATACACAAACGCGTGCTGAAGAGTAGGTTGTTCGTGGCGCTGCACATGCACGCCGGCGACGGTAACGTCCATACGAATATACCGGTCAACTCCGACGACTATTCCATGCTGCAGGAGGCGAACCAGGTTGTGGGTCGAATCATGGCGCTGGCCAAATCCCTGGGTGGCGTTATTTCCGGTGAGCACGGCATCGGCATCACCAAGCTGGACTATCTGGAACGCTCACAAATCGAGTCCTTCGCCGCGTATAAAGCCAAGGTCGACCCGGAGGGCCGCTTCAACAAGGGGAAACTTCTGTTCGGTGCGAATCTCGACCGCGCCTACACCCCCAGTTTCAGCCTGCTCGAACAAGAGAGCTTGATCCTCGAGCAGAGCGATATCGGGGCGGTCTCGGATTCGATCAAGGACTGTCTGCGTTGCGGCAAATGCAAACCCGTGTGCAGTACTCATGTGCCCCGGGCCAATCTGATGTACAGCCCGCGCAATAAAATTCTCGCCACCAGTCTGTTGATCGAGGCATTTCTGTACGAGGAGCAGACCCGCCGCGGAATTTCTATCCGGCATTTCGATGAATTCAGCGACGTCGCAGATCATTGCACGGTTTGCCACAAATGCGAGAGCCCCTGCCCGGTGGATATCGACTTCGGCGACGTGTCGATCGCCATGCGCAATATGCTGCGCAGGCTGGGCAAGAGGAAGTTCAATGCGGGGACTTCGCTGGCAATGCTGTTCCTCAATGCCACCGATCCTCGCACTATCAAGCTCACGCGCAAGCTGATGATCGACTGGGGTTACCGTGTACAGCGCAGCACGCATCAGCTGGCGAAACGATTCGGGTTGCTCCGGGATCAGCTCAAACATCCGCCCGCAACGCTGGGCCGGCCGCAGGTGAAGGCGCAGATCGTGCACTTCATCAATAAACCGATGCCAGGCGGACTGCCCAAGAAGACCTCTCGAGCGCTGTTGGACATCGAGGATCGCTCATTCGTACCGGTCATTCGTAACCTCGAGAGAGTGACCGACGACTCGGATTCGGTGTTCTATTTTCCCGGATGCGGGTCCGAGCGCTTGTTCGGGCAAGTGGGTCTGGCTACCCAGGCGATGCTGTATGACGTCGGCGCGATTACGGTGCTGCCGCCAGGGTATCTGTGCTGCGGATATCCGCAGACTGCCGCGGGAGAGGCCGCGCGTGGTCAGAAGATCGTCACGGACAACCGGGTGCTGTTCCACCGGGTGGCAAACACTCTCAACTATCTCGACATCAAGACCGTGATCGTGTCCTGCGGAACCTGCCAGGATCAGCTGCAAGGTTACGAGTTCGATAAAATCTTCCCGGGTTGCCGTCTGCTCGACATTCACGAATACCTGCTGGAGAAAGGCGTCAAGCTGGAAGGTGTCGAAGGCGTGCGCTACCTCTATCACGACCCTTGTCATTCGCCGATGAAGACTTACCAGCCGATCGAGGTGGTGAACAGTCTGATGGGTCAGGATGTCACACTCAACGAGCGCTGCTGCGGAGAGTCTGGCACGCTGGCCATGACTCGTCCCGACATATCCACGCAGGTGCGCTTTCGCAAGCAGGAAGAGATGCAGCAAGGCGCGCAACTCATCCGCGACCAGGGTCATCAGGGCAAAGTGAAGGTGCTCACTTCCTGTCCTTCGTGTCTGCAAGGCTTGTCTCGCTACGATGCCGACTCGGGCACGACAGCCGATTACATCGTCGTCGAGATGGCAAAGCATCTGCTCGGCTCGGGTTGGATGCGACAGTACGTGGACAGCGCAAACCGGGGAGGCATCGAGCGGATCTTGCTGTGATGTTGCCGTTCCCGTTGCCTCGACCAGGAAGCGGCCAACATTCGAACTGCGTTTCGCGATCGGGAGGCTGAATGGGCTGCGAGTTATGTGAAAACGCCGGCGGCGAGGTCCTTTGGGAGGACGATTTCTGCCGAGCCGTGTGGGCCTATGAACCGGATCATCCGGGGCTGTGTCGCGTCATCTGGGATCGACACATCAAGGAGATGACCGATCTCAAATCCGCCGAACGCGAGCGATTGATGCGCGTGGTGTTCGCGTTGGAGCGGGTGCTGATCGACGTGGTCGAACCCGACAAGATCAATGTCGCGAGTTTGGGCAACCGTGTGCCGCATGTTCACTGGCACGTCATTCCCCGTTTCCTGGACGACCCTCATTTTCCCAATCCCATCTGGGGCGCAAAGGTACGCCAGGGGGCGCATTCATTGCCTGATGACTTCTCGATGCGCATGCGCAAAGCGCTGGACGACATCCTAAAGCCGCGCGGGTTGATTGGGCGCGGCTAGACCACTGATCAGTGTGGCCCAGCCGTTTCCTTCGAGTCTTCCCGATCCTCGATGATCGGCAGGCGAGCGATTCTTGTAACCGGAAATACCGCGCTGAAGGTGCTGCCTTGTCCAGGTTCGCTGATGATCTCGACGTGCCCCTGATGCCGTGACAAGACGTGCTTGACGATCGCCAGTCCCAGACCCGTACCGCCGGTGCTGCGCGAGCGGCTTCGATCGACCCGGTAGAAGCGCTCGGTGAGTCGCGGAATATGATGCGGTTCGATGCCGATTCCGCTGTCGCGGACCGAAAAGACCGGCCGGCCTTCACGCTGCGTCCAGGTAATCTCGATCTCCCCGCCGGCGGGCGTATAGCGCACTGCGTTGCTGATCAGATTGCCGAACGCGCTGCGCAATTCGTCCGAGCTGCCCATCAGGGCCAAGTCGCTCGCTATCCTCAACATTACCTGGTGCTGGCCCCCTGAGAGCGCCTGCGCCTCGCGGTAAAGGTCATGGGCAAGTTCTGCCACGTCGACATATTCTTCCCGCGGGGGATTGTGCGTGCTCTCCAGGCGTGAGAGGGTCAGCAGATCTTCGACGAGGTGGTTCATACGGCTTGTCTGCTCCGTCATGAATGCCAGCGAGCGCTTCGTCATCTCTGGATCGGGTTTGGCCATATCCGTGAGCGTTTCCAGGAAACCGTTCAGCACCGTGAGCGGGGTGCGCAATTCATGCGACACATTGGCGACGAAGTCGCGGCGGGTCGTCTCGAGCCGCTCCCAGCGGGTGATATCCCGCGATAAAAGCAGCTTCTCCCGGTCACCATATGGGACGAGCTGGACAGACAGAACCAGCTCCGTTTCACGGCGCGTCAGCCGCAGAACGAGTGGCTCGTTGAAACGGCCAGCGTCCACATATTGCACGAATTGAGGATGGCGAATCAGGTTGGTCACCTGTTGTCCTCGATCGCTTTGGTTGTTCAACCCGAAATACTGTTCGGCGCGCGGATTGCACCACTCGATGCGATCACCCTCGTCGAGAACCACGACCCCCTCCGGAAGGGCTTCCCCGGCCTGTTGAAAGCGCGTGAGCGCCGCGGACAGCCGCGATTCGATCTGCGTCTGACGGCGCACCATGCGAGCGAGGTTGGCGA
>Ga0105248_10006698_pt1 | contig 12637 bp, 7 predicted proteins | sample KBSS34metaG_FD_81524 | JGI IMG/M metagenome (GOLD analysis project Ga0105248, IMG submission 81524) | Switchgrass rhizosphere microbial communities from Kellogg Biological Station, Michigan, USA - KBS S3-4 metaG | ecosystem: Host-associated > Plants > Roots > Rhizosphere > Soil | place... | reverse complement strand
GCGATAGAGGCAATCGAAAGGCTGCGAGGTCTCGACCCCCATGACGACCGCCAGCTTGCCGGCCGCCATCACCGCGCGGGCCTCGTGAGGGCTCTTCACGATTCTGAAGAAGCCCCGGCCCGGACCCTTGAATTGCGCGTCGATGTAGTCCTGGAGCGCGTAGAGATCCCTGGCCTGCAACCGCAGGCTGTCCATGTCTCCGCAGGGATTCTTCTTCAGCCAGTAGAGCTCGCACAGCGCCCGGTTCTCGACGAGATCGGCCACGACGATACGCAGACCGCCGCGCCAGGCTCGTTCAATGCCCTTCCAGTACGTGCCTTCGTGCGTGAGCGAATTGTATCTGGGCCAGCCGTCGAAATCCGGCCACCCTTTGTTCGAATGCGTACCGGTCAGGCTGCCGGTAGAAAGCAGATTCTCGGCGAACGCGAAACTGCCGTCGACACCGTGATCGGGGCAGTCTGTCAAGGCGTCCGCCGCACCATAGCGGCTCCAGGGCCGCCCGCAGTGGAACAGTCCACCCAGGAATTCGAAGGCGGTGATGTGCACGTGCGTGTCCACAAAGCCCCGCACCTCGACCGGCGCGCGAGCGCCGGATCGCGCCGGCGCGCCTTCGACATTCACGGCTATTTCTGGGAACGCGGCACACCCGTCCGCCGCTTCGAAGCGCCACCGCGGATTCGAGGAATCGCTCTGAGCGAGGCGGCCGAACCAGCCGACCGACAGTTTCTGGCCCGTCGAGACGTTGGTCAATTGCAGCGCCGCACCGCCGCTGGCGATCACCCAGTCGGCGCTTGGGTCGGCCTTGCCGGTGGGTACGACCTGCCCCGCGTTCATCGCAGCCGGCATCGTGGCGTCGGGACCGTACAACAGGTAGCTACCAAGGGCAGTGGCCTGCATTCGAAATGGCGTCGCGCTTCGGGCCAGGGGTTGCAGGGCATATCCCCACGCGTCCTGCACCACATACCGGTTCGACCAGTGGTCACGCACGGTCACGCATTCCCCGGCGTACTGGTAGATGTCTGTCGCGGCTGCCGGTTCGATCGTGGCGATGTTCGGAGTTGACCCGGACGCGAACAGCGAAGAAACGATGGAAAAGATGAAGACCGTCGACACGACGCCCAGGCGAATCAAGCGACGTCGCTTCGGTTGAGGCTCGACTCGAACCCGCAGTCGCTGCTGGTCACACACAGGGATGCTCCTTGCCGTCAAGAGAGAGCTCGACCGATGTTTCCAGAGGGCCCGGAGGCGCATCGATCGTGCCGCGGGCGACTGTACTCGTTTCCGTCGCGACTGTCAGGTCTAAACTGACCGTTCGACTGAAAGACGTCGACGTCGAGAGCCTCAAGACGCCTTCGACGAACGCTTGACCTGCCGATCCCTCGACCGCATCTCCAACCAGAAGCCGGGCGTTATAATCCGCCGGTGGTGACCTTGACGACTCTTTCGGTTGAGGTTCCGTTCACCATTTTGAAACCACCGGGTCGTCATGAACGGCCCTCACCTGTAGCATGAACATGACGTTCAACCGCAGAGGCCGCAGCGATCGGCGAGGAAGAACCTGAAGAATTCTTTGCGTGCTCCGCGCGCTCGGCGGTTCATTTTCTGGGCAGATCATCGAGAAGAGTCGCCGTTTTGCTCGGTGTGCTCGGTGGTGATATCTAGCTGACGCAGCAGTCAGCCAAAGATCGTGACGTGATGGAGCGGAGGTCGTGATGGGACGGCGTGCTTCGTGGCTGGTTCTCGTGCTGGCCGGTGTCGCGGTCTGGCCAAGTCATGCCGCCCTTCAACGAGCGGCCACTCCGTCGCCGCCGACGGGTCCTGGGGCGATCGTCCCCTTCAAAATCCAGATGCCCGACGCGACGCTGGCCGATCTCAAACAACGGCTCGCGCGCACGCGCTTCCCCGACGAGATACCTGGATCGGGTTGGGACTACGGCACGAACCTGACCTACCTCAAAGAGCTCGTCGCCTACTGGCGCGACCGGTTCGACTGGCGCGCCGCCGAGCGCCGTCTCAATCAGTTCGAGCAGTTCAAGACGAACATCGACGGCCTCGATATTCATTTCATTCACCAGCGATCCAGAAACGCCAACGCGCTGCCGCTCGTCCTGACGCATGGCTGGCCCGGATCGTTCGTCGAGTTCACGAAAGTCATCGGCCCGTTGACCGATCCCGCCGCTCACGGCGGCCGCGCCGAGGACGCGTTTCATGTCGTGGCGATTTCGCTGCCGGGGTTCGGGTTCTCCGGAAAGCCCGCGGAGCGGGGTTACGGGCCGGAGCGGATAGCCGGCATCATCGCCAAGTTGATGGCCCGTCTCGGCTACAGCCGCTACGGCGCCCAGGGTGGAGACTGGGGCGGCTCCATCAGCCGTTTCCTCGCCCTCAACGACGCCAGTCACGTCGCGGGGCTGCACCTCAATTTCTGTCTCGCCGCGCCGCCGGCCGGCGTGGCGGATCCGAACGAAGCCGTTCCGCCCGCCGAGCTCGAGCGCATGCGGGCGCGACAGACGTTCTTCGACAACGAACGCGGATATTTCCAGATCCAGAGCACGAAACCGCAGACCGTCGGCTACGCGCTCGACGATTCGCCAGCCGGGCTCGCGGCCTGGATCGTCGAGAAGTTCCGCTCATGGTGCGACTGCGGCGGCGACGTCGAGAAGGCGTTCACGAAGGACGAACTGCTGACCAACATCACCATCTACTGGGCGACAGAGACGGCGACATCTTCGGCGCGGATTTACTACGAGAATCAGCGCGCGGCGGCGTCGACGGCCCGGGTGACGGTGCCGACGGCGTGTGCCGTGTTTCCCAAGGAGATCAACATTCCTCCCAGGCGCTGGGTCGAGGCTCGCTACAACCTGACCCGCTGGACGGAGATGCCTCGCGGCGGCCACTTCGCCGCGCTCGAACAGCCCGGTCTGCTCGTCGAGGATCTCCGGGCGTTCTTCCGCACGCTCCGGTAGCCGGGCTTTGCTAACTCGCTACGACGTCGCCGCTGTGGGATGTCTCGCGCCGATGGAGAGGCGTCGAGCAGGTTGATTGATCGACCTGTGATCGGGACCTACGACTGACCGCCGCGTACCCGGCGCTCGATCGCGACGATCTTCTGTTCGAGCTTGGCTGACGCCTCCGGCTCACCCTTGAGCTCCAGTAGTGGCTGGAGCTCTTCGCGGATGTGCGCGAGATCAAGCTTGCCGTGCTGGCGGGTCAAGATGCGCTCCACATCGCCCCAGTCCAGGTCCCGCCCCGCGAAGACCTTGTGGACCACGAGGTCTTCGGCAGAGCAGGTCATCAGCGATCGATCCGTCGTCCATTCCCAGAGTGAGGCACGCTGGATGGTTCGTGCCTCGAACGGCAGCGCGCCGAACGCCACGTCCACGTCTACGCCGCTGTCCGTGCGGACCAGCAGGACCCGGTGACGGAGGGCAAAGTCACGGGCGTCGGGTCGGCGGGGGGCAAAGGCGGCGATCAACGCATCCGTGAAGCGCTCCTCGTCACCGAAGCCCGTGAGCACGGTGAGGTCAACATCCTGCGTGAGCCGAGGCTCGCCCCAACGCTGAACCGCGACGCCCCCGATGAAACAGAACTGCCACTGCCGCTCGACGCAAAAGTGCTGCACCTCGCCAGCGGCGGTCAGCACGCCAGGCAGGTGAATCATGGTCGTCGAGCCCGGTGGAAGAGCGCTTGCTGCTCCACCAGGCCGGACCAATCTCGACGTTCGCGCCAACCATCCGCCGCGCCAAGGGATTGAATGATCTGCCGAGCCCGCTCGTCCGTCATGGCCGCGAGCTCCTGAGCCTTGAAGGTCTCGACGGCCTCCCACCGCAAGTGGTACTCCACCCGAAGTCGTTCGGTCGCCTCGAGTTCTTTCATCTCTCAGGACTGAACGAGCTCGGGTGCCACCTGACGGGTAATGTCGATCAGACGTTCCTTCAAGGGATCGGCCAACCCCGCGATGTCCTCGACCTTGACGACCTCCTCGAAGTTATCCATTCCGGTCAACTCGGCGCTCTCGATGATCAGCGCGTCGGAGGGACGCGTCGTCGAAATCCCGATCCCGATGCGGGTGAGCGGGAGCTCGCCGAAGGGCGGGGTCTTGCCGGTGGTCAACGGAAAGTGCAGGGCCTCGAACACGCGCATGAGGCCCGGATCGGTGGTCGTCGCCAGGTGCAGGACCAGATAGCTGAGCACGAACCGCTGCAGCTCCTCGACCGATCGCGCTTTCGCGTCCAGCAGTTCCTGCAGGCGCGTGGGGGGAAAGTCCGTATAGGTCAGCACCCACGTCAACGGACATCGAACCTTGATCCGTCGAGTCTCGGCGCCCGACTGGGCGACGTGGTAGTAATCGAGCGGCGTGATCTCCAGGCCCGTGCTGGCGAAGCTCAGCGGCGGGGACAGCTCACGCGGCAGGTTGAACGGCTTCACCACCGCCACGGTTTCATAAAGCCTCTGGAGATCCGCGAACGCCTTGTCCGCCTTGCGACTGGTTTCCTTCGGGCCGCCCTGCACGTATTCTCCGAGGAGCGCTTTCGGCCGCAGCAGCGGCGTCAGCACCTTCAGGTACTCCGACATCTGCACACGCACGGCGTCGGTGATGGCCCGGGTAAGTTTCCTGAGCGCCAGGAGCGACTGCACGCCGTCGCGTCCGTTCATGTGGGATAGCTCCGTTTCTGCATACGCTGCCGCCCAGGGGGCCGGCGACCGGGTTTGGTCGGCACAGACTATCGGGCGAATCGTAGGCTTGTCAACGAACAGCCGGCTTGGGCAATGGGTCAGTTTCCATCCAGGCCCCGGTGGGAGAACCACCGGGATCACCGAGATCACCGAGGATGAGAGGCTTTTCGGGCCAGTGTGCTCGGTGCTTGATTTCAAGCTGACCCAGCGCACCGGCTGGGGTCGGGCCAGTGGCCGACTCGATGGGGCACTGACCGCACCGGAACAACCTGAGCCGGCGGCAGGTTTGTTGGTCTGTTGTGTTCACGAGACCGTGGTCCGACGTTATGACTAGATAGGGGTGAGGCCGCGACACTACCCCTGCGTGCGGTGCCAGCGTTTGCCGGCCCGCGCGCGAAACAGGCCGCTGAAAAAGTCGGGCCTGATGGCGAACTGTCCAATGGCGATGGCGAAACAGCCGTATTCCAGCCATCTTCCAGCAGCCATCCGCGATGGCGCGTGCGTTTTCCAGCATCCCGCCCGCGGCGCCGCCGAGCGATCTCCCGCGGTGTTCGCGTGTAAGCACGGCTTGGCAGCATGCTAGGATCCCCATAATTTCGCCCATGTCACCGCTGCCATCGAAGATCGGCCGCTACGAAATCAAGAGCCTTATCGGGCGAGGCGGGATGGGCGCTCTCTACCTGGCGAGCGATCCGAAGACGAATCGGCTGGTGGCCCTCAAGGTGCTGAGCGAGACGCTTGATTCCAGCGAATTTCGCGCGCGCTTCGACCGCGAAGTCCGGGCGCTGGCCGCGCTGAACCATCCCAATATCGTCAACATCTACGACTACGACACGGGCGAGCTCGAACACTCGCCGTTCATCGTGATGGAGTACGTCCGGGGCGAGACGCTGGCGGAGATGATCAAGCGGCGGGCGCCGCTGCCGTTGTCGCAGAAGCTGAAGCTCATGGCGGAGTTGTGCGCGGGGCTGGCGCAGGCGCACGACGCGGGCATCATTCACCGCGATATCAAGCCGGCCAACCTCATGGTCGATCAGCAGGGCCGGCTCAAGATCCTCGACTTCGGAATCGCGCGGGTCGCCGACGGCCACGGCCACGGCACTCGCGTGAATCTGCCGCTCACCCAAGTGGACATGGTCATCGGCACGCCCGGCTACATGTCTCCCGAGCAAATCGAGGGCGGCGAGGTCGATCACCGCAGCGACATTTTCGCCGTCGGGGCGATGTGCTACGAGTTGCTGTCGTACCGCGAGGCCTTCTCGGGCACAACCACCCGTCAGGTCGAACGCCAGGTGCTCCAGGGCCAGCCGACGCCCCTGGGGTCGCTGGTGCCCGGTCTCGATCCCGAGATCAACGAAATCGTCCTTCGGGCGCTGAAAAAAGATCCTAACAAGCGCTATCAAGACGCTGCCACGTTCGAGAAAGCGCTCGAGCGCCTGCGATCGCGGTTGGAGGCGGACGACTCAGGACCGCTCCCTCGACCGGCGCCCCTGCCGCCGCAACGCGCGTCGCGCGATCCACGAGCCGAAGCCGCGTACCAGCGTGCGCTCGCGGCCGCCCAGGCCGGCGCGCCCGACCCGGCCCGGCGATTCGCCATCGAAGCGCTCGCCCACGATCCTTCGCATGCGGAGGCTCGCGCACTTCTCGCTCGCCTCGATTCCCGATCGGCCCTGCCCGCGACGAACGCCGCCTCGACACAAGCGCCCTCGACGGCGGTCCCGACGTGGGCAAGCCAGACAGCGTCATCGACAACGGCGGTCGGCACTGCCGCGGCCAGAACACCGGCGCAGCTTTCGGCGGCGACCATCATCGTCCCGCCGCCGACTGCCGGACCACCGAAGCGTTGGACGAGATATCAGGATTTCTGGAGCAGTGACGGACCGTTGCGAAGGCGCTGGGACCGGATCTGGAAGCGCGACCCGACGCCCTGGAATCGACAGCGCCACGAACCGCTGTGGACGCGTTACCGGTGGCCGTTGCTCGCCATCGCCCTGCTGGTGCTCGTGGCCGGCATCGCCGCCAGCGCCGTCTTCTTCGGCCTGTCGCTTCCGCATTCCGGTCAGTTGTTGACGATCACCAAACCGACCGGCGGCAGCATTTCGGCCTCGGGTATCCGGTGCGGTTCCCGCGGCGCCGACTGCTCGGCCATGCGTCCGACTGGCGACGCCATCGAATTGACGACCGAGGCTGACGCCGGCTTTGAGTTCGGCGGCTACACCGGCGACTGCGCGCCAGGCGGCCGGACGCTCATGACGATGCCACGTACCTGCGGCGCGACCTTCGTCAAGATTGAGGCGCTCCCGGCGGCGACGCAAACCCTGACGATTGCGCCGGTGCCGACCGGCGGCACGCTCGAGGCCGTGGATATCATCTGCGGCACCAAGGGTTCGGTCTGTTCAGCCAATCATCCCGAGGGAGCCCCGGTCGAGTTGCATGCGACGGCCGATCCCGGCTTCACGTTCATGGGATTCGTGGGGGACTGCGTGCCGCTCGGCCACACGCAGATGACGGCCCCGCGCACCTGCGGCGCCACATTTTCTCCCACCGAGATTGCCAATAGACCTCCTCCCGTGGCTCCCTCGAGAAACCTGGCGCGCGGCGCGAGTCGGGGAGCGCCGGTCACTCCGGGGACTGACAAAGCCAAGCCCGGCGGGGAAGGACCGCCGGTTGCCGCAGGCCCGGTCGCGCAGGGCGGCGGCGGAGCGGGTGAAAAGCCGGGTGTTTCGCCGAACACCACCGTTGTGCCCACGACGACCACGATACTTCCCCCGATCAGTCCTGAGGAGTTCGCGAAGGGAAAGATCCAAGAGGTGCTCAAGAAATACTGCGACGCCAACGTGGCGCTCGATCCGGTCGCCGTCCAGCGTGTGTTCCCGACCGTCAACATGGTCGCGCTCCAGAATCAGCTGAACAAGTCCAAGTACAACTCGGTGGAGTGCAAGTTTGGCGGTCCCGAATTCGTCAACCTGGATCCGGAGAAAGGCACCGCGGAAGTTCGAGCCGAGCTGAAGCGCGTGTATTCGCATACCCTCGAGGCAAAGCCGAAACCTGATGAGCAGATCACCGACGTGACCCTGTCCCGGCCGATGGAACGAGCTGACTGGCAGATCGTCGCGATGAAATTCAGGCCGAAGCCGAAATAAGCCGCGGGCGAGACGAAAACACACACCACATCGTGAATGTACTTGGCATCTGGGACGGGCACGATTCGGGCGCTGCGCTGCTGCAGGAGGGCCGGCTTCGGTTCGCGGTGAACGAGGAGCGGCTGACCCGCCGCAAACTCGAGGTGTGTTTTCCTATCCATTCGATCGAGGCATGCCTGGAGTCGGCGGGGCTGACGCCGAAGCAGGTTGACGTGGTGGCCGTCTCCACCTTCGATCCAGCCAAGACGCTGGGCCGATGGTGGCTGGGAAGCAAGGAGCGGTATTACGCGGTCCGGCGCCGGCGGGTCAGGCCCGGCCCTCTCGCCGCACTCACACGTGCGTTGAAATATCGCATTACGGAGTGGCCCCCTGGTTCGGCCAGCCAGGCGCTCAGCCGCCTGGCGCTTCGACGACCGCTCGCTCGTCAGGGGCTTTCGCACGCCGACCTCAGACTCGTCGACCATCACGAGGCGCACGCGGCAGCGGCCGCCTGGGCCTCACCATTCGCGGCGTGCGCAGTCGTGACCATCGATGGCGTGGGTGACGGCCTCTCATCCACGATCTCGGCCTTTCGCGGGGGCCGGCTCGAACGAGTCGCCGCATCGACGGCGCGATGCTCGCTCGGCGTGTTCTTCGAGCACGTCACCAACCTGCTCAACATGCGCGAGCTCGAAGACGAAGGCAAGGTCATGGCCCTGGCGGACTACGCCGCACCAATTGCGGACGAAGACAACCCCCTGCTGTCGTGGGTTCGGGTGCGCGACGGCGTCATCGAGACGACCCGTGCCGGCCATGCCCTGCGCCCGGCACTCGCCCGGATCCACTGGCAGTATCCGAATGAACAGTTCGCGTATCTGGCGCAGCGCGTTGTCGAACAGACCGCGGTCGCGCTCGCTCGCGACGCCCTGCGTCTGACCGGGCTCGATCGCGTTGCCCTCTCCGGCGGTGTCGTGTCGAATATCAGGGCCACACGCCGCATTCGCGTCATGCCCGAAGTGAAAGACGTCTACGTCTTTCCGCACATGGGCGACGGTGGACTCGCGTTGGGGGCCGCGGTTGCGGCGGCATCCGCGATGGGCGGACCAATCGACCTCGATCTCACGCATCTCGACCTCGGGCCGATGTATTCGACTGCCGCGATTGCTACCGCCCTTGGAGCCGCCGGTTTCCGGACCGATCCGGTAGACGGTCTCGCCTCGCATGTGGCCCGCGCCCTCGAGGAAGGGCAGGTCGTCATGTGGTTTCAGGGGCGCATGGAATACGGTCCCCGGGCACTCGGGAACCGCAGTGTGCTGGCCCGGCCGGATCGCCCCGGCCTGCGTGATCGTTTGAATCTCGTGCTCAAACGGCGCGTGTGGTATCAGCCCTTCTGTCCCAGCATGCTCGACAGCGAAGCGCCCCGCGTGCTTGCGGACTGGGGCGCCGCCACCAACCGCAGCATGACGATGGCGTACCAGGTTTCGCCGTGTTTCAGGAACCGTCTCGCCGGCGTAATCAGTCTCGATGGCACGTGCCGTCCACAGTTCGTGCCCGACGACGAGCCGAGCGCATTCGCGGAGCTGCTGCGCGAGGCGCGCGCACGGTGGCACGTCGGCGCCGTGCTCAATACCAGCTTCAATATCCACGGCGAGCCGATCGTGTGCTCCCCGGCGGAGGCGATTGACGTGTTCGTGCGCTCTGGCGCGGATGCGCTGGCCATCGGTCCCTTTCTTGTCGAACGACCCATTGCGGGCGCCGCTGTCGACCCTGCCGCCCCACCGCCCCGCTGATGCCTCGCGACCCGCGCATCGCGTCGCGAGCAGCGTGGGCGGCCGTGGCGTCCGCGTGGGTCCTCTATCTCGTGGCGCTGCTCACCTGGGTGCTGCGAACGCCGGCGTCGTCGCTTCGTGAGCAGCTGACCATCCTCCAGTTCTGGTCGCTGGAGACTTGCGTGGTTCTCGGGGGCGCGTTGAGCGTTGTCGTGGTGTGGCACCTGGCGCGCCGCCTCGATCGCGACGACGTCTTCAAGATGACGATGCTGACGGCGGCGGCCGTAGGTCTGACGCTCGGCGTGGCTCCCAGGACGAATCGCATCTATTACGACGAGCAGATCTATCAGAACATCGGGCAGAACCTGTCGGACTTGCGCCTGGCGCAGATGTGCAACGACGGGGCAGTGGTCGATGGGCGGCTGCGCTGTTCCAAGGGGGAATACAACAAGCAGCCATACGCCTACCCGCATGCGCTCAGCGTGGCCTACCGCATTGGTGGCGTTGGCTCGACCGGCGCGTTCGTCGTGAACGCCGTCTTCATGGCGGTGGCGGTCTGTTTTCTCTATCTGGTCGTGGTCACGTTGTTCTTGGATCGCACGGCCGCGTTCTTCGCCGCACTCCTGCTGATCCTCACTCCGGAGCAGCTCGTCTGGTCGGCGACTGCGGCGGTCGAGCCCTCCGCCTCGTCGGCGTCGGTCGCGGCACTGCTGGCGACGGCATGCTTCATCAGGTGGAGAACCACGGTATCGCTCGTCGGCGCGGCGGTCGCGACCGCGTATGCGGTCCAGTTTCGTCCCGAGTCGTTTTTGATCGTGCCCGTGGTGGCGTGTTTGCTGTGGCAGCGCGCGCGCCAGGAATTCACGCGCCCACGACTGTGGCGGGCAGGTCTCGTGTTCCTTGTGCTCGTCGCCGTCCACGTGGGCCACATGGTGGCGGTCAGGAACGAAGGCTGGGGCACGACGCAAGAACGCATGTCCCTCCGTTACGTCGTACACAACCTGCGCGTCAACGGTTGGTTCTACCTGGCCGATGCGCGGTTTCCCGCGATGTACACGCTGCTGGCGATTCTGGGGCTGTCAGGACGGCGAGCCGAAACGGGCCGCCTGGCGATGTCGCTCTACTTCCTGGTGTTTTTCGGAATCGCGCTCCTGTTCTATGCCGGCAGCTATAACTACGGGGCCGATGTTCGCTACTCGTTGGCTACCTATCCACCGCTGGCGATTCTTGGCGGGTTGGGGATGGCGCGGCTCGCCGGCTGCATTCACCGTATCAAGCCCGGACTGCCTGCGGCGGCAGGGCTGACAGCCGTGGTCGTGCTTCAGTGCCTGTGGTACGTGCCGGTCGTTCGTTCGACCGACGATGGCGCGTGGGCGGCGCGGGCGGACGTGACCTTCGCGCAGTCGCTCGTGCCGGACCTGCGAGGTCGCTCTTATGTGTTGACTCACAATCCAGGTATGTTCCAGGTCTGGGGTATCAATGCCGGGCAGATGTCCCTGGTGGCGACGAACCCGGCGTATCTGCAGGATCTCGCGACCCGTTATACGGAAGGCGTCTATCTACACTGGAACTTCTGGTGCAATGTCCAGGATCCGGTTCAGCAGGAGTTCTGTACAAAAGTCCTCGCACTCGGACCAGCCGAACCGGTGCGCGAACACATGACGCGTAACCAGCGTTATGTCTTGTACCGTCTCGAGAACCCGACGGTGAAACACTGACGCAGTCGGGCGGACAAAAGGTGCGTGTGAGGGCACGGTCGCGACATCGGGCTGCGCGGCAGGCGTAGCGCGCAAACCTTGAGGCCGTGATCAGGGCAAGGATGAAGCGAAATCTTCACGGTTGGCTCTTGACTTCAACAGCCAACGATGCGATAACTCCTGCTCAACAATGGCATCTGATGGCGGGTTATGTCCCGCTCGGCCCGTCCCACAACGTCTTGCACGTCTGTTCTCCCTTACCGATTCGCGGAGCGTGGCGGCGAGGCTGAGTCGCGCGACCGTTCGGGGAACCGTTGTCAGGGACGCTGCGAGGGGTGTTCAATGGACCGCCGCGTGGGCCGCCGTGCTTGCGCTCTTCTGTGTTCCCGCCTCCGCTCAGGTTGCTCCTCCCATTCAGGGCGTCACCACGGCGGTGCCCGCCTTGACGCTGGCTGGCACGATCACCCAATTGGTGAAACCTGTCGGCGCCCCGCACGCAGGTGAAGCGCTCGGACTGGCGACGGCGCTCGAAGTGGCCAACTCGCCCTTCGGCGCGGGCCCCAGCGCGGCCGGATTCCTGATCAAGTTGGATCCCAGCACCGGACTCCAGGTGCGGGCGGCGACCACCTTCGGGCCATTTTTCTCCGAGAATGCGCTGACGTCCGGCGAAGGCGGCGTCAGCGTTGGCGTCAATTTCATGTCTGCGACGTACGACAGGCTGGGCGATCTCGACGTCAATGCGTTGCCCTTGCGCTCTGTCACCGCCCGATCGCTGAAGGACGGGGGTTCAGGAACCGCGAATCTGGCACTGACGGCGAACACGTTGGTCGTCTCGAGTCGGATTGGCGTCACCGACAAGCTGGATGTTGGCGTGACCCTGCCCATCGTCACCGTCAAACTGAACGGGACGTCCTCGCTCGTGAATGGCATCGGCGACATGACGCTGTTCGCGACGGGTAATGGCGTGGCGTCTGGACTCGGCGATGTGGCGGGGCTGGTCAAGTACCGCATCCATGGGTTCGGCAGCGGTCTCCCGGATCCCGGTGGCCTGGCGGTCATGGCCACGATGCGCCTGCCGACCGGCGACCACGACAACCTGCGGGGCCTGGGCGTAACCCGAACGCTCGTCTCACTCATCGCTTCCGGTGGGGAACGACGATTCCGACCGCACGCCGACGTCGGATTCGAATATTGGAGCAAGGGGCTTGGCGTCACGTCGGACACCGCACCGAACACTGTTATCACTGCCCGGCACCAGTTTGCCTATGCCGCGGGACTGGAGTTCGAGGCGGCGCCGAAGGCGACGCTGCTGGTCGATCTCCTCGGGCGACAGATACTCGGTGGTGGCAAGCTGGCTGTGACGGCCGACCAGTCG
>Ga0105248_10006695_pt1 | contig 12641 bp, 14 predicted proteins | sample KBSS34metaG_FD_81524 | JGI IMG/M metagenome (GOLD analysis project Ga0105248, IMG submission 81524) | Switchgrass rhizosphere microbial communities from Kellogg Biological Station, Michigan, USA - KBS S3-4 metaG | ecosystem: Host-associated > Plants > Roots > Rhizosphere > Soil | place... | reverse complement strand
CATCGATCAGTTTTTGTTTAGCAGCAGAGTTGCCAACTCTTTCAGATTGAGGGCGTGAACCGGTTGGCCCAACGCGCGCGACACTTCCTCCAGGTGCATGCCGTCCAGCATTATGGCTTCGTCACTCTTCAGCATCTGACGAGGTATCACTACAAAATCGCCCGCGATCCGTTCGCGCGCCTGCAGAAGATCGCGGCCGGTTAAGAGACCTGCAACTGAAACGTCGCCGCCGAAGTAACTATTCTCGAGCGCCTCAACGGTCAGCTCCGTTCCGAAGCGTTGGTTCAACTTCTCGATTTTCTCTCGCAACACGGGCGCGAAGAGTGTGCCTGTAAAGATCGTGCCGCGCTTTTTGCTAGCAGTGGTCCAATCGTGGCGTTCGAGCCGGCGCATGAGTCGCGCAAACTCGTTCGCGAATGATCGCACCATGCCCACGCCGTCTTCGATCTGCGGATAGTCGCCGTAATGCGATCTTGCGGGAATGCGACGTCCTGCTCGCAGATAGATCTCATCGCCCAACAACGCGAAGTTTGTGCCGATTTTCGCGTGCAGTTCTTTTTGAATCAGACTGACTTCATCGATGACGCGGCGACAGAATTCCGGCGTCACTCGCGTGAGACGCGGATCGGTGTTGTAACGAGTCAGACCAAGCGGCACGATGGCAACACTCGTGATGCGCGGAAATTCCGCCGCCAGATCCATTATCGTTTTCCTCAACACTGCACCATCGTTGATCCCTGGACACAAGACTACCTGCGCGTGTACTTCAATTCCGGCATCGAGCAGTTGTGCAAGTTTTCCTGAAATGTCGGCGCGCTGTCTATCGATGCCGAGCAGGTACGCACGCACGTCGAGGTCAGTCGCATGAACCGAAACGTACTGCGGCGACAGTCGCTGCTCCACGATCCGTCGCATCTCGTCTTCCGTGATCGACGTCATCGTGGTGTAGTTGCCGTAAAGAAAAGAAAGACGAACGTCTTCGTCCTTGATGAAGAGCGACGGCCTTGCATCAACAGGATTGCCGTTGCAAAAACAGAAGATACATTCGTTCGCACACTGCCGCGGAACGATCTGTTCGAACGCGAGTCCGAAATCTTCACCCTCGGCGCGCTCGAGTTCTACTTCCCAGTCGTCGCCGCTCTTCTTGCGCACATCCAGGACGAGTTCAGTCTCGCCGGCCGTGTGGAAACGGAAGTCGAGGTAGTCGCGGACGACGCGGCCATTGACCTTGATGATCCGGTCACCGGACTCGAGATCCATTTCCGCGCCGAGGCTGTCGGGAGCGACTTCGGAGATCTCGACCCCGCGACGGCGAATGCTGGTGACTGCCGGTGTAACTGCAAATTCGTACATCGCTCATACTGTGCCACAGATACGGCAAAAAACGGAAAACCACCGCCATTGTCTCTTTCTAAGTAAACGATGTTTATCAGCATCCCCCAGCTTATGAAAAAACCAACAATAATCCCCCTCTTTGCTTCTCTTCTGCTTGCGTCCTTCGTTTCAGTAACGGCCCAGGAAACCGCGGGCGTATTGCCGATCAAGACTTCGGTTAAAGATTCAACCGGCGCGCCGGCGCGTCCACTCACCGAGGTTTATCGCGTCGGTGTAGGCGATGTCCTCGACATCCGCTTGCTGAACTCGGCAAGCAACAAGTCCACGCTCTTCACGGTTGTCGAAAGCGGTGTGATCGACCTGCCGGTCGCGGGCGGCACTATTTCTGTTGCCGGACTCACGCCTGAGGAGATTCAGAGCGTCATTGCGGCGGAACTCAAACGAAGGGCAGTGGAGGAAAAGGCGCAGGTATCGGTCGGAGTGCGCCAGTATCTCAGCCACGCGGTCACGATAACAGGGCTCGTCATCCATCCCGGCACGTGTTTCCTGAGACGTGAGATGGTGCCGCTTTACGTTGTTTTGGCTGAGTCGCAGTTAAGAAATGACGGTGGGCGCGTAGTGATCATGCGGGATGGTACGCCCGGAGAACCTCACGACCTGAGCGATCCGTCCACGCTCAACCTCAACGTTCAATCGGGCGACATCATTACCATCTCCAGCCGCCCGCAGGAGTTCTATTACATCGGCGGTCGTATCAACTATCCCGGCCAGAAACAGTTTCAACCCGGAATTACTCTGCTACAGGCGATTCTGGCGTCGGGCGGCACTACGAGTAAAGACAGTCACGTCGAGATCTCGCGCGAAGGCGCGGGCGGCAAGCTGGTCACTATTCGCTACAATCTCAAGCAAATCAAAACCGGCGCCGTTCAGGATCCCCGGCTCGCGGCCGGCGATCGGATCGAAGTCGCACGCTAAGCCACAAAAGGCACATAAACCACAAATAAAGGGAGGCTGCTTTTGTGTTTTATGTGCCTCTTTGCGGCTAATTTTATTGACAATCCCGGCCCTCTTTGTTAACTATTCAGGGCGCTTCGGCCATTCCAAACATCCACATAAGTCAGGTGCTAGAACCACTTCGGTGTGAAAGAGTGCAAACCCAATGAATAAACTCAAGCCGGCACTGTTGGGAGGCTTAATCGTCGGATTACTCTCCGCGATTCCTGTTGTTAACTACTGCTGTTGTATTTGGGGTATTGGCGGCGGGGGTTTAGCGAGTTATCTGTACATAAAGTCGTCACCAACCAGGATTGCCATCGGAGATGGCGCCATGCTCGGCGGATTGGCTGGAGTGATCGGCGCCGTGCTCTACCTGCTCATCGGCGTGCCAATCGCGTATTTCATCAGCGGCGCCCAGATGGAAGAAATGATGGCGAAGATGAACGTACAGCTTCCCTTTACCGGCTTCCTGTTGTTCCTTGTGAGTGGTTTGCTCGGCGGCCTTGTTCTGCTGGTACTGTCGGTAATTGGCGGACTCATTGCCGTGCCGATTTTTGAAAAGCGAACTGATGCGCCGCCGCCATCACCGCCGCAGGATTTCGCCGGCCAGGTTTAATCGCGAAAGCGAGAGCTTCGAACATATGAGAAACAGGAGAATATGAATGGCTGAAGAATGGACTCCCCCGCCCCCGTCGGGCACGCACGACAAAGTGCCAAACTACTTGATCCCCGCGATCATTTCGGCGCTCTGCTGTTTCCCGCTGGGAATCATCAGCATAATTTTCGCCGCGCAGGTAAATGGAAAAGTGCAGGCCGGCAATGTGGCCGGTGCGCTCGACGCGTCGAAGAAGGCCAAACTTTTCAGTATTATTTTCATCGCTCTCGGCGTCGTCCTTTGGGGTGGCTACCTGCTCTTCACACTTGGAATTGTTGGTCTGAGTTTTCTCAGCAACTCCTGAGATACTTTGCGGATTAGGTTTGTTAACAGAGGGTTCGAAAGAAGATGACCAGATACTGCACAAAATGCGGAGCCATCAACGATGAAACGGCGCAGTACTGCACGACCTGTCAGGCGCCACTCGGTGCCGTCAACACCGGCTATCAACCGATGCAGTCCGTTAATCCCGGCGCCATAACTGATTGGAAAGCGTTGGGCGCCGACAAGAAGATCGTCGCCGGTATCTGTGCGATTCTGGTCGGATGGCTCGGAGTACACAAATTTGTTCTCGGCTACACCACCGAGGGGATCATTCAACTCTGCATCGGCATAGTGACCTGCGGCCTTTCGAGTATTCTCAGCATCATCGAAGGGATTATTTATCTCACTAAGTCTGACGAAGAGTTTGTCAGGACTTACGTCCAGAATAAGAAGGGCTGGTTCTAGTTTAGCCTTGAGTTGATGTACCGGCGCACGACTGTCATTGCAATTTGGTCTTTCTTACTGGCAGGCGCTGCTTACCTTTTTCTCTTTGAGCCTGGCAAGTCGGGGTTCTTTCCTCCCTGTATCTTTCGTTTGCTAACCGGGTTCACTTGTCCCGGATGTGGCAGCACCAGGGCCATGCACCAGATGCTGCACGGTCACTTCTTAGCAGCTTTCGAACTCAATCCACTCCTGCTACTCGCGATACCTTTCCTGTTGTTTGCTTTGCTTCGCTATAGCGTGATCGTGATGCGCGGTGGAGTGCCGCGGCACAACGTTTTGCGGGCGTCGTACATTTACGGGATCTTCTTCGTCATTCTCTCGTTCTGGATCTTTCGTAACACGCCGTTCTATCCGTTTGTCTCGTGAGGGAAAACTATGCGCGCAGTCGTCATTCTTCTTTTACTGCTCACGTTTATCGTTTCAAATGTAAGCGTTTCGGGAATCGCTTCAGACAAGCCCGTGATTCCCGCGCGACCCGTACACACGTTCTCGATCGTTGCGCGCGATCCAGCTACAGGCGAGCTCGGAGTGGCGGTGCAGTCACACTGGTTTTCAGTTGGTTCAATAGTGGCGTGGGCTGAAGCGGGTGTCGGCGCAGTGGCGACGCAATCGTTTGTCGATCCGAGTTACGGGAAGAACGGTCTCGATTTGATGCGAAGCGGCAAAAGCGCACCCGACACGTTGAAGGAGTTGCTGGCGAAGGATGAAGGACGGGAAGTCCGGCAGGTCGCGATGATCGATGCGCAGGGTCGTGTCGATGCTTGGACAGGCAAGAACGATATTCAAGCCGCCGGCCACATCGTCGGCAAAGACTTTTCCGTGCAGGCCAACTTGATGCTCAACGATAAAGTTTGGCCTGCAATGTCGCGCGCGTTTGAGAGCGCGAAAGGAGATCTGGCCGAACGCATGCTGGCGGCACTCGACGCTGCGCAGGCTGCGGGCGGCGACATTCGCGGCCGGCAGTCGGCGGCGTTGATCGTAGTCACCGGCAAGCCCACCGGCCAGGCCTGGAAGGATCGGACCTTTGATCTACGCGTCGACGACAGCTCGGAGCCTTTGCTCGAGCTCCGTCGTTTAGTGAAGTTGCAGCGTGCGTACAACCACATGAACGCCGGTGACCTTGCAGTTGAAAAGAAAGACAATGAAGGCGCACTGCGTGAGTATGGCGCGGCGGAGAAGCTCGTGCCGGATAGCGCCGAGATGATCTACTGGCACGCCGTGGCGCTGGTCAACATGGGCCGGCTCGAGGAGTCGTTGCCGCTCTTCCGCAAAGTGTTTGCGATGGACCGCAATTGGATTACGCTCACTCCGCGTCTGCCCAAATCCGGCTTGTTGCCCGACGATCCGAAGATAATCCAACGAATTGTTTCCGTGGGGGAGAAATAGGTCATTTTGCCCTGTCGATTGGACCTGTTTCTTCTTGACGCCTAAAGCCCTCTCGCCTTATAAGAACAGGCACACTTGTAGCGCCCCGTTCCTCTCGCCCATTAACGAATTCGACTTTCGAGGACGAACTGCATGCATAGCCTTACCCCCGGACAGTGGTATCTTCGCTTTACGTGCGAACACTGCCACCAAAAAGAGATTCTCTTCGCCGACCTCTCGCGTGGTGAAGCTAAGATCAAAGCGACTTATATCGTTGAGTGTTCGAGTTGTGCGCACACCGGCTCATACGACGGCGACGACATTGAGCGCTATCAACATCCATCACACCCGGACACTTGAATCGGCACCCCGTTGATTGGTCCATTCAACTACCAAACACAAACCCATGATGAAATAGAACACAGTAACTACTTCAGAGTCGCCCCAGTTGTAATGGACCAGGCCGCTGGTGAAGAATCCAATCGTGCCGCCAAGTGCGCCGATAGCGATGCCGCGCGTGAAGTCCTCCATCCCGGCGCGCCGCTGAATTCGCCAGAGCATACGAACATAAACGCCTAACAAGATCAGCCAGACGATCAACGCCGGCACTCCTCGTTCGAGCGCTATCTGCAACAAGTTGGAATGCATGTGGCCGATCGGTTGGCGCCCGTTGTCAAATAACCCCCACTCGCGCCAGTGCCCTTTAATCGAATCCATTCCTACGCCGAAAACAAGGTGACGCGGTTTGCTGATTAGCAGGGTGAATCCTTCTTCCCAAACCATCTCGCGCCAGCTCGTCGATTGGTCTGACTTGTCGAAAAAGCGAATGCTACGTTTCTGCTGTAACAACACGACGCTTGCGAGCACGAGCGGTAAGGCACACGCGGCGACGATGAGAATCGTGCGACGTGAAGATGTGAGCAGCAACATTACCCCGGCGGAGATTGCGAATCCGACCCACGAAGCACGCGTGACAGTCATGCCGAGCGCAAAGATTAACCCGGCGATTGCAACGAGCAGCAGCCCGCCCATTAGGTTCGTCTTTCGTTTGAGTGCGAGAAAGATACCGAGTGCGAGTGAAGCAATTAGTTGCAGCACTTCTGAGTAAGTGACCCAGTGATTGTAGAATCCGGTAGCGCGCCAATCACGTCCGCGTGACCAACCACTGATGCCGAGTTGCTCCAGGCTGTTCGTTCCGGGCAACAACTCTCCGCGCGGCACTTCGAGCTCCGGCATCCATTCAACGCGATAGATCCTCACTTTTGCCGGCGACGTTCCCATTGCGAGCGCCGCCGCGAGTTCTTCAGGACTGCCGACTCGCTGTCCATCAACCTCCCAGATCGTGTCGCCGTTTACGATTGGTGTTGGTTTGTTTACGGTCCTCGTGCGAAACACTGCTTTCGCCAGGGGACTCCCCTGCGCAACGCCTTGAACCTTCACACCTTTTCCGATTGCCAACTGTCCCGCAGTGAGAAAAACATTGATCATGCATGATGCGATCAACGTCAATGCCAGGAGTCGGACGAGCCGCAACGAGCGCGCGTTCTGGGCGACGAGGTAAACGATCGTGAACAGACTCGCCGCGCGCATCTTTCCGATCGACATGAACGGGTTGTAAGAAAAGATTCCGGAAATTCCGCTGAGCACGAAGAATCCGAGCAGTGCGTAGTCAACTGGCGAGCGAGAAAGTAGGGGCCGCGGGTAGACCGCGAAACGGGCGGCCCAAAGCACAATTCCCAACAACCACGCAGCCTGCGTCACCGCAATCGAATGAGGCGCAAACAAGGCAATGAGAAAGAGACAGCCAATAGTAGCTCTCTCGAGCGCGGTCGAAATCTGCATAGGCGGCATATTAGAATGCTAACGGTCTTCTATTCCATCCAATCAGGGAATTCAATGCGCTTAATCCTAACTATCTTGACCTTGTCTACAATCGCCTTCTCGCAAACAGTCATTCCCACGGACCACGTGAAAGCGATTCAGGACGACGCGCGCGTCCAGGCCGCCTTCGACCACATCGACAAGTATCGCGATGAGATACTACGCGAATGGATTGCCATCACCGAGATCAACGCGCCGTCAAAACAGGAACAGGAACGCGCCAAATTTATCGAAAGCCTGCTGCGCAAATACAAGCTCGATATCCGTTACGACTCCGCCGGCAATCTCATCGCCACGCGCAAAGGCACAGGCGGTGGTCCAGTGACTGTTTTTGACGCGCACATGGACACTGTCTTTCAACCCGGTCTGAAGATCAAAGCAACTGTTCGTGACGGCCGTGTTTATGCTCCCGGAATCGGCGACGACACGCGCAACATCGAAGCCTTGCTTGCAACGCTTCGCGCGCTCGATGCGGCTAAGATCAAAACCAAAGGCGATCTCGTTTTCGTGTTCACGACTGACGAAGAGGCCGGCATGACCGGCGCGAAGCAGTATACGAAAGATAACAAAGCCAAGGTTGATTACTACATCGCGCTCGATGGCGGTTACGAAGGGTTCACCTACGCCGGCATCGGCATCAACTGGTACCGCCATCACTTCATTGGACCAGGCGGTCACACGCGTTCACGCACCCCGCCGTATTCCGCAACGTTGCCGCTCGCGCATGCAATCGCACGGATTTACGAGCTGAAAGTGCCGGCGAATCCGTCGTCAAATCTGAACATCGGGATGCTCGGCGGTTCCGAAGTGGTAAATGCAAAGGCTTCGGATGCCTGGTTCACTGTTGACCTGCGTTCGACGAGCAACGACGTTATCGCAGATCTGGAAAAGAAGATCGCGACGATTCTCGAAGAAGAAGCACAACGTGCAGGAGTAACTGTGAAGACGGATGTGATCTCGACGTCGCCTGCGGCCGTGCTGCCGGGTAATCGCGAGTCGAACCTGGTCAAAATCGCGGAAGCGGTCCATCGCGCGATGGGTTTTGATCCGCCAATCGGGAACGCCGGCTCCAACAACTCGAGTGCCGCGCTTTTGCAGGGCATCAACTCCATCTCGACCGGAGCTGGTCCATGCAGCGACTCACACGCATTGACCGAGAATTGCGAGGTCGACCCGCTTTACAAAGGGATCAAGAAGATCCTTTTACTCGAAGTCGCTCTGGCTGGCCTGGCGCAATAATGAACCGTCACAGCGGGGGCAAGCCCCTCTTCCTGACTTGTTCTAGCTACGGTTCTGAATTTTTTGAAGAGGAATGAACGCGTAGGAAGTGAACAAGTCAGGAAGAGGGGCTTGCCCCCGCTGTGGCGAGCAATCAATGGCCTTCGCCGGCGAGCATCACGAAGCCGGTGCGCAGAATGATTTCCAGATCGAGTAGTAACGACCAGTTTTCAATGTAGTACAGATCGAGCCGCACCATCTCTTCAAACGGTAAACGATTTCTTCCCGAAACCTGCCACAGCCCTGTTAGACCGGGCTTCATGTCGAGTCGTTTACGATGCCATAACTCGTATGCTTCGACTTCGTATGGAATCGGTGGTCGTGGTCCAACCAGGCTCATGTCGCCTGACAACACGTTAAGTAACTGCGGCACTTCATCGAGGCTGGTGCGGCGCAGGATTTTTCCGATGCGTGTAATGCGCGGGTCTGCAAGCAGTTTGTAAGTCGGCTTGGTTTCGTTACCGAGATTTGCCTCTGCGCGCCCGGCGATAAATGCGCGCTGGTATTCGCGATGAAGCTCAGCATCGGCGTTGGCCTGCATCGTGCGAAACTTGTAGAGCAAAAAGAGCCGGCCATCCATGCCGACGCGCTCCTGCGTATAAAACACAGGGCCTTTCGAGTCGAGTTTGATGAGTAGTGCGATCAGCAGCCAGAGCGGCAGGAGAAGTAAGATCGCGAGCGCTGCGAAGATCAGATCAAATGTGCGCTTCAAGATTCGCGCGCCGTTGGAGAGTGGCTCACGAAAGAGACGAATCATCGGCAGTACGCCGATTTGATCGATCTCGGTTTTGCGCGGTAGGCAGTTGAAAAGACTGGGCGCGATCCGAAATTCAACACCGCGTCGTCGCCCGCAGCGCATCATCACTTCAAATAACGCGTCGCCATTCACCTGCGGGTCGGCAATGATCACTTCGTTCGCGCCGGAGTCACGAATCACTTCCGGCAACGATTCGAGCGTGCCGATTACGGGTACGTCTTCGTAGGACAGTTGCGTGTCAACAGCATTGGTATCGACAACTCCGATTACTCGATAGCCAAGCGAGGGGCGTTCACGCATTTCACGTATAAACAAAGAAGCTTCCGGGCCGCGGCCGACTACGAGTGTCGGAATCAGGTTGATCTGGCGGCTGCGCACAAACGTCTGCGCCGATCGCATAGCAAGTCGGAGCGCGCCGGCGCCGATCAGTACGAAGAAGAAATCGGCCACAAAAACGCCGCGCGCGTATGAGAACGCGCGAAACTCAAAACCGCCGCGATACAAAAACGCCGCCGCGACAATCAGTAATGAACCGATGGCGGCAGCCTTAAAGAGGCGAATGCTGTCGTCGACAAACGAGAACTCACCGCGGACGCGATAGAGATTATAGTAACGAAAACTCAGCAACCGGATGGCAACCACAAAGACCAGCAATGCTGCATACGGCGCAAAGCGCGCGCTTCGCACTGAAACGCCTTCACGAATATAGAACGCAAGCATGAAAGACGACACCGCGACCGCAGCGTCAGCAATCACGAGCGCCACCTTCACCGCAGGCACGATCCATCTCGGCGCGCGTCCGGGAACACGCACGATGCTTGGATCGACTATCGATTGTCGCGTTCGTTCTGCTTGCAAGAAAATCCTGTTTCACGCAAAGCCGCAAAGTTTAAGAACGAGGCGCAAAGAACCCTTTGCGAGCTTCTGCTTTGATCTTTGTGCCTTTGCGTGAAAGCCTTCACTCGAATACGAGTCTCACAACTTCATCAATAACTTCACGCGATCTTCGCGGGTTTATAGCCTGCTTCTTCTTTACCACCAAACTACTCAGATCCGCAGCGCTCGCAATTCGCCCTAACCGTCCCTCGTTAACCAAACCCTCATCAACCGCCGCCCACTTACCCGCGTAAATGCTCGCGGCCGGCACTCCCAGCGCCGCCGCCTCGCGATTGATCGTTCCACCCGCACTGATCACTAGATCACTGGCGGCTATCAAGTTCGCCCCGTCCAACGGCCTCGCCGGAATGATTACAAGTTTATCCGCATACTGCGCGCGCTGCGCCTCGTTGCGCGGCAGCAGGATCACCTGCACATTTGCTTTCGCCACCAGCATCGTCAGCGTCTCATCAAACAACGTGTTCTGAAACCGGTGATACAACGCATCGTGTGCGGGCGGCCGCAGCAGGACCAGCACATTATCCGGTTTGACACCAAGCTCACACAACTGCGCCGCAAACGAAGGATCCGGCTGGAAGTCTGCGAGATAAACGTCTTCCTTGGTCCCGTGATAACGTCCAACCTTTCCCACTCGGGCGCCGTAGTGCCTCAAGCTTGCGCCAGGAAAACTCGCCGGCACGATGATGCGCGACGCAAAGCGAAACGCGAGGTGATTTGCCGGCTGATGCTCGTAATCCATCAGTGTCACAGTCTTAATTCGCAACGCACGCGCCGCGAGAATTTGCGAATACGAGTTATGACTGATCGCAAGATCGAACCCCCGCCCGCGCGCCCATTTCCGCAACGCCCACGCTCGACTCATCAAACTCCCGGCTTTTGCTGACACCGCCCTTCCGCCGTGAACACCCACAACCTCGGGCGCAAATCCCGCAGCCTGGGCCAACGGAATCGTCTCCGCAAACTCGCGCGCCGTGATCTCTATCTCATGTCCCTGAGCTTTGAAGCGTTCGGCGAGTGCTTTGAAAAACGGAACGTGAGGAGAATTTGCAAGATCGATCCAGAGATGCATGTTGTAGGAGATTGCCACAAAGAGGCACAAAAGGCACAAAGTTTTTATTAAAACCATTTGTGTGTTTTGTGCTTTTTTGTGGCTACCACTGGATGTCAACCAACCTGCCGCGATCGCGCAGAGACGTCTCGGCCGCTTCGATCATGTTCACGAGGCGCAGTCCGGCTGGTCCATCCGTCTCGGGCTGTTTGTTGTTTTCGATGCAGTCGATGAAATGCAGCGCTTCGGTTTGCAGCGCTTCCGTGTTATCGAGCCGCGGTGCCCACATGTCGCCCGAACGATAGCTGACGAGCAGCTTGTAAACGTCTTCCGGACGTCCGGGCGTGATGTTGATGCCTTTGTCGTAGACCTTGAGTTTTTCGCTGGGCTCGAGATCGTCGTAGAGGATCATCTTCTCACTCCCGCCGATCAACGTGTGCCGCACTTTCACCGGCGTCAACCAGTTCACATGCACGTGCGCGATCTGCACGCTCGCGAAGAAGAGCGTGATGTAAGCGACATTCTCCGGCTGGCCCGGCACGTGGCTGATGCCGGTGGCTGAGATCGCGACCGGCTTCGACGGCAAAACACAATCCATGATCGAGAGATCGTGAATCGCAAGATCCCAGATGACGTTCACGTCATGTTGAAAGAGTCCGAGGTTAACGCGCACCGCGTCGTAATAATAGATCTCGCCTAATTCACCCGAGGCGATCAGTTCGCGAATTTTTCGTACCGCGTCTGTGTAAACAAACGTGTGGTCCACGAGCAGCACCAGGTTTCGCGTGGCAGCTTCGTCGACCAGCTTGCGCGCCTGGTCCGATGTTGCGGCGAGTGGTTTTTCAACCAGCACGTGCTTGCCCGCCTTTAACGCCGCCATTGCGAGTTCAAAGTGCGACGAAACGGGAGTAGCGATAATCACTGCATCGATCAGCGAATCATTGATCAGTTCGCTCGAATCACTACACGTCTTGATACCCGGATACAATTTTCCTAACGACGAGAGGCGCTCCGGGCGCAGGTCGCAGACACTCATGACCGCCGAGCCAGGTGCGGCCATGAAGTTGCGCACCAGATTCGGACCCCAGTACCCGTAGCCGATTACGCCAACTCTGATCATTTTTTACGAACGTCTCCAATCACGCGCGCCGGCACACCGGCGACGATAGCAAAGTCGGGCACGTCTTTCGTAACGACCGCGCCCGCGCCGATCAATGCTCCTTCGCCGATCGTGATACCGGCAAGGATCGTCGCATTACTGCCGATGCTTGCTCGTCGCTTCACAGTAGTCTTCACCACTTGCCAATCGCTTTCAGTTTGCGGAGTGCCGTCAACGTTGACGGCGCTCGGATAAATATCGTTAGTAAACATCACGCCATGACCGACGAAGCACTCGTCTTCGATCGTCACGCCTTCGCACACAAAGCTATGCGACGAGATCTTGCAACGCGCGCCTATACGAGCATTCTTTTGTATCTCGACAAACGCGCCGATCTTCGTTTCTGGTCCAATCGAACAACCGTAAAGGTTGACCAGATCGGGTTGAAAGATGCGCACGTCGCGACCGAGTTTTACGTCTGCTGCGATAGGCATTGCTCTTCTTCGAGCAAACGCGACAGCGCATAAAGCATCCACGCTTCAGTCCAGCGCATGTACGGTTT
>Ga0105248_10006694_pt1 | contig 12641 bp, 18 predicted proteins | sample KBSS34metaG_FD_81524 | JGI IMG/M metagenome (GOLD analysis project Ga0105248, IMG submission 81524) | Switchgrass rhizosphere microbial communities from Kellogg Biological Station, Michigan, USA - KBS S3-4 metaG | ecosystem: Host-associated > Plants > Roots > Rhizosphere > Soil | place... | reverse complement strand
TTCTCTGCACAGAGTCAGAAAAGAGAACCCGCGATAGCAGATAAAAAAGCGTTTGCTCACCTGCAGGTTTTGAAAATTGCCGCACTAAAAGCAAAAGCCCTGCCGAGGCTGGCTCGGCAGGGTACACGCAGAAAGTCGATGGACGCGCAAAGCGGCACCCTTGGTGGTCCATCGAGGACTGCGATCTCGTCGCTGATCGAAAGATCAGTTTTCCGTGCAAACCTTCATCGTCTTCATGCCGGTTTCCGCCTCGGTCCGGGTCTTGAACACGCCGTTATCGACGATGGTGCATTTTTTTGTAGTTGCATCCCTCACGACATAGTATTCGCTCGTGACAGCCGTCTGCGCAAAAGCCGAAGAGGCGGTGAAAGCGACGATGGCGCTCGAAAGCAGAAATTTCTTCATCAGCGTTTCCTCAAGTTGATTTATCACCTGCGTAAACGTGAACGATTGCCACTTGTTCCCGATAATGCTCGCGTCGATTTCGCCATCCTGCTCAATTGCTGGTTTTGACATGCCTCCTCATGTGCAGAATCGCGAAATAGCAGCTCTGGCAAACCGCCTAGGCCGAACTGCGACCTGCCATCGTTTCCCGTAGCGATGCCCTTTGTAGAATTCGCTCGTTGCCATGCCGATCTATCGCCTGCTGCAAACCATGCCTATGGGACCCGAAGAAATCAGCCGCTTAGCGGCGGCTTACGAGCTTTGCAGGGCTTTGGTTTGGTTGACCACACGATGTCAGCCATACGCTCGGTTTGACCATGCTGGCGCGTGCGGGACGATCTACCAGAAGGATGCTTCAGCTAACTGTTACGCGTCGGCGTCCGGCCGCAAATCAGTCGCGGTAGTACCGATTCCTTGGGGCTTACCGGGTCGAGCCCGGCCGTCGCAGCCGGACTTGTGGCAGACGCGGCTACATTCAGGGAATCAGCCCCCAGTGCCATCATCATCTTCCAAGGCAGCATAAGCACATCGGCCCAGAACACGAAAGCCTGCATAGGCCAAAACGCTGGGTGCATGTACTTCCCTCTTTTCACTGCAATGCACGGCAGGCCAAGGTGTTCCATGTCCGGAAGATTATCTCCGACTTTGGATTTGAAGCCGACATCGCCATCAGAGGGACCGACGCGGAAGTCAGCGCCGATCTTGCTTCGAGATTCGTATGCCGATCTGATCGATGCGCGTCCCGTAATCACGCACATCCTTGAAAGCGCCGTTCAATGGCTAGAGGAAGGCAAGCCGCCGCCTCCACTAACGCGAAGAACTGCTCGAGCAGCCGCTGATCTGGTTTCGCATCGGAACTGGCAAGGAACTGGTATCGTGTCTCAACGTTTTTGTGAAATGCCGCGAAAATCTGTCACGATCGAAATTATCGAGGAGGAAGACGAACGCTTCCTGCTCAAGACCTACGCTGACGGAACGGAGGAGCGGCATCCGATCGTGAAAGAACCAAAGAAGAATAAACGCCTGTCGGCTAAGATTGCTTGGTATTGGGATTTGAAGACTGGGCGGAGAAAGTTCTATTGATTTTTGAACCGGAGTGTCGTCGCTTATGCCGCCCAGCGCCTCGTTCTGCCGAACCGCGAGCACGTCATTGCGCTTGAGCCTCTGAGGAAAACGCCGCTACGCTATCCACAAGATCTGCGCCGCAGAGGAGCACTTCGACGGCATCCAGGATGCAAAGTCACCAACATATGCTCGATCTCGCCAAGCACATCGTCAATCTGAAGGCGGAGCACTTCTAGCCGGGCAAATTCGAAGACCAGTACGAAACTGCCCTAGTTCATCAATCAGAAGCGCGCCGGCAAAACCCATTGCCGCGAAAGAGCGTCCCCGGCGCGACGCCGTGGACCTGATGGATGCGCTGTGCAAAAGCATCGGCGCCGCCGAGCCAGCCAAGAGTTCAATGCCTGGCCGTCTTCGGCTCAGCAAGGTCCAAACAAAGTGCTTGAACTATTTCCAATCGGGCTCCAACGTTGACCCCACACAGGCGCTACGGGGTGCCCTGCGAAATTGATGTGTCGAAGCCACCGGTTCACGCTGGCGGGCCTTTCCGTAGTGACCGCGATGTACGGACCACTTTTAGCTCGGACTTGGAACCAAGCCCCGGCCAGCGTAGTTTAAAGAGGTATCACCGCACGGCCCTCGGCAGTTATCGGTGATGAGAACGCCAGTTGCGCTCCCGCCCATTGCAACGGGGAAAGGAGCGCGCCATGCAGGAGCGGCGCCGTTTCAAACAGATCGATTTACTCGACATGCGCCTTTCAGCAGAGGCGGGGCGTCTGCGGAAGGAGCCCAAGGTACTTCACCTGGAGTAAAGCGCGACAAGCTTATTCGCATGGCGCGACTTGCGGAAACCACCTCCCGAATGAGCGACTGGCTTTCATCGCCCGGCTTGAAGACTCCGACCTGAAGGCAAGGACGCGATGCACACCTCATTCACCGACAGCGACACCTTGGGCAGGTTCACCCCTCCCTCCTACGCGAACTGGCTTGCCAAACTTCGCACCCTGTTTCCTGTGCAGGATGAATTTCTTCTGGCGGATGCGATCTTCAGTTTCGAAAACGCATTCGAGGAAGGAAAGACGCCGCAGGAGGCTTACGAGGCGTTCGAAATTTTGGTCGGTGCGGAGGCTTGAACATCAGCCGCCTCAGTTGGCGGCCTCTTTCAGAACGCGTGCTCCGCGGTCGGAGCGGGTGAGGGATGCTTCGGGCGGCGCCGCCAGGCACAAGTCAGTAAGGCGCCTTCGGTCAAACGAAATACCCAATCCGCCAGGCCGCGGTTGCGATCACGAACCACGCCGTCAGCGCCAGAAGCATAACTGTCCAGAACGGTAATGCCGTCACCGACAGCCAGACCACAATGGCGAATGCAAAGAGGCCGGCGCTGCCGAATGTTGCTCCAGCGGCGTCGAGAGCTGCTGCCTGACGCCCGCGGCGATTGCCGTGCAAACCTCTCTCCCGCTTTCGCCGCCGTTCATGCGCCTCGATAAGGGTCGCGCTCGCGAGAAAAATTGCGGGAAACGCCAGAAAAAGACCGCCCAGAGAGGGGCCGCCGAAATCCGCGACGAGACCTGCCAGACAAGTCGCGAGTCCGCCGAGTACAAAGCGAACGAGATATTCGTACCAGCGGCTTTCCTTCAGCGCAGAGAACTTGAGGTGTATCATTTCCCACGTCATCTTATCAAAACCTGTTCGAGGCCGAGTGCGGCCGCAAACCAAACCAACAGTCCCGCGGTCGAGGCTGCAAATGCACTCAAGTTCAGGCGCATGATGAGCTGGCATACGGAGAAGCTGAAAAATGCGAACGCCAGAGCGCCTACTGCCATCGATCGAGCCTCGAAGCGACATAATCGGCGCCGTGTTCGCCGAATGCGAGAGTGAGGGTCGCCAGCGCTACGGATGGAGCTGCACCGAAAAGGCCGGCAAAGCTTTTGGGACGAAGCACGTCGGCAAGGCTCGCAACTGCCAGCACCACGATGCCACCGGCTATGAACCGCACTACATATTCCATGACAATTCAATGAAGCGCCCCGCAGCCGTATGGTTCCAAAATCGATCGGAACCGACCGTTATCCGTGACGTTCTTGGGTCATGCCCGCGGACTGGTGCCGACCAAAGGATTTCGCCATGAAGCCCATGAAGATGGATGGCCAGACCGTGCAGGTCCGTGACGTCGAGACCATTGCCCACACCAAGGGTAGGCTAATCAGCGTGAGCTACGAGCAACACCGGCGCGACGGCGACTCGCAGCGGCGCAAGCGCGAGATTTACGATAACGGAAACTCAGCCGTCATTCTTCCCTACGATGCTGACCGCCAGACCGTACTGCTCACGCGGCAATTACGAATACCGGTATTCCTGCAGGACGGCAGCGAGCGAACCATGGAGGCGTGCGCCGGAAAACTCGATGGTGAAAACGCAGAACGACGCATCGTGAAAGAGATGCAGGAGGAGCTCGGGTACAAGATCACGAAAGTGCAAAGGCTGTTCGAGCTCTATGTAAGCCCAGCCGCTATCATGGAAAAGATCGTCTTCTTCACCTGCGCCTATTCGCCAACAGACAAGGTGTCTGACGGCGGTGGGCTCAAGGAGGAGGGGGAGGATATCGAGGTGGTAGAGACCCGTTTGCAGGAGGCAGCTGCGATGATTGCAGCCGGCGAAATCGTCGATGCAAAGACGGTCGTTCTCATTCAATATTTGAGCAATCGCATATTGGCTGATGCTTCGGGCTAAATCGAACACCGGCCCGGCCCGCGCTCTAAAGGGCCGTCGTTACAGGAAGGGCTTGCCGCCGGTAACGGCGATGGTCGCGCCGGATACGTAGCTCGAAAGCGGATCGGCCAGCATGACGTAGGCCGTGGCCAGCTCGACCGGCTGACCGGGGCGCTTCATTGGGACCTGTTTGCCGAAATTCTTTACAGAATCATCTGGCAGGGTCGAGGGAATGAGCGGTGTCCAGATCGGTCCCGGGGCGACCGCGTTGGCGCGAATGCCTTTTTCGGCCAACATCTGTGCCAGACCTGCCGTGAAATTATGAATCGCGCCTTTGGTCGTTGCATAGGCCAGCAGTGTCGGGTTGGGTACATCCGAATTGATCGAGGCCGTGTTGATGATGCAGCTACCCGGCTCCATGTGGGCGACCGCAGCCTTGGTGAGATAGAACATCGCGTGGATGTTCACCTTGAACGTCAGTTCCCATTCTTCGTCGCTGATCTCGTCGATTGATTTGAAGCTGGCCTGGTGCGCCGCGTTGTTGACGAGGATATCGATCCCGCCCAGCTCCGATACTGCCTTGGCGACGACTGCGCGGCATTGGCCCGGATCCTGGATGTCGCCGGGCAATAGGACGGCCTTTCTGCCGGCGTCTTTCACCAGCCGCTCGGTCTCCCGGGCGTCCTCGTGCTCGTCAAGATAGGAGATCAGAACGTCAGCGCCCTCCCTGGCGTAGGCGATGGCAACCGCGCGGCCGATTCCGCTATCGCCACCGGTGATGACGGCCTTCTTGCCGTTGAGGCGACCGCTGCCCTTGTAGGATTCTTCACCGTGATCTGGCGCCGGGTTCATCGCGGCAGTCTTGCCAGGCATCGGCTGATGCTGGCTCGGGAAGGGAGGATGGGGATAATGCAGCATTTTCGGTTCTCCAAGGGAGCACGGAGTGCTCGAACGTCGCCGGCGGTGTGTGCCGTGGTTGAGGCGAATCAGGTTTCCGAATGGAGTGCAGTCTGCCGTCCGCCGTCTTGACCATCGCCGGCGTAATCCCCGGAGCGCGTCTTGATGTCCGCCTCGGCCAAAGGCCCGATGGCGGGGGCATTGAGCGGCGTGCCGTCGATGGCAAAATGAGATCCGTGACAGGGGCAATCCCAGCACGTCTCGAAGGAATTCCAGTGCAGGTGGCAGCCCACATGCGTGCAGGCGGCAGAGCGCGCATATAGCCTGCCGGAAGGATCACGGTAGGCGGCGATCTTGCTCATACCTTGCCGGATGATGGCGCCGTGTCCGGCTTTCAGATCGCTGACGTCACTCAGCTCGCCGGGCGCGAGATACTCCGCAAAGTTCTTTACCGCGGTCATATTCTCTCTCAGGAAGTTGCTCATCCCGGCGAGCGGCTTGCGCGAGGGCTCATACACTTCGGCCCATTTGGCCTCTCGTCCGAGGATCAGCGCCGAATTGATCATGGCGCCTACCACGCCGTGGGTCATGCCCTGGCCTGAATCGCCCGTATGCACGTAAATATTATTGCTTCGCGGATTCCTGCCGATGAAGCCGGCGTAATCGATGGTGTCGAGAACCTGTCCCGACCAGCGATGGGTGACGTCTTTCACCGCTGGAATGAGATTGCGCGTCCAGGCTTCGAGGGCCTGAAACCGTACATCGGCGTCGTCGGCTTCGCCGCTCTTGTGGTCGCCGCCGCCGACGATCAAAAAATCGGTGCGACCGTCGCCCGGCTGCAACCGTACATAATGGTAGGGGTCGAGCGTGTCCCAATACAGGGCGTCCGGGATTGCACCCTTCGGAATCGAAAAGGCCATCGCGTAGGTGCGATAGGGAGCCATTTTGGTGTGCAAGGCAAATCGGTCGACGATGGGCGCATTGGTGGCCACGACCGCGGCCCCGGCCGTTATCGTTCGGCTGCCCGCCGCGACGACGACCTTGCCGTCGTCGCGCTCTTCGAAGCTTTCGACGACCGTGTCGCAGTGGAAGCTGCCACCCTTTGCCTCGATGGCGGCGACAAGACCCCGGAGATATTTGAGCGGATGAAACGTGGCCTGGCGCGGATAGCGCAGCACATGCTGCTGTTCGCAATGGGCCAGGGGCACGCCGACCAGCCGATGAACGGGTGCGCCGACCTTGCGGACCGCATCCAGTTCATCCTCGATGATCTTCGCGTCGGTGTCGAGCGCTTGAAACAGATAACCGTCCAGCCGCCGAAAATCGCAATCGATGGATTCCCGCTTCTGGATTTCCTCAATGCGATCCACCGAAGCCGACTGGCTCTCGTAGAACCGGCGAGACAATTCTTCGCCCCGGAGGCTGATCATCGCCGACGTCAGATCATCGCATAGCGGCGCCAGATGAGCGCTGGTGCGCGCTGTTATGCCGTCCGCGATCTTCCCACGATCCAGCACGACGACATGTGAGCCTTCGATGGCAAGTTCATAGGCCGTGGAAATCCCGGCAATACCCGCGCCGATGACGACGATATCGCATTCCGTATCGCCCTGAAGCGGTGTGGCGCCCGGAGCTACCGCAACGTCCATCCAAATTGACTTGCTGCGCCGATCGACGAAATCACTCATCTGGAAATCCAACCGGTCGAGAACGAGGTTGAGATTCAAACGGCCGATCGAGTGACTGGTTCCTGGCGGTCTTAAGGTTGTCAGGCCTGACCCCGCCCAGCGTCTGGCATCGGCAGACCGAGGGTCGCGAGCTGGCGGGTGCTTCTTTGGAACAACGGCGCGGGCGAGACGTTCAACGGCATTCAATCAGGAGGATGCCGTGGGATTGTTCACAAAAGACATCAAGACAATGGACGACCTTTTCCAGCACGGTCTGCAGGATATTTATTATGCCGAACAGCAGATCACGAAGGCCTTGCCGAAGCTGATCGAGAAAGCCACCAACCGCGATCTCATTGCGGGCCTCAAAGCGCATCTGGAAGAGACGAACAAGCAGATCGAGCGGCTGGACAAGGTGTTCCTGAGGCTGGAGAGGCAGCCGAGCGGTACCCAATGCCCGGCCATCGATGGTCTGATCAAGGAAACCGATGAGGTGGCCGGCGAAGTGGACGACAAGGCCGTGCTGGATGCGGCGATCGCCGCCGGTGCACAAGCCGTCGAGCACTACGAGATCTGCCGGTACGGTACGCTGATCGCATGGGCTGAGAAGCTTGGCCACGACGAAGTGGTCCGCTTCCTGACGACCAACCTCAACGAGGAAAAGGCGGCCAACACCAAGCTCACTACGATCGCACTTCGGAAGGGTGTTAACACTAAGGCGTCCGACGCAGCGTGACCGGGAATGCCATTGCCAAGGCCTTTGGCGGGAAGGCCTTGGTGTGAGAGGAACGAAGCCGAACATCACCGATTGATACGAGAAGCTCCATTTTCAGGAGGGATGAACAAGATGAAGTATTTAGCCCCGTGCCTTGTCCTCACGCTTCTCGGCGCACCCGCCATGGCGCAATCCATCGGAGAAAAGACCGGTATTAATTCGACGCTCGGCATCAGCCCGGCGACGGAAGATTTCGTAAAGCAGGCCGCCGTAAGCGACATGTTCGAGATCCAGTCCAGCCAGCTCGCACAGGAGCGAGGCAATGCAGCCGAGAAATCCTTTGCCGCCACCATGATCAGGGATCACGAGAAGACGACAAGCGATTTGAAGTCGATGGTCTCGGGCGGTGAGCTGAAGATGGCGCTGCCCACCGAGCTCGATAGCCCTCATGCGAGCAAGCTCGACAAGTTGAAATCACTCAAGGGCGCTGACTTCAGCTCCGGATACAACAGCGATCAGGTCAGCGGTCACAAGGACGCCGTCTCGCTGTTCGAGCGCTACGCCAAGGGAGGCGATCATCCGAAACTGAAGGAGTGGGCGGACAAGATGCTTCCGACTCTGCGCCACCATCTCGAGATGGCGCAAGACTTGGCGGCAGGAAAGACGGTCGGAAAACACTAGATTTCTTTCGGAAGTCGGAACCTGCAACCTCCGCGTCGGTTGGCCTTCAGCCTTGGCGCGCCGGGGCTTCAGGAGGAAGCAAAAACAAGGAGACGCAGATGGATATCAAGCGATTAATTCTCACCGGCTGCTCGGTCGTCGTCTTGAGCGCCGGAACCGCATTGGCTGGCCCATGTGACACCACCGGCCGCACCGCAAACAAGGATGCAGGGTCCGGACCGGCATCGCAAAGTACCAGCCAGACGGTCGGCATTGGCAACGACAGCAAGGAGCACCCGCCGACAAGCGCCATGAACCGCGCCAGTGGAGAGGTTGCCGCCTCGTCGCAAGACTCTCAGCGGCAGATGCAGGGACAACCGACTGCCGCGCAACAGGCCCAAGGTGCCAAGCCTGGTGCCGAGATGGGTACTCAGGAAGGGCAGAGGCAGATGCACGCCCAGCCTTCCGTTGCGATGCAGCCAAAAGGTACTAGTGGACAGACCGCCGATCAGGGCTGCTGATTAAGTGAGAAGAGGCGAGCTGTGAGCAGTCGTCGGCCGCCGCTTGGGCGGGGTCGGCGCCGGTTCGCGCCGTGACTCCATGTGCCAACCATCGGGCGTCGCCCCAGCTGGGCCGAAACTCGGGAATCCAGTGGGCCTGGGACATGCAGGACCATCTGGCGAGAAGCTCCCGTGCATTGGCCGGCAGTGATGCGTTAAAGCGGTTCGTGTTGCCTCCCCATTACCTTCCAAGGAAGCTGGGCCGCCTTCCGGGGTCCCAATCAAGTTTAATGTAACGGACAGAAACTCGCCAACTTTGTCGCCCAAGACCGACTCATTGGGCACAATAAGACTGGCGTGAGTGTTCCGATAGCGCATCGGCATCGCCGAGTGTTGCCATCGGTGGGTTTCGGTTGCCTGGTTGTTTGCTGCTTGCGAGTCGTTCTAAGCGTGCATTTCACTAAGGACTGAAGATGATCAAGCGAGGGGACCGAGTAAAGCTCACCGCGAGCGTCGCAGCCGCGTTCAATAACAGCAAGCGCATTGACTGGACCGATCGGCGCGGCGTGGTCGAGCGCATCACCAACAGCAAAGCCGCCGCGATGGTGCTGTGGGATGGTCGGAAGTCGTTGGACGGCGTGCCGATCCGAAGCATTGAACTGGAACTAGCAGAGTTGGGATAGCTATCGAAACGGCCCCAGCCGCCGGAACGAAGCTGGGGCCGCTTTCTCCCGGTCTGGGGCTTTGGGAGGCACATGTCCGGAAGCGCAAATCAGACTCTCCTAACCGGTGTTAGTTCCTATGGCGGGCCTATGACCTCATACTCAAAGGCCACGCCTTCCGGATCGTTTTCGGCAAACCAGGCCTCCGCGGCATCGGCATTCGCGAAAACCTTGACGTGCTCGGCATCGCTAACCTGCTTGCTGGTGTTGACGTAGACAAAGACGGTCATTGGTCTCTCTTCGAATGAAAAGACCCCAGCCATCTCAACCGATAGCTGGGGCCGCCAACCCCGAGTTTTTCTTCCGGCAGGGTTCTTCGGGAGCAAAAACCGGAAGCTATGGTGTGACTCCGCTCATAGCCGCGCGTTCCTAATAAATTGCCGAATTTTCCCGGTCGGTCTCAGTTGGAGAGGCCCGCCCGGTATCGGAATAAAAACGGCCCCAGCCTGGGGGGACAGAACGCTGGGGCCGCCATTCCAATGCGCCAGGCGGCGGGCGTGGCGCTTAAAACCAACGTGGGAAGTCGGCGCCCGTTCCTAGAGGCGGGTATGCGTGACCGGAGTGGAAGGACCGGCGCGTGTCGTTTCGTCGCGCGTCGGGCCGCCTAGTGCGCGGACCCATCGGAGGGGCGGGGATTACGTTAAATCGCTCTCCGCGCCCTCGCTGGCGTTCCTGGATAGCATCTACGAGCGTGCCACCTCGGTCCCAGGAACCAGTCCAGCATCGACGCGTTCAACGTTCATGACAAACGACGATACCATCGCAACGGTTGGGAGTGACGAACAACGAATCGATAGCGCCACGGATGCAATCCGAGGCATGTCCCACGACCTCGCCAACGAGGTCGCGCCGCCACTGACATGGCTCGACCGGGTAAGCGCGGCGACGCGTGAAGCTCCCGTCCAGTCGCTCGCGATTGCATTTCTGATCGGGGTCATCCTAGCGCGCCGATGAGGCGATAGGGGGGTTACGCCGTCCAAGCAAGTCGCCAGTGGAGCAGCCATGACAAGCGTGACAAAAAAGACGACGCCTGACCGCAGCAAAATCGAGGTGCAAGATCCCAAGCAGGTGAAATATTGGACGAAAGCGCTGGGCGTGTCGAAGAGCGATCTCTTCGAGGCCATCGACAAAGTGGGTAATGCAGCAGCTACGGTGAGGAAAGAACTGCAGAGAAACGGGCACGCCATTCCCGACGACGACAAGCCGCTCAAGCCCGAAGACTTCCCTGTGAACGCGGAGGGGAAGAAGATCAAAAAGCAGGATGGCACCCCGATCGCTGAAACGGCAGATCCAGCTGTGGCCGAGGACGTCGCGGATCGTCTCAACGAAGATGAGGCGCGGCGCGAAGAAGGCAAATGGTCCGCTTAGGCCCAGTCCGGTTGCGAGCCGTATCCTGACAGCGCAGCGTCGGCTTGACCAATACTCAGAGGGCTACCGATCCCGCTTGAATTTCCGCTTGCCCCAATGTGTCTCTTTGCGATCGGGATTGAACACCCGCTCGACGGGCGGCGCATGGCCCGCGCCGGGCGCCTACTTGGTGCCCGGGCCCAAGACGGCCGAGATCACGTTATCACGCTCCCCGTGCCACCGCTGGCGATCCTGGGCATCGCCGACCATGCTAGATGGTGTCGACATAAGGTTGTGCTCATAGATCCTCGCGTAGACCTTTGTAAAAGGGATGGCGCACCTTGCCCTCGGCGGATTTCGCCCGGTACTCGATTTCGGCGAGCAATTCCGGCTCAACCCAAATACCCTTGTGCGCGATCCGCCTGGTGTAGGGCTGGGTTTTGCGGATCAGCGGCGTTAGGCGCTTGCGCAGTTCGGCGGATGACTTCTTGTCGAAGCCGTGATCGACCTTGCCGGCATAGATCAGGTCATCGCCCTTGCGCCGGCCGAGATAGATGCCGTCCCAATCGTTGCCGTCCAGCGCAAAGCCCGCGATGGTCAGCGTTTCGCGTTGCGCGCAGGTTGTCTTGACCCAGTCCCTGCCGCGGCCTGATGGATAGCGGCTGTCGCGGACTTTGGAGACGACTCCCTCCAAACCGACGTTGCAGGCGTGAGCAAACATCTCTTTGCCGTCGATCTCAAAACTTTCGCTGAATTGAAGGTCAGTCCCATCGATGATCTTCTTCAAGTGCTTCTTGCGATCGGTCAGCGGCAGCTTTCGAAGGTCATGGCCGTTGAGATAGAGGAGGTCGAAAGCGACCAGGACGATCTTTGTCGACTTTCCCTTGAGCTCGTTCTGAAGCACGGAAAAATCCGTCGTGCCGTCAGCGGCGGGAACGACGATCTCGCCGTCGATGATGGCCGAGCCGGCGCCGATGTGCCAGGCGTCGTCGGCGACCTTCCTGAAACGCTTGGTCCAATCATGACCGCGGCGGGTGTAGATTTTGATCGCTTCGTTCACCAGATGAACCTGGACGCGATAGCCGTCAAATTTGATCTCATGGAGCCAGCGCCCGCCGGACGGCACCTTGTCGGTGGACGTTGCGAGCGCAGGCGCGACGAAACCGGGGAAGGGCGCTTTCACGCCGATCGCCGCTGCCTTCTTGCGCTGAAACGCCACAACGCCCACTCCAACCTTTTTATACGGTGGGACAAGCTAGGCGCGGCCCTCGATTGCATTCAAGAACTCGGCACAAGCGAAGCGTGTCATCTATTGAGCAAGTAGCGCCGGTCGCTCTGTCGGCGATTCGTACAAGACCACAGGGCGAAAGGCGGGCCATGCTGGATCGTCCCTTGGCTGAACACTGTCGTAAGCCTCAAGAGCAAGATGAGTAAGCAGCTCAAAAAGCCCAAAGCAATATGGGTTGAACCGGTATTTACAGCGGGAATTGAGCACCGCGGACATCACGTCCGAAGGACTGCTGCGCGAATTCGTTCAAAGGGCTCAAGGGAACAGGGCGTTCGTGAAGCCGTTAACTTGGCATGACCAGCGAAACTGATCACAAATTAGAATGCGCGCGAGTGGCCCGCCATCAAGCAGCTTGCTCGCTCCCGGTAAGCCCCGGGATGCTCTGATGGAAAAGGTCAGGATATACGAATCCGAAGTTCAGGCGCCGGTCCCTATCAAGGCTAGTCTCGTTGATTGATGAACCGTTGCGCGGCCCGCCTAGAACGTTTCCATCCTCGCTGAATGAACAAAGCTGTGACCTGGACCGTCTTACTAAGATGGAGAGGGTCATGGACCAAAATGACGATTCCCGAGACCTAGAGCGTAAGATTGAACAGGCGGCCCGAATCGCTTCGCGTGTCAGCGATCCGA
>Ga0105248_10006691_pt1 | contig 12644 bp, 11 predicted proteins | sample KBSS34metaG_FD_81524 | JGI IMG/M metagenome (GOLD analysis project Ga0105248, IMG submission 81524) | Switchgrass rhizosphere microbial communities from Kellogg Biological Station, Michigan, USA - KBS S3-4 metaG | ecosystem: Host-associated > Plants > Roots > Rhizosphere > Soil | place... | reverse complement strand
GCAGTGCGGATCCCGTTTATCGAAGTCCATTTGTCCAACGTCCACGCCCGCGAGCCATTCCGTCGGCATTCGTACTTTTCCGACCTTGCAGCCGGCGTCATCTCCGGCTTGGGACCACCGGTCTCCGAGCTCGCCCTCGACGCGGCCTGCCGCGCGCTCGAGCGCAGGAGCTGATCCATGGACCTGAGGAAGCTGAAGAAGCTGATCGACCTCGTCCAGGAATCGGGCATCGGCGAGATCGAGATCACCGAGGGCGAGGAAAAGGTCCGCATCAGCCGCCAGTCACCCGGCGGCCCGCCCGTGATCATGGCCGCGCCCAACATCCCGGCCATGCCGTATGCCGCGGTTCCGGCTTCCGGCGGCCCAGGGGCGGGCGTCCCATCTTCCCCGGCGGCCCCGCCCGCCGCCGAGCCCAAGGGGCACCAGCTCAAGTCCCCCATGGTGGGCACGTTCTACCGCGCGCCCTCGCCGGGCGCCCCACCCTTCGTCGAGGTGGGCCAGCAGGTCACCAAGGGCCAGACGCTTTGCATCATCGAGGCGATGAAGCTGCTCAACGAGATCGAATCCGACGCATCCGGCACGGTGAAGGCGATCCTGGTGGAGAACGGCCAGCCGGTCGAGTACGGGCAGCCGCTCTTCACGATCGAGTAGCGAGTGTTCGAAAAGATCCTCATCGCCAACCGCGGCGAGATCGCGCTTCGCATCCAGCGCGCGTGCCGCGAGCTGGGCATCAAGACGGTCGCCGTGCATTCGGAGGCGGACGCCGATGCCAAGTACGTGATGCTCGCCGACGAGTCCGTGTGCATCGGGCCGGCGCCTTCGCGCGACAGCTACCTGAACATCCCGGCCATCATCAGCGCGGCTGAGGTGACGGATGCGCAAGCGATCCATCCCGGCTACGGCTTCCTTTCGGAGAACGCGGACTTCGCCGAGCGCGTGGAGAACTCCGGCTTCGTATTCATCGGCCCGCGCGCCGAATCGATCCGCACCATGGGCGACAAGATTTCGGCCAAGGTGGCGATGCGGAAAGCCGGGATCCCATGTGTGCCGGGATCCGACGGCCCGTTGCCCGACGATCCCAAGGAGATGCGCCGGCTCGCGGCAGCGGTCGGCTATCCGGTGATCATCAAGGCGGCAGGCGGCGGCGGGGGTCGCGGCATGCGTGTGGTGCACACGGAAGCGGCGCTCGTGAACGCGGTGACCATGACGCGCACGGAAGCGCAGAACGCGTTCAACAATCCTGTCGTCTACCTCGAGAAATTCCTCGAGAACCCGCGGCACATCGAGATCCAGGTGCTCGCCGACGAGCACAAGCAGGCGATCTACCTGGGCGAGCGCGACTGCTCGATGCAGCGGCGACACCAGAAGATCATCGAGGAGGCGCCGGCCCCGCACGTGAAACCGCGGCTGATCGAGCGCATCGGCGAGAAATGCGCCGAGGCGTGCCGAAAGCTCGGTTACCGCGGCGCGGGCACGTTCGAGTTCCTCTACGAGAAGGACGAGTTCTTCTTCATCGAGATGAACACGCGCGTGCAGGTGGAGCACCCGGTGACCGAGCTCATCACCGGCGTGGACATCGTGCAGGAACAGATCCGCGTGGCCGCGGGCCTCAAGCTGCGCTACCGGCAGAAGGACATCGTGAAGAAGGGCCACGCGATCGAGTGCCGCATCAACGCGGAAAATCCGTACACGTTCGTTCCTTCGCCCGGGCGCATCACGCAGTACCACGTGGCCGGAGGCCCCGGCATCCGCTACGACTCGCACGTGTATGCGAACTACTACGTGCCGCCGCACTACGATTCGCTGGTGGGCAAGCTCCTGGCGTACGGCGACACGCGCGAGCAGGCGATCGCGCGCATGCGCGTGGCGCTCTCGGAGATGGTGATCGAGGGAATCCAGACCAACATCGCGCTGCACCAGGAGCTCATGAACGACGCGGCCTTCATCCGCGGCGGCGTGAACATCCATTACCTCGAAGAAAAGATCGCGGCGCTCAAGTCGATCTAGGCGCTTGATGGCCTGGCAACGCGTGACGCTGATCGTTCCGGGGGCGCAGGCCGAGGCGCTCAGCGACGCGCTCGAGGCGCAAGGCGCCATTTCCACGGACCTCGCCGACGCGGACGCGGACACGGCGGCCGAACGCGAGATCTTCGCGGAACCCGGCGAGCAGGCCGCATTCTGGCAGCGGTGCCGGGTCACCGCTCTCTTTCCGGAGACGTCCGATGTGTCCGCTGCGCTCGAGAGCAGCGGCGTGGCCGCCCTCCATGCGTCGATCGACCGTCTCGAGGACGCCGATTGGGTCGCGCTCACGCAGCGCCAGTTCGAACCGATCCGGGCGGGGCAGCGGCTGTGGATAGTGCCCACGTGGCATGAGGCCCCACGGCCCGGAGACGTGAACATCGTGCTCGATCCGGGCGCCGCGTTCGGAACCGGCAGCCATCCGACCACGCGGATGTGCCTCGCGTGGCTCGAGCAGAACGTGCACGCGGGCGACTCGGTTCTCGACTACGGCTGCGGCTCGGGGATCCTCGCCATCGCCGCGCTCAGGCTCGGCGCCGAACGGGCGACGGGCGTCGACGTCGACCCGCTCGCGCTCGAGGCCGCACGCTACAATTCATCGAGGAACGGCGTGGTGCTCGACGTGCGCGACGCGCGGGGCGGCATCGACGGCACGTTCACGATCACCGTGGCCAACATCCTCGCCAACCCGTTGCGCATGCTCGCTCCCGTCATCGGCTCCCGAACGCAGCCTGGAGGGGTGCTCGCCCTGTCCGGCATCCTGGAAGACCAGGCCGATGCAGTCGTCGAGGCGTATGCGCCGTGGGCCGCGCTCGAGCCGGCCGCACGCGACGGCGCCTGGGTCCTCCTCGCGGGGCGCCGATGCTGATCACCACCTGCCGCAGCTGCGGCGCGCGCTTCCGCGTCACGCCGCAGCAGCTCAACATGAAGCAGGGACAGGTTCGCTGCGGAAGCTGCCAGGCGGTATTCAACGGATTCGAGGCCCTCGAGCGCCATCCGGACGACGCGACCAATCCGAAACAGCCGCTCGAGCAGCTGGAGGACATCCAGCCACTCGAGGATCCGCCCCAGGACGCGCCTGCGTCGCAACCCGCTCCACTGCCTGAAGATCCCGCGCAGCCCGTTTCCGAACCCGAGATTCCGCAGCCGCGCCAGCAGCGCCTCCTGCGTCCCGACCTGATGATCCCGCCGCCGCCGAAGCGCGACCCGCCGGCGCGTGCGTGGCTTTTCGGCGTCGCGCTCATGCTCGTCGTGCTGGCCGCGGAGTCGTTGTTCGCATATCGCGGCCCGCTCGCGCAACGCTATCCGGTGACGCGGCCCTGGATCGAGTCGGCTTGCGCGCGCGCCGGTTGCGGCGTTCCGTGGTCGCGCGACGAGCAGATGCTGCGCCTGGAGGACTCGGAGCTGCTCGAGGTGCCGGGACGGCCACAGGAGATCGCGCTGGGGGCGCGCATCCGCAATCTGGCCACCGTCGCGCAGGAATACCCGCACCTGGAGCTCACGCTCACGGATCTCACGGGCCAGGCCGCAATCCGGCGCGTGTTGCGGCCCACCGACTACCTCGGACGCCCGGTGAGCGGCGCGGAGGTGATGGCGCCGGGCTCCGACGTGGCGGTGCAGCTGCGTCTCGAAACACCTCGCACCAAGGCGACCGGTTACGAGCTGCTGCTGTTCTATCCCTGAGCTTCCTTGAGGCTCGCGAGCATCGAGCCGACCGCGCGCTCGGTAAGCGGCGAATCGTCTATCACGCGCGCCTCGCCCCGGCGCATCTGCTCGGCGAGCGCTTCCGGCGACACCGATACGGCCGATGAAGCCGAGAACGGATTCGTGAAGAGATAGACGCCCTTGTTGGGGCTGATCCACGTGAGGCGTGCCCGTGTCTTCGAGCCATCCGAGGTAAATTCCACCCAGGTGCCGCGCTGCAGGTGCGTCCAGATGCCGGTGCGCGTGAATACGTTGCGCACGGGGTCGCGCGGGGCGCGCAGGCGAATCTCCTTCACGCTCACGTCCCCCACGGGCACGGTCGAACGCTCGAGCTCGGGCACCGCGGGCCCGGGCGCCGGCGGGGGCGCCATCGGCACGGCGGCCAGTCCGCGCATGCCCGCCTTCATCGCCGCAGCGTGGCAATCAACCAGGTGGCCGAGGAAGACAACCCGATCGGCTTCCGGCAGCTCTGCGCGCTCCATGCCGAGCTGGATTCGCTTCAGCATCCCCGGCAGCATCGTCACCAGGCGCTTGCGGTCGTCGGGCGCATGCTTGGGCTCGACGCTCCACAGAAGTTCGTCCGCCGTGGTGAGCAGGCCCTGCCACATGATCGAGTCCTCGCCCTCGGCGCGATGAACGCGCGCGAGTGCGTACGTCCAGGTGTCCTGCAGCATCGCGCGCACCACCGGAGGCACCCACTCACGCGCGGCAAGGCGCCGAGCCACCGCGTCGTGCGATGCAAGCCGCGCATCCTCTTCGCGCTCGCGTTCCTCGATCACTCGGGCCGAGCGCTCCACCAGGCTCGCTTCGTTGCGATGGCGCTCCTCGATGAACGCCGCCACTTCCGCGGCGAGCTTCGCGAACACCTGTGGGTCGGTGCCGTACTCGTCGAGCACGCGCTGCACGACGCGCTCGATGAGGCGCACCACGTCGCCTTCCCCGGGAGTCGCATGGTCCAGGCCCATCGCCGACTCGGCCAGCAGGTCGAGGAGGCGCCGCGCGGGATGCGAATTCGACGAGAAAAAGCTCTTGTCGAGGAGCGCAACCTTGAGCGTCGGTATCTGCAGTCGTCCCAGATGCGCCTTCGCCGCCGCGGCGATGTGCTCGTCGTCGAAGATGAAGTCGAACAACATCGCGACGAGGTCGATCGTGATCGAGTCGTTCGCCGCTAGGTTCGTGGTGCTCGAGGCGGATCGAATGCGGCGCACGACGTTCACGAGTGCATGCTCGGCGCCCGGAGGCACTGCGGCTGCCTCGCGATGCAGCCGCGTGAGCTCGCGCACGAATGCGGGCGGCACGCTCGCACCGCCACTCGGCACGGGTGTGGCCAACAGGCTGGCGAGCGTGGCGAACAGGTCGCCCGGTGAGACGGCGGGTGCGGCTTGCGGCGCGACAGGCGCGCGCGGGCCGGGGCGCTGCACTGCCGTGGGCCGCGCCGGTTGCACGGCAGGCGCGGCACGACGGTACGCCGGACGGATGTCGGGCAGCACGCTGCGCGCCACGAGATGCGCGTTCAGCTCGTGATAAAGGACCTGGAGATCGGCCGCCACATAGCGCTCCAGCTGATGCAGGAGCGTCATGCGCACCTTGAAGCTCGCCTCGAGCTTGTCGCATGCGTCCTTCAGCGCCGCGCACACCATCGCGGGGCCCAGGGGATTCGCGTCGTCCGCGAGCCCGGGTCGCTCCATGAGGAATCCGAGGCGCTGGCTCAGCGCGAGGAGCTCGCCCTCGCAGGACGCGCGCACCTTGCGGGCCATCTCCTCCAGGGCGAGGCTCGCCGCGAGGTCGTCTTCTCCCACGAGCGAAAGCGGCGCGTCCTCGTCGCGAAGCGACTCCGGCACCTCGCTAGCGCTCACCTTGCGATCGAAGAGATCACAAAAGTGCCGGCGGAACGTGTCCTGGATGATCGTGCGCTTCTCGCGCGCCTGCGAGCGGGCGTCCAGGTACGCGTTCTTCGATTCGCGATCGGCCGCCTTTTCGGCGAGATCGAAGAGATCGTCTTCGATGTGGTCGAGCATCGCCGCGAGAGCGTTGCCCATGCGATCCACGGCGAGGCTCCTGCAGTCGCAGAGCATCTGCGACGACTGCTGGCGGGAGAACCGACCCTTCGCCTTCGGGTGGTCGCCCATGGCGACCACGTTGCCTTTCGGGACCTGCGTCATTGCCGCACCGCCTTCCTGGCAATCCCGCTGCCGTGGGGCTGTGCCCTTTAGGCCGGTGATTTTGCGTCGCCACCTTTCGGTGGCTTTGCCGTGTTTTCAGAGTCGTGCGTCCTGCACCTGCCAGATTGCATTTGCAACAGTCGCCGGTCAATGCCGCCGGTCGGGCCATTGCGGCCGCATGTCGCCTATACTTCGGAAATGACAATTCTTGTTTGCGGTTCAATGGCCTACGACACCATCATGGTGTTCCCGGACCAGTTCAAAAAGCACATCCTTCCCGACCAGATCCATATCCTGAACGTGGCCTTCATGGTCCCGGACATGCGCCGGGAATATGGGGGGACGGGGGGCAATATCGCCTACAACCTGAGGCTGCTGGGCGAGGCGCCGGCGCTGATGGCCACGGTCGGCCACGACTTCGCGCCGTACCGCGACCGGATGGGGGCGCTCGGTATTGCAGCCAACCACGTTCGCAGGCTGGATGATCAGTTCACGGCGCAGGCCTTCATCACCACGGACGTGGATGACAACCAGATCACCGCCTTTCACCCCGGGGCCATGTCTTTCTCGCACTTGAATCGCATTGCCGATGCGCCGGAGGCGAGGCTCGCCATCGTCTCTCCGGATGGCCGTCAGGGAATGGTCGAGCACGCCCGCGACCTCGCGGCGGCGGGTGTGCCTTTCGTCTTCGACCCCGGCCAGGGGTTGCCGATGTTCGACGGCGCGGAGCTGCTCGAGATGATGAAGGGTGCGCGCGCCCTTACCGTGAACGACTACGAGGCTCGCATCGTCGAGCAGAAGACCGGCACGTCCGTGCAGGACCTCGCCGCAGGAAAGCGGGCGGTGATCGTCACTCGCGCCGGCGAAGGATCCAGCGTATTCGCAGAAGGTCAACGGATCGACGTCCCGGCCGTTGCGGCGGAGTCGGTGGTCGATCCCACCGGGTGCGGCGATGCCTACCGGTCCGGGCTACTCTATGGCATGGCGCGAGGATGGGCCTGGCGCAAGTGCGCGCAGCTCGCCTCGGTGATGGGATCGATCAAGATTGCGCATCGCGGGGGACAGAACCATCGGCCCTCGCGCGACACGATCGCGGCCGCCTTTCAGTCCGCTTTCGGCGAAACACTCTGAAGAAGGAGAAGCGAATGAGAAGGAACACCTGGGCAATCGCGGGTTGCGCGCTCCTGCTGGGCGCGTGCGCCTACCCGGCGGGCACCAAGGATTACGGCCCCTATGAAGTGCGCGGCGCACAGACGGTCAACTTCGGTGTCGTCGAGTCGGTCCGCGAAGTACGCCTCCACGGTGGCGAGACCGGTGTGGGCGCCGCGAGCGGCGCGGCGATCGGCATGGTCGCGGGCAGCAATGTGGGCGGTGGCTCGGGCCAGGTGGTCGGCGCCATCGCCGGCACGGTGCTGGGTGGCATCATCGGGTCGAACGTCGAGCGCTCGGCCAACGAACAGATGGGCGTCGAGGTGACCGTGCTCATGGACTCCGGCAAGTACCTGGCGGTGGTCCAAGGCGCCGACGAGCTCTTCCGCGCCGGCGACCGCGTACGCGTGCTTTCCGGCCGCGGCGCGACGCGCGTCACGCATTAACCGCACCCACCGCGCCGTCCGCGTCCTGCGCTGGACGCGGATGCTCGCCCACGCGGCCTGCGCGGCGCTCATCCTCCGGTTCGTCTATCCGCGCGCGACGCCAGAGCGGCGGCGCGCGCTGATGCATTGGTGGTCCGGCAGGCTGCTGGGAATCCTCAACATCACGCCGCACGTCGAGGGTATTCCGCCCGGCTCGTCGGAGACGCAGGCGATGATCGTCGCCAACCACGTCTCGTGGATCGACATCTTCCTCATCTCCAGCGTGCGCCCCACGCGGTTTGTCGCGAAGAGCGAAATCCGCGCGTGGCCGCTGGCCGGCTGGATCGCCGAGCGCGCGGGGACCCTCTTCATCCGGCGCGACCAGCTGCGGGACATGGCGAGGATCGACGCGCGCGTGCGCGAGGTGCTGCAGGAGGGCGATTGCGTCGGACTCTTTCCGGAGGGGATCACGACGGAAGGAGACGAGCTGCGCAAGTTCCACTCCTCGCTCTTCGAACCCGCGGTGGCCAACGGCGCGCACGTGCATCCGGCAGCGATCCGGTATGAGCATCCCGACGGCACGCTCTGCCGGCAAATGTCGTTCATCGGCGACCGCACGTTCATGGACTCGGTGGAACTCATCCTGCGGCAGAAAGCCGTGCGTGCACGCATCATGTTCGCACCGCCGGTGGAGACCGCGGGCGCCGCGCGACGCGACGTGGCCAAGCGTGTGGAAGGCGAGGTCGCTAGGCTTCTCGGCCTGGACCCGGGGAGCAGGGGACCGAAAACAAGCGCCGATCGCTGAGTCGCATTGCCGAGAGCGTTCGCCCCCACACGCATCCGCTGTCCAGGCATACGAAATCCGGGCGCGCCACCAAGCCGAGCGCCGACCAATGGCCGCAGATCACTGTGTGGTCGCGATTCGCGCGATCCTCGACGTCGAACCAGGGCGTCCATTCGTCGTAGGTGTCTCCGGGCTCCCCCTTGAAAGCGAGAACCATCGCACCGTCGTCGTCGACCACGCGAATGCGCGTCATGGCGTTCACGATCACGCGAAGCCGGTCCCACTCATCGAGATCGTCGCTCCACCGGCGCGGCTCGTCACCATACATGCGCGCGAGGAATTTGCGGTATTTCCCGCCCCGCAGCGTCGATTCCACTTCGGAAGCGAGCGCCTTCGCACGCGCTACGGTCCACTCGGGCAGCAATCCCGCGTGGACCAGCACACACCCGTGCTCGACATGCAGCAGCGGACGATGTCGCAGCCAGTCGAGCAGCTCATCGCGATCAGGCGCTTCGAGGACCTCCTCGAGCGTGTCGCGCTTGCGCTTCGACTCGACACCCTCCGCGACGCATAGCAGATGGAAGTCGTGGTTGCCGAACACCGTGACGGCGCGGTCTCCCAACGATTTCACGTAGCGCAAGCACTCGAGCGATTGAGGCCCGCGGTTCACCAGGTCGCCCGTGAACCAGAGGCGGTCGCGCGCGGGATCGAACTCGAGTTGCTCGACGAGGCGCCGCAGGGGCTCGTAGCACCCCTGCAGGTCGCCGATCGCGTAGGTGGCCAGCTTACTTGGCCGCGGAGACCATGTAGTCGACGGCCGCCGAGACGTCCGCGTCGGAGAGAGACGGATTGCCGCCCTTCGGAGGCATCGCTGCCTTGCCCTTGATCGCGTTGGCGTGCAGTTGCTCCGCGCCCTGCTTGATGCGCGGAGCCCAGGCCGCCTTGTCGCCGAACTTGGGCGCGCCCGCCACGCCTGCCCCGTGGCAGACATGGCACACCGAGTCGTACGTAGCCTTGCCCGCGCCACCGCCCGCAGCAGCCTTCGCAGGCGCCGCAGTCGGGGTTGCCGCGGAAGCTGCTGCTGGCGGCACCGCCGTGGCAGGACCCGCCGCCGGAGCTGCTGGCGCGTTCGGATCCACCGAAAGCTGCGCGACCGGGGCGATGCGCTGCTTCACCGCGGTATCGGACATCACCGGATCGCCCTTCATGGAGCGAGACGCGTAGCCGTGCACGGCAAGCTGAACGAGCAGGTAGATGCCTACGATGAGGGCCACGGCGCCGATCGCAATCCCGATGGCGAGCTTCACCGGGTGCGCGTCGATGTTGTCCTGGATCGGGTCGTGATGGTGATGGTGAGGGTCGGCCATGGTCTTTCCTCGGGGAAGCGCGCGATTATATTAAAATTGCCCGTATACGCGCCCGTAGCTCAGCTGGATTAGAGTACTGCCCTCCGAAGGCAGGGGTCGCACGTTCGAATCGTGTCGGGCGCGCCAGCTTTCAATTCCCGCCAGCCGTGCCTGTGGGCACCTGCGGGATCGCGGTGAGCCGCGGCCGCACCTGCGACTGGAATTCGGGCACCCATCTCTTCAGGTCGCGGCGCACTTCCGAATCCGTCGGGATCCGGTCCTGGTTCAGCCAGTCGAGCAGGCCCTCGAGCCATCCGGGATCGACCTCGCGCGCCTTGGCGATGCGCAGCTTCGGATGCGGCGTCGGCCGCGTGTGCTCGTCGTCGGCGAGCAGCTCCTCGAACAGTTTCTCGCCGGGCCTCAGCCCCGTGTAGACGATGCGGATTTCGTTCTCCGAGAGCTCGGACAGGCGAATCATGTCGCGCGCCAGGTCCACGATCTTCACAGGCTCCCCCATGTCCATCACGAAGACCTCGCCGCCCAGGCCCATGGACCCTGCCTGCAGGACGAGTTGCGACGCCTCCGGAATCGACATGAAGTAACGAACCATCTCCGGGTGCGTCACTGTCACGGGGCCGCCTCGGTCGATCTGCTCCTGGAACTTGGGAATCACGCTGCCTGCGCTGCCGAGCACATTGCCAAAACGCACCATCTCGAAACGCGTCTTGCTTCCCGCCTGGAGGGCCTGGCACACCATCTCCGCCAGGCGCTTGGTGGCGCCCATCACGTTGGTGGGATTCACCGCCTTGTCGGTCGAGACGAATACGAACTTCTTCACCCCGCAGTCGATCGCCGCGCGTGCGACCACGGACGTGCCGAGCACGTTGTTGCGCACGGCCTCCCACGTGTTGGTCTCTTCCATGAGCGGCACGTGCTTGTACGCGGCAGCATGGAATACGAGGGCAGGCGAGTACTGGTGCATCACCTGGTTCACGCGGCGCGCGTTCTTGATGTCGCCCACGATGCTTGCCACCGGGATCTCCGGGAACGCCTCGCGCAGCTGCTCGTCCAGCTTGTACATCGCGTACTCGTTCATCTCGTAGAGCACGAGCATCGAGGGCTGGTACGCGGCGATCTGGCGGCAAAGCTCGCTGCCGATCGAGCCGCCCGCGCCGGTCACCATGACCACCTGGTTGGTGAGCAGGTCGTGCAGGCCGGCATCGTCGAGCGTCACCGGATCGCGCTTCATCAGGTCCTCGACTGCCACCTTGCGGATGCGCGCCGGCCCGGCCTTGGCGCCGACCACATTATTGAGCGTCGGTACCGTCATAACGATCACGTTGGCGCCCTTGCAGATCTCCACCACGCGCCGGCGCACCTTGTACGGGACCGAGGGCATCGCGATGATCGCGTGGCGCAGCTTGAGGCGCTGCGAGAATCGCGGCAACTCGTCGAGCGCGCCCAGCACGCGCACGCCGTGCAGGAGGCGCCCGTGTTTCTTCTCGTCGTCGTCGAGGAAGCCCACTACGCGCCATTCATGGCTGCGCGACATTTCCTTCACCAGCCCGACGGCGGCATCACCGGCGCCCAGGATGATCACCGCCGTGCCCTGCTCGCCGCCACGTCCATAGAGCGACCATTCCTTGAAAGAGCGAAACGCCATGCGCGACAGCGACATGAGCCCGATCAGGAACAGCGGGTAGAGGATGTATTCGCGATAGCCGAAGCGATTGTCGATGCCGAACAGATGCAGCGAGATGCTGATCGCCACGCACCCGCACAGCACCGCGAAGACTATGCGCTGGATGTCGGGCAGGCTCGTGTAGCGCCAGATCCCCTGGTAGATGCCGAAGAGGAAGTTGATTGCAACCTGGATCGGTACGGCGATGGCGAAGGAAAGCAGAAGCTCGCGCGATTCGACCGCCGTGACCCCGTCCACGTCGAGCAGCCACACGGCGCCCACGAAAGCGATGCAAAGGGCGATGCCGTCGTGCAGCGCCGCCGCCAGGGCGCGCCCGTCGGGTTCGATCGTCTTCAACGCAGCTCCGGGCCGTTTTTGCACTTGTTGGGAAAGGAGACGTTCAGGTTGCGGCTTGCCGCTCGCGCCGCTCGATTGCGATGAAGAGGGTCGCATAGATCACGGCCCAGCCGGCGATTATAGCGAACTGGCCTGCTGGCTCCATCGCACGCGCCGCCACCGCGCTCGCGCCAGCCGCGAGCATCAGAGCGTACGCGGAAAACGCGAGGCGCCGGCGCGACCAACCGGCGAGCACCAGTCGTTGGTAGTAATGCGTGCGATGCGCACGCCAGAATTCCTCGCCGTGGATCGCGCGCCTCGCGAGCGTGGCGGAAGCGTCGGCGATGAACGGGGAGAACGCGATGACGGGCAATGCGACGGGCCAGGCGCCTATGAGGGTGCCGAACAGTCCGAGAGCGCCCGCGAGGAACCCGAGCGGCACGGAGCCCGCATCGCCAAGGAAGACGCGTGCCGGGGGAAAGTTGTAGGCGAGGAATCCGATGCAGGCCGAGACGATCGCCGCGCACGAGAAGGCGAGGGGCCACGCATGCGCCAATGTCGCAGCCACGGCCATGGCGCCGAATCCCGCCACCGCCATCCCGCCGGCCAGGCCGTCCGATCCGTCCATGAAATTGTAGAGGTTGGTCATCCAGGCGAGCGCGAGCAGCGCCACGGCCGCTTCGACAACATCCAGCCCATCGCGTGCGGCCGCGGGTCCTCCAATTGCCAGAATGGCGACAGCGGCCGCGGCGAAGTGGGCGGGCAGCCGCACGGCGATGGGGAGGCTGCGTATGTCGTCGGCGAGCGAGACGAGCGCGAGCCCCGCGGCGCAGCCGGCGAGGATCGCGATGGCAGGGTCGCCCGCACAAGCTAGGGCGGGAAGTGCCCCCAGCATCACGCCAACGCCGCCGACTCGCGGCGTCGCGGCGATGTGCAACGAGCGTTCGTTCGGCACGTCCACGAGCAAGTTCGCGAAGCGCGAGCGCCGCAGCAGGCCGATCACGCTCCACGACACCACGAGCGGCGCGATAGACGCCG
>Ga0105248_10006684_pt1 | contig 12655 bp, 11 predicted proteins | sample KBSS34metaG_FD_81524 | JGI IMG/M metagenome (GOLD analysis project Ga0105248, IMG submission 81524) | Switchgrass rhizosphere microbial communities from Kellogg Biological Station, Michigan, USA - KBS S3-4 metaG | ecosystem: Host-associated > Plants > Roots > Rhizosphere > Soil | place... | reverse complement strand
GGCAAGTTCGAGATCGCGATTCCCTATCAGCGAACGGCTGCGGCCGACGCGCTCGCGCTGAGCTTGAAGCTGCAGGGCTGCGCGGATCACGGCATCTGCTACATCCCGCAGAATTGGACCGCGAAGATCAAGCTACCGGCGGGGTCCGTTGCGACGATCGCGCCGGACCCGTTCAAGCCCGCGCAAAAACAGTTCGCAGCCACGCAGGTCGTCGCGGCGACCGACGATCTTCTGCCGGTCGATCAGGCGTTCGTGTTGAACGCGCGCTTCGACAAGCCGAACGAGCTCACGGTCGGCTGGCAGATCGCGCCGAACCATTATCTTTATCGCGACAAGCTCTCGTTCCGTGTCGACGGCAAGATCGAGCTTGGCAAAGCGTCGTTGCCGAAGGGCAAGCCGCACAAGGACGAGAATTTCGGCGACGTCGAGGTGTACTACGACTACGTCGAAGCGAAGATTCCGTTCGCGCGCGCGAGTGCGGATGCGCTCGATGTCGTGCTGACGGCGGGGTTCCAAGGCTGCCGCGAGAATAGCGTGTGCTATCCGCCGAGCGAGCAGACGATGGCGCTCGTGCTGCCCGCGACGTCGGAGTTTGCGGCCGACGCAGCCAGCTCGACGTCCGGCACGGGGTCGGTGTCGGAGCAGGATCAATGGTCCGCTCGGATCATCGGCGGCTCTCTTTGGGCGATGGTCGGCTGGTTCTACGTCGCCGGCCTGTTGCTTGCTTTCACGCCGTGCGTGCTGCCGATGGTGCCGATCCTCTCGAGCATCATCGCCGGGCAAGGGGAAAAGGTTTCCACGAGCCGCGGCTTCTTGCTGTCCTTGAGCTACGTGCTCGGCATGGCGTTGACTTACACGACCGCCGGCGCACTCGCCGCGTTAGTCGGCGGTCAGGTTCAAGCGATTTTCCAGAAGCCTTGGATCATCACGCTGTTCGCGGGCGTCTTCGTGCTGCTGTCGCTCGGCATGTTCGGTTTGTACGAGCTGCAGATGCCGACCGCGATCCAGAGCCGCCTTGCGAATCTCGCGAACAAGCAGCAGGGCGGCACATTCATCGGCACGGCGCTGATGGGCGCGCTGACATCGTTGATCGTTACGACCTGCGTTGCTCCTCCGCTGGTCGGCGCGCTAGCCGTCATCGGACAGAAAGGCGACGTCACGCGCGGAGCGACGGCGTTGTTCGCGATGAGCATCGGCATGGGCTCGCCGCTCTTGCTCGTCGGCGCCTCGGCGGGACAGTTGCTCCCGAAGGTCGGCCCGTGGATGAGCACGGTGAAAGCGAGCTTCGGCGTCCTGATGATCGGAATGGCGATCTGGATGATGCAGCGCGTGCTCCCGGGCGCCGTTACGCTCGCGCTCTGGGCCGTGCTCGTGTTTCTGACCGGCGTCTTCCTCGGCGCGTTCGAGGCGCTCCCGCAGAGCCCGCGCGCCAGCCTGCGTCTCGCGAAAGGGTGCGGAATGCTCGCATGCCTCTACGGAGCGCTGCTCCTGATCGGTGCGACGCTCGGCGGAGACGATCCGCTGCGGCCTTTCCCGGAGCGCGTGCTCGCGACGGGCCCGGTCGGAAGCGGCGCGCTCGGCTCGACTGCCGCGCCGAAGCTCGAGTTCCGCAAGATCCAATCCATCGCGGCGCTCGACACCGCGCTCGCCGAAGCACGCGCGGCGGGTAAGCCCGTGATGCTAGACTTCAGTGCGAACTGGTGCGTGTCGTGCAAAGAGATGGAGGCACGCACTTTTCCCGACGCGGGCGTGCTCGGCGCGCTGAAGCCCTTCCTGCTGCTGCGGGCCGACGTGACGGACAACACCGACGATGACCAGGCGCTGCTCAAACGTTTTCACAGCTTCGGACCGCCGACGATCGCGTTTTTCGACGCGCACGGCATCGAGCGCGAGAACTTCAAGCTCGTGGGCTTCGTTCCTCCGCAGGAATTCAGCGCTCACGTCACCCAGCTCGCCTCCCTCTGAAGGCCTGAGCCGTGGCCCGTAAGGCGCGCCCGATTTTGTTGACGGCGCTCCTGAGCGGCGCGGCGCTCGTCGGCTATATCTCGTTCAGGCTGTTCGTCGGTCCGGTACCCGACGACTCCGGGCCGCGAACGCTGCAGTTCGGCGAGGATCCCGCTGCGGAGGAGCATGACGACTCTCCGGCGCCCCTCGCCGACACGCTGCCCGAGTTCTCGCTCGAGACGCTCGCCGGCGCTCAGCAGTCGATCGCGAGCTGGCCCGACAAGCCGCTCTTGATCAACTTCTGGGCCACCTGGTGCGGGCCGTGCCTGCATGAGATTCCGATGCTGAAGCAGTACCAGACCCGTCGCCCGGACCTGCAGGTTGTCGGGATCGCGGTCGATAAGCGCGACTCGGTCGCCGGCTTCGCCGCGACGATGCAGTTCAACTATCCGATCCTGATCGGTGAAAGCGGCGGCTGGGACGCGGCCGCGGCGTTCGGCGTAAACGTCTACGCCTTGCCGTTCACGGTGTTCACCGCTCCAAACGGCGCCGTTCTTGGCGTCCATACGGGGGAGCTGCACCAGGAGCACCTGGACAATCTCACCGCGGTGCTCGACGACCTCAAGGCAGGCAAGATCGACATTCAAACCGCCCGGGCGAGGATTGCGGGTCGAATCTGACGTTAAAATCGGTCTAACAGGCCGCTATTGCGTCGAAAACATGTAAACTCGCCGGCTATCGTGTTTTCGAGCCGGTGCGGATGGCGCGACTGCTCTTGTTAAATGGGCCGAATCTCGGGCTGCTCGGCACGCGCGAGCCGGGTATCTACGGCACCACCACCCTCACTGCGATCGAAGATGCGCTCAAGAACCGCGCCCAGTCGCTCGGGCACGAGCTTCTAACCTTCCAGAGCGACGCGGAAGCGGAGCTAATTCGCCGCGTACATGCCGCCCGGGATGATCAAACTGCATTGATCCTCTTCAATCCGGCCGCGTTCACGCATACGAGCATTGCTCTGCGCGACGCGCTGCTCGCCGTCCGGATTCCATTCATCGAGCTCCATCTATCCAACGTCGCAGCACGCGAGGACTTTCGGCAACGCTCGTTCTTCGCCGACGTCGCGATAGGGACGATCGCGGGCTTCGGGGTCGCTAGCTACGACCTCGCGCTCGACGCCGCGACGCACTACTTGGCACGGGGAGGCAAATAGTGGACATAAGAAAGGTAAAAAAGCTGATCGAGCTGCTCGAAGAGTCGGGAATCTCCGAGATCGAAATTTCCGAGGGCGAGGAATCGGTGCGGATCAGCCGCTATCCGAACCCGGGCACCGTCAGCGTCCAGACGCTCCAGCATCCACCGATGCTCGCGCCGCCCGCGGCGCCGGCGCCAGCACCCGCGGCCAGCGCCGAGCCCGCAGCCGCCCCACCGCCACCGGCCGCCCGGGGCCAGCAAATCACTGCGCCGATGGTCGGCACCTTCTATAGCGGTCCCGCCCCCGGCGCGAAACCGTTCGTCGAGATCGGCACCGAAGTGAAGCCGGGCGACACGCTCTGCGTCATCGAAGCGATGAAGATGATGAACCCGATCGAGGCGGAGACCGCGGGGCGCGTCGTGAGCATCCTCGTCGAGAACGGCAGCCCGGTGGAGTTCGGTCAAGCGCTGTTCATCATCGAAGAGTGACCTCTAAGAAGAGAACCCCGAAGAAGAGCACTAATAAGAAGGTCAGACCTCGAGGCGCAGTGCCATGCTCGACAAAGTCCTGATCGCCAACCGCGGCGAGATTGCGTTACGCATCTTTCGTGCGTGCCGAGAGCTCGGCGTCAAAACCGTCGCCGTCCACTCGACCGCCGATACGACGCTGAAGCACGTGCTGCTCTCGGACGAGACCGTCTGTATCGGCCCGCCGCGCTCGCAGCAGAGCTACCTCAACATGCCCGCGATCATCGCGGCCGCCGAGGTCACGGACTCGGTCGCGATCCATCCCGGCTACGGATTCCTGTCCGAGAACGCGGACTTCGCCGAGCGCGTCGAGGAGAGCGGATTCATATTCATCGGGCCGCGGGCCGAGACGATCCGCTTGATGGGCGACAAGGTCTCGGCCATCAAGACGATGCGTGCGGCCGGCGTGCCGTGCGTGCCGGGCTCCGACGGACCGCTGACGGACGATCCGGCGGAGAACGCGCGGCTCGCGCGCGACATCGGCTATCCCGTGATCATCAAGGCCTCGGCCGGCGGCGGCGGCCGCGGAATGCGCGTCGTGCACAGCGACGCGGCGCTCTTCAACGCGGTCTCGATCACTCGTGCGGAGGCGCTGTCCGCGTTCGCGAACGAGCAGGTCTACATGGAGAAGTTCCTCGATCACCCGCGCCACATCGAGTTCCAGGTGCTTGCGGACGGCCACGGCAACGCCATCCACTTGGGCGAGCGCGACTGCTCGATGCAGCGCCGGCATCAAAAGGTCGTCGAGGAGGCGCCGGCGCCCGGGATCTCGGACGAAGAGCGCACGCGGATGGGCAAGGTCGTGGTCGATGCGTGCAAGCAGATCGGCTACCGCGGCGCCGGCACGTTCGAGTTCCTGTACCAGGACGGCAAGTTCTTCTTCATCGAGATGAACACGCGCGTGCAAGTCGAGCACCCGGTTACCGAGCTCGTGACCGGCATCGACATCGTGAAAGCGCAGCTCGCGATCGCTGCGGGTGAGCGGCTCGACATCGCGCAGGGCGACGTGCGTTGGCGCGGGCACGCGATCGAGTGCCGCATCAACGCCGAGGATCCGAAGACCTTCGTGCCATCGCCGGGCACCGTGAGCCTGTGGCATCCGCCTGGCGGCCCCGGCATCCGTGTCGATAGCCACATGTACAGCGGGTACGCCGTGCCGCCTTATTACGACTCGTTGATCGCGAAGGTGATCGCGCACGGCGAGCACCGCCGCGCGGCGATTGCGCGGATGACGACCGCCTTGCAGGAGATCGTCGTCGACGGCATCAGCACGAACGTGCCGCTGCACCAGGAAATCTTCCAGCATGGCGCGTTCAAGGCTGGCGGCACCGACATTCACTACCTAGAGCGCCGGCTCGGGCTCAAATGAGTCGGCCCGGCGGTTGAGCCACCGGCGCTTCACGGTTCGCGTCGCAGCCACCGACGTTGCGCAGGCGGAGGCGTTGCTCGAGCTCGCCGGTGCGGCTTCGCTGTCGCTCGGCGATGCAGGCGACGACCCGATTCTCGAGCCCGCGCCGGACGAGACGCCCCTCTGGCCCGGCGTCGAGATTCGCGCTCTGTTTCCAATCTCGACCGATCTCGATGCGGTCCGCGCGCTGCTCGAGCGATCGTGCGCGTCTGCGCATGCGTTCGCGACGGGCTCGCTCGATGACGACGAGTGGCGCGCTGCCGCAAGGCGAGGCATTCCCGCGCGTCTCTTCGGCAAGCGCCTGTGGGTCGCGCCCGCGGACGACGCACATGTTCCTGCAGGCCTCGTCGGCGTCAAGCTGCACATGGGGCTCGCGTTCGGCACCGGCGAGCATCCGACCACGGCGCTTTGTCTCGAATGGCTCGACGCGGCACTCGAGCCGGGCACGAGCGTGCTCGACTATGGCTGCGGCTCCGGCGTGCTCGCGATCGCCGCGCTCGCGCTCGGCGCGAGCCGCGCGTGGGCGATCGACAACGACGAGCAGGCGCTGATCGCCACGCGCGACAATGCGCGCTTGAACGGCTGCGAGGCGCGCATCGCGATCAGCGCGCCGGACTCGTTGCCGAAGCAGCGCGTCGACGTCGTGGTCGCGAACATTCTCGCAGGGCCGTTGGTGTCGCTCGCCGCCGAGCTCGCGCGCATCGTGGTCCCCGGCGGAGCGATCGTGTTGAGCGGGATACTCGCGCGCCAGGCGCCGACAGTCGCAGCCGCGTACGAGCCGTGGTTCGAGCGAATTGCGACGCACGAGCGCGATGGCTGGACGCGGATCGACGCGTGGCGCCGGAGCGGGTGATCGAGGTGCGGAACGGTTAGACTGCCGCGCGAGGAGCCACTGCAGACACATGCTGTTCACGCGCTGCCCCGACTGTGACACGACGTTTCGCGTCACCGACGACGCGCTGAAAAGAGCGAACGGCCAAGTCCGATGCGGGCGCTGCGCGAGCGTGTTCAACGCATACGCGGAGCGGCGCGACGAGCCAGGCGCGCCGATCGCCAATGCGCCCTCAGAGAGGTCCGAAGCCGACACGCCAGCGACAGGGCCGCACCCCGTCGCCGCCGCTGCACCGGTCCCCGCTGCAGCGACACAACCGAGCGCAGCCGCCACGCCGCCGGTCCCCGCTGCAGCGACACCACCGAGCGCAGCCGCCGCGCCGCCGCTCTCCGCAGCAGCGGCACAACCGAGCGCACCCGCCGCGCCGCCGGTCTCCGAGGCAGCGGCACAACCGAGCGCAGCGGCCGCGCCGCAACCTACGCCGGCAGAGGCGGCCGTGCCGGTCGAATTGGCCAAGCAGGACCCGCCGATCCGGATCGTGGCGCCCAGCGCTCGCGAAGAGGCGCCCGAAGCCCTCCTCGATCCGGACGCCGACCTACTCGCCGGCCTGTCGGTGGAATCGGTCGTCGCGCAGCTCGAGCAGGGCACGATCAACGGGGGCGCCGACGACAGCGCCCTGCTCGACCTCGATGCGGCGCAGGACGCCGCGATACCGCCCTCGCAGGTCGAGGCCGTGCTCGAGACCGAGCCGATCGGCGACTGGCGACACTTGCCGAAAGAGCCCGCGCGCAGCAGCAGCAGCAGCAGCAGTAACTACTGGGGCGTCGGCGTCGCCGTGACAGTCGCAATGCTCGCGGTGCAACTCGTCAACCACTATCGCGCCGAGCTCGTCAAGTTTCCTTCCGTCGGCTCGCTCGTGCAAAGCGCGTACGCAGCGGTCGGCGTCGTCGTGTTGCCGCGTTGGGACGTTCGGCAATACCAGATACTCGATTGGGTTGCGACTGCAGAGCCGAGCTCCGGTGGGATCGGCAGTCTCCGAATTACAGCGCGCATCAAGAATCTCGGACCGGAGTATCAGCCTTACCCTGACGTCAATTTGCGACTCAAGGATCGTTGGGAAGCTGCAGTCGGTGGTCGCGTGTTCGCGCCCGCGGAGTATCTCGCCGCGACGCCGCGCAAGTTGATGGCACCCGGCGAAACCGCGCGCGCGCAACTCGAGCTCGTCGATCCGGGTCCCGATGCATATGGATTCGATCTCGACGTTTGCGTCGAAATCGAGACACACGTACTAAGCTGCCGGAATGACAAAGTATTTCTTTGACGACTGCGCGCGCGAAAATTTTTCTCGCGGAGCGCGCAAAAATTCCGCGCGAGCCCGTGCTATGATTCCGCGCACCTCGAGTCGGTACTCACTGCTAGAAAAACGGGGTTAATGTCGGCGAGCAGATATCCGGTCAAAAGCCGGGTCTCAAGTTTCTTTCGCGAGGCGCTCGCGACGTTAAGTAGCTAGCGACCGGCAACTCGAGGCACTCGCTCTGACTTTTCGTTGCTTTGCGTTCTTCAGGGGGAACGTAGTGTGACTGCGACCAGCACAAAAAAAACGACGCGCAAAAGGACCAAGCGCTCGTCGAACGGCAATGGACACTTCGGAATCAAGAGCAAACCGTTGAGCAGCCTCACCGACGAATGTTTGCGCAGCTACTTCGAGAACCTGAACGGCCACAAGCCCGGCGACCTTTACCAACTCGTGATCGGCGAGGTGGAAAGGCCGTTGCTGTCGGCCGTGTTGGCGTACACGAAGGGCAACCAGAGCGAGGCAGCCGAAATCCTCGGCATCAATCGCGGCACGCTCCGCACCAAGCTCAAGGCATATCACCTCCAGGGCCGATGAGCCCGAGCCGGCCCCGCTCCACGACGACCCGGCGCGAGCCCAAGGATCCGAGCAGCGCCGCGGCGCGCCCCCAGCGGCGCGCCTTGCTAAGCGTCTCCGACAAGCAGGGGCTCGTGGCCTTCGCGACCGCGCTCGCCGCGGCGGGCTTCGAGATCATCTCGACGGGCGGCACCGCGAAAGCCTTGCGCGACGCGGGTGTCGTGGTCGTCGACGTCGCCGCGATCACCGAATTCCCCGAGATCATGGACGGCCGCGTGAAGACGCTGCATCCGCGGATCCACGGCGGCTTGCTCGCGCGCCGCGGCGTCGACGACGCGGCGCGCAGTGCGCACGGAATAGACCTCATCGACCTGCTCGTCGTGAATCTCTATCCGTTCGAGGCCACGATCTCGCGCCCCGGCTGCACCGACGACGAAGCCATCGAGAACATCGATGTCGGCGGACCGGCAATGCTGCGGGCCGCCGCGAAGAACCACGACCGCGTCACCGTCGTCGTCGATCCCGCCGACTATCCGGCCGTGCTCGCGGCGCTCGCCGACGGCGAGCCGCCTGCTGAATTGCGACGCACGCTCGCGGTGAAGGCATTCGAGCACACGTCTCGTTACGACGCGGCGATCAGCCGCTACCTGCGCTCGCACGGCGCCGCTGCCGACGCGTGGCCCGATCCGCTCGAGCTTCGCTGGCAGCTAGCCGAACCCTTACGCTACGGCGAGAACCCGCACCAGAGCGCGGCGCTCTACCGGACGGCCACTGCCCGCGGAGGCACCGTCGCTAACGCGCGCCAACGGCAAGGCAAGCAACTGTCGTTCAACAATATCGTCGACGCGGACGCGGCGTTCCAAGCCGTGAACGCGTTCGACGCGCCGGCCTGCGTGATCGTGAAGCACGCAAACCCGTGCGGCGTCGCAGTCGATACAAGTCCCGCGCTCGCCTACGAGCTCGCGTATCGGACAGATCCGACGTCCGCCTATGGCGGCGTGATCGCGTTCAACCGGCCGCTCGACGAGGCTACGGTCGCCGCGATCCTCGGTCGGCAGTTCGCCGAGGTGATCGTGGCTCCCGAGATCGACGCGCGCGTGCTTGCCGCGTTGGCGAGCAAGCCCAGCATCCGCGTGCTCGAGGCGGGCACACCGGCCCGGGGCACGGGCGGCACCGAGCTCGAGATCAAGACGATCGACGGCGGCGTGCTGTTGCAACAGCGGGACGACGGACGCGTAGACGTCGCGGCGGCGAAGGTCGTCACGCGCCGTGAGCCAGGCGCAGAGGAGCTCGCCGATCTCGCCTTCGCTTGGACCGTCGTGAAGTTCGTGAAATCGAACGCGATCGTCTACGCGCGAGGGGGCGCGACGCTCGGGATCGGCGCGGGCCAGCCGAGCCGCGTAATGAGCGCACGCATCGGCGCGCTGAAGGCCGCCGAAGCGGGGCTGCAGATTCAAGGAGCCGCGCTCGCATCGGACGCGTTCTTTCCGTTCCGCGACGGCGTCGACGCGGCGGCCGCGAACGGCGTGCGCGCGATCGTCCAGCCCGGCGGCTCGATCCGCGACGACGAGGTCGTGCAGGCGGCCGATGAGCACGGCATCGCGATGGTCTTCACCGGCATGCGGCACTTCCGGCATTGAGCGCCCCGACGTCGAAAATGAAAGTGCTCGTGATCGGCGGCGGCGGCCGCGAGCACGCGATTGCTTGGGCTGCGTCGCGCTCGCCGCTCGCGAGCGAGGTGCTCGTCGCGCCCGGCAATGCGGGCACCGCGCGCGAGCCGAAGGTCCGCAACGTCACGGTTGCGGCCGATGACTTCGACGGCCTGCTCGAGCTCGCGGTTTCGGAGGGCGTCGGGCTCACGATCGTCGGACCCGAGACGCCGCTCGTCGGCGGCCTCGTCGACCGCTTCGAGCAGCGCGGGTTGAAGTGCTTCGGGCCGCGCGCCGCGGGCGCCCAGCTCGAAGGCTCGAAAGCGTTCACGAAGGAGTTCCTCGCTCGCCATCGCATCCCGACCGCGGGCTACCGCACGTTCACGAACGCCGCGGACGCGCGCGCATATGCGGCGACGCGCAAGCCGCCGATCGTGATCAAGGCAGACGGCCTCGCGGCCGGCAAAGGCGTCGTGATCGCGCAAACCGTCGCCGAAGCGCAAGCCACTCTCACGCGCATGCTCGAGCAGCGCCAGTTCGGCGCGGCCGGCACGAAGGTCGTGATCGAGGACTTCCTCGCGGGAGAAGAAGCGAGCTTCATCGCGCTCGTCGACGGCGAGCGCGTCGTGCCGCTCGCGAGCTCGCAAGATCACAAGACGCGCGACGACGGCGACCGCGGTCCGAACACCGGAGGGATGGGCGCGTACTCGCCTGCCCCGGTCGTCACCGACGCCGTCCACGAGCACGTGATGCGTGACATCATGCTGCCGACCGTGCGCGGCCTGCTCGCCGACGGCATTCGCTATCGCGGATTCCTCTACGCCGGTCTCATGATCGACGAGCGCGGCAACGCGAAGGTGGTCGAGTTCAACTGCCGGCTCGGCGATCCCGAGACGCAGCCGATCCTGTTTCGCCTGCGCTCGGACCTCGTGAGGCTCTGCCTCGCGAGCTTCGACGGCACGCTTGGCCTAGAGCCGATCGACTGGGATCCGCGCGCAACCGTCGGCGTCGTGATCGCGAGCCGCGGCTACCCCGACGCCTATGAGAAGGGCGTGGCGGTAACCGGCCTCGAGCGCGTCATCGGCGACGACCAAAAGATCTTCCACGCCGGCACGCGGCTCGTAAACGGCGAAGTCGTGACCGACGGCGGCCGCGTGCTGTGCGCGGTCGGCATCGGTGCGACCGTCGGCGCAGCGCAGCGGCGCGCGTACGACGCGGCATCGAAGGTCGGCTGGGACGGAGCGTTCTACCGAAAGGATATCGGTTACCGCGCCGTCGAGCGCGAGGCCGCGAGATCCCCTAGCCATTGACCGTCAGCCATTGACCGTCGAGCGGCCGGCTCTGGCCGCGAGGAAGCCGCTGTTGCGCAAGAGCGCTGCCGAGAGCACCGAGATTACGACGCCGATCGGGAACATCTCCACGAACGTAATCGGCAAACGGTACAGCGGATTCGCATACATCCGCGCGAACGCCGCCGCCTGCTCGGTGACGCGGGCGAGCTCCTCGGCGGACGCCCCCTTCGCCCGCGCCGCGTCGAGCATCGCCTGCGACGACACCGCGCCGAAGTCGAAGCCCGTGAGCGCGATCGAAATCTCCCAGCCTACTGCGTAGATCGCGCTCGCGACGGCGCTGATGCCGAGGCCCACGAGCAGCGCCGGCACGAACCTGACGGCGCCGCCGAGGACCTTGTCGCGATAGTGCTTGACACCGAGAAACACCGCGGTCAATGCGACGATCATCGTCAGGTAGCCGAATAGCGCGCCGTCGTCGGGCGCCGTCGACGCGGTCAGCGTGAGCATCAGCGCGACCATCGGCACGGCGACGATCAGCCCGGCGACGATGCCGTAGATCAGGACGATTTTGGGTGCGGTGGTAGTCATGGACGGCTCTCCTCGTGGTTGTGGGGGCGCCATCAGAGCCGCGCCGCGACACTCGAACAATCACCCGAACGGGTGGTTCGGGCCGAATCGCCCGAATGTCGCTTCGGTTAGCGGATCATCCCGAGCTCTCGCGCGCGCAGGATCGCCTCGGTCCGGCGCCTGACCTCGAGCTTCTCGTAGAGATTCGCCAGGTGAGTCTTGACCGTGTTCGGCGACACGTCGAGCCGGCGCGCGATCTCCTTGTTGGACCGGCCCGCGGCGAGCAGATCGAGCACTTCGAGCTCGCGCGGGCTGATGCCGAGCGTCTCGACGACCCGCGTGTTCGGCACGAACGGCGCCGGGGGTGCGTGCCGGAATAGCCGTGTGCCGGCCCAGACGCCAAGAGCCAAGAAAGCGAGCGCGACCAGCGCGACATAGACCTCGACCGAGTACGCGCGCACGAGATACCGGTACTCGAGCCAGCGCAGGCCGAGTGACGCCGCAGCGAGAATCGCGCCGTAGATGGCGACGAGCCGAACCGTTGCGAGCCGATCACCCACGGAGGGCGGGCGGTTATCGACCGCCCGCGGCTTGGCAGACGTTCATAATTTCCGCCACGGCGCGCCGGTAGGCGGCTGGCGGTGCGCGCATCAGCGCTTCATCGCGTCGAAGAACTCGGCGTTCGTCTTCGTGTCCTGAAGCTTGCTGATCAAGAACTCCACTGCCGCGAGCTCGTCCATCGGGTGCAGAACCTTGCGCAGGATCCACATCTTTTGGAGCTCGTCCGGCTGCGTGAGCAGCTCCTCTTTGCGCGTGCCCGAGCGGTTGATGTTGATCGACGGGAACACGCGCTTCTCGGAGATACGGCGATCCAGGTGGATCTCCATGTTGCCGGTGCCCTTGAATTCCTCGTAGATCACGTCGTCCATCTTCGAGCCCGTGTCGATCAGCGCGGTCGCGATGATCGTGAGGCTGCCGCCTTCTTCGATGTTGCGCGCGGCGCCGAAGAAGCGCTTCGGCCGCTGCAGCGCGTTCGCGTCGACGCCGCCCGTGAGCACCTTGCCCGACGACGGCACGACCGTGTTGTACGCGCGCGCGAGGCGCGTGATCGAGTCGAGCAAGATCACCACGTCCTGCTTGTGCTCGGTGAGGCGCTTCGCCTTCTCGATGACCATCTCGGCCACCTGCACGTGGCGCGTCGCGGGCTCGTCGAACGTGCTCGAAACGACCTCGCCGCGCACCGTGCGCTCCATCTCCGTGACCTCTTCCGGCCGCTCGTCGATGAGCAGCACGATCAACGTCACGTCGGGATGGTTGTGCGAGATCGAGGCCGCGATGTTCTGCAGCAGCATCGTCTTGCCGGCCTTCGGCGGC
>Ga0105248_10006678_pt1 | contig 12662 bp, 27 predicted proteins | sample KBSS34metaG_FD_81524 | JGI IMG/M metagenome (GOLD analysis project Ga0105248, IMG submission 81524) | Switchgrass rhizosphere microbial communities from Kellogg Biological Station, Michigan, USA - KBS S3-4 metaG | ecosystem: Host-associated > Plants > Roots > Rhizosphere > Soil | place... | reverse complement strand
CTTGCGCGGGCCGCAGTTCGAGGCCGCCTGGGCGGACGAGCTCGGCAAGTGGCGCTACGCGCAAGAGACCTGGGACATGCTGCAGTTCGGCATGAGGCTCGGGGACAACCCTCGGCAGATCGTAACGACGACGCCGCGGCCGATCAAGTTTCTCAAAGAATTGATCGGCGATTCCGGTACGGTGGTCACCCGCGGCGCGACGCTCGACAACCGCGCGAACCTGCCGGCGTCGCAACTCGCCGATTTGGAGCGGATTTACGGCGGTACGCGCATCGGCCGGCAAGAGCTCGGCGGCGAACTCTTGGAAGAATCCGAGGGCGCGTTGTGGGCGCGCGAGTCGATCGAGCGGGCGCGCGTGCGCGTGGCGCCCGAACTGGTGCGGATCGTCATCGCGATTGATCCGGCGACGACGTCCGGCGAAGGTTCGGACGATACCGGATTATCGGCGTTCGGCATCGGCGCCGACGGCGACGGCTACGTACTCGCCGACGATACGTGCCATCTTGGGCCGGCCGGTTGGGCGGCGCGCGCGGTGCAATTGTTCGACCGGTTCGAAGCCGATAAAGTCATCGGCGAAGCCAACAACGGCGGCGATATGGTGGAGCAAACCATACGAACCGAGCGGCGCCAGATCCCGTACGAGAAGGTCCACGCGAGCCGCGGCAAAGTGGCGCGCGCCGAACCGATCGCGGCGCTTTACGAGCAAGGCAAGATACATCACGTCGGCGGTTTGCCGGCGCTCGAAGACGAAATGGTAAATTTCGTGCCGGGGCAAATCAAGCGATCGCCGAACCGCGTGGACGCGCTCGTGTGGGGTGCGTCGTATCTGATGCTCAAGCCGGCGCGCGTCGGACGGGCGTTGAGCTTATGACGGCGGCTCAGCGGACGGCCGTGATGTGTGTGGCTGAATCGGAAGGTTGGAACAATCGCACGGCGCATGAAGTTGGGTTGTTGTTGTGGAGCTTGTTCCGGTATTACGTGATTCGGTTGGGTGCGCCGAAATGAGCATCGTGACGATTCGCTATCAGGCCGAAGTCGAGTGGTTCGATCCGGGCGCCGATCGCGGCCGGCGCGAACTGTGCGACGTTGTCCACCGGATCGAGTATTCGACGATGGAAACCGCCGATTTGGATTGGGAACCGATCGCCGAGCGAAAGACAACGTAAGTTGTTGTAGACGACTTGCGAAGGAACCGCGAACGGCGATCGGCGATACTGAGTCTACCATGCGGTACGTGCAATTTGCGATCGCGCGCGTTGCCGGCCAGTTGATGCGCGACGCCGGCAAGCGCGAATTGACGCCGGACGAATGGCGCTTGCTCCACAATCTTTCGCCGGCAATGGCGCGCATCGAAGCGCAAGAGGCGGCGCGCGGCGCCGGCAAGGCTTCGCCGGGAATAGTCCACCCGACGAACGGGCGGACGGGGCGCTAACGACCGGGGGCGGTGGGCGGCGCCCGCGTTCGCTCGGGGTTTCATCGGAGGTTGCCAATGTTAAATGTTCGCTTTGTGTGCCTGGTGCTCGCGTTCGCGTGCTTGACGGCCGCGGCGTTCGGCGTGCCGTCGCGCGTCAATCTGATTGCGGCCGGCTTGGCGCTTTGGGTGCTCGCCGTGCTGATCGCGTGATTGAGCGGGCGAATCGGCGGACGTTCGGACGTTCGCCCGCTCGGTTGTATGAAACGGGTGATGCCGTGGGGAACATTCGCCGGCCGCAAAATTGTTGAGCTCGACACCGGATACCTCAAGTGGATCGCGCGTTGGATTGCAAATCAGGCGGATTCGGACCGCTTCGCCGGTCTGAGGGAAGCGATCGCGCACGAGCTCGAAGGGCGGCGCCTGGAAACGGAGCACAAGCGGGTCAAGGCCGAGCGGAAAGCGAAGCGCAAGAAGCGCAAGACGACGGTTGCCGCAATCGACGCTCAGAACCGCTCGGCCGCGCGTTTGATCGCCGGCAATCCGCGCCGCTATCAGGGAATTATGCAGGAATGGGCACAAAAGATACTCGGCCGGCCGGATATGCGGTTCGACGATCCGCATTGGACGAAATGAGCGGGCTCGGGAGTTTGACGCTATGCCAGTAATTGAACGCGTGCTATCGCGGCTCGGGCTTTCGCGCAAGGCGGACGTGCCGATTATCAACGACGGCCACGGCAACCTGCCGACGGTGCGCGTTGTCCGCGGTACGGGACTCGGCGCCGCGACGTGGACGGCGACGGATTACACCGGCTTGGCGAGCTCGGGCTATTCGGTCAATTCGGACGTGTATGCCTGCATTTCGTTGATTGCCGCGGCCGGCAAACAGGTCAAATGGTGGGACAATTCGGCCGGCTCGAAAGCGCATACGCCGGCGCCCGAACTCGCAAAGGCGATCGGCCGCGACGCCGACGGCTTGCGCTTCGGCGGCGACGAACAGGCGCGCGGGCGCCATATCAAGGCGGCGACGAATCCGCGGCCGTCGATCGAGCTTTTGACGGCGTCGGGCGGCGCCGCGTTCATCGAAGCGTGGTTGTCCTATATCCTGATTTCGGGCAATACGTATATTGAAATCGCGCGCAAGGGCGACGGGCCGGCCGGCTCGCCGTCGCGGCTCTACCTGCAACGGCCGGATCGGGTAACGGCCGTCTTGCGCGCGCCTGGTGGCGAAGCTCTGCAAATGAGCGAAGACCAATTAGTCGAGCGGTGGCGCGTTTCGGCGTACGGGCAAGCGCGCACGCTCGACAAGGCGGATATCGTCCATTCCAAGCTATTCAATCCGACGGACGATATTTACGGCATGGCGCCGTTGCAGGCGGCGCTCTTGCGTGTGGACGCCGAAAACGAAGGGCTCACGCTCATGAAGCGGATGCTGCAACGCGGATTCTCGCCGGGGTGGATCGAAGCGGCGAAAGATTCGCAATGGGACGAACCGCAAGTCGCGCAGTTGAAAGAACGGATCCGCGGTTCGAAGCAACTCGGCGAAGAATTATTTCTCGAAAACGCGACGTGGCATCAGATGGGATTCACGCCGCAAGATTCCGGCGTTACCGATCAGCAAATCTTGAGCAAGCGCGACATCGCGAGCGTCTTTCACGTGCCGTCGGTACTGATCGGCGACGCCGCGGCGAGCACGTACAACAACTATCAAGAGGCGCGCCGCGCGTTGTACATGGAAGCGGTGATTCCGCTACTCAAGCATTTTAAAGACGACTGGAACCGGCGTATCGGTTCGCTGATCGGCTCGCCGTTGGATTTCGATAAAGACTCGTTCGACGCAATCACGGCCGCGCGCGCCGAAGCGACGGACCGTGTCGTAAAATTATTCACGAGCGGTTTGATTACGCAAGCCGAAGGGCGCTCGGATCTGGAGTACGGGCCGGCGCAACCGTCGGACGTGTTCTATGCGCCCGCGAATATCATGCCGTTGGGGGATAAAGGCGTGTAAGATGGCGCAATTTGCCGGCATGTTTCAAGTCGAAACGGTCTTAGCGACGGACGGCGGTAAAGTCGTCGTACGGATCGACGATTACGAGGCGCAGTTGGATCCGCTCGACGCGCAACGGCTCGCGCTTGCGCTCGTGGAAGCCGCGGCCGCGGCTCGGGCGGAATCGTGGCTTGTGCAATTCCTGCAAACGCAATTGCAAGTCGAGCTCGGCGCCGCGGCGCGCGTGATTGCGAGTTTCCGCGATTACCGCGCGGCCGATATCGAACGCGACGCGGCGCCGGCCGCGGCGCCAGGTGGCAAGCCGTGACGTTGCAGGCGAACCAACGCGTACGGATTTCGGGCGAAGCCGGTACGGTAATCGGGCGCGTCGAAGATATCAGCACGGTGGACGAAATGCCGGAATTCGCCGAGCTCGGATTCGCGACGGCCGGCGAATTCGCGCCGCGCTCGATCATGCGGGAATTCGGCATCGAACGCGTCGCGGCGATCAGCTATCACGCGTCGCCGAACGCCGAGTATCTGTTTACGGCGTTCGAAATCGGCGGCGAATGGTACGACTTGCGGCGCAACCGGCTTGCTATCGAAGTCGTCGGGGTATTCGGATGAGGTCGCGCCTGCAAACGGCGATCGCGCGTTTCAACGGGCATTGCGCCGAGTGCGGCCGGCCGATCGCGCGCAACGCGCCGATTGTCTACGATACGAAGCTGAAACGCACGCTGTGCAAGGCGTGCGGCGAGCACCAACAGACTTCCGAAGGGCAGTTATTCGTAAAGTAATGGTACTGGCAGTGCCGGCAAAAGCCGCGCGGATGTATCGCGCCTTCGACGCGTTTATGGCGCAAGCCGGCCGGGGCGCGACGCGCTCGGCGCATACAAGACTCGCGATGGAAGCGCGCAAGGCGGCGAACGCGTACGGCCGCGGCGACGGCGAAGCCGGGGCTCTGGGCGCGATTCATGATTCGGTGTGGATTTCGTACCTCGGCCTGGTCTGGATCGAAATCGTCACAAACGCCGGCCAGTTGACGGCCGAGCAGCTCGGCGGCAAGGTCGACGCCGGCGTATTCGATCGCGCCGCCAGGCTGTACCTGGAACGCAACGGCCGCCCTCGAGGCGCCGGCATCGCCGAGACGTCGCGCAAGGCGGTTGCGGCGTCGATAGGCCGCGGGCTCATGGCGGGCGAAATGCCGGCCGACGTGGCGCGCCGAATCGTTTCCGACGCCGACCAGGCGGCGATATGGCGCTCTGCGACGATCGGGCTTACGGAATCGCATGCGGCCGGCCATTTCGGCGCGTGGACGGGCGCCGTGCAGACTCTCAGGGGTTGGGTCAAGGTGTGGGCCCCACCGCGGGCCCATGGAATCACGTGCGATCAGCACAAATCGACACATGGACAGCGGCGAGGCCTGCGCGAGGCCTTCGATGTGGCGAACGACTATGAAACCGACAATCCGGCTGGCGACGCGATGAATTACCCGGGCGACGGCGAGCATGGCGCCCGGGCATCGAACGTCATCAATTGCCGATGTGCGCTGGAGTTTGAACGGCCATAGGAACGGAGGTATGCAGGTATGGGCATAAAGGGCAAACGAGGCGAGAGGCCGGCCGTGGCCGGTAAGACCGACGACGCCGGGGCCGCGGATCCGGTCAGAGTCGAGCGGAGCTCGGGCGAGACGGACGAAAAGCCGGCCGCGGCGCCAGATACCACGATCAAGACATACGAAAAGATCCTGGTAACGGAGTCGGTGAAACACACCTTTACGCAAGTCGAGCTCGCCGAACTCGCCGACCGCATGGCGCAAGCCGCGGCGCGCGTCTACGAAATCGAGCGGCAAAAGGCCAAGCAAGCGGCGCATTTCGGCGCCGAACTGAAGACGGCGAACCTCATGGCCGGCGAACTGGTGGCGAAGTACAACCTTCGCTACGAAATGCGCGACGTGGAATGCCGCGTGGAATTCGACGTGCCGGAACCGGGGTACAAGTCGTATATCCGAACCGATAACGGCAAGAGCGTCAAAGAAGCGCCTATGACGCCGGCCGAGCGGCAACGGGCGTTTGTATTCGATGCCGGCGACGGCAAACCGCAATGAAGGGCAGGGAAGTGGGCCCGTATCGTGGGCCCAACGGGCTTGCTAAAGGCCCAACGCTCTGCATTACGCGGAGTAGCGACTTGCAGAGGGGTTAATGCGATGGGTTCCGATTTTCAAGCGCCTTTAATCGGTCTTCGTGGTTTTCGATTTCGGTATCAAGGGCTCGAATCGCGGCGGCGTGCGTGCGTTGCCGCATTTCGTTGGGTGATGCCCATTTATGAAACTCAGTCAAAAGGGCAGTTTCTACGGCTTCGACCTTTTGATGTAACAAGGCCAACTGCCTATGGATTTCTTCAAAGTGTTCTTCAGCGTTCAAGGGGTTTCTCCTGTCGGTTAGCGACCGACTAAGTACATTATAACACGGGAGTTACAGTCATGCCGACGATCGAAAAGAAATCATTCGTTTGCGAGCTCGCGTTTAAGGAAGTCACCGAAGACGGCCAGTTTGAAGGGCACGCCGCGGTATTCGGCAACGTCGATCTTGGCGGCGATCGCATCAAACGCGGCGCCTTTACGCGCACGCTCGCCGAAACGGGCGGCAAATGGCCGGTGCTCATGGGCCACATGATGGCGCGTCCGGTCGGATTCTCGACGGGCGGCGAAGAGGATTCGAAAGGCTTGCTCGTGCGCGGCGAATTCACGCTCGCGGCCGACGACGGCCGCAATGCGTACGCGCTTGCGAAGCACGCCGCGAAGTTGAAGCAACCGTTCGGGCTTTCGATCGGTTATGGCGTCGGAAAAGACGGCGCGAAATTCAATTCGGATACGGGTGTCCGCGACTTGAGCGATTTGGACGTTTACGAATTCTCGCTCGCCGCGGTGCCCATGAATCCGCGGGCGCGCGTCGCTCGGGTGAAAGCGGCCGGCGAGCCGCTCACCGAACGCGAAATTGAGGGAATCTTGCGGGATGCCGGATTCTCGATCAGTGAGGCGAAGTGCCTCATTTATTCTTTGAAGGGGCAACGGGACGTTGAACCGGAAACGCTAGAAGTAGCGGCGAAATTCCACGAACTCATAAACACGGCCGGCGTGATTCAGGAATTCATGGCCGGCATGGAGCAATTACGTCATGCCTGAAAACAATACCGTAGTCACCGGCGACGATGTCCAGAAATTGATGGGCATTCTTACCGGCTTCAAGGGCCAGTACTCGGCGCTCGCCGACGACTTGACAAAGTACTCCAAGGCGCAATCGGAAACGACCGAAAAGCTCGGCAAGCTCACGGACGACATGATCGCGTTGCAATCGAAGTATCAAACCGAAGCGCAAAAGCGGCTCGACGCGATCGAGGAAAGAATGAACCGCGGGCCGGCGCAGTCCGAGGTAAAGACGATCGGCCAACAGGTCGTCGAGAATCCGGCGTTGCTCGCGGCGATCAAATCGGGCGGGCGGTTCGCCGTCTCGATCGCGGTAAAAGGTCCGATCGCGGCGTATCTCGCGCAGAAAGACATACTCAACGTTTCGACCGGCATTTCCGCGCCGCTTTCGCAAATGGCGGTTGGGCCGCGGTTGCCGCTCGGCGTGCGCTCGCTCGTACCGCAAGGCCGGACGTCGGCCGGCGCCGTCGAGTACGTCGAAGAAACGAGCTTTGCGAATAACGCGGCCGTCGTCGCGGAGGGCGCCGCGAAACCGAAAAGCGACAAGGTGTTTACGGTCCGATCGCAAATCGTTCGCACGATCGCCCACTATTTCAAGGCGTCGAAGCAAACGCTTGAGGATCTGCCCTACCTGCAAACGCAGATCGAAAACAACGGGATTTACGGCGTCCAGTTGGTCGAAGACAACGAATTGCTCAACGGCTCGGGCGTACCGCCACACCTGCAAGGCTTCATGACGGTTGCGACGGCGGCGCCGGCGCCGGCCGTACCGGCCGTCGGCGAGCCGGCTAACACGCTCGTAGACGCGCTCGGCGTCGCCGTATTCGATCTTGCCGCGAAGGGCTATCTGCCGGACGGCGCGGTACTCAATCCGGCCGATTGGGGCACGGTGGCGATGGTCAAAAACGCGCAAGGCAACTATGTGTTCGCGAATCCGCTTGATTACACGTCGGGCGGGCGCGTATGGGGCGCGCGCCTGGTGCTCTCGGCGAATCAGGCCGCGGGCAATTTCCTGGTGGGTGCGTTTCAGGGTAATTCGCAAATTCTCGATCGCGAAGACGTTAACGTGCAGGTCGCGACCCAGAACGAAGACGACTTCATCAAAAACATGGTGACGGTGTTGGTTGAGGAGCGGTTGGCGCTCGTAATCTATCAACCGACGGCGTTTGAAAAGGGCGTAACACCGGCCGCGCTTGCAACGGGCAGCGAAGCGACGCGCGAACGCAATCGGAAGTAAACTGGGTATCGGCCGGCGTCAGGTCCGGCCGAGTAGTGCGTCTTGGGGGAATCGGCGGGCGAAGCCGATTCCCCTGTTTTCGGAGGTTGCATGAGCGAACCGAAGGAACCGAAACCGAAAAAGATCAAGCCGACGCCGAAGCGCAAGCAGAAACCGGCGCCGGAAAACAAGGCGATCGACGGCGCGCCGGAAAACAAGGCGTCATGAAGGGCAAACGGGCCGAACGGCCGGTATTGCCGGCGCCGGACGATCCGCGGGCGCCGAAGTACTGGGTATATGAGCCGGACGGCGAGCTTGCCGCGGCGATCGGCCGTCTACTCCGCGTCGAATCGCTCACCGATCGCGATTACGAATTGATCCGCGCGTATTTCAGGCAGTGGATTGACTCGCCGGTGTGGGATATGAACCCGCACCAGGACGTGGTCGGCGAAGCCGCGGCGCTCGCGACGTTGCGCGCCGGCGTGGACGGCCTGGCGACGGCATCGGGCATTCACGATTGGTTGCGGCTCGCCGATCAAACCGGAGTAGACCCGTTATGAGATTTCTACAAATCGACGTTGTGACTCCACCGGCCGCGATTCCGGTTACGGCCGAGCAATTCGTCGATCATGCGCGGTTGAACGGGTTAACCGTCGATCGGCAACCGGAACTGATCGACCGGGAGTTAGCCGCGGCGACGCGGCGCGGCGAGCAATTCTGCCGGCGCTCGTTTCTGACGCAGACGTTGCAGGCGTTGTACGTGCCGGACGATCTGACGTGCGCCTGCACACTGATGCTCATCTTGCCGCGGGGCAAGGTGCAAGGCGTTACGTCGATTACCGCGGGCGGCGCCGTCGTCGATCCGGCCAGTTATACGCTCGAATGGAACGTGGTAAAGCTCGCGTCGCCGCTCGCCGGCGCCGCGACGGTGCTTTACGATTCGGGATACGGCGACGATCCGGCCGACGTGCCGGACGGCATCAAAGAGGGGATTCTGGAGTACGCGACGGTGCTTTATGAGTCGCGCTCGGGCGGACGCGAGCAAAAGTACGCGGCGATGGGCGCGCAAGGCATACCGGACGGCATCCGCGATTTGTGGCGCCCGTTCCAGATCGAGATAAGCGGATGACGCCGAAAGAACTGGCGAGTTATGACCCGTTCGTAATGGGCGAGCCGGGGTTTACGTGTTTCCTTTGCCGGCAAGCGATCGGCATAGGCGACAAGTGCTGTTGGGTGCCGGAAACGTGCGACGATACCGAGCGACGCGATAGCGGGCAATCGTACAGCAAGATCCCGGCGCATCAAAGCTGTATCGAGATTGTGCCATGAACGCTCATGCGATTTGACGACGATCTAAAATGGGCTCGGTTGGCGGCGCGCGGGTGGCTGGTTGTCAATCTCGTACTCGCCGCGGCGTTCGCGTACGGCCGGCATTGGAGCAATACGCTTGCAGCGCTGATTTGGGCCGGCAATTGTGTAGTGTGGTTGCGGATTATCTATTCTTGCCAGGTGACGCGCGACGAAATCCGCATCGTCGAAGCGGTGATAAACGGCGTGCATAAGGCGGAACGATGAAGGAATTGCACGTCGGACCGATTACGGAACGCATGATGGGTACGAAATGTCCTAAGTGCGGCCGAACCGCGGAGGGCGGTACGTCGATAGACGACAAACAGGTATCCCGCAAACCGAAAGCGGGCGATTACGCCGTGTGCTTGTATTGCGGCGTGTTGAATCGCTATACCGACGGCTTGAGATTGGCGCCGGTTGACCGGACCGAACGCCGCAAACTGCAACGTGATCCGCGGATGCGCGACTTGATCGCGATCGCTGAAAAAGTCGGCGCGGCGAAGCGGCAAGAGTGGCAATGATGAACGCAAGCGATTTGCGCGAGTGGATTGCGTTGTTCCAGATGGAGCTCACGCCGGACGGGCAAGGCGGATACCGCGAAACCGTGCCGGCCGGCCTGGTTGCCGACATTCCGGCGCATGTGCGGACGCCGAGCGGCCGGCCGGTTACGGCCGGCGATCAATTGAGCGATCGGGCGCGCCACGAAATCACGATCCGCTATCAACCGGGGATTACGTCGGTTTATCGCGTCATGTGGCGGAATCAGTTGCTCGATATCATCGGCGAGCCGGAAAATCTCGACGCTCGCGAAACGTGGTTGAAGCTCATTTGCGAGCGAAAAGAAGCCGGCGCGCAGTAGCTCACAGAGTGAGCTTGACGTGTAAATTGTGCCGTTGGCAATTGATCTTTTTTGCGGGCTCGGCGGTTGGACGGACGGGCTATTAGCCGAACATTGGGACGTTGTGGGCTTCGATATCGAGCGGCACGAGTACGGCGACGCGAGGTATCCGGCGCCACTCGTGCTCCAGGCCGTGATGACGCTCGACGGCCGGCAATTCCGCAACGCCGATCTGATCGTTGCGTCGCCACCGTGCCAGGAATTCTCGTATATGGCAATGCCGTGGAGCCGCGCGAAGCAGATTGCGGCCGCGTTGCGGGGGCAAGGCGAATTCCCGAAGCCGTACAACGGCTCGCGCACTGTCGGCCAGTTGACGGCGCTATTCGACGCTTGTTTCCGGCTTCAAACCGAGGCTAGCGACGCGGCCGGACGGTACATTCCGCTCCTGGTGGAAAACGTCCGCGGCGCGCAACCGTGGGTTGGGCGCGCGCCGTGGAATTACGGGAGTTTCTATTTGTGGGGCGACGTGCCGGCGCTGATGCCGTTCGCTCGCGGGCCGAAGATCGGGACCGGGACGCCCGCGGAACAGGACGGACAAAAGATCGTGGGCTACTCTGATCCGCGCCGAAACGGCGGCAAGGGCGCTCACTTGACTTGCCAGCGGGAGAACGACGCGCGCCGAGCGGTTGCCGTGGACGGGACCAAGGCCGTCACATCTCACGCCTGGTTCAACGATCATAAGCTAGCCGGCGTCGCGGTTACGGATGAACAGCGGTTATCTCGTACGGGATCTAACTCACCGGCTCGCAAAGCGGCGTCCGCGCAAATCGCCAAGATTCCGTTGGAGCTTTCCTCATACATCGCACGCCACTACCGGCCGCGAGTCGAGGCGACGGCGTAAACATGGCGCGAGTTCTTAGCGCGAAAATCACCGGCGACGCGAAAATAAAGGCGAATTTCGGCAATTTGCGGGCGCAGTTCCCCGATTGGGTGAACTCGGCGAACATAGAAACGGCCGTCGAGATTCGCAACGAAGCGCGTAACAACGTCCGGCAAATCGACGCGTTCGATACCGGCGAGCTTTACGATTCGATCGAGTTTAGCGTGTCGCGGCTCGGGAACTCCGTCGTCGTCTTTTCCGACGCGAAGCACGCGCCGTTTATCGAATTCGGGACGGCGCCGCATTTTCCGCCGTTGGACAAGATTCGCGCCTGGTGCGCGCGCAAAGGGATACCCGAATCGGCCGCGTTTCCGATCGCGCGGGCGATCAGCGAACGCTGGACGCCGGAACGGCCGTGGCTGTATCCGGCGTACAAGGTCGGTATGCGCGGGCACATGGACCGGATTCGCGATTTCGTCGGTACGGAATTGAGAAAGTTACTTGCCTAGCGATCGCTTTCGCACGCTCGACGATCCAGACCCGAAGCCGACGCCGGCCGACGCGATCGCGGCCGGCTCGCTCGCCGCGGACGCGATCAACGCGGGCGGCATCGGCGTCACGGCCGAATGGCTCGTGCTCGGCCGGTTGCGAATTCCGGTAACGCGGCCGGCCTGGTGGCGCCGCGGGCTCGTGCGGCTCGTGCTTGGTTGGCGCTATGACGATTTGTGAAGTTGGAAAAGGAGATAAACGATATGGCATACAAAACGCCGGCGATCGGCACGATTTTACCGGCGCAAAAGAATACGACGGTCCAGAATCCCGGTCCGGTGCATAGTCCGCACGGCAACGACGAATGGTTGCAGGCGGACGCGCAAGATAAGGCGTATCAGGACAATCTGGAACTGATCGAGGAGTGGGAAAACGCCAAGCGCGACAATCCGCCAGGATCAGCCTATCCGCAAAATTTGGGCAATAGCCTATCTTGGGCCATTGTCGTCACTGAGGCCGAAGCGGGCGGCGTGAATTTCGATAAACAACGGGTTGGGCCGGCCGTAAACACGTTGTCGGCGACGTAAGCGGCGAATAAGCGGCGAGCGGGCGTACTATTCCGCTTGTTCGCCGCTTCGTCGGCTCAACGAAGGCGCTCAAGCGCCATGAGTAGCGAATATTTCAACGTGATTTCTCGCGCGGTGCTCGGGAGTTCGGGCGTCGGCGTGATCTGCCGAAGCCAATCATCGTAAGCCGCTCTATGCGCGTCGTCGCCAAGTACCCATTCAAGGGCCGCAATCCAGACGGCGTTTGTCGCGGCGTCTGTAGGGCAATCGGTTTTCATGTGTTTTAGCGTGCGTTCAATGTCCGCTTTCGATCGCATCGAATCCTATGTTACCGCTCAGTGAAGTGCAAACCGCGATCGCCGCGGCGCTCGGGCCGGCGCTTGCGCCCGTGCCGGTGCTCGATCAGGCCGGACCGAATCAGACGTATCCGTACGTCACGATCGGCGAATTCGTCGGCGATCAGGTGGACACGCTCGCCGAACAAGGCGCCAATCTCGAAATCACGGTCCACGCGTGGAGCCGGCAACCGGGGTTCCAGGAATGCCAGCAATTAATGACGCGCGTGAAAGACGCGCTCGACCGGCAACGCTTGCCGGCGACGGGCTTTCAGTGGGTCGATACGATTTGGACGTACGCGCAAACGTTGCGCGAGTCGGACGGGATCACGCGTCACGGCGTGCTGCGGTTTACCGTCGCGGTTTTCAGTTTGGTTTAACGGCG
>Ga0105248_10006672_pt1 | contig 12667 bp, 13 predicted proteins | sample KBSS34metaG_FD_81524 | JGI IMG/M metagenome (GOLD analysis project Ga0105248, IMG submission 81524) | Switchgrass rhizosphere microbial communities from Kellogg Biological Station, Michigan, USA - KBS S3-4 metaG | ecosystem: Host-associated > Plants > Roots > Rhizosphere > Soil | place... | reverse complement strand
GCCAACAGCCAGTTCTTCATCTGCTTCGATGACGCGACCTTCCTCGACGGCCAGTACACCGTGTGGGGCGAAGTGGTGGAGGGCATGGAGCATGTCGACGCGCTGCCCAAGGGCGAGCCGCCGCGCGCGCCGGGCAAGATCCACAGCATGAAGGTCGCCGCCGACGCGTGACCTGAGGCCGGCCCCTCTCCCCGTGCGGGAGGGGGCCGGATGCACAGCATGAGTAGATTCCCCCGTTCGCACTGAGCGAAGTCGAAGTGCGTGCCGCGAGCACGGCGCGTGACGCACGTCCTTCGACAGGCTCAGGACGAACGGTATGGAGGCATCCCGGGCCGGTTGGCTTTCGCTACGCCTCCGTCAAGATGCCTGCCCATCAGCCAGAGCCACGGGCGCCGCGGCCTGAAGGCCAGCGGGATGCCGGATCAAGTCCGGCATGACGATGGAACGAGCGCCGCGAGACGCTCAGCCGTCCGCGCTGCCGACGAGCCAGTCGTGGAACAGCCGCACCGGGCGGCGGGAGAGCGCGGCGCGGCGGCAGACGAACCAGTAGCTCGATTCGCTTTCCGCTTCCTCATTGAACAGCTTCACCAGACGGCTGTCGGTGGCGCCTTCCAGGTGGAAATCGAGCATGAAGGCGACGCCCAGCCCTTCGGCTGCCGATTCGAGCATGAGCTGGCCGGAATCGAACAGGTCGATCGCGCGCGGTTCCAGCGAGGGCAGCCCCACTGCCTGGCGCCACAGCACGAAATTCTCCTGCATGTCGCGATGCAGCAGGATGGTCGTCTCGGCCAGATTGGCGGGCTGCGGCTCCTCGCCCATGCCTTCCCGCAGCGAGCGGTTGCCGATCGCCACGATGCGGTTGCGGCCCAGGCGCTGGCCGTAGAGCGGCGATTCGATCTCGCGCGCCAGCACGATCGCCGCATCCAGCCCGTCGCCCAGGCGGGCCAGCGCGTGGCCGCCGGTATCGATGTCGATATGCAGATAGGGGTGGCGTGCCCTGAGATCGGGCAGGCGATGGATCAGCTGGCGCGAGGCGTAGAGCGGCAAAACGCCCAGTTTCAGCCGCATGATCTCGGCCTCGCCCGTCACCTGCTCGATCGCCTCACCCAGCGAATCGAGCGCCGGGGCGATGCGGGACAGCAGCATCTCGCCATCGCTGTTGAGCAGCATGGATTGATGCCGCCGCGCGAACAGCGGCCGGCCGATGAAGCGCTCCATGGCCTGTACACGCCGGCTGAGCGCGGGCGATGACAGCGCCAGTTCCTCGGCCGCGGCCTTCACCGAGCCGAGACGCGCGACCTGCACGAACGCCTCTACGGCGGTGAGCGGTGGCAAGCGTCTCATGGATAACCTCGTCCTCTGCTGGCTCCCCAGAGTTCTTGTGCGATGCAATAAGCCATCGAGCGTTCCGCTGCAACGAGGCCGCCGGCCTCGAATGCAGTTAACGTGGCCCATCATGCGAATTTTGCAATCATACTTATTGCGTTCGCAATTGCACAACTGGCCCTCGGGCGGCAGAGGGAACGGGCCTTTCAGGCATCCTCTCCTAAAACTTCAGGCCGGCCTTTCTTGGGTCGGCCTTTTTTTCTGCCTGCGCCTCTCGCCGCCGCTTCGTGCGTTCCTTATCTTCTGGTTCTGGTAACGGAGCGGAAACGATGTCGGACGCCCACACGCTGGACGATACACGAACCCGGAAGTTGCAGGTGGCGAACGCCCGGCCGGATGACAGCGGCCACGGCCTCGCGCGATTGCCCCAGGATACGATGCAGGCGCTGGGCGTTATCGAAGGCGATGTGGTGGAGATCGTGGGCAAGCGCTCCACGCCGGCGCGCGCCGTGCTGCCCTATCCCGAGGATGAGGGGCTCGATATCCTCCGGCTCGATGGCCTCCAGCGTGCCAATGCCGGCGTCGGCTCGGGCGATTTCGTCGAGGTGCGCAAGGCGGAGAGCAAGCCCGCCCAGCGCGTGGTGTTCGCTCCTGCGCAACAGAATCTCAGGCTTCAGGGATCGGGCAACGCGCTGAAGCGCACCTTCCAGATGAAGGCGCTCACCGCCGGCGATATCGTCGCCACCACCGGCCAGCAGCGCGTGACGCAGGAGGATCTGCCGCCGCAGCTGCGCCAGATGCTCAATCGCCCGGCCTATTCGTTGCAGGAGGTGCGACTCTCGGTCGTGTCGACCGTGCCCAAGGGCATCGTCCATATCGACCAGAATACCGAGGTGGAGCTGCGCGCGGAGTATGTGGAGCCCAAGGAGGCCCGCCGCGCCGACGTCACCTATGACGATCTCGGCGGCCTCGGCGATACGATCGACCAGATTCGCGAGATGGTGGAGCTGCCGCTGCGCTATCCCGAGCTGTTCGAGCGGCTGGGGGTGGAGCCGCCCAAGGGCGTGTTGCTCCACGGCCCGCCCGGCACCGGCAAGACCCGCCTCGCCCGCGCCGTCGCCAATGAAAGCGACGCGGAATTCTTCCATATCGCCGGCCCGGAGATCATGGGCTCGGCCTATGGCGAGAGCGAGAAAAGGCTGCGCGAGATTTTCGAGCAGGCCTCGGCCTCGGCGCCGTCCATCGTGTTTATCGACGAGATCGATTCGATCGCGCCCAAGCGCGGGCAGGTGACGGGCGAGGCGGAAAAGCGCCTCGTCGCCCAGTTGCTCACGCTGATGGACGGGCTGGAGAAGCGCACCAACCTCGTCGTCATCGCCGCCACCAACCGGCCCGAGGCGATCGACGAGGCGCTGCGTCGCCCCGGCCGCTTCGACCGGGAGATCGTGATCGGCGTGCCCGACGAGCGCGGCCGCCGCGAGATTTTCGCGATCCACACACGCGGCATGCCGCTGGGCGACGGGGTGGACCTGAAGGAGCTGGCGCGCACCACCTACGGCTTCGTCGGTGCGGATATCGCGGCGCTCACCCGCGAGGCGGCGATCGAGGCGGTGCGGCGGATCATGCCGCGCCTGAACCTGGAGGAGCGGACGATCCCGCCCGACGTGCTCGACGATCTGCGCGTCACGCGCGAGGATTTCCTGGAGGCGCTGAAGCGCGTCCAGCCCTCGGCGATGCGCGAGGTGATGGTGCAGGCGCCGAATGTCGGCTGGGACGATGTCGGCGGGCTCGACGATGCGCGCGAGCGGCTGCGCGAGGGCGTCGAGCTGCCCCTGAAGAGCCCGGATGCCTTCCGCCGGATGGGTATCCGCGCGGCCAAGGGCTTCCTGCTCTACGGCCCGCCCGGCACCGGCAAGACGCTGCTGGCCAAGGCGGTGGCGCGCGAGGCGCAGGCCAATTTCATCGCCACCAAATCCAGCGACCTGCTCAGCAAATGGTATGGCGAGAGTGAGCAGCAGATCGCCCGCCTGTTCGCCCGCGCGCGGCAGGTGGCGCCGACGGTGATCTTCATCGACGAGCTCGATTCGCTGGTGCCCGCGCGCGGCGGCGGCCTCGGCGAGCCGGCGGTGACGGAGCGGGTGGTGAACACCATCCTCGCCGAGATGGACGGGCTGGAGGAATTGCAGTCGGTGGTGGTCATCGGCGCCACGAACCGGCCCAACCTGATCGATCCGGCGCTGTTGAGGCCGGGGCGGTTCGACGAACTGGTTTATGTCTCGGTGCCGGACGAGGGCGGCCGCCGGCATATCCTCGGCATCCATGTGGAGAAGATGCCGCTGGCCGGGGATGTCGATCTCGATTCGCTGGCCCGCCGCACGGAGCGTTTCACGGGCGCCGATCTGGAGGATCTGGTGCGCCGCGCCGGCCTGATGGCGCTGCGGGATTCGCTCGACACGAGCGAAGTGACGATGGCGCATTTCGAGCGGGCGCTGACCGAGACGCGCGCCTCCGTCACGCCCGAGATGGAGCGGGACTATGAGCAGATCGCCGCCCGGCTGAAGCAGGATGCGCTGGCGCTCCAGCCCATCGGCTTCGTCGCGCCGGGGATGATCCGCTCCGACTGAGGGGGTGTCCTCTGCCGGTCGTCACCCCGGCCTTGAGCCGGGGTCCCGCTTCTTATCCTCAGCGTGGAGGAAGGCAGCGGGACCCCGGGTCAAGCCCGGGGTGACGCTATGTGGGAACGCCCGCCCCGCCTCTACTCCGCCCGCGTCCAGCCATAGGCGCGGTCCACCGTGGCGATCACCACGCGATACCAGTCGTACCAGAGGTGCCGGCCCTGCTCCCGGATACGGGCGTGCTCGGGGTCGTCGCGCCAGGCGCGGGCGGCGGCCTCGTCGCGCCACCAGCTCACCGTAACGCCGATGCCGTCACCGTCGCGCACCGAATCTATGCCGAGATAACCGTCGCGCGTGGAGGCCGCCTCCACCATCGCCTCGGCCGCGCGGGCATAGCCCTCCGGGTCCGCCTCGCTGCGGCCGGAGAGGAAGATGACGGCGATCGCACCGGGTGGAGGGCAGGTCATTGAGACAGGCTAGAACGGCTCCGCATCGGGACAAAGCGACAAATCGGCCAATCGTCCCTCTTGCCTGACGTGGTTCTGAAATCGCATAGTCGCCGAAATGCCATGAAGGGCGCTTGCCTTCGCGGCTCGGGCTTGCCAACGCTGCAGGCGGGCAATGCCCCTGAGTGGAGACGAAATGACCGGCTTTTCCGCGGATCGGACCGCTGACATCCAACGTGCGAAGAAGGCCCCCGGGCCGATGACCATGTTTTTCCGCGGTTTCCTCAAGCATCCGGTGATGGTGGGATCGATCATCCCGTCGTCGAGAACGCTCATCGACCGGATGCTGAAGCCCGTCGATTGGGCGAACACGAAGCTGTTCGTCGAATATGGACCGGGCGTGGGCACCTTCACCCGCCCGATTCTCGAGCGGCTGGCGCCCGACGCCACGCTGGTGACCATCGATACCAACCCCGATTTCTGCGATTATCTGAAGCGCTCGATCAGCGATTCCCGGCTCCAGATCGTCAACGGCTCGGCGGCGGACGTGGTGGAGATCCTGGCGGAGCTGGGCTTCGGCCAGGCGGATTACACCATTTCGGGCCTGCCCTTCTCCACCCTGCCGGCCGGCGTCGGCCCCCAGATCGCACAGGCGACGGCGCGGGCGCTGAAGCCCGGCGGCGTGTTCCTCGTCTATCAGTTCCGGCCGAGCGTGCGGAACATCATCGAGCCCTATTTCGCGCGGGTCGATCATGCGTTCGAGCTGGTGAACGTGCCGCCTGCCCAGCTCTGGTGGTTCCACAACGCTTGATCGTCAGCGCCTGATCGTCAGCCGATTCTCCCGCCGGCGCTCAGGTTGACGCGGCGGGTGACGGTGTAGTCCACGATCGCGACGATGAAATAGGCGATCCGCCAGCGCAGCCGGGTCAACCAGCCGGCCTGTTGGCGGATGGCGGCGGCGCTCGCCTCATGGCTGTCCTGCGTCTCAGCCTCGAAGTGGGAGCGGAGGTGCGCGGCGATCGCGGCATCCTCGATCCGCAGCATCAGCTCGAAATTGATGTAGAGGCTGCGCATGTCGAAATTGGCCGAGCCGATATAGGCGACATCGTCGATCACGTAGAGCTTGGTGTGCAGCTTCGCCGGCTGATACTCCCAGATGCGCGCGCCGCGCCGGAGCAGCCGCCGATAGGAATGGCGCGCCGCGGCGATCGTCATCGTATTATCCGATCGCGCCGCCGTCAGCAGCCGCACCACACCCCGCCGCGCGAGCCGGCCGAGGCGGCGGATCGTGCCGGGATTGGGCGCGAAATAGGCGGCGATCACATCCAGCCGGTGGGCGCGGACGATGTCGTTGCGCAGCGCACGCGTCCACGGATTGGGCCGCCTCGTCGGGCCGCCGAACAGCCAGCGGAGTTTCCCCCGGCGCTGGCTCGCGCGGCCGATCAGGCGCAGCAGGTGCCGCATCCGCGCGCGGGGGTTGCGCGCCCAGCCCATCACCGCATCGAAATAGCCGGCGAGATGGCCGGCCGCCGGCCCTTCCACCGCCAGCGCCAGATCGCGCCAGCCATCCTCCTCGGCCGGGGCGAAATAGGCAGCGGCGATGTTGAAGCCGCCGATCAGGGCATGATGCCGGTCCGCCAGCGCCATTTTCTGGTGGTTGCGCAGCAGATAGCGGCGCCCGTAGCGCGGCAGGAAACGGCAGATCGACCCGCCCGCCGCCCGCAGCGGATCGAAGAAGCCGTCGGGCGTCGCCTGGCTGCCGAAGCCATCGAGCAGCAGCGACACCGCCACGCCGCGCCCGCACGCGGCGACGAGCGCGTCACGCACGTGGGTGCCCACGGCATCGTCGCCGAAGGTGTAATAGAGCAGGCGAAGCTCGTGGCTCGCGCCTGCGATAAGGGCGATCAGCGCCGCCAGCCGCTCCTCGCCGCCGGCCAGCAGCGTGAGCCGGTTGCCATCGACCATCAGGCCGTTCCCGGCTTCTCCGTCGGTTATCGCGTCGCGGCTCGCCATGCGGAGAGATTGGGGCCAGGGGTGCGGCGATGGCAAGCGCCGGGGCCGGCCCGGCCGCTTTCGTTGACAGAATCGGGACAGGGGACTAGGGGGTCGGGATTATCCGAAATTCCCGTTCCTAAACACGGAGCCCCTATGGCGCGCGTTACCGTCGAGGATTGCGTCGACAAGGTCCAGAACCGCTTCGATCTCGTGCTGCTCGCGGCGCATCGTGCCCGGCAGATTTCGGGCGGTGCTGAGCTCACCATCGATCGCGATCGCGACAAAAATCCGGTCGTCGCGCTGCGCGAGATCGCCGATCAGACGATCACCCCCGCGCAGCTCTCCGATTCGGCGATCTCCGGCCTCCAGCGCGTGCGCGTGGACGAGGACGATGCCGTGGACGAGATGGGCTCGCTGGCCCAGTCGGCCGAGGCGCTGCGCCTCACCGCCGCTGCCCCGGCGCGCAACCAGAATGTCGGGCCGGACTACGAATAAGGGATGAAAGGCTGTCGTCCTTCGGGGCGGCGGCCTTCCCTTTCAGCTTGCGGCGCGCTCTTCAGCCTGCGGCGCTGCGGCCTGCGGGCTCCTCCACGACGGCCTCGGCATCGTCCTGCTCGATCACGATCCAGCGCAGGTCCGTCAGTTCCAGCTTGCGTCCGTCGGCGGCCAGCACCGACACTTCCGCCACCGGCAGCCCGTCGCGCGTATCGACCAGACGGGTGTTGCAGGGCGGCCCGCCACCCCAGCGCTCACCCCATTGCCGCAGCGCCACCAGCGCCGGCATCAGCGCCATGCCCTTGTCCGTCAGGCGATATTCCACCTTGCGGCGATCGTCCTCGCAGGGCAGCCGCTCCATCAGCCCGTGCGCGACAAGGCGCGACAGCCGGTTGGCCAGGATGTTGCGGGCGATGCCCAGCGTCGACTGGAACTGCTCGAAATGGCGGAGGCCGTTGAAGGCGCCGCGCAGGATGAGGAAGGACCAGCGCTCCCCCACCGCTTCCAGCGCGGCGGTGAGGCTGCAGCCGGTCACGATCCGGCGAATGGTTTCGGTCTCGAGCACGGCTCCATCTCCTACCCTGCCTAGATAGGGTGAGTTGCTCGAAAACCCAAATATCGTCGTAACGGGGTGACACCGGCCGGAAAAGCGGGGGTTATAGGGCAGATCGCCCATTGCGCTTGGCCGCCGAAAAGCCACATCATGCCGTGGTGCTCAGACAGTATGAACTTGTGGAGCGGATCCGCCGCTACGACCCGGACGCCGACGAGGCGCTCATCAACCGCGCCTATGTGTTTTCCATGCAGGCGCATGGCAGCCAGAAGCGGGCGAGCGGCGATCCCTATTTCAGCCACCCGATCGAGGTGGCCGGCATCCTGACCGACCTCCGGCTCGACGACGAGACGATCGTGACGGCGATCCTGCACGACACGATCGAGGATACCGTCGCCACCTATGCCGAGATCGAGCGGCTGTTCGGGCCGAACATCGCCCGCATGGTGGATGGCGTCACCAAGCTCTCCAAGATCGAGGCGCAGAGCGAGAGCGAGCGCGCCGCCGAGAATCTGCGCAAGTTCCTGCTGGCGATGTCCGACGACATCCGCGTGCTGCTGGTGAAGCTGGCGGACCGGCTGCACAACATGCGCACGCTCCATCACATCCCGAACGAGGCGAAGCGCCGCCGCATCGCCAAGGAGACGATGGATATCTACGCGCCGCTGGCCGAGCGCGTGGGCATGTATGAATTCATGAAGGAGATGCAGACGCTCGCCTTCCAGATTCTGGAGCCGGAGGCGTTCGAATCGATCACCCGGCGGCTGGAGCAGCTGAAGGAAGGCGGCGGAGACAGGATTGCCCGCATCGCCTCGGGCCTCACGCTGCTGCTCAGCCGCCACGGCATCCAGGCCGAGGTGACGGGGCGCGAGAAGCATCCCTATTCGATCTGGCGTAAGATGACCGAGCGCCACATCAGCTTCGAGCAACTGTCCGACGTGATGGCCTTCCGCTGCGTCGTGGCCGATACCGAGCAGTGCTATCGTGCGCTGGGCCTCATTCATGAGCGCTGGCCGATGGTGCCGGGCCGCTTCAAGGATTATGTCTCGACGCCGAAGCGCAACGGCTATCGCTCGCTGCACACCAGCGTGATCCACAACGAGAAGGTGCGGATCGAAATCCAGATCCGTTCCGAGGCGATGCACGCCCAGGCCGAATATGGCTATGCCGCGCACTGGGCCTACAAGCAGGGCACGGCGGCCGACATCGGCGGCACCAAGGTGAGCTGGATTCGCGACCTTGTCGAAATCCTCGACCATGCCGACAGCCCGGAAGAGCTGCTCGAACATACCCGCATGGCGATGTATCAGGATCGCATCTTCGCCTTCACGCCCAATGGCGAGCTGATCCAGCTGCCCAAGGGCTCGACCCCGATCGACTTCGCCTATGCGGTGCATACCGATCTCGGCAATCAGGCGGTGGGGGCCAAGGTGAACGGGCGGCTGGTGCCGCTGCGCACCGCGATCCAGAACGGCGATCAGGTGCAGATCCTGAAATCCGCCGCGCAGAAGCCGCAACCCGAGTGGATGAACTTCGTGGTGACGGGCAAGGCGAAGGCGACGCTGCGCCGCTTCGTCCGCCAGAAGGAGCGCGAGGAGACGCTCGCGCTCGGTCGCAAATTCTACGACGAGATCGTCTCCCGCCTGCCCGCACCGCTCGGCGCGGATGCGCTGGGCGAGGCGCTGAAGCGGCTCCACCTCGGCGACGAGAATGCGCTGATGGAGGCGATCGCCCGCCGCACGATCGACGATGCGGCGGTGGCCGAGGCGCTCATGCCCGGCGGTGGCGGCGTGGCGCCCCCCGCCGCGCGGCCGATGCCGCAGCGCGACGCCGTCTCGATTCGCGGGCTGACGCCGGGTGTGGCCTTCCGCCTCGCCGATTGCTGCCACCCGGTGCCGGGGGACCGGATCGTTGGCCTGCGCCGGCCGGATGCGCCGGTGGAGGTGCACACCATCGATTGCCCGACGCTGGCCAACGGCGTGGAAGACAGCGACTGGGTGGACCTCGCCTGGGGCGACAAGTCCGACGGGGGGACGGCGCGACTCTCCGTCATCCTGCGCAACGAGCCGGGCGCGCTGGGCGTGATGGCGGGGATATTGGGCGCGCATGCGGCCAACATCCTGAACCTCACGCTGGTCCACCGCGATCGGAGCTTCCACACCTTCCTGGTCGATCTGGAGGTGCATGATCTCGCGCACCTGATGCGCATCCTCGCGGCGCTGCGGGCGGCGGACGCCATCTCGCAGGCCGAGCGCGTGCGGATCGGCGATGAGGAGCGCTGGGAAGCCGCCTAGGGCCGATCGACGTTCAGTGCAGCGTCGGACTTTTCCCGGGGGAATGCCCTGTCGAACTGAATGACGGCGCTTCCCGTTCAGCAGCCGCGCGCGATGGCATTGCCGGCCAGCGCGCCCACGCCGCCGCCGACGATGGTGCCCGCCGCCCGATTGCCGTCGCCGGCCAGCGAGTTGCCTAGCAGGCCGCCCGCGATCGCGCCGATGATGGCGCCACCGCCACCGCCGTGGCAGCGATAGCGCTGGCCGTAATAGGGCCGCCCGGGATACCCCCGATAGGCAGGATATGCCGGATAGCCCCAGCGCGGATCATAGCGCGGGCCGCCGCGATAACCGGGGCCGGGGCCGGGCCTTCCGCCGGGGTAGGCGCGCGGGGCGTGGGCATAATATGGCCCGCGATATTGGGCGTACGCGGCCGTGGGCTCCGTCACTGCCGTGATCGCGGCAATGACGGCCATGATGCAGAGCGATAGCGCCTTGTGCCTCATGATCGCTTCCCAGAGCCCGAAATCCCGGCCGGCCGATGCGGCCCGCCGTTCCTGGCAATCCGGACCCTATCGGGCCGTGGGTGTCGCCGTGCTGAACATGGTGATGGCTGAGGTTCAGAATGATGAACGATGGCGCACGGGGACAGGAAACGGCCGCCTCCCCCTTCCGGATAGCGCGAGGGCCGGGCCGTCTGGGCGATTCCACCTGCCTGGAAATCGCTCTAGAAGGGGCCGATGCATCGTCTTGCCTTTCTCGCGGCGCTGGTCGCTCTCGCCCCGCTCCCGCTGGCTTTCCGCACCGTTCCGCAGGGCGTGACGGCAACGCCGGTGGCGCTCGATCCGCATGATCCGGGCCGCACGTCGCTGGGCAAGCTGCGTTATCTCGGCGGCTGGGTGCTGAAGGGGACGGATCGCCGGTTCGGCGGCATCTCCTCGATGACGCTGCAGGACGGGCATTTCGTGATGCTGAGCGACGGCGGCGTCATCACCCGCTTCCGCTTCGCCGGCAAGCCCGGCCCGGTGGCGGATTATGCGATGAGCGAGTTGCCGGACGGCCCCGGCGACGGCACCCGCAAGGTGGATCGGGATAGCGAATCCTCCACCTTCGATCCCGTCTCCGGCCATGTTTGGGCCGGGTTCGAGACGCGCAACCAAATCTGGCGCTACACCAAGGGCTTCGCGAAGGCGGACGGCCATGTCGCGCCCAAGCTGATGGCCACCTGGCCCAACAATGAAGGCGCCGAGGCGATGGTGCGCCTGCGCGACGGGCGCTTCCTCGTCTTCGCGGAGACTCGCAAGCGGGCCGACGGCAGCCATCTGGCGCTGCTCTTCCCCGGCGATCCGGTGGAGGGCGCGCAGCCGGTGGTGTTCGGCTATCGCGGCCCGCCGCACTTCTCCCCCACCGACGCCGCCGAGCTACCGGATGGGCGCGTGGTGGTGCTGCACCGCCGCTTCAACATCCCCGGCGGCTTTGCGGGCGCGCTGACGGTGTTCGATCCGCGGGAGATCACGCCGGGCGGCGACGTGACGGGCAAGCCGCTGGCGATGCTCGCGCCGCCGCTCACCGTGGACAATATGGAGGCGCTGGCCGTCGACACGCAGGGCGGCCGGACGGTCCTGTGGATCGCCTCCGACGACAACTACTTCTTCGGCGAGCGGACGCTGCTGATGGCCTTCGCGCTGCCGACGGGTGTGTAAGCCGCCGCAGGAAGTATCGTCGGGAGATGGATCGTGGACGAACGAAAGGGCCTGCCGGACGCGATGTCCGCAGGCCCTGTCCGAAGCGTCCGGCCGGCGAACCGGCCGGGCGATCAGGCGGCGGCTGCCGCCTTCTTCTTCACGATCTCGCGCTTCAGGCGACGGGCCCGCAGGCTGAGATCGGCGTCGGCCGTCTTCACCAGCCAGTTGTCGAGGCCGCCGTTGTGCTCCACCGAGCGCAGGCCGTGCGTCGAGACGCGCAGCTTCACGGACTCGCCGAGGGTGTCGGAAATCAGCGTCACGTTCTGCAGGTTCGGCAGAAAGGTACGCTTGGTCTTGTTGTTGGCGTGGGAAACGTTGTGTCCCACCTGGCGGCCCTTGCCGGTCAGCTCGCAAATGCGCGACATGATTTCGGTCCCAAAAAGAATCTGTTGCCGGGAAAGTGCGTGCCCCTAGTGGAGACACGCCGTTCGGTCAACCCATAGCGCCCAAGAGGAGCCCCTGAACATGCCCAAATTCGCCATTATCGGCCATGATCGCGCCGATGCGGGAAGCCTGCGGGCCGATACGCGCCCCCGCCATCTCGAATATCTCGGCACCGTTACGGAGCGGATCGTGGTCGCCGGCCCGATGGGCAGCGAATCGGGCGATCCGATCGGCTCGCTCATCATCGCCGAGTTCGACGATCTCGCCGCCGCCCGCGCCTTTGCCGCTGCCGATCCCTATGCGCAGGCCGGCCTGTTCGAATCGGTGCAGGTGTCGCCCTGGCGGCAGGTCATTCCGTAAGGCGCTGCAACCGCCCCGCGCGCCGGATCGTTGCTTCCCTTCCAGACCCGGAAGAGGAAGCAGGATATGCGCACCATTCTCGTGTTGCTGGTGATCGTGGTGCTGATCGGCATCTTCGCGATCGAGCGGGGCTATATCGACATCCGCCAGACCCGGACGGCATCGCTGCCGAGCGTGAGCGTGAAGGGCGGCACCGCGCCCACCTACGATATCCGCACCGCCAATGTGAGCGTCGGCCAGGAATCGAAGGTGGTGACCGTGCCTACCGTCGACGTGCAGAAGCCGTCCGGCACGGATAACCCGCCGCATTGATCCCCCTCAGGGGCGGCAGTGGCGCGAATCGGGCCTGACGACGCCCGCTCGCTCCGGTAAGGCGCTGCGGATGGCCTTTCCCCTGCCCGAGCCGATGCGCCTCGCCCTCGATGCCGCCGCGCGCGCCGCCGCGGCCGGCGAGGTGCCGGTGGGCGCCGTCGTC